>Ga0066903_100007040_pt1 | contig 10121 bp, 8 predicted proteins | sample PanSoiMetaGPlot1_FD_67491 | JGI IMG/M metagenome (GOLD analysis project Ga0066903, IMG submission 67491) | Tropical forest soil microbial communities from Panama analyzed to predict greenhouse gas emissions - Panama Soil - Plot 1 (version 2) | ecosystem: Environmental > Terrestrial > Soil >... | reverse complement strand
GTTCCAGGCGCAGGCATCACCGCGTTCACGCTGCTCATGGCATTGTCGTAGTTGGTGTCGGTGTCGCTGTTCTTGTTTGTCGACGTCAGATAGTTGTTTGTGTAGACGGTCAGCACGTCGATGCTGCCGGCCAGGCTCTGTGCCTGCGCAAGGTTCGATGTCAGCGTAGCGATCGTGTTGAAGCTTGAATTGAAGTATAGATCGCCATTCGATAGGTGGTGTTGTTGGCTTGGCTGGTTTGCTGTGCCGTGGTCATGAGGTTTTGCGTGGCGGTGCGCAAATGGCAATGCGGGTGATGACGCCGAGGTTGTTCGCCAACTGATAATTGTCGACGGTGTTGTCGATCTTGCCCGCCGTGTTCTTGTTCTGCAGTCCCTTGCCGCCGCTTTCCAGCTCGGAGCCGTTTCGTGGCAGGCAAATGCGCAACCGCCCTGCGCCTGCGTGTTGGCCACCATGGTGTTGATCCCGTCCGACGTAGCCGCGATCGCCATTGATGGCGAATTGTCCAGCAACAGATAGAAGTCCATGTTGGGCGGTAGCGTCGTCGTCGACTGGGACTTGCCGGTGAGCGAGAGGGTCTGAAGATCGAGGACGCCAGGAAACATATTTTGCGATGTGGCCTGGTAGCTCACCGAGACCGTCCGCTGAGGTCCGTTGTCCACCACGTTTACAGTCAACTTCTTGGGATCGTAATTGATGCCTGCCATCTTCGTGGCCTGGCCGTTGAAGATGTCCTGGGCCGCCGCCTGCGCTTGCGCGTCGGATTGCGCCATCATGGCAGGCGTAATGGCGGCCAGCGCGGCGGCGTCGGCCAAAGCATTGAGCTTGGCCTGTCGCTGCGCGGCCAGCGTGTAGTCAATACCCATACCGGTCAGATACAGCATCGGCAGCGCGGTGATGGCGAACATGGGGAGTGCGTTCGCACGGCGGTCGCGCAGAAAGCGTTGAGCATATTCTTGAAAAATTTGCCTTAGCCGCATGGCCAGCATCCGCTCGGGGCTGATTGTCAGGCGAGGATGCGTCGCACGATTTGAATTTGCGTTGCCCGGGTTGCGGAAACTCGATGGGTGGAAAGCGAGAAATCGTTAACCCCAGGAGGTTGTGGCGCCAAACGCGCCGCAAAGCGTGCAGTCGCACCCCGTGTGCGGAAAATTCCGCTCTGGAAACGAGGGCTGTCGTTGCCTATTATTTAACCCTACACTCTTCTGCCACTTTGCGGCATGATTCTTGTGATGCCGAATGGGAAAGCCGCCGAACAGCGGAACCTGCGACGAGCCATGATCGCGTTATATCGAAATAGCCTGCCACCGCTGGGGCAAGAGGGCCAGAACCCTGCTCTTCGCCCGCGCCTGGCCGACGACGATCGCAAGCGCAAAGGTGATCAAGGTCCGAGCACGGCGGTCATCACCAAGACAAAGCCGCAGACCAAGCGGCCGAACCTTTACCGCGTTCTGCTGCTCAATGACGATTACACGCCGATGGAATTCGTGGTCCACGTTCTCGAGCGCTTCTTCAACAAGGATCGCGAAGCGGCCACACGAATCATGTTGCACGTCCACCACAATGGAATCGGAGAGTGCGGAGTCTACACCTATGAAGTTGCGGAAACCAAAGTGACGCAGGTTATGGACTTTGCGCGCAAACATCAGCATCCTCTCCAATGTGTGATGGAGAAGAAGTGAGGCAGAAGTGAAGTCTTGGGCGTTACCAACCGGAAGAGAGCCTGATGCCAACTTTCTCGCGCAGCCTTGAGCAGTCGCTTCACCGAGCGCTGGCGCTCGCCAACGAGCGCCATCACGAATATGCGACGCTCGAGCATTTGTTGCTCGCGCTGATCGACGACCAAGACGCCGCCGCCGTTATGCGGGCTTGCAACGTCGATCTCGACAAGTTGCGACGCAATCTTGTCGCCTACATCGAATCCGAACTGGAAAATCTGGTGACCGACGGCTCGGAGGATTCCAAGCCGACTGCAGGGTTCCAACGCGTGATCCAGCGCGCGGTGATCCACGTGCAATCCTCAGGTCGCGAGGAGGTCACCGGCGCCAATGTTCTGGTCGCTGTCTTCGCCGAGCGGGAGAGCCACGCGGCCTATTTCCTGCAAGAGCAGGAAATGACTCGCTACGATGCGGTCAACTATATCAGCCACGGCATCGCCAAACGCCCGGGGCTGGCCGAATCGCGACCGACGCGCGGCGTGGACGAGGAGGCTGACACGAAGACCGGCGACGATGCGAAGAAAAAGGGCGAGGCCCTCGATGCCTATTGCGTCAATCTCAACAAGAAGGCGCGTGACGGCAAGATCGATCCGCTGATCGGACGTGAGGCCGAAATCAGCCGTACCATCCAGGTTCTTTGTCGCCGACAGAAAAATAACCCGCTGTTCGTTGGCGACGCTGGAGTCGGCAAGACCGCGATCGCGGAAGGTTTGGCACGCCGCATTGTCAATGGTGAGGTGCCGGATGTGCTCAAAAACGCGACAGTGTTCGCCCTCGACATGGGCACTCTGCTCGCGGGCACCCGATATCGCGGTGATTTCGAGGAGCGGTTGAAACAGGTCATCAAGGAGCTGGAAGCCTATCCCGGCGCCATCCTGTTTATCGACGAAATTCATACAGTCATCGGTGCCGGCGCAACATCCGGCGGCGCCATGGACGCTTCCAATCTGTTGAAGCCGGCGCTGGCATCCGGCACCGTGCGCTGCATCGGATCGACGACCTATAAGGAATATCGTCAGTATTTCGAAAAGGATCGGGCGCTGGTGCGTCGCTTCCAGAAGATCGACGTCAACGAACCCTCGGTTCCCGATGCGATCGAGATCCTCAAGGGGCTCAAGCCCTACTTCGAGGACTATCACAAGCTCAAGTACACGAACGAAGCGATCAAGGCCGCAGTCGAGCTCAGCGCGCGCTACATCCATGATCGCAAGCTGCCGGACAAGGCCATCGATGTCATCGACGAGTCTGGTGCAGCGCAGATGTTGTTGCCGGAGAGCAAGCGGCGAAAGACCATCGGCTTGAAAGAGATCGAGACGACGATCGCCACGATGGCGCGCATCCCGCCAAAATCGGTATCGAAAAACGACGCCGAGGTGCTGGCGCATCTTGAATCGACACTCAAGCGGGTGGTCTACGGCCAAGACAAGCCCATCGAGGCACTGTCCGCCTCGATCAAACTTGCCCGCGCGGGATTGCGCGAACCGGAAAAGCCGATTGGCTGCTACCTGTTCTCTGGGCCGACGGGCGTCGGCAAGACCGAAGTGGCAAAGCAACTCGCGGCGTCGCTTGGTGTCGAGCTGTTGCGTTTCGACATGTCGGAATACATGGAGCGGCACACGGTCTCACGGCTGATCGGCGCGCCACCCGGCTATGTCGGGTTCGATCAGGGTGGCCTGTTGACCGACGGCGTCGACCAGCATCCGCATTGCGTGTTGCTGCTGGACGAGGTCGAAAAAGCGCATCCGGATCTGTTCAATGTACTGTTGCAGATCATGGATCACGGGAAGCTGACCGATCACAACGGCAAGCAGGTCGATTTCCGCAATGTGATCCTGATCATGACGACGAATGCGGGAGCGGCAGATCTCGCCAAGGCGGCGTACGGCTTTACCCGAACGAAGCGCGAGGGCGATGACGTCGAGGCGATCAACAAGATGTTCGCCCCGGAGTTCCGCAACCGTCTCGACTCCATCATCACCTTCAGTCACTTGACCCCCGAGATCATCGCCAAGGTGGTGGAAAAGTTCATCCTCCAACTCGAGGCGCAACTCGCCGACCGCGACGTCACCATCGAGCTGACCGAGGAAGCGTCGCAGTGGCTGATTGCACACGGCTACGACGAACAGATGGGCGCTCGTCCGATGGGGCGGGTGATCCAGGAGCACATCAAGAAGCCGCTTGCCGACGAGGTGCTGTTCGGCAAGTTGAAGGCCGGTGGTCACGTCCGCGTGATTCTCGGCAAGGACGAGAACGGCGTGGACAAACTCGATTTCGAGTACCTCGACGGTCCCATCACGCCGAAGCCGGAGAAGATTCCGGCCTCCCCGCGGGGCAAGCGCCGGGGCGGTGGGTCCGCGCGCCGCGCCAAACCTTCGGGTCCGAAGGATGGTGGTGGCGAGGCTTCGGGCGGACGCAGCTCCGTTCCCAAAGTGCCGCTCGTCAAGGTGTGAGCTGGCGGTGAAAGGGACTTAGCGCTTATCTCGGAAAAGTGGACACCGATATCGGGCAAACCCGATATCGGTGTCTTTTTCCGCTGGATGTGCGCCAAGGTCCGTATTGCGGACCTTAGATTACTGTCCGCAGCGCGAGATGGGCGCCGAGGCCAAGCAGCCCCACGAGAAAATAAATTCGAAAAATCTCGGGATGGATGCGCAGGCGCACCCATTGTCCGGCCAGCATGCCGACGCTGGCCGGTGCCAATGCGAGCAGCGATGCAGCGAATGTGGAGCCGTGAAACACGCCCTCACGTGCGAGACCGCCTGCGAGCGCGAGCATCGAAACTGTGAACGACAGCCCCAGCGCTTGGATCATATCCTCCTTGTCGAGCCCGATGGCTTGGAAATAGGCGACCGCTGGAAGGGCCATCACGCCGGTTGCTCCCGTCACCACGCCAGTCGCGACACCGATGGCCGGCGCAAGCCATGGCTCCGACCACGCAGGCGCGATGAGCTTGATCCTTGCGAGGCCGATGGCTGCATAGCAGATGAGAACGACGCCGAGCGCCATGCTGGCGCGCTCGGTCGAGCCCGCCAGGAAGCCAGCCGCGATAAAGGTGACGGGTGCGCTCGTCGCCAGCATCACCCACAGGCGCCGCGTCAACGCGACCAAATTCGGGCCCATGGCCAACTGCCAGACGTTGGTCACGATCGTCGGCACAAGCAGGAGCGCGGCAGCCTCAGATGGGGTCATCACAACGCTCAGCAGACCGATGGCAACAGTCGGCAATCCCAAACCGACGATACCCTTCACGACTCCAGCGAGCAGCAATGCGACCGCGGCCACAACAACGATCGAAGACGTATCGTGCATGCGTGTCTTTCGTCAGTGCACCGCTGGCTCTAGCGAATCGCGCCGGATGAACGCAAGGGCGATGAGCGCGCCGACAAACTCCGCCACTGCGCCGCCGATGAACGCCGGCGCCAATCCCGCAGCGATGCCGGCGTCGCCACGGGCGAACACGGCGAACAGCGCTCCGAGCACGGCGACGCCGAGCGTTGCGCCGACCATGCGGGCGCTGTTGACGAGCCCGGACGCGGTTCCTGCCCGCGCTCTCGAGACGTTGGCGACGGCGGCGGAGTTCACCGGTCCGGTGTTGAGCCCGAGGCCGCAACCGATGATCCCCAGCGCCGCTTCAATCAGCACGAGACTGTCGGTGAGCGAAATGAGCGCGAGCATCAGCAGACCCGCTCCCATCAAGGCCATGCCCGCCGTCATCGGAATACGCGGTCCGAGATCGTTGGCGATCTTTCCCGACCACTGGGAAGACACAAAGAACGTCACCGACATCGGCAGCAGCTCCAGCCCCGTCACCAGCGCGCTGTTGCCGCGCGCTGTCTGTAGATAGAGCGGTGTGAGGAACAGCATCGCGTACATGCCGAATGTCATGCAACCGGCGACAGCAAGGCAGGCGGAGAAGACGCGATTCCGGAACAGCGAGAGCGGCACCAGTGCGCCTTCCGCGCCCGCCTGACGACGAAGAAACAGGAGCATCGAAGCGACAGAGATCGCAAGCGACGTCATGCTGGCGGGCGAGAGCCAGCCCCAACGCGGCCCCTCGATTGCGGCGAGCGCGAGCCCCCCAAGAGCCATGACCGCGAGCCCCTGTCCGATCAGGTCGAGGCGTCGGCCGGCGGAATCGCGGGATTCCGGAACCGAGGTGAAGGCGAGGGCGAGCGCCAGAATGCTGACCGGAATGATCAGCAGGAAGATGCTGCGCCAACCCGCAACGTCGACCAATATCCCTCCGAGCGTCGGCCCGATGATGAAGGCGAGGCCGTTGCAGCTTGCCCAGATTCCGAGCGCCCATGTGCGCTCCCTCGTGTCGCGAAACGCGACGGTGAGAATGGCGAGCGACGTCGGGATCTCGAGCGCGGCTCCAATCCCGGCGACGGCGCGACCGGCGATCAGCGTCTGCGTGTTCGGCGCAAGGCCGCACACGAGCGAGCCGAGGGTAAACAGAACGATGCCGAGCGCGAAGATGCGGCGGCGGCCGTAAAGATCGGCGAGCGTGCCCGCGGTCAGCAGCAGACCTGCGTAGGCGAGATTGTAGATGTCGAGCACCCACTGCAACGGCGTCACCCCGGCGTGGAATTCGGCGCCGATGTGCTTGACCGCGAGGTTCACCACCGAGGTGTCGATCTGCGCGATGAGCACGCCGAGCGAGGTCGCGAGGAGCACGAGGGCTGTGGTTGAATAGGTTACCCGCGTTCTTGTTCGTGCAACTGCAGTGGCCAAGAGACGTCTCCGCCATTATTGCGTGTGCTGTCGCCAATGTGGAAATCGCGGGACCCGAAGTCACGTTCGAATGGTACGGTGGCGGCCGAAGCGTGCGCGGCGGCCACGCGCATGCATCCGAACGGTCTGCCCTGGGGAGAGCCCGAGCGCAAATCCCGCAGAGCGCGCTTGGCAAGCGGCCCAATTCTGCGGCGCGTGTTCTGATGAAAAATAAGCGCCGTGAGGGTCAAAAGTGCGCCGGCAGGCCGTCCCATCAAATCCATTTGCGCCCAACGCGCCGCTGTGGGACATCTGAGCGGGTACAAACATGTTTCTATTTCGGTCCTTTCAATCATCAGGAGAACCGCAAGGTCCGCAGGGAGACGCGGTCTCGGCGTCGGGCGCGTTTGCGCGCGGCCTCCGCGCGGCGCTGAATTCGGTATTCGTTTACGTGCTGGTTGGGACCTATATCGGCTACGGAGCCTTGTCCCACGATCTCGGCTTCAGTCTTCTTTGGGCGGAACTGTCAACAGCAGTGATGTGGGCCGGTCCGGCCCAAGTCATTGTCGTCTCGACGCTCGGTTCAGGCTCAACGCTCATTCAAGCCGCGGTTGCGGTCGCTTTGAGCAGCATGCGGCTGTTGCCGATGGTGGTCGCGTTGCTGCCGCTGATCAAGACGCCACGCACGCGCTACCGTCATCTGTTGCTGCCCGCGCATTTCACCGCGGTCAGCGTGTGGGTCGAGGCGTTGCGGCTGGTGCCGGGGCTGCCGCGCGAGCATCGCATCGCTTTCTGCAATGGGCTCGGGGTCGGGTTGATGAGCCCGGCCTTGCTCGCGACCGTTGTCGGCTACGTGCTGGCGTCACAGCTTCCGACATTGTTTGCGGCCGCGGTCTTGTTCCTGACCCCGATGTCGTTCTTCGTGTCGACCGTTCGCAACAGCCGGCAATTGGTCGACCGCCTGGCCTTTGCCCTCGGAATTGTTCTGACGCCATTGTTCGCTTTCGCCAAGTTCGAGCTCGATCTGCTCTTCGCGGGCCTTGTGGCGGGAACGCTGGCGTATGGCATCCATCGCTGGCTTGGGGCGCGACGATGACCACGACGGTTCGCGAGCTCGGGCCTTATCTCGCCCTTCTCCTCGTCGGATTTCTACCCAACGAGATCTGGCGATGGCTTGGCATCGTGCTGGCACGCGAGATCGACGAGGGCTCCGAGGTTCTGGTGTGGGTGCGGGCGGTCGCGACCGCGGTGCTCGGCGGCGTGGTCGCGCAGCTCGTGTTCAGCCCGCCGGGGGCCCTTGCAACCATACCCCTCTTGATACGGATGTCGGCGGTCGCCGGCGGATTTCTTGGCTTTGTGATCGCGCGCCGCTCGGTGTTCGTCGGCGTGCTCGGCGGCGAGATCGTCCTCGTGCTCGGTGATCTGCTGTGGCGCCTGTGAGGCTCTCGGCGCGCCGGCAATCACGCGGAACGCAGTGCGGCAGCCAATCTCAGGGCTTGATCGGAAAGGACCGACGGCTCTTCCTTGAAGCTCGCGGGCGGCTTGAGCGCGACGCCTTCCTTGCGCGGAATGACGTGCACATGCAGATGAAAGACGACTTGGCCGCCTGCCGGCTCGTTGAACTGCTGGATGGTAACGCCATCCGCGTCGAAGACCTTGACCGCCGCACGGGCGACCTTCTGGGCAATTTGGATGACGTAGGCGAGGTCCTCCGGCGACACGTCGAGGATGTTGCGCGCGGAGCTCTTGGGAATGACCAGCGTATGTCCGGGCGCGCGCGGCATGATGTCCAGAAAAGCGAAGGTGCGATCGTCCTCGTAGACTTTGTGAGCGGGAAGCTCGCTGCGGAGAATTTTGGCGAAGATGTTGTTGGGGTCATAGCTCGGCATCGGCGTCTCCGTTAGCGCTAGACATCTTCTTCCGCGAGGTCCTTGCGAAAGGGGGCGGCGTCCAGAAGCTCCTTCCCGGCCGCCTCGACATAGGTGCGTTCGCGGGAGAGATAGTCGGCGATGGCGCGCCGCAGCGCGGGATCGGCGATGTAGTGCGCTGAATAGGTCGTGGTCGGCAGATATCCGCGGGACAATTTGTGTTCGCCCTGAGCCCCGGCCTCTACGTGCTGGAGCTTGTGGGTGATCGCGTAGTCGATCGCTTGATAATAGCACAGCTCGAAATGCAGGAAGGGATGGTGCTCGACCGCGCCCCAGTGTCGACCGAACAGCGTATCGGAGCCGATGAAGTTGATGGCGCCGGCGATCCAGCGTCCGGCGCGCTTTGCCATCACCAGCAGGATCCGATCGGCCATCCGTTCGCCAATGAGGGAGAAGAAATTGCGCGTGAGATAAGGCCGGCCCCATTTGCGCGAGCCCGTCTCCATGTAGAACGCGAAGAAGGCGTCCCAAACGGATTCGGTGAGATCCGAGCCCGTGATCTGGTGAATCTGTATGCCGCTCTCGACCGCATCACGCCGCTCGCGGCGGATGACCTTGCGCTTGCGCGCCGACAACGCAGCGAGGAAGTCGTCGAATGTGCCGTATCTCGCATTGTCCCAGCGGAACTGCTGGTCGGTGCGGTGAAGAAAGCCACGTTCTCCGAGCAACCGCCATTCGGGTTTCGTCATGAAGGTGACGTGAACGGACGATGCCTCGCGCAGGCGGCAGAGCTCGATCAGACCTTGGGCGAGTGCTGCTTGGGCCATGTCCGCGCCCGCGCCGGGTGCGACCAGCAGCCGGCGGCCGGTCGCCGGCGTAAACGGGACGGAGACTTGCAATTTCGGGTAATAGCTGCCGCCGGCTCGCTCATAGGCGTCGGCCCAGCCGTGATCGAACACATATTCTCCACGAGAATGCGACTTCAGATAACACGGCGCCGCGCCCACGATCTCGCCGTCTTCCGTTTCCGCCAGCAGATGCTGCGGTTGCCAGCCGGTCCTTGCCGCAACCGATTTTGAGCTTTCCAAGCAAGACAAAAAGGCGTGTGAAATAAATGGGTTATACGATTGTTGGCAGAGGGGGGCCGAGGCGCCAGGGTTGGCGCAGCAATCCCACCGTTCGGCCGATACATCGTTGATTGCAGGCAGGATGCGGACGCGCAAGCTGGTGCTCATGATCGGTGATATTCCGGGGGGTTAACGCCCCAACACACATTTTAAGGCCGGCCGCGATCAAACTGAATTGGATGTTAGGCGCGGAACCCCTCGAAGATCATCTGGTCGGCGGTGCGCGCGGCGTGGCGGCGATCGTCTTCGCTCCGCGCCACCCATGCGAGCAACGGCAATCCGAAAACGCGTCGCGCGAGCGTGGGTCCTGGCGCCGATAGATCGTCCAGCGCGAAAGCGACGAAATGCGGGCGGGTGGAGAAGCTTTGCAGAAGGAATGGAAACGTGAGCTTCTGCCAAGAGGACAGCGGCGCCCACTCGAGGTCGTCGTAGCGACCCATGGCAGTGATGCCGCGCGCGAGGGCAGGCGCTGTCTCCGTCAGCACAGCGACGAGATCGGGGTCAAAGGACATCACGCCAACCGCGCCGCTGTAGCCCCTGAGAACGTCGACGGTGCGCCGCGCGACGCGCCGGTCGCCATCGAACGCGCTTTTCATCTCCAGCACTAATGTTGCACGTCCACGAACGAGATCACAAAGCTCGCCGAGCGTCATCATCCGATCGGTCGTCGCCTTGAAGGCGACACGCTGCAACGA
>Ga0066903_100007039_pt1 | contig 10121 bp, 7 predicted proteins | sample PanSoiMetaGPlot1_FD_67491 | JGI IMG/M metagenome (GOLD analysis project Ga0066903, IMG submission 67491) | Tropical forest soil microbial communities from Panama analyzed to predict greenhouse gas emissions - Panama Soil - Plot 1 (version 2) | ecosystem: Environmental > Terrestrial > Soil >... | reverse complement strand
GTCGCCATCGATTCGGAGGCAGTCGTGCGCATGCCAGACGGCACCTTCTTCATCAGCGACGAGTATGGACCCTACATCTACCGTTTCTCCGCCAAGGGCCGGATGCTCTCGGCGATCAGACCGCCCGACGCATTCATCCCGATGCGGAACGGCAAGCAGAATTTCTCATCCAACAATCCGGGTCCCGGTGCGCAAGCACCAAGCCCAAAGGATCCGGACACGGGCCGGCAGAATAACCAGGGCTTTGAAGGCATGGCGCGAACGCCGGACGGCAAGTTCCTGGTCGTGATTCTGCAGAGCGCCACGCGCCAGGACGGCGGCAACACACCGGAGACGCGGCAGAACACGCGCATCCTCTATTATGACATCGCCGATCTCAATCACCCGAAGCTCGTGCGCGAGCATGTCGTGCCGCTGCCGTTCTACACGACCACTGACGGCAAGACTCGCGTTGCTGCACAAAGCGAGCTGCTCGCGATCGACCAAAACCATTTCCTGCTGCTCAGTCGCGACAGCGGCAATGGCTATGGCTACAAATCGGCGACCTCGCTCTACCGGAAGATCGACATTCTCGACACCACCAACGCCACCAACATCGCAGGGACGAAATACGATGGCTTGGTTCCGGTCGCGCCCAAGGGCAAGATCGAGGAGGGCGTCGTGCCCGCAACGCTCACGGACTTCATCGACATCAATGATAACGCGCAACTGAGCAAATTCGGATTGCACAACGGGGAGCCCAACGACGGCAACAATTTGTCCGAAAAGTGGGAAGGCATGACAATCGTGCCGGCGCTCGATCGCGCCAATCCGCACGACTACTTTTTGTTCGTCACCAATGACAACGATTTCGTCACCCAGAATGGGTATCAGGTCGGAGCCGCCTACAAGGATGATAGCGGTGTCAATATCGACACCATTTTTCTGGTCTACCGCGTGACGCTTCCGATCGTCGCGAAATAGCGGCACGGATGCCCGCCACCCAGATCATCATCGTCAAAGGAACCGGCGGCAAGGGAACCGGCCTCGCGCGTCGCTGAACGCGCGCATGCCACGGTTCGCGCAGATCACAATCACGTCAATATCATCCCGTCGGGCGATGTAGGCTGCGGGTCGGGCGCGGCAGCACGCTTTGCTTTGGCGTGTTTGAGACACTGCCGTGCACCGCACAAGCTGACGCATGAAGCCGCGTATTATCATCTGGCGCGGCGGCTTCTACATTTGCTGTACCCCATCGTGGCGCACGCGGTTTGCGTTGCAGCATTTTTCCGGTGCGGCATTGTGTCCGAGTCATAGCTGAAAGCTGCGACTCGTTAGACCAGATGGATGAGTTTCTGCTTGGAGTGGTTTACAGTAAATGAGGTTGTAACCTGGTGCCGCATGACTGCCCGCGGTTGTTGGGTTTGCTTGGCAAGGGCAAGTTCAGCATGGGCAGGATCAGCATGGGCCGGATCAACGGGGGTAGGAAATGACGGCAGCGACTCAGTCAGTTGATGCGCGTGAGCATGCTTCGGAGGCGACCCGCTGGGGGCAGCTGATTTTTGGCATCATCTGCATGGTGATGATCGCCAACCTGCAATACGGCTGGACCCTGTTCGTCAATCCGATCGATGAGAAATACCACTGGGGCCGCGCCGCCATCCAAGTGGCATTCACGATCTTCGTCCTGACCGAGACGTGGCTGGTGCCGTTCGAAGGGTATTTGATCGACAAGTTCGGCCCCAGGGTCATGGTCGGCCTCAGCGGCGTACTGGTCGCGATCGCCTGGGTCATGAATTCCGTCGCGGACTCGCTGACGATGCTGTACGTCGCGGCTGCGATCGGCGGCGTCGGCGCCGGTGTCATCTATGGCGCGTCGGTTGGCAACGCCTTGAAATGGTTTCCGGATCGCCGCGGGCTTGCCGCCGGTCTCACGGCCGCGGGCTTCGGCGCCGGCTCGGCGCTTACGGTTGTGCCGATCGCCAACATGATCCAATCAAGCGGCTACGAGGCCGCGTTCCTGTGGTTTGGCATCGGGCAGGGCATCATCGTCGTCATATTCGCGCTGTTCCTGCGTGCCCCGCAGGCCGGTGAGGTCAAGGCGCCAGCGGCAGCGGCCGTTCAGCAGACGCAGCGTGACCATACCCCTGCCGAGGTGCTGCGCTCCCCGGTCTTCTACGTCATGTACGTCATGTTCGTGATGGTGGGCACGGGAGGGCTCATGGCGGTCGCGCAGCTCGGTCCGATCGCCAGGGACTTCAAGATCGACGGTATCCCAGTTTCGATTGTTGGCCTGACGCTGCCCGCGCTGACCTTCGCTTTGACGATCGACCGTGTGCTTAACGGCGTCTGCCGGCCCTTCTTCGGCTGGGTGTCCGACCAGATCGGCCGTGAGAACACGATGTTTATCGCCTTCATGGCGGAGGGTATCGGGATCTATGCGCTGTACCACTATGCGAATGATCCCTGGATGTTTGTGATCCTGTCGGGTCTGGTGTTTTTCGCCTGGGGCGAGATCTATTCGCTGTTCCCGGCAACCTGCACCGACCTCTATGGCAGGAAATTCGCGACGACGAATTACGGGATGCTCTATACCGCGAAGGGCACCGCGTCCCTTCTGGTCCCACTCGCCAATGTGCTCACGGCGGCGACGGGCAGCTGGACAGCGGTCTTCATCGTGGCGGCCATCCTCAATGTCATCGCGGCCGTCATGGCGCTTGCGGTGCTAAGGCCGATGCGTCTGCGCGCCCTCAAGGAGGGGGGATAGCGCGAAAGGGCTGATATGCAAGACAGCTGGTGGCGGCTCAAACCGCCGCTGGCGGGCGTCAAATCGTCCGATGATAGAACCGGACCCGGCGTGGGCGCTCGCCGTGGCGGCTATAGAACGAGGCAACACAGAGGTTGACCAGCAGCAAGGCAGCCGTGGCGTAGATAAAAACCGAGGTGGCGATCGGGCTTGCGAATATCTCCTGGTATTCGAATAGGTCAGCGGAGAACAATTCGGGGATCATGACCAGCACGCTCCTTGTGCAAGCTGCTATGACCTTATGTCGCGCCGGGCCATCGTTGCGGTTCATTCCGAAATGAAAGAATTCCGCGCTCCTGCTAAGGAACTTCGGTTTGACCCTCGCCAATATCTTGACCATTCCAGAGAAATCGGGCAGATGGCTGGTATTTTGTATACCACCCTCCAAAAGTGATGCCGTTCATGAGTACGGGCGAGCCTTTCAGTAACCGTGCCCCCACCGAGCCCCGGTCGGGGGAGGCTGCATCGGTCGCAGTCGAGCCAATCGCCAGTCCTGCGAGCTTCAAGAGTCGCGCCTACACGGCGCTCAAGAATGTCATCGTTTCGCTCGACGTCTACCGGCAGCGTTCGGAGGTGCGCCTCGACGAGCGCCGGCTGGCGCAGGATTTCGGGATCAGCCGCACGCCCGTGCGCGAGGCGATGGCGCAGCTTGAGCGCGAGGGCTTCGTGCGCTCGGTGCCGCGGCGCGGCATATATGTGGTGCGCAAGACCAAGCGCGAGGTGATCGAGATGATCACCGCGTGGGCGGCGCTCGAGAGCATGGCGGCGCGCCTGATCACCGAGAACGCCAACGACGAGGACATCGCATCGCTGCGCACCATGTTCACCAAATTCGAGAATGGCGAACTGCACGCGCGGCTCGACGAGTATTCCGAGGTGAACATCGAGTTTCACCAGACCATCATCCGCATGAGCCGCAACAGCGTGCTGACCGCGCTCGCGGAGAACCTGTTCACCCATATGCGGATGATCCGCATGAAAACGATCGGCGAGCAGGATCGCGCCGACCGCTCGATCCACGATCACATGCACATCATCGAAGCACTGGAGGCGCGCGAAACCGCTCGTGCCGAGGAGCTGGTACGCACGCACGCGCTTGGTCTGGCCGAGCACGTTGCGAAATACGCCGACTACTTGGATTGAACGCTCTGGGATTGGCTGACAGCGCGTAGTGAAAACGCGCGACCCAAAACTTACGGGAGAGAACGATGTCTGACGCAGCAGTGCAGCTGAAGCCCGCAGGCGAAACCGAGCGGGAGATGACGGATGGCTTCCACCTCATCATCGATGCGCTCAAGCTTAACGGCATCAATACCATCTACGGCGTGCCCGGCATACCGATCACCGACTTTGGCCGCATGGCGCAAGCCGCGGGCATTCGCGTCATTTCGTTCCGCCACGAGCAGAACGCCGGTAACGCTGCCGCCATTGCGGGCTTTCTCACTAAGCAGCCCGGCATCTGCCTCACGGTGTCGGCGCCCGGCTTCCTCAACGGTCTCACTGCGCTCGCCAATGCGACCACCAACTGCTTCCCGATGATCCTGATCTCGGGCTCGTCCGAGCGCGAGATCGTCGACCTGCAGCAGGGCGACTATGAGGAGATGGACCAGCTCGCGATCGCGAAGCCATTGTGCAAGGCCGCCTTCCGGGTGCTGCATGCCGCCGACATCGGCATCGGTATTGCGCGCGCGATCCGCGCGGCGGTCTCCGGCCGCCCGGGCGGCGTCTACCTCGATCTGCCGGCCAAGCTGTTCGGACAGGTCATTGACGCGGAGCGCGGCACGAAGTCGCTGGTCAAGGTGATCGATGCGGCGCCGGCGCAAATTCCCGCGCCGGCCGCGGTCAAGCGCGCGCTCGATGTGCTCAAGAGCGCCAAGCGCCCGCTGATCATTCTCGGCAAGGGCGCCGCCTACGCCCAGGCCGATGACGATATCCGCGCGCTCGTCGAGAAGACCGGCATTCCGTTTCTGCCGATGAGCATGGCCAAGGGCCTGCTGCCCGACACGCATCCGCAATGTGCCGGTGCGGCGCGCTCCACGGTGCTGAAGGATTCCGATGTCGTCATGATGATCGGCGCGCGCCTCAACTGGCTGCTGTCGCACGGCAAGGGCAAGACCTGGGGCGAGCCGCATTCCAAGAAGTTCATCCAGATTGATATCGAGCCGAAAGAGATGGACTCCAACGTCGAGATCGCGGCGCCGGTGGTCGGTGATATCGGCTCCTGCGTGCAGGCGCTGCTCAGCGGCATTGACGGCAAGTGGCCGGCCGCGCCGGCGGATTGGGTCAATACCGTCAAAACGAAGAAAGACGAGAACATCGCCAAGATGGCGCCGCGGCTGATGAAGAACACGGCGCCAATGGATTTCCACGGCGCGCTCGGCGCGCTGCGCACCGTTATCAAGGAGCGGCCCGACACGATCCTGGTCAACGAAGGCGCCAACACGCTCGATCTCGCGCGCGGCGTGATCGATATCTACAAGCCGCGCCGGCGGCTCGATGTCGGCACCTGGGGTGTGATGGGCATCGGCATGGGCTTTGCCATCGCGGCTGCAATCGAGACCGGCAAGCCGGTGCTCGCGGTCGAAGGCGACTCGGCCTTCGGCTTCTCGGGCATGGAGGTCGAGACGATCTGCCGCTACAACCTGCCGGTCTGCGTTGTCATCTTCAACAACAACGGCATCTATCGCGGCACCGACACCAACGCGGCCGGCGGCGCTGATCCGGCGACCACGGTCTTCGTCAAAGGCTCACGCTACGACAAGATGATGGAAGCGTTCGGCGGCGTCGGCGTCAATGTGACCACGCCCGACGAGCTCAAGCGCGCCGTCGATGCTGCCTTGGACTCCGGCAAGCCTACTCTCATCAATGCAGTGATCGATCCGGCAGCGGGCAGCGAAAGCGGCCGCATCGGCAACCTCAATCCGCAAAGCGTCCTTCGCAAGAAATAAGACAGGGGAACCAAGAAATGGCCACGCGCAAGAAGGTGCAAGCCCAGAGCAAGGTGAAAGTCAGGCCGCAGGCGAGCGCGAAGAAAGTCGTGAATGTGCGGTCGCAGAAGCCTGCTGCGAAGGCGAACGGCAACGGCCTGCCGCAGCCCTCGACCAAGGCTTGGGGGCAGGCGGGCAAGGCGCTCGACGGCGTCAAGGTGCTCGATTTCACCCATGTGCAGTCGGGGCCGACCTGCACACAGCTGCTCGCCTATATGGGCGCCGACGTGATCAAGGTTGAGCGCCCCGGCGTCGGCGACATCACGCGCGGGCAGCTGCGTGACGTGAAAGGGCAGGACAGCCTCTATTTCACGATGCTCAACGGCAACAAGCGCTCGATCACCATCGACAGCAAGAACCCGAAGGGCAAAGAGATACTCAACCGGCTGATCAAACACTGCGACGTGCTGGTCGAGAACTTCGCGCCTGGCGCGCTCGACCGCATGGGGCTCACCTGGGAGCACATCCACAAGACCAATCCGCGCATGATCGTGGCCTCGGTGAAGGGCTTCGGCCCCGGTCCGTACGAGGACTGCAAGGTCTATGAGAATGTCGCGCAATGCGCCGGCGGCGCCGCCTCGACCACGGGCTTCCGCGAGGGTCCGCCGCTCGTCACCGGCGCGCAGATCGGCGATTCCGGCACCGGGCTGCATCTCGCGTTTGGGATCGTCACGGCGCTTTATCAGCGCATCCGCACCGGCCGTGGTCAGAAGGTGCTCTGCGCCATGCAGGACGGCGTGCTCAACCTTGCACGCGTGAAACTGCGCGACCAGCAGCGGCTTTCGCACGGGCCGCTCACGGAATACAGCCAGTATGGCGAGGGCGTTGCCTTCGGCAAAGCGGTCCCACGCGCCGGCAACGACTCCGGTGGCGGCCAGCCGGGCTGGATTCTCAAGTGCAAGGGCTGGGAGACTGATCCCGACGCCTACATCTATTTCATCACTCAGGCGCCGGTCTGGGGCGAGATCTGCGACCTGATCGGTAAGCCCGAGTGGAAGACCGATGCCGACTACGCCACGCCACCGGCGCGGCTGCCGCGGCTCAAGCATATCTTCAACACCATCGAAGCGTGGACGATGACCATGACCAAGTTCGAGGTCATGGAGACCTGCAACAAGCACGACATTCCGGTTGGTCCGATCCTGTCGATGAAGGAGATCGCCGAGGAGCAGTCGTTGCGCGACACCGGCACGGTGGTTGAGGTCGTCCATCCGGGGCGCGGCAAGTATCTGACCGTCGGCAATCCGGTGAAAATGTCGGACTCGATCACCGAAGTGCAGCGCTCGCCGCTTCTGGGCGAGCACACCGAGGAAATTCTGACCAAGGTCCTCGGCTATTCCGCCAAGGAGCTCGCCGAGATCAAGGCGTCGGGCGCGATCACGCCGCCGGAGAAGCCCGCGAAAGCGGAAGCGGCGTGAGAGGGAACTGAGTAGTGAGATCGTCAGTAGTGAGATAGTGAGTGGTCGGGAGCGAATAGGCTTGCCCAATTTGCTCTTCACTACTCACGACTTGCTACTCACCACTGACTGAGGGGTGGGGAGGTTTGTCATGCGTATCGTGGTCCACGGCCAGCAGGCGTTCGGCAAGGCCGTGCTGGAGGCGCTGATCAAGCGCGGCGAGAACGTGGTCGGTGTCTATGTGGCGCCGGAGAAGCCGGGCCAGAAAGCGGACCCGCTCAAGGAGGCGGCGCTCGCCGCCAAGTTGCCGATCTATCAGCCCGCCTCCTACCGCAAGCCGGAAGTCTGGGAGGAGTTTCGGGCGCTCAAGCCCGACCTGCAGGTGATGGCCTTCGTGACGCTGTTCGTACCGGAGGACTTTCTCAACATCCCGACCCACGGCTCGATCCAATATCACCCTTCGCTCTTGCCGGCCTATCGCGGTCCAAGCGCGATCAACTGGCCGATCATCAAGGGCGAGACCGTGACCGGGCTATCGATCTTCTGGCCCGACAACGGGCTCGATACTGGCGACGTGCTGATCCAGAAGACGACGCCGATCTCCGGCACCGACACGCTCGGCTCGGTCTATTTCGACCGCCTGTTTCCAATGGGCGTCGAAGCCATGCTGGAGGCGGTCGATCTGGTGAAAGCCGGCAAGGCACCGCGCATCAAGCAGGACGAGTCGAAGGCGACCTATGAGGGCCGCTGCGGTCCTGACAATGCCCATATCGACTGGGGCAGACCGTGGCAGGAGATTGATCGGGTGATCCGCGGCTGCAATCCGGCACCCGGCGCCTGGTCGACGCTTGACGGCAAGACGCTGAAGATCTTCGAAGCGAAGCCGCTGCCGGCCAAGGATCCCAAAGGCATCGCCGGCAAGATGGGCGAGATCGTCGCGGTGGACGCCGACGGCATCACCGTCGTCTGCGCTGATGGCCGCTTCAAGGTTCTGCGCGTGCAGGCCGACGGCCCCAAGCTTGCGGCCGGCGAATGGGCCAAGGCCGCGGGTCTTGCGACCGGCGCGAGGCTCACATGATCCGGTTTTGTCGTCCTTGCGCCAGCGGGGACCCGCGCGCCATCAATCCGCAGTGAATGCCAATGCCCGCGTTCGCGGGCATGACAGCCAAAGAATCCACCAGCAATCGTCACGATTGGACCTCCCATGCCCGCCTCGCAACACCAGTCACCCAAGTCCGACATCGAGATCGCGCAGGCCGCCAAGAAGCGGCCGATCATGGAGATCGCGCGCGAGAAGCTCGGCATCGCGCCGGAAAACCTCGAGCCTTACGGCCACTACAAGGCCAAGCTGTCGATGGACTTCATCAAGTCGCTCAAGGATCGCCCGAACGGCAAGCTGATCCTGGTGAGCGCGATCACCCCGACACCTGCGGGCGAGGGCAAGACCACCACAACAGTCGGCCTCACCGATGCGTTGAACCACATTGGCAAGAAGGCAATGCTGTGTCTGCGCGAGCCCTCACTCGGGCCTTCGTTCGGCATGAAGGGCGGCGCCGCCGGCGGCGGCTATGCCCAAGTCGTGCCGATGGAGGACATCAACCTGCACTTCACCGGCGACTTCCACGCCATCACCTCAGCGAACAATCTCCTCGCCGCGCTGATCGACAATCATATCTACTGGGGCAATGCGCTCGGGCTCGACTCACGGCGCGTCGCCTGGCGGCGCGTGATGGACATGAACGACCGCGCGCTGCGCTCGATCGTGTCCTCGCTCGGCGGCGTGGCCAACGGCTTCCCGCGGGAGGACGGCTTCGATATCACGGTCGCTTCCGAGGTGATGGCGATCTTCTGCCTCGCCAGCGACCTCGAGGACCTCAAGAAGCGGCTCTCCAACATCATCATCGGCTACACCCGCGACCGCAAACCGGTGCGCGCCGGAGACCTCAAGGCGCACGGTCCGATGACCGTGCTGCTCAAGGAGGCGCTCTCGCCCAACCTGGTGCAGACGCTCGAGGGCACGCCCGCCTTTATCCACGGCGGTCCGTTCGCCAACATCGCGCACGGCTGCAACTCGGTGCTGGCGACCACCACCGCGCTCAAGCTCGCTGACTATGTGGTGACGGAAGCTGGCTTCGGCGCCGACCTCGGCGGCGAGAAGTTCCTCGACATCAAGTGCCGCAAGACTGGGCTCGCGCCAGATGCCGCGGTGCTGGTCGCCACGATACGCGCGCTCAAGATGCACGGCGGCGTCAAGAAGGAGGACCTCAAGACCGAGAACCTTAAGGCGCTCGAAACCGGCATGAGTAATCTCGCCCGTCACGTCGAGAACGTGCAGAAGTTCGGCATCGTGCCGGTGATCTCGATCAATCGCTTCTCCGCCGACACCGACGCGGAGATCGCGCTGGTCAAGGAGAAGTGCAAGGCGCTCGGGGTGGAGGCCCTGATGGCTGATCACTGGGCCGAGGGCGGCAAGGGCGCGGCGGATGTGGCGCGCGCCGTGGTCAAGATTGCGGACAGCGGCAAGAGCAAGCTCAAGCTGCTCTATCCCGACGAGATGCCGCTGATCGAAAAGATCCGTACTATCTGCAAGGAGGTCTACCGCGCCCAGGACATCGACGTGCACAAGCCGGTGCGCGACCAGCTCGAATCGTTCGAGAAGATGGGCTACGGCAAGCTGCCGGTCTGCATCGCCAAGACCCAATACAGCTTCTCGACCAACGGCGATCTCAAGGGCGCGCCCAAGGATCACATCGTCAACGTGCGCGAGGTGCGGCTCTCGGCCGGTGCCGAGTTCGTGGTAGCGATCTGCGGTGAGATCATGACTATGCCAGGACTGCCCAAGGTTCCGGCCGCCGACAGCATCGACGTCAGCGCAGATGGGAAGATCGTGGGATTGTTCTGATCCCAAGCGGGCAGTGCAGGATGGGTTGAGCCATAAAGCGCGTTTACGCG
>Ga0066903_100007037_pt1 | contig 10122 bp, 13 predicted proteins | sample PanSoiMetaGPlot1_FD_67491 | JGI IMG/M metagenome (GOLD analysis project Ga0066903, IMG submission 67491) | Tropical forest soil microbial communities from Panama analyzed to predict greenhouse gas emissions - Panama Soil - Plot 1 (version 2) | ecosystem: Environmental > Terrestrial > Soil >... | reverse complement strand
CCGTTTGCCCGCGCGCTCGCCGTGCACGCGCCCGAGCGCATTGTCTGGGGTACCGACTGGCCGCATCCGAACCACAAGCCCGGCGCCGTGCCGAACGACGGTGCGCTCACCGATCTGATCGCCGAGATCGCGCCCGACGCCAAGACGCGTCAGCGCATGATGGTCGATAATCCGACTAGGCTGTTTGGTTTCTGAGGCCGGTCGTGGCGAAGCAAACACTCGGCAAGCTTGCCGCCGCCGACGCCTTCGGCATGCTGGATCTGCTGGCGCTGCCGCGCGACGTGCTCCGACCGGTTCATGGCCGGCGCCTCAATTCTCGTTCATGTGGCACATTGCAGCGGCCAGCCGTGGTTTTACGGCGCAATCCGGCCGGGCAGGCGCCTCGGCGGCGCCGCCACGGCCGTCCCCCTGGCTCGGTGCGCCGAGCTACCAGAGGTATTTCCACGCGATCGCTATGACGATAATCGCCGCAACGATCAGCAGGCCCATTTGCAACGCCAGATTATTGGCCAAACCAGTCTTGTTCTGAGTCTGCGTATTCATGATCGATCGCCTCCCTGCTTTCGCGGTCAAACCGGCACCGCTTCATTGTGCGTCGTCGCTCATTGAACGCGGAACTCCTTGACGTCCGCGTCGAATATCAGCCGTTCGCCCGTCACCAGCGGGATGTTCAGGAGGCGCCGGTTGGGCTCCGGTCCCTGCTGCGGCACGCCATCGACGAGAGTGTGACTTCTCAATAGCGCCGACCAAACGGTCGGAAAATCGTTGCCGCCGCGAATGAGCTCGGTGCATTGGCGTGCGAGATCGTTCGCTCTCTCATTCGGCATGCGCGACCTCCCATCGCGGTCGATCTTTCGCGCTCGCTTTCTTGTGTCGCCTGCAGCGTCGCTGGTCCGACGCTTCTGCGCCGAATGTGGCGCGGTCCGGAAACGGCGTCTGCAGACCGTGCGCGTTAATTCGCGTTATCGACTTGCGGTGTAAAAGAATACGCGCAATAAGATTCACGCGCGATAATTTTGTGCGTGAGCGGTATCGAAACAAACATCAGTTTTTATGTTTAAAACTAAAAAACTCATGTTTGATGTTCGCAAGTGGATGTTGAAAGCCGAAATTGTCTTCGGCCTCCGTTGCGACGTGACGCGATGAGCCGGGAAGTGCGATGAGCTGGGAATTGCTGCGCGACCTGGGCTTGGTCGCATTCTCCTGCGGCGCCGTGGCGGTGTTCGGGCTCAGCAGACTACTGGCGCGGCGCTTCGGTGCGGCCGATGTCGGCTTCATCGCCACCATTGGCGATGCCATGATGCTGGCCGGCGCCTCGCTTGCGGTCACCGCAATGGCGGTCGAGCATCTGATCGCAAATGCGAGCCCATCGTGACCGACGGTTTCAAGGAAATCGACGTCTTCGATCTTGCCTATTGCGAGCGGATACGCGATGCGGTCTGGAAGACCATCATCGAAACGTCGCGCGACCCCGAGACCAAGATGGCGGCGCTGCGCAACTACGAAATTTACGACGCGCTGCTGCAGCTCCAGGCCGTGATACTCGCAAGCTCGAAGGAGACGAGCTCGCCGACCAGAGCGCGCGAGACCAGCAACGAGTTTGCAAAAAGACTGCGGCGACTGATCGCGCAGTTCAAGGAAGAATACGATCGCGACGGGATGCCGTTCGACGTCGTCCACACCGACGAAATTCAGTAGGACATGAGCTCACGCCGGGCGAGGCAAGCTACAGGCGCCCCGCGGCGGCGTGACGAACGCGTAGCGATCACCGCAGCTTACCTCTTCGCCGGTCTCGCCTTCTTGATGATGTCGGCGCATTCGTCCCAATCGCCCTCCAAAACCTCCTGCTCGGCGGACGACAGCGTCTGCTTGAGCCGATCCAATTCAGCCTGCGGCGGCTTTTTGGCGATCGCGGCTTTGAGCGCCTGAACGCCGGCGATGCAGGTGGACTTGTCGTCGGCATGGGCGAGGCCGCCCGACAGCAACAAGGCCGTAACGGCGGCAAACAATATGCGATGGCGCATCGGCGTTTCCTTCCGGTTCGCTGTTCAACTCAAAGACTTTGCGCCGGACCTGCGGCGCTACGATGACGTAACGCGCCGTGGGCGGTGCTCATTCAATCGGGCCAAGGCGAGGCGCGCAATAGCCGCCGGTGCCTGATCCGGTATCGGAAACACCGAGCTGACGTTGATCTCGCACAACACGTAAGTGTCGTCGCCGGCCGCAGTCCGCGGCCCATAGAGAAAATCGGCGTCCCAGACGATCGGCAACGCTGCGGCGTCGATACCGAGCGTTTGCATCATCTGCGGCGTCCACTCGTTCTCCATCTTCAGGCGCAACGCGGCGAACGCCGCGGCGTCAGGTCCGTGCATGATGCGCGGTCCCGGCTGGGCGGCGCGCGAGTCCGGTCCTTCCGGCGGCGGCGTGACCAGCGCCTTGATGAGCTGGTGGCCAAAGCCGACGACCTTGTCGCCGCCCATGTAACAGCGGATCATGCCCTCGGGCAGGCGCGGCTGGAACGGCTGATCGACGATGCATCCGCCGGCGGCGAAATAATCTTCGCAACGCTTCATGAAGTCTTCCAACGTTCCCTGCTGCGGCACGCTGCCGCGACGGGCTTCGAGCACGGTCACGACATCGCCCGGTGCTGCCTGTCGCCGCGTCAGCTCCACCTTCCAAATGCCCTGTCCGGCATTGCCGCGATTCTACTTGAGGACGCGCGCGGCGCCTGCGGCAAACACGGCCGGGAAGCTTTCGTGAAACTCCGCCGTCGTGCGGTAAAGCCTCGTATCGGTCCCCCAGCCGAGATGCTTCGTGCGATACAAAACTTCCTTGACGCCCATTTTGAGGATCACGTCGGGATGCGCGCTGACCCACGGCCCTTTCTCTGCCACTTCGCGCAGCATCGGATCGAGCTTCGCCCGGGTCAGGCCGTCGTCGAGCGGGTTGACCCACACCAGGACGCCATCGACGGCCAACAGTTGCCGACGTACCTCGTCGATCGTGTCATCGGCGTAGATGGCGGGCTCGACATGGATGCCGCTTGCTTCGAGTTCCTCGAAGATGCGGCGATAGCGGTTGTTCTGCGGCGTCGCGGCCGCACGCGTCGCGCGGTCGCCACGCCAGAGGATAGCGACTTTGTAGACGCTCGTTGCTTTGGACATGTCAGCCCCCGCACGCGCATGACGTGACGTTGTCGATTCGGTAGCTCTGCACCGCTTCGTCGGCAGCGAGATCGACTTGCACATGGACGGACGGTGCGCGCCACACGAACCGCTCCCGAAACTCGAGATCGGGCGCGGTCTCGCTTGCGCGCACGAACACGATGTCGAATGTGCCCGTCGCCTTTGGCGGACAACGCGACGCATCGACCGCCACGACGGCGCTCCAGGTCCGCGTCCGCGTCGGCGGCTGCATCTCGGTGAGATGCATGTCGCCGAGCGCAAGCGCCGGCCTACACGTGTCTTCGGCAAACGCTTGCGTGGCGCGCGGCACGATCAGTCCTAGGCCGGCGAGCAACAACAGCACTAGAATCACCTTGCGGAACGCGGCATCGTCGAGCCTCCCATAGAGCTTAAATCCGATCCATAGACCCGCAAGCATCGCCGGCAGGCCGATCAGATAAAGCCGCATCACGTCCGTCGTAATGGCGCCGGCGATGCCGAGCGACACGACATTGGCGGCGATGGCGGCGAGCATCACCGGCTGGAACACCGCGCGCTGTAAGTCCTTCTTCCAGCCGCGCAACTGGCACCAGATCGTGATGATGAAGCCCGGCAATCCGGTCAGACCGGCGAGCACGCCGTTTGCCAATCCCACGCCGGCATCGGTGCCGGCGGTGGCGGCCACCGGCTTGAGCGCGGGTTGCATCAGGCCGTAAGCGCCGAAGATCACCAGGAGCACGCCGACGCCGCGGCGCAGATAAGCCGGATCGAGATAAGTCAGCAGCAGCGTTCCGATCGGTACGCCGATCAGGCCGCCGATGACGAAGGGCGCGATATTCCTCCAGACCAGCGCGTGGCGAAGCTTCCAGACGCCGAAACTTTGGGTCAACAGCCCGTAACCGACGATCAGCGCCGTCGTCTGCAGCGGCGTGAGAATGTGCAGCCAGACGCCGGAGACGATGAATCCCATGGCAAAGCCGGCGAGACCCGATGCGAAGCCTCCGACGAATGCAGCGAAGAGAAAAAATCCAAGAGCGATACCATCCATGGCAGCTCCCTCCCAAAACGGAAGTGAACGGCGCTTGGATGGCGACTGCATCTGAAGGGGAGACCGCGATATCCCCTGATCTTTAGATTTTCAGGGTGCGGCTAACCGCACGGTAACCCAGCTAACATCGATCTCCTCCTTGAGAAGGAGACGGTGCTTGGGCCTGGTAAGCCTGAAAGCACGGGGCGACCGCCGATGCCCCGCTGTGTCGGTATTGCGGCTACTTGAGCATCACCCAACCCGGTTCGAGCAGCGGATAGGCGACGAGCCCGATCGCCGCCGTGGCGGCAATCAGCACGGCGTTGTGCACCTTGAAGCGGAACAGCACGGCGAGCGACGCCACGCCGATCAGCGCTGTCAGCCAATCGCCGATGGCGATGCGGCCGAGCAGGATGCAGGCGCCGAGGATAGTGCCGATCGCCGCCGCATAAGCGCCGTGGACGAAGCCTTTAATGTTCGGGTTCCTGCCGTGGCGTACCAGCAGCGGCGCTACTACCAGGACGAAGATGAACGACGGGAAGAAAATGCCGACGGTCGACACCAACGAGCCCCAGAAGCCGGCGACCAGATAGCCGACGAAGGTCGCGGTGATCACCACCGGGCCCGGACTGATCATGCCAACGGCGACCGCGATCAGGAATTGGCGCTCGTCGAGCCAGTTATACTGCTCGACCAGGCCCTGCTGCAGGAACGGCACGATGACGAGGCCGCTGCCGAACGTGAGCGAGCCGGCCTTGAGGAAGAACAGCAGGAGCTTGCCGAGCGTCGAACTCGTCGCGACCGGCGCCGTCTGCGCGAGCGGCGGCAGCGCCACGATCGGCAGCGCGAGCGCCGTCGGCTGCCGGCGGAACATGCTGCCGTAATACAGGATGCCGACGATGCCGGCGCCGATGAAAAGCCAGGCCACCTCGGCCTGCAGCATCACGGTGACGACCAGACACGCCGCGGCGATGATCCATTGCAGCCAATCCTCCATGCCGAGCTTGGCCAGCCGATGGCAGGAGTGCAAGATCAGCGCGATCACGGCGGGGCTGACGCCGTAGAAGATCGCGGTGACCGGTTTCAAGTCGCCGAGATAGACGTAGAGCGCGCCGAGCGCGGCGACGATCAGAAAATTCGGCAGGATGAAACTCCAGCCGCCGATCCAGGCGCCCCAGAACCCGCCGCGCAGATAGGCGACATAGATGCCGACCTGGATCGCCAGCGGCCCCGGCATCGACTGGCAGACGGCGATGGCCTCGCGCATCTGCTCCTTGCTGAGCCAGCCGCGCTCGGCGACGATCTCGCGCTCCATCTGGCCGACTAGCGCCACCGGCCCGCCGAAGCCGATCAGGCCGAGGCGAAGAAAGTAGCGCGCGAGCTCGCCCCATCGGGAGCGTTGCAGGTCGGTCATTGGGCTGTTCGGCTCGGTCATCGTCAGGTCACTCTATCGTTTGCGGCTGGGCCGCCAAGTGCGGCCCAGCACAGTTGCGGAAAGGTCAGAGCGCATTCTTGACGTTGGCCATTTTATCCAAGGCGGCACGCAGCCCCTTGGCGAGCTTGATGGCGTCGTCATTGGCCCAGAAGTGCATGAAGAACAGCCGCGGCTCTTCGTCGAGCATATGGCTGTGTAGCGCGGTGACCTCGATGCCGGCGGCGCGCAACCCCGCGATCACCGGGTTGACCTCGTCGGCCGTCATGACGAAGTCGCCGGTGACGGCGGCCCGTCCGGCGCAAGCGCCATGCCGTTTTCGGTGATCGGCTCGCGCCGCGGCACGCCGAACTGATACACGCCGCCATTGCCTTGGCCCTTGGCACCGATGATCTGTTCGATCTGGGCAATGTCGAGATCGACGGCCGGCGGCGGCGCGGCGGCGGCCGACGGAGTGAGCGGCGTGCTGCGCTCGGCGAGCCCGGCGTGGATCGCGGTCGCTAGCTTGACCGGATCGTCGTGGCCGCCCACGTGCATGTACAAGGTCGCCGGACTGGCGCGCAGCAAGTGATTATGCACCGCCGTGATCGCGACGCCGTTCGCGATCAGTTTCGCCATCACCGGGTTGATCTCGCTTTCGAGCAGCACGAGATCGCCCATGATCATGACCTCGCCGTGCATCGGCTTGAACGCGACCCAGCCGCCGAGCGCCAGCGCCGGCTTGATGGTGACGCCGTCGAGCGTGATGGAAAGATCAGTGCGCGGAAAACCATAACGATGCACGTCGCCCGCGACCACCGCGGGCTTTCGTCCGATGGCATCGTCGACCTTCTGCCAGTCGACGTCCTGAGCACGGGCGGCTGTCCCCGCCACGGTAGTTGCGGCAATCAACAAAATTGCAAAGACACGCATCACATCCTCCTTGTGAGCTTACGCCCTTCGAGCGCCCCTCATCCGTTGGCGCCGCTCACGCGTGCTACGCTAAGTAATCCGTTTGAGCGCCATGACCGCCTCACGCCTTGCCGACTTGCTGGCGGCACCAGGTGTAGAGTGCGTCGTACATCACAAGGCCATGATTGAGCATTTCATGGTCGTCGGGAAAATTCGCGGACAAGCCGTACGAAATGGCGAGCAGGCCTTCGCATTGCGGCATAAGGTCGGGTCGCGAGGTATCGGCGCCGCGCACGATGGTGGCGAGGCGGTCGAGTGCCGCGTCGCGGATGTCGTAGGCGCGCACGATGGCGTCGAACGAACAGCGCTCGCCGACATGGCCGAATTCGACGTCGTTGATGTCGTAGGGCGTGCCGCCAATATCGGCGGCGACCTTGGCGACGTCGTTCGCCGGCACGTAGATGAACTCAGCGTCGGGTTTGACGAAGCGGCTGACCAGCCACGGGCAGGCGATGCGGTCTATCTTGGGATGCTCGCGCGTCACCCACTTGTTCTCGGACGCATCGCGCTTGCGGCGCGTCGGCAGGCGAGCCTCTTTCCACGCCGCGATGCCGCCTTTGATGAAGCCTGCGCCGATGCCGGCTTTGCGCAGCGCGTCCGTGACGCCCTGGCTGACTTCTTTACCGTGGACACAATAGACCGCGACATCGCGGCTCTTCGGCAGTTTGGCGTGCCAGGCCGCGACATCTTCCGGTGTCCGGCGCATCGCGCCGATGATCATCGTGTCGTCGGCGCCGAACGCTTCGGCGCGGCGAATGTCGAGCAGAATCGGCGCCGCGGCCGTGCCGAGGCGCTCATAAAGCGTGTGTGGGGAAATCGATCGTCCGTCCATGCGCAATCTCCTCGCAGGGCGAGTGTTGCGCAGAGCTTGGACGGGAGCCGTCTGACGGGGAGTCTGCAATGTCCCCGCGAAACGGAATTTAGTTCGCTCGGAGGAGTTTTGCAAGGCGGGAACCCTGCGAGCGACTTTCTGGGATTAGCAAATTCGTTAGCCGCGCCTTGATTTCCGCAGGAGCATTCCCACATCATGCGCATGCCGGGCCGCATTGCAGTCGCCCGGCTCCCGTAAGGCATATCGCCCAAGCACTGCATTCCAGCCCGCTCGTCGGGCGAGGATCTTGGGAAATGTCTGATCTCCGTAAGGTTTTCGTCTGGCGGTACTGGAATCCGGGCTTCGACGGCCGCCCGGTAAGCTGTACGCAGCCAAGTGTTGTCTCACTCCAAAGGGAGCTGAGAAATGTTGTGCGCTACCAAGACTGACCCCTCAAGCAAGGTCGAACCGCAATCCGCGTTATGCCCGGCGCCGGCTCACGGGCATGAACTGACGGCCAGGGAATCCCGGTTCGCTGGCGATCGTCGTCGTGCGTCGCGCTTCATCGCGGACTCGTCGCACACAATTCCGGAGCATGTGTGGGGCGACGAGGGACCGACGGCGGTCTGAAGTCCCGAACGCCAGCGCAAGATTCGTCTTGCGCCGGCGTCTGTCCATCAGGCGCGCGAACCGCTCAAGCTCTGCACAACGCCGAACAGCAAGACGACGCCCGACAACAGCAACAGGGCGAGTACCGCCTTGCGGAACTGCGCCTCGTCGAGCCGGCCGTAAAGTTTCAAGCCGAGCCAGCTGCCGGCGAGTAGCACCGGCAGGCCGAACGCAAACAGCCAGATCGCTTCGCGCGATACCGCCCCTTGGCCGCCGAGCCACGCCGCGCTCATGGCAAAGGTCGCGACGCCGACCGGCTGAAACACGGTGCGCTGCTGATCCTTCGGCCAGCCGCGTAGCTGACACCAGATTGTAGCGATGATACCGGCGAATCCGGTGGCGCCGCCGAGGATGCCGTTGAGGAAGCCGGCGCCGGCGTCGGCCACCCCGCCGCCGCCCACGAATTGCAGCGCCGGCCGCGCCGCTGCGTAGATGCTGAAGAGAACAAGAATCGCGCCGACGCCGGCGCGCAGATACTGCGGATTGGCGTGCGCCACCACGAACACGCCGATCGGCACGCCGAGTGCGGCGCCGATGATGAGCGGCGCAAGCTTCTTGGCGTCGAGCGCGTGCCGCAGCTTCCACACCGCATAGCCTTGCACCACGAGGCCGAAGGCGATGATCAGCGTCGCGGTTGTGAGCGGCGGCAGGATGTAAAGCCAGACCGCCGCGGCGACGAGGCCGAAGGCGAAGCCACTGATGCCGGCGACCAGTGCAGCCAGAAAAGTTCCCGACAGAAACAAGACGGTGAAGAGGTTGAGGCCGAGGCTCGAATCCATGCGCTCGCTCCAAAAGTTGAGCGAGCAGCGCTTGCATGGGGAGAGCCCACTTGACGGGGAGGCTGCGGTGCCCCCGGTCAGCAAATTCTGCCCCGATTCCTCCGCCTGCTCAAGCCGCCGCGGCGCGGCCGGTGTCGCAGCGGGCGGAACCTTATGGAACCGGTGGAGAAACGATTGCACAAGCGAACGATTGTGATTTGTCGGCACGGATTAGCGTCACGCAAAAACCGTCAGGGGGCGAGCCGGGAAAATTGACGGGAGCTTGTTCAGGGGTCGGCGCGCAATCACCCCTGTTACCGAAGTCACTGACATAGCGGCCGCGGCGAGTCACCACGGCGGCGACAAAGCTTCGTTGGAGATCGCACAGGGAGGATAGCCATGAGCTCACGCTCCGATGCCGCTATTGCTTCGCGTTGCGCCAGCCGTGCTTTCGAAGTTGCCGTTCTTTCGGCTTCGCTGTTCGTCTTGTCGTGTGCCGCGCCGCAGTCTGCAACGGCTCAAGACACGCCGGCGTTCGCGCCCGGCATGATCAAACACATGCAACAGATGGAGCAATTCAGAGATGCCGACCACGGCTCGCAACCGGCGCCGCCGGTCATTCTGCGCTTCGGCGTCGATGTCGATCCGAGCGGTGCGGTCGCCACCTTCCAGCCCGACGGCGCGACCTTCACCTTCAACAATGCGTTCTTCCAGAACCTCGGAACGAACGGCAGAACCTGTTTCTCGTGCCATCAGCCGCAAAGCGGCTGGACCATCAGCGCTGACGGCGTCGCCGAACGCTTCGCCGCAAGCGGCGGAACCGACCCGATCTTCCGCCTGGTCGACGGCGCCACCTGTCCGAGCGACGATGTCTCGACCTACGCCGCCAAACGGAAGGCCTACAAGCTCCTGATCGAGAAGGGCTTGATCCGGATCGGCTTGCCGATTCCGACGGCGGCGCAGTTCACCGTCACGATCGCGCCCGGGGACGATCCGTATAATTGCAACACCAATCCGGTCACCGGGCTTACCAGCCCGACGACGGGCATCGTCTCGACCTATCGGCGTCCGCTGCCGTCCACCAATCTCGGCTTTCTTAGCGCGATCATGTCGGACGGCCGCGAGCCGAGCTTGACCAGCCAGGCGACCGACGCCACGCTTGGCCACGCCCAGGCCAAGAAGCCGCCGAATGCCGACCAGCTTGCCGAGATCGTCGCTTTCGAAAGCGGCATCTTCACTGCGCAGGCGTTCGACAGTCAGGCGGGTTATTTGGCCGCGGACGGCAGCACCGGCGGCCCGATCGCGTTATC
>Ga0066903_100007036_pt1 | contig 10122 bp, 11 predicted proteins | sample PanSoiMetaGPlot1_FD_67491 | JGI IMG/M metagenome (GOLD analysis project Ga0066903, IMG submission 67491) | Tropical forest soil microbial communities from Panama analyzed to predict greenhouse gas emissions - Panama Soil - Plot 1 (version 2) | ecosystem: Environmental > Terrestrial > Soil >... | reverse complement strand
CGACGGCTGCGAACGGCGAGCCGGCTTTCGCGGCCTATTCGCGCAAGGACACCAATTCGCCGTGGACCGCGCACTCCATCCACGTGCTCACGCTGGAGCAGGAAATCATTTCCAGGCTGACCCTGTTCTACAAGCCCGACGGCCCGCGCCTGTTCGATGCCTTTGGGCTGCCGCTCGTGCTGCCGGAGTGATTGGTGCTGGTGGCAGTTTCTTAACAGACATGACGCACGCGCGGTGTGCCCGGTGAATTCGACCACCTGAGCGACCAGGAGCTTTGTGACGAGATCCACCCATGGCACAAGAGCTCGGTATCAAGCTAACGCCTGAAGGCCTCGATCCCCTGCTCACTGGTGGCCGGCGGCGGCATTGAGCGGCAATGATGCCTGCACAAGACTATCAGGAGCCCCTGTCAGCCTGGGGCTCGACCTTTTCATGACGACCCTGAGTGCGTAACGCGCCGCCGAAGAAAATCGGCTCTAGGCGCCCCAGCTCGGGCCGACCTGAGCTAGACTAGGCCGTGTACAAATCGCGATTGTTCGGCAATCGCTGATGTCCGCTTTACTCCCCGTAAGCCGCGCGAGAGCGGACATTCGCGGTTGGCAGCGCCTTCTTCGACAACGGTATTTTTTGGCTGCAGACAGCCCGAGAAGTGGCGCCCTGAGGCCCACGCTCTCGCCGCGTAATGTCAGAACGTCCAGCGAACGGTTTGCTACCGATTTGCTACCATTTGCTACCGGACTGGGTGGGACTGGCCGGGACTGTCCAGCATGGCGAGACGAAAAGGCCGCTCGAATCCGCAGGTTTTGCGGACTGAGCGGCACCAGTCAGGACAGAACAAAACGGGTGTCACCTAACTGTGGATCAGGTGACGGCGGTTCGACTCCGTCCCCAGGGACCAATTCTGCACGGCCAACAGCGGCGCAACTTAGCCAAGCTCAAATCGCCAGGCTCCAAAACCGGGATCGTCGGTTTCAAAGTCCTGCGCGCCCTTGGACCGTCGCCCGGCACGAGACGGTGCGGTGGGAACGATGGGGCGAACTTCGGCCCCTGGAGTTGGCCGGAGACAATCTCGCTCAATTTTTATTCAATTGCGTAATCTCCCCGATACCAAGCCAGACAATAAGAGCGCTCGCGCCCCACAAGAGTCATGATCCGCGGCGCATTTCCTCCGGCCATTATGACCCATAATCTCTCTACGCTCTTGATCACTTCTGCGTCGGCGTTGAGCGTTGGCGCGTGTTTGTTGGTTGTGTCTTGGCTGCAGAGCCCAACCACGCGCGCTCTTGCCCTGTGGGCGGCGGCATTCGCGTTCGGTGCCTTTGGCGTCGCGCTGGTTGCCGCCCAAGGAAAAATTCCGGACTTCTGGTCAGTCCTCATCGCGTACGCCATCCTCACTACTGCCTACGGCATCATGTGGACCGGGGTGCGCAGTTTTGAAGGACGTCCCACGCCGGCATACTTGATGCTGGCAGGAACACTCGTTTGGCTCGTCGCCTGTCAATTCGAGGCGTTCTACGGCTCTCTGGTTGCGAAGACGGCGCTGACGTCCGCAATTTTCATCACATACTCCGTACTGAGCGCAGCGGAAATCTGGCGTGGCCGCGGCGAAAACCTGATGTCGCGCCGTGCGATTACGGTCATCTTGCTTGGCAACGTAGTGTTCCTTGTCATCCGTATTCCGCTCCTAGGCTCGATGCATTCACACGTGCTTCCGCAAGAAATCAATGTCGACTTGTTCAGCTTTATCGTTTTCGAGACCACTTTTTATGCGTTCGGGCTCGCCTACATGCTCGGGAGCATGGCGAGGGAGCGAATCGGCCAATTCTACAGGCAAGCTTCGCTGACTGACCCGCTGACCGGCATCGCCAACCGTCGTGATTTCCTAAATCGATGCGAGGCTCTGTTGAGCGCGAGCAACCTCGGGCGACGCCCTTCCGTGCTGTTGCTGCTTGACATCGACAACTTCAAATCAGTCAACGACACTTATGGTCATTACGTTGGAGACCAAGTGCTGCTGGAGTTTTCGCGCGTGGTGGCATCCGAGCTGCGCCCCAATGACATTTTCGGCAGGCTCGGAGGCGAGGAGTTTGGCTGCCTTATTCCGCAAGCGTCGCTCAAAGAGGGCCACGATATCGCCGAACGGATTCGCGCGAAATGCGAGGGCACGCTGCTGAAAGTGGCGGAGAACACCATTGGAGTGACGGTCTGCGTTGGAGTCGCAGTCTCAATCGCTCCGAACCAAGCTTTGATGCCGTTAATGCTGGCTGCCGATCAGGCGCTCTACCACGCGAAGGCCAACGGGCGGAACCGTGTGGAATGCGCGCCTGTGGACACCAAAGTGCGGATTCAGCATTCAAGCGCTGCCTGACTCTTCGTGCGGCAGCACGCCCCGATCCATTTTTGCTGCCGGCTGCAGGTACTCTGATTCCAGGCCGAGCCGTCACAGTCTACCCGCTTCAGCGAAGGCGGGCATGCCGACACAATTCCCCGTTCCACAAGCCCACAGGGGCGTAGCTTAGTCCGGCTCAAAGCGCCGGTCTCCAAAACCGGGATCGTGGGTTCAAATCCTACCGCCCCTGCCACCTTTCATTTTCCACTCGTGATATTTCAATGACTTAAGGCCCAGATTGGCAAACTGGCCACTAAAGTTTGCCACTTCCTGTTCCCGATATGAGCGCGCCCGCGCTTCGGGCCAGCTTCTTGTTGTTTGCCGCCCGAGTGTAGCACTCGGGCTCGCGCAGCGTCGTCCATCCGAACCACGCCATGAGCTGGTAGGGCGTCGCGCCGCGATCTGCCAACCGCGTCGCGGATGCCTTGCGTAGGCCGTGCGCCGAATATCCGTTGGGGATGCCGGCCTCGTTACAACGATCGCGAAACCAGTTTCCAAAGCCGTTGACGGTGAATGCCTTGTCGAACGACGTGGTTAGATAGGTGAGATGCCTGCAGCGCGTCGCCTTGAGCGCCTTGGCAAGATGGGGCAGCAGCGGAACACCCTCGACCAAGGTTCCAGTCTTTTGCGTGCGGTAATAAACTCGCTGTTCTTGAGATGCTGCGGGCCAAGCTTCACTACAGCGGCCCGGCGCGAGCCGACATTCAACAGCAGCTCGAGCGCGAGCCGCGCGGTGGTTCCAAGCTCGTGCCGACAACGTCGCGTGACAATACGCAGCAGGACGCGTGGGGCCTGGTGCCTGCGCTCGGCGTTTTGCTCACGCTGGACGATCTGCACGCGTGACTGGGCAGTGCGCAAACGGTTCAGGTCGCACGAGCCCTTCTAACTGCACGCTCGAGATCCCGGAAGCAGGACCCAACCCGTCTCAGTCTGCAGAACGCTGCCCAAGTGGCTCGGCCGCGGGCGAAGCTTGAGGAGCACGAGAAGCAATCTGGCCAGCGCGAATGAACAACCAGCGCAGCGGGCGTTCCAGCAGGAAATGTACCCCGATCGCGACGACGACAGTCGCCGCGAGATATTCGAGGAACAGGATGCCTGACGAGTGCGAGGAGCCCAGCGCGAGCGCCATGGCCGTTGCGACCCATGGCCACCAAACGGCACCGACCGTGAGGCTGTGGGTGAGATAGAGCGGGTAGGTCAGATCGCCGCAGAAGTTGAAGAGCCGGCTGTCTTTCGTCGCCTGGAATAGGCCGGAAGCGAAATTGCGAATGAGATTGCCGCCCCATAGCTGATGGGGAAATCGGCCGTGGGCGTTCCCTCAAGGCTCGACAGCAGGGCCGCCAGCGCGAGCGCAATGAGCGATCCGGGGAGGCCGATCGGATAGCGCCTGCCGAGTTGCTGCGCGAAGTGCCCGAGCAGGAAGAACATCAGCGTCGCCGGAAAGAAGAAGTAGCTCCAGATCACGTAGAGCGTGGGCGTGTCATATCCGACGATCCAGAATACGACGAGGCGAGTCGCGAACGAGACGATGAGCAGGGCAACAGCCGTTCGGGTCGAGCGCAGCAGCCACGGTGCCATGGCATAGAACGTCACTTCGGCTGCCAGCGTCCACACCACCCCCATGGCCGATGCGATGAAGTCCCAATAGCCGATCGGATAGGTCGCGAATGGCACCAGCCAATCGAGCCCAAACAGGACAACGAGCTACGGCGCGTCAGGCGTGCACCGCGCCCCACGGCTCACCGAGCAGCGGTGCCGCAATCAGCAGCGCCCACCACAGCGGATAGATGCGCAGGAAGCGCGACCAGAAGAACGCCCGCGTCCCCTTGCCGGTTTCCGGGTACTTCGTGTGCAATACGAAGCTGATCAGGAAGCCCGAGACGATATAGAAAGTAGATGACCGAACGCCCACCCAGCACATTGAAGGTCCACAGCGGATCGATTGAGAGCTCCAAGCCTTTGAGTTCGTTGAGTGGGCCAAGAACCTGATCCTGGCCGTGCGCCAGCACGACACCGCAGGCCAAAAACAAGCGGATAAGCCCCATCCGTCAGCCCCCCTTGGTTACCCGGACGATATTAATACCCGACCGATTTGGCGGAATCGAAATCCGTTGCCTAACTTCAATCTGTCAACCTGATTTCAGCGGAGTAGCCGGTATCAGCGGATAGGGCGGAGGCTGCAATCAGTACAGCCGATCCCGCGACCTCTTCGAAGCAGCAACATTCACAATGAGTCAGCGATGGTCGAGGTCTGTTGTTGGGTGATTCGCGTCGTTTCGGCGGTTTCTGCCGCATGTCGCTCTGCCCCCATTAGCGATCGAAGAGCAGACATCGCAGATCGGCAGCGATGGGCCAAATCCGGCTGGGAGCAGTCGCGGCACGTAACTTGCTTGTAAGTTCGTGCGCCCTCTTCTGAGGGTTACCTCCCAACTGGGCCGCTGGCTGGGCGGCCCTTATTTTTTGCGCCCCACCGGAGGCATCCAATTAAGCCGCGCGGGCTCAGGTCAGCGGCAACAAGCGGGTAGCGATAAACGCCGCTTGTCGATAGTGCTCGTCCTCCGAAGAGCGGACATCTCAGATTGGGCGCTTTGGAGCTGAAATTGCGCTGCTAGTTTCACTTCTTCGAAGTCGCCTTGGGGGTGCGCTCAACTCGTGAGCTGAAAAGAAGACCGCCCGGCGGTGAGTGGCCGGGCGGCATCAAGCGCGGGTTCTTATCGAACGGCAGCGACTTGTCTAGAGGCCGAGGGCTGGACCGGAGGCGCCGATTCGGCTGGGGTCGCGAGCGGCTGACGTTCTTCTTTTCCCCCCCGAGAACGAACAGCAGCAAGTGGTGCATCGCTTGAGGCCGCGCAAAAAAGGCGGGGCTCCGTCGGAGGGGTATCAGGTGGTGACGGAGCCCCTGGGGTGCTACGGAGCATTCGACTTAATCTTCAACCTAAGAAGCTAGACTAGCTGGTGCGTTTCCGGTCGCGCTCCGAGGCCGTAGATCCAGCCGAGCGCAAAAATTTCTTGGCTGCGGTCGGTGGTCAGGCGGCCTGGCACCACGATGGTGTCGGCCTCGGTGTCACCGGCGGGCTCAGCCACAAGCTCTGTGCGGTCGTCGTAGACCGTGACGCGGCGCACGAGAGTCTCGCAGGCCGTGCCATGGTCGAGGGTGCGGCGGATCACGTAGAGCCGCCCGCTTTTGACGGCTAAGCCGGCGTCGAGCATGTCAACGCACAGCAACTCCCATCCCGGCGGCGTGATCCTAGCGGCCTCCACGTCGCCAACTGCGATGATACGCATAACCACCTCCCAAAACGCGGGAGCGAAAAGGATGGCACAAGCTTGAATCCAAGCGTCAGCAACAAAGTGCGCGGGCCTATGGATGGCTGTGGATAAGTCGGAACCAGAGGGGTGCCTTCGTACCCCCGCTACCTGCGGGCGTTCGCCCGTCATGGATCAGGATCAAGTCGGGCATACCAGCCTTGACGCCGATGCCCCGAAATATCTGGCCTCGATAGGCGAGCGCCGCGGCGCGCGTGGTCAGATGCTCGCACACCGTTTGCTATATGTGTTGCTTGGGGCGGTTCAACGGTTTGCCACTCCCGAAATTTCTCTTTGAACGTCAAAGTGCGCCTTTGTGCAGGTTTGCCAGTCTAAGTCGTTGTCGCCATTAGCTCCGGGCACAACTACCGCCCCTGCCACTTCATTCCGCTGCGGTTGCTGCAAGGACCTTAAAGGACCGAAGCGGCACGGCGTCTCATCAGCCGCCGCTGGACATTCGCGATCTGGCGCCACCGCACAATTCGCGGCCAGGGAACGCTGTTGCAATCCCACTCGAGCGCCGCCGCCGATCTCCCGCTGTCCCGCTGGCGCACGCATCGGCATTTGTGTGCTGGAGATCACAGCGACCGTTACGTGCGGACGCTAGAGGGCCCGCAGTCGAAACGACAACCCAAGGAGGTCTTCCATGATTTCGATTTCGGTGATCCTTAGTCTTGCGTTCTACGCCATCCTGCCAGTGCTCTTCATGGCAGCGATCGTGCTCCTCTGCCGACGCCGGATGACGCTTTCGTTCTGGAATATCGTCGTCGGCGCCGTCGTTTTCTTCCTGTTCAGCCAGGTGCTTGAACAGCTCCTCCACGCCTATGTGCTGGATTACAACCCGGTGACGGTGGCGTGGCTCAAGGTCCATCCGGCGGGCTACGCGCTCTATGCATGTCTTGCCGCCGGAATATTCGAGGAGGTGGGCCGCTATCTAGCCATGCGCTTCGTGGTCAGAAACACCGACAACCCGGGCACCGCGGTTGCCTACGGGTTGGGCCATGGCGGGATCGAGGCGATCCTGCTCGGCAGCATTGCCTTGGTCCAGGCCCTCGTCTACGCAGTCATGCTCAAACTCGGACAGGATGCGCAGCTCATTGCCGACCTTGGTCCCGAACTTGTTGAACAGATCCGCGCCGACCTTCAGGCCCTGTCGTTTACCGCCATGGCGGGTCCGGCGTTGGAAACTTTGACCGCGATCCTGGGCCAAATCGGTCTGTCGTTCCTGGTATGGCGAGCTGTCGAGACGCGTCGGCTGGCCTGGCTGGGGCTTGCCGTGCTGGTGCACGCGGCAATCGATTTCCCTGTCGGCCTGCGCCAGGTGGGGCAGCTCTCGGATGTGGTCGTTATGGGGCCGCTCCTGCTCATTGGGCTCGCGCTCGCCTTGTCTTTCCTGTACTGGCTGCCGCGCAAGTCCGCCGTGGCGGTGCCGCAGCATAGCTGAGCAAGCGAATACTCGCGCGCAGTTCGCGCGCGAGACGCCGATAGCGATCATCATCGGCGGTGGCCGGTCCAAGCCTGGACCGGCCGCAAACCATTGTACGCCATTTTCAAGTGGGCGTTCGCGACACACGACCCGCAGGAACCGCTCGCGGCTCTGGTCGTTTCCCATAGGGGCCCTGCAACCACGGAAAAGTCGGGAACCTGGCAACCACGGAAAAATCGTTCATGGCTTACCGCTTCAAGCGCGATTTTGCGACCGCTCAGGACGGGGTGCGAAGCCTCGCGGTGGAACTGATCGACGATGCGGTCGCGTGCGCGAGTCGCAGGGGTCGTGACACGAACGAAACCGTGCATTCGCTGCGGAAATCCTGCAAGAAGCTGCGCGGTCTCGTCCGCCTGGTCAGTCCCGTGTTCGACGATTACCGGACCGAGAACGCCGCATTCCGCAATGCCGGACGGGACTTTTCGTCGCTGCGCGATGGCGGCGTGCTGGTCGAGACCTATGACAGCTTGATCGATGCCCACAAGGACCAGGTCGACCGCTCGCGATTTGCCCCGATCCGCCGGCGTCTCACTCTGATGCAGAAGGAAATGGCTGAGCGTGCCGACATCGACGACATCCTCGAACACTTCCGCGAGACGATGCTGCAGGCGCGCGAGCGCGCTTGCCGGTGGCACATTGCGGCGGACGGATTCGAGGCGGTCGGGCCCGGACTGCGAAAATTCTACAAACTCGCGCGGCACGCAATGCACGCGGTCGCCAAGGAGCCGACCCCCGAGGCGATCCACGAATGGCGCAAGCGCGCCAAAGACCACTGGTATCATGCCCGTCTGCTGTCGCCGATCTGGCACATCCCGATGCGGGCGCACAGCGAGGTCGCCGACCGCCTGGGCGACACGCTTGGCAAGCATCATGACCTGGAGGTGCTCGCGCAACGACTCCAGGACGACGATCTCGCCGAGGAGGCCGAGCTCGACGTTCTTGCCGGCCTGGTTCGGGTTCGCCAGAACGCGCTCCTGGAAAAAGCCTTCTCGACCGGAGCGCGACTTTTGGCCGAGCGGGCTCCAAGCTTGACGCACCGATGGCAGTCGTATTGGGATGCCTGGCGCGAGCATGAGCCGCATCAGGCGGCGCTCGCGGCCTAAACATCGTGCGCGGCCCCGGCCATGGCAAAGGAAATCGAGCGCAAGTTTCTGGTGTCGGGCGACGGGTGGCGTAAACGCGCCGGCCGCGGCAAGGCGATCCGCCAAGCCTACCTGGCGCTCACCGACACGCTATCGCTGCGCGTTCGCATTGTCGGCATGACAAGGGCCTATCTCACCGTCAAGAGCAGTGACGCAGGCGCCACCCGCGCCGAGTTCGAATATCCGATCCCGCTCAAGGACGCCCGCGCACTGATGAAACTGCGAACTGGTCGCTTGATCGAGAAGCGGCGGCATGTGGTCAAGGCCGGCAAGGCGCGTTTCGAGGTCGACGTGTTCAAAGGCGCCCACCGCGGCCTGATCATCGCCGAGATCGAACTTGCCAAAGCCAGCGCCCGGTTCGACCGGCCGAAATGGCTGGGTAAGGAAGTGACCAGCGAGAAACGATATTTCAACGCCAGCCTGGCGAGCGCCTGAAAGGACCGCCGGCTACACCCACTCCGATTCGCAAACAGGCTCGCCGCGACATCGGCGCGCATTTTGCATCACGGCCGACGTAGGCCAGAATGCTGGGCTAGCTATGGGGAGATCATGATGAGCATCCGCATTGTGCTTGCCTTATCGGCGCTCGCGATCGGCGCCGCTCCTCGGGCGCAGGCGCAATCGGTCGCCGACTTTTTCCACGGTAAGACCATCAATCTGTCGATCGGCTACACCAGCGGCGGCGGGTACGACCTTAACGCGCGGGTGCTGGCGAAGCACATGGGCCGGCACATTCCCGGCAACCCCACAGTCGTGCCGCAGAACATGCCGGGCGCCGGCAGTCTGCGGCTCGCGAACTTCCTCTACAGCGTGGCGCCCAAGGACGGCACCGCACTCGGGATGATCGGCCGCGGCATGGCGATGGAGCCGCTGATCGGCGCAAGCCAGCCGCAATACGACGCCCGCCGCTTCACCTGGCTCGGCAGCGTCAGCGACCAGGTGAGCCTGTGCGCCACCTGGCACACCTCGCCCGTGAAGAGCTGGCAGGACATGCTGGCAACGCCGTTCACGGTCGGCGGCGAAGGCTCGGGCTCCGATCCCGACATGTTCACGACCATGATCCGCAACTTGTTCGGCGTGAAGGCGCGGCTTGTCTCCGGCTACCCGGGCGGGCCCGAGATCAACCTCGCGATGGAGCGAGGCGAGGTCGACGGCCGCTGCGGCTGGTCGTGGTCGAGCATCAAGATCACCAAACCCGAGTGGTTCGGCGGCAAGAAGATCAACCTCCTGCTGCAGATGGCGCTGCACAAGAGCCGCGACCTGCCGGAGGTGCCGCTGATCCTCGACCTCGCCCGCGACGACCGCGACCGCCAGATCCTCAGGCTCGTGCTCGCCCGCCAGCAGATGGGCTGGCCGTTCCTGGCGCCGCCCGATCTGCCCGTCGACCGCGCCCAGGCGCTGCGCCAGGCATTCGATGCGACCATGCGCGACGCCGAGTATCTCGCCGAAGCCAAGCAGCGCGCGCTCGACATCAACCCGATGACCGGCGCCGAAATCGACCAGCTCGTCGGGGATCTCTACCGTACGCCACCCGACGTCATCGCCGCAACCAAGTCGGTGATCGCCGAAGGTGCGCGATAGGTTCCTTTGTTGGCAGCAGCCAGTCCATGCCTGGACGCGCCGTAGACAAGTCACGATGTGCCTCCGGGCTGCGCACCACGGCGGATGCGTGGATTCACACTCGGTGGGCGATCGGTTGCTCAGACAACTGAAGAGTCACGTGCACGACACCGGAGTTGCGCGTCATATTGAGTCGAAAGCCGCTTTTCTCGAACACCTTCAGCATCGGGATATTGTCT
>Ga0066903_100007035_pt1 | contig 10122 bp, 9 predicted proteins | sample PanSoiMetaGPlot1_FD_67491 | JGI IMG/M metagenome (GOLD analysis project Ga0066903, IMG submission 67491) | Tropical forest soil microbial communities from Panama analyzed to predict greenhouse gas emissions - Panama Soil - Plot 1 (version 2) | ecosystem: Environmental > Terrestrial > Soil >... | reverse complement strand
GGCGAGGACACGATCGTCCCGCTACGGCGTCTCAAGGCGGCGGGCGTCCACGTGGCGCTGGCGACCGACAACGTGCCGCCTTCGCTCTTCTGGCCGGTGTGGCAGGCCGTCGCGCGCGTCGGCCGCATCACGGGCCGCGTCATCGGGCCCGCGCAGCGCCTGTCGCGCGCCGATGCGCTCAGGGCCGCCACCCTGGAGGGCGCCTACCTCACGTTCGAGGAGGATCAGAAGGGCTCGATCGTGGCCGGCAAGCTCGCCGATCTGGTGGTGCTGTCCGACGATCCGCTGACGTGCGCCGAGGTGCGCATCCGCGACATCACCGCCGACATGACCATCGTCGGCGGGCGCATCGTCTACGAGCGCGGCTGAGGTGAAGGCTCCTGGGCCGGCGTCGGCGATGGGAACCGCATCGGACCGTCCTCCTCGATGCCGCGGTACCAGCCGGCTGGAACCGGCTCGAGCTGCTGTGCGCGGTTCCAGCCACGCGCTTTCAGGCACATCTTGTAGAGGTCGGCGATGACGAGGCCGTAGTCCTTGTTCGGGGTCATCTGCACCGAGTTCTCGCGAGCGCATTCCACGCTGTCCCTGTTGAAGTCGCTGTCGGCGTCGCCGGGTTTGCTCCAGTAGTGCTTTCCGCAGCCCACCAATAGCAGGCCGATCGACAGCGTGAGGCCGAGCCGCAACGGCAGCGATCGCCGAACGAGCGCGCGGCGAGCGGTCTTCGGTTTCATGGGCACTCCTTGGCGGATTCTATACCAGCGCCGTGGCTCCCCGCCTTGACACGCCGAGCACCTCGGCGCACTCTCTTCGTCGTCTGGACCCTCACCGTCTCGAAGGAAAAGGAGACGCCCCATGACCATCACACTCTCCCACGGCGGGCCGACGATCTACCGTTCCGCCGCTCCATCGCGGCAGGTTCTGGTCGGGACGATCGAGGGGGTCGTGCGCATCGAGCGCGATCCCTCGGGCCCGGGCTGGCACGTCGCCGACCGCACGCTGACCGACAAGCACGTGCACGCCATCCTGATCGAGCCGGAGAGCGGCACGGTCTTCGCGGGCATGAAGCATGGCTCGCTGTTCGCGAGCGAGGACGGCGGCCGTACCTGGGAGCGTCGCGACAAGGGCTTGACCGAGCACAACGTGTACAGCCTCGCGTGCACCCGTCTCGGCGGCTCCGCCCGAGTCTTCGCGGGCACGGAGCCCGCCCACCTCTTCTGCAGCGACGACCTCGGGCGCAGCTGGGCCGAGCTTCCGGCGCTCCGGTCGGTCGACACGTCGCGCTGGAGCTTTCCGGCCCCGCCGAACATCGCGCACACGAAGCACATCAACTTCCATCCTCTCGACGCCGCGACCCTGTTCATCGGCATCGAGCAGGGCGGGCTTCTGAAGAGCGTGGACGCGGGGAAGACGTTCCGGGTGATCCCGGGAATGGACGATGACGTCCACCGCACGGTGATCGATCCGCTCAACCCCGACCGGATCTACATCACGACCGGCATCGGGATGTACGTCAGCAGCGATGGCGGCGCCACGTGGGAGCAATGGACCGATCTGCAGCACGAGATCGGCGGCTATCCCGATCTCCTGGTGCTCCACCCGCGGCGGCCGGAGCTCATGTTCATCGCGTCGGCCGAGAAGGGCCCGGGCTCCTGGCGGAAGAGTCACTTCGCCGGCTCGCGCGTCTCGCGAAGCTTCGACGGCGGCCGGACCTGGCAGATCCTGCGCGCGGGTCTTCCCGATCGGCTCCGGCCGGCCTTCGAGGCGATGTGCCTCGAGGACTGGGGCGATTCCTTCTCGCTCTTCGCGGCGACAGCCACGGGCGAGGTGTGGGCCAGCGACGACGGCGGCGAGCACTGGACCGAGATCGTCACCGGGCTGGCGCCGATCTCGAAAGGCGATCACTACGCCGCGTTCGTCACCGCCTGACGGCGCGACCATCGAGGATCTCGACGTCCGCGCGGCCCTCGGGACCGTGGCGCTCATTGAAACGGACACGGCTGCCGCCCGGGCTGAGCGCAGAGACGGTACTGCACGGCGCCGCTCGAGGCGAAGCGCTTGAGCAGATTGAGCGAGAACGTCATGTCGCTCACCACCGCGGCCTGATGGCACAGAAAGCAATCGCCCGGCAGCTCCAGCTTCAACGGCTCGGCGGTGACGGGATCGAAGCCGCCGAACGCCCAGTTCTGACTTCCGAATCCCGGACGGATCTTCTGCATCAGGTGCAGGACGTGCTCGTCCTTGCTGCGGACCAGTCGGCCGGCCGGCGTCATTTCGAAGCGGGGCGCATGGGTCTTGGGATCCCGGCCGGTCTCTCGCGCGCTGTGCACGTCGAGCGCGAACAGCACACCGGCCGGAAACTCCTTGAGCCCGGGGTCGCGCCTGAGCGCGTCGACCGCTCCAGGCGACACGTAGAGATCTCTCGACATCCCGTCGGCGCGATCCACCACGGCATACTTCACGAGCCGGGTCCGGTAGTCCTGAGGATAGGGAACCACCGCCGGCGATTCGGCGGACGCCTGCCCGATCAGGGCGACGACCGCGACCAGCGCGCGACCCCACGCGGACGGCTTCATCCTCATCTGGGGTTGAACCGCCAGCGGCGAAACGTCCAGCGGCTCGACGGGGCGATCGCGCCCTCCGCGATCAGGTCCGTGCCCTCCGATTCGAAGTCGAAGATCTTCAGCACACCATCGTGGGCGGCCTCGTCAATGACCTGGTCGGTCACGGTCACGAACATCTCGTCGAGGAGCCCGGCCGCGTGGAGGGCACGAAGGATTCTCTCACCGCCTTCGCACGCGAGGTAACGAACCCCACGCTCGGCAAACAGGCGCTCGTGAGCGCGCCGAAGACCCGCGGGCTCGTCTACGTTCTCGACGATGACATCCACCTGCACCGCGTCGCCCCCGCCGCGATCCGACAGCATCGTCGCCGTGCCGGCAGTCCCCACGACGATGATGTCCAGCCCCGGCGTGTTGAACAGCGGCATGTCGAGCTCGAGCCGGCCGCGCCGCGAATAGACGATGGCCCGCGGATGATGCGGCAGGCCGTGCGCCTCCCGAAAGCGGTAGAGCGCGGGAACCGGCGGATCGCCGATCTCCTGCGGAGTCGGAAGGAGCTGCGGCTGGTCACGGATCGTTTGCGCGCCGAGCCCGACGTCGCCAAAACAGCGCAGGTGGCGCAAGTGCCGAGCGTCGGCGATGCGCTCGGGCCGTGTCTGGTCGCCGCCGAGCACCGCGAGGACGGGATCGTCATCCGGGCCCGCGCGCCGCCAGGCCAGGACGCCGTTGGCGGATGCAACGACCACGCCGTAGACCCACGGGCGGTCGGGCCACGGAGGCGGAAACCCGATCGGCTCGAACCACTCGGGGTCGGGCGAGCGCTCTCCGAACGGATAGCGGGTCTCTCGGTTCGTATGCCAGTGAATCTTCGTTGCCTTGCCCCTTGCAGGCATCCCGCGCGAGCCCTAGGATCAGTCGGCCATCGGAGCGTCGGCGCGACCGCAACGCTAGGCCAAGGACCACGCCCGGGTCAATAGGCGTCGCTCCTCACTCAGGCGAACGAGGTGATCCATGGAGCTGTACGAGGTACTGCGGACGACCTTCGCGGCGCGGGAATTTACCGCCGACCCTCTGCCGGACGAGGTCCTGGCGAAGATCCTCGATCAGGCGCGCTTCGCGCCGAGCGGCGGTAACCGCCAGGGCTGGCACGTGATCGTCGTTCGCGACGCCGCGACGAAGCGCCGGCTTGCCGATCTGAGCGCGTTCGCCGGACGCCGCTACGCCGCTCAGGCGGCGAACGGCGAGAACCCCTGGAACACCATCGACCCGCCGCGCGTCGATGCCGCGACGATCGAGCGGACCACCGTTCCCGCGCGCCTCACCGAGTCGATTACGACCGCGCCCGTCGTGCTGGTCCTCTGCGTCGATCTGCGGGTGGTGGCCTCGATCGATCAGGATCTCGAGCGCGTCGGGATCATCAGCGGGGCGTCGATCTATCCCTTCGCGTGGAACATCCTCCTCGCGGCGCGGCACGAGGGCTTCGGCGGCACCATTACGACCCTCGCCACCGCGCGCGAGGCCGACATCAAGGCATTGCTCTCGATCCCGCCGCACATTGCCGTGTGCGCGGTGATGCCGTTGGGCCGGCCGGTACATCGGCTCTCCCGGCTCAAGCGAAAGCCGGTGGCCGAGTTCGCCCGGCGAGAGCGATGGGACGGCCCATCCTTCGGCTAGGCGAGGAGGCGTTCCACCTTTCCGGCCAGATCGCGGCTGACGAGCCCTTGCAGGGTGACGCGCAGGTCCGGCCTCGTGTCGCTGAACCTCCGCAAACTCGCGAGAGGCCAGCTTATGTAGCGTCCCGGCTCGGTGAACGTTACGTCCACCGGCGATGGCGCGCCCGAGAAGGCGAGCGCGCTACCAATGATTTGACCGGGCTCGACCACACCGACGCGCTGCCCACGCCGCCGGACTTCCGCGCTGCCGGCGATCGCGATGCAGAGGCGCGACGCCGGTTCTCCTTCGCTCAGGATCTTCTCGCCGGGGGCGGCGCTCTTCCACTCCCCCACGAGGGCGAGCGAAACGAACTCTCGAGGACGGAGAGACCGAAAGCCGAGATCGTAGAGCTTTTGCTCGTCCTCGGACAGGACGACGGGCCGTCGCTCGAGATAGATCCGCGAGATCTGATAGAGGTTGATCGCCGTGAACACGAGAGCCCAGAGGATCGGCGGCCACAGCACCGTTGGTTGGAGCAGGAAATAGGGCATGTTGGTGAGCGCTGCGGCCACGGCGAACCAGCGGAGCCACAGGATGTCCCGGACCGAGTAGGAGACCAGGAGCAGGATGTTCGAGAAGTGCACGAGGTAGTCGATGGGTTGAATGGTCATCGTGACCCTCCGCGGATTCGACGCTAGGGCAGCGAACGGGCTTCGTCAACAGGAGGCCGAGTGAAGCATACGGCAGTTCGCGATGCTGATGGCTCTTGCGCTGTGGGGCTCCACGGCCGCGGGGCAGACGACGAGCGCGCCGTCTCAGGAGACGACGTCGTCCCCGTCGAAGTTTCGCTCGCCGGGCGACGGATGGTTCGACGTGAGCGGCTTCCTCGACGAGAAATACGGCTTTCTCCCGCTGATCGTCCCGATCACGGAGCCGGCGGTTGGATACGGCGCGGTCGGCGCCCTGGCGTTCCTCGATCAGCCCCTGGGCGAGGCGCGGGCGGGCTTCGGTCGGCCCGACATCACGATCGTCGGAGGGGCCGGGACCGAAAACGGCACGTGGGGTGTGCTGGTCGGCGACGTACGCCACTGGCTCCACGATACGCTCGAGACCCAGGCGGGCTTCACGCATCTCTCGGTGAACCTGGATTTCCACGGCCTCGGGCAGGACAGCCGCCTGAACGATCACCCTCTCCACTACAACCTCGAGCCGACCGGCGGAGCCTTACGCGTGAAGTATCGTCTCGGCGAGTCGCCGGCCTGGGTCGGCCTCGGTTACGCATTCGCCGCGACGCGCGTCACGTTCGATGCGCCCGCCGGAACGCCGGGGCTGCCGGACTTCCGGCGCGACTCGAAAGTCGGCGGGTTCACGCCATCCTTCACCTACGACGCGCGCGACAATCTCTTCACCCCGACTCGGGGCTCGTTCGTCGAGGCCGTCGTGGGCGTCTTCAGCCCCGCGCTGGGCGGCGACGACGATTTTCAGCGCGTCCAGCTCACCGCGATGCAGTTCGTGCCGCTGGTGCGCACGCTCTATCTCGGCGTGCGCGGGGACGCCGGGGCGTCCTTCGGCGACACACCGTTCTATCTGCGGCCGTTCATCAGTCTCCGCGGAGCGCCGATCATGCGCTACCAGGGCGAGGAGATGGCCCAGGTCGAGATCGAGCTGCGCTGACAGTTCTGGAAGCGCTTCAGCGTGGTCGGCTTCGGCGGCGTCGGTGGCGTGTGGAACGACTTCGAGCGCTTTCACAACGAACGGACGATCCCGACCGGCGGCTTCGGATTCCGCTACGAACTAGCGCGACGGTACGGCATCCACATGGGCCTGGACATCGCGTTCGGCCCGGACAACACCGCCGTCTACGTCCAGGTCGGCAGCGCCTGGGCGCGGCCCTGACGGCAGCCGCGCCCCGGCGCGCCGCAACTTCGCGGCGCGTTCGTCAGATCGCCTTGTCGGTCTTCAGCCGCTCCAGGTCCGCCGGAGCGAGCGAGAGCCACTCCTTGTAGACGTCGGCGTTGTGCTGACCCAGGAGAGGCGCCGGCCGTACCTGCGTGGGCGATTTCGAGAGCTGCACAGGATTCGCCGGCATCGTGAACGGTCCCCAGCCGGGATGGTCGATCGTCGTGACCATGCCGCGCGCGATCAAGTGCGGGTCGCTCAGGATCTCCTGCGGCGCCAGCACCGCGCCCGTGGGCACGCCGGCCTTGCCGAGATCGGCCATGACCTCCTGCTTCGTGCGCGTCATCGTCCAGGATTCCACGAGCGCGTTGACCTGATCCTTGTGGGCAGCGCGCCACTTGGGATCGGACCACTCCGGATGGCCGATCAGGTCCGCGCGGCCGATCGTCTTGAGCAGCGCCTCCCACATGTGCGGCCGCACGGGCTGGCAGTAGATGTAGGCGTAGTCGTCGCGGCCACCCGGCTTGCAGCGATAGATGCCGGAGGGCGAGGTGTTCGCGATCTCGTTACCGCGCCGGGGCTCGAAATCGCCGCCCGCGTACGCGAGTCGCATGGCGATACGCGAGAGGTTGACGACCGCGTCTTGCATCGAGCACTCGACCTTCTGGCCCTGCCCCGTAGCTTGCCGCTGCCACAGGGCGGCCATCACGCCCAGGGCGGCGTGCATGCCTGTGCCCGAATCGCCGATCGTCGGCCCCGGCTTGAGCGGCGGCGAGCCCGGGAAGCCGGTCAGCGCCATCGCACCGCCGGTGGCCTGCGCGATCATGTCGAAGCTTTTGTACTCGCTGTACGGCCCGTAGTTGCCGAAGCCTTTCACCGAGAGATATACGAGGCGCGGGTTGATCGCCGAGAGCGTATCGTAGCCGAGCCCCATCTTCTCCATCCCGCCGGGCGCCTGGTTCTCGGCCACCACGTCGGCCTTCTTGACCATGTCGAGGAACATGGCCTTGCCCTGCGGGTGCTTGAGGTTCAGCGTGACGCTCTTCTTGTTGGAGTTGAGCAGGAGGAAATAGCTCGAGTCGACGCCCGGCTTCTCGGCGCGACCGTAGCGCCCGGGCTCTCCCCTGCCGGGCTCCTCGACCTTGATGACCTCGGCGCCCAGCCATGCCAGCATCTGGGTGCACGACGTGCCCGCCTCGAACTGGGTGAGGTCGAGAATGCGAATGCCGTTCAGCGCGGTGCTCATGGTCTTCCTCCCGTACCGGGATGATACCCCGACCCGGCCGGAATTCGGGTCGGGACCCTTCCTGAAAGACCTACTTCGCGAAATCGTTGTTCTTGTCGAGGGCCTCGATGCGCACGGGCGTGGCGCGAGCCCTCATCCCCTTCTGCAGGGCGCCGAGCGGCTTGGGCTTGCCGTCGATGGTGACCTGAACGGTCGGCGCGAGTTTGTGCCTGAGGTCGCCCTTGGCGGCGTCGGTCAGGACGAGCACGGGCGGGTCGCTCTCGACCTTGGCAATAGTGCCCTCGTAGACTTGCATCGTACTTGCGATCCTCGCCGGTATGGCGGCACCCCTCGCGGCGGCCATCCTCATCCATCCTTCGCTGCCAACGTCCTTGCCGTAGGCCTCCTTCTCGAATGCCTTGCCCATCTCCTTGATCTCTGCGCCGCCGCCATCTGTGAACCCTCTGACCTTCTTGTGGTGCTTGTAGTTGAGGAGATGGACGAGCTCGTGCAAGCAGGTCGACTCGACGAGCTGGACTGCAAGCTCGCGATGCACAGTCGAGTCGATGTTAGCGTCGTAGAACTCCGCGATCGCGGTCTGGATGTAAATCGTGTCCGGCTCACTCGTATAGAAGATGCCGTTCGCCGATCGATCCGTATTGGCCGTGTTCTTGGGGTCGGCCACGATCGTGTCGATGGTGTTGACCCGCTGCGTCGCGCCCTTGGCGATGACCTGAAGGGCGGCCTTCTTGGCGTCGTCCGCGCTCGGCTTGCCGCCTTCCTGGTGTCCGGACCATTTCAGGAACGCGTCCCATACCTTGGAGTTGGTGTTGATCTTCGGGAACTCGTTGTCGACGTACTTGCGCAGCTTCGCCGATTTCACGTCCTTGTGGAGCGTGGCCACCGTTGCCTCCTGGCGCTGATCGCGCAGACATTCGCGGCTTCTCCTCATCACGCGTGCAAGTGCATGCGCCGTGCCGGGGCCATCGGACGAAGGAATTATTGGTAGTCGGTCAGCGATCCGCCGTGAGGTCCGAGGCCAGCAAAGGCATCGAGCCCGAACAGTCGGGCAGAACGCCGGCCACCTCGAGTCATTCCCTCGAGTTAGCTCTCGAGTCGGGGCTCAGACCCCCGGAGGATCGCGCCACGGGACGCAGAACCCGTAGGACGCGAGAACATTGCCGATCCCGAGTGGGCATAGGAGAGCGCGTCGAGAAGCTCGCGAGTTTCCACGCGCTCCTCGGGGTCAAGACGGGGGTCGAGGTAAGTTCGAGGTAAGTGGCGGGGTCGAGACTGAAACTCGATCGAGTACGGCTCCGCGGAACTTCTTGAAAGAGTGGCGGAGGGCGAGGGATTCGAACCCCCAAGGGCCTCGCGGCCCGGTGGATTTCAAGCTCGAACCGCCTCCTCCCTCACCATGCCGTCATCGATCGTCATTGTTACTTATCACGCCCTTACGAGGCTCGCTCGCGGGGCTGAAAGTACGGTAGAGAACAATGACGCCCGATGGTGACAGCCAAGAAATGGCCAAGCAAAGAGGGCGACGCAATCTCACCGCTCGCCGCCGCGCCGTCACCGGTCTCCAAGCTCGACGAGTGACCGCCGGCTGCACAGGTGCCCCGCCAGATTGAAGAGCACGGGCCAGACGAGATAGATCAGGGGCCGGCGAGCTCTTCTCTGTGGCCACGCGACGCGCGGCAGCCATAAATCCAGAGTAGTCGCGAAGATCAACTCCGTTCTCAGCTTTTTTCGCTCCCCCTCACCCTGCCCATCCCCGAGAGAGGGAGAGGAATCAGGCGGCGGCGATGGAGAGAGCATCTCGGTGTGGGCGCGCGCTCCCGCTCTCACGTTCTCGATCGACACGCGCTCGTCGTTGCCGTGAATGCGTCTGAGCTCTTCTTCGTCCAGGACCAACAAATACTTCTCGCCGGATGCTTGCGTGGGGGCAGAGCGTTGCTCTGCCCCATTGCGAGAAGCGAATTACGAGTGGCCGCCTAACGTTTCTGGTTGATCTGATCGCGCAGCTTGCGCGCTTCCTCGCCGGGATTCTCCGCGAAGATGGTCCCACGCGACGAGCTGATGATCAGCCCCTTGCGCTGTGAGTTCAGCCCTGCCAATACGGTGCGCTCCACCTCGCCGCCCTGCGCGCCGATGCCCGGCACAAGCAGCGTCATATCGCCGACGATCTCGCGGACGCGCTTCAGTTCATCAGGGTAGGTGGCTCCCGTCACCAGCATGCAGTTGCCGTGCTCGTTCCACTGCTCGCACACCGTCTGTGCGACGATGCGCCACAGTGGCCTGCCACTGATCACGGCATCCTGAAGCTCGCCCGCGCCGGGGTTCGAGGTGCGGCATAGGATGATGCAGCCTTTATCGGCGCGTTCCAGAAATGGAGCCAGCGCCTCCCGCCCCAGATACGGATGCAGCGTCACCGCATCAAAGCCCAGCCAATCGAAGATCGCTTCGACGTAGCCTTCATTGGTGCTGCCGATATCCGCCCGCTTGGCATCGCAGATCGTCAGAATATCGGGGTGCTGGGCGTGCAGATAGTCAATCGTGGCCTTTAGATCGCGCAGACCTGCATCGCCGCGTGCCTCGTAGAAGGCGATGTTCGGCTTGTAGGCGCTCGCGAACTCGTGCGTCTGGTCGATCACCCAGCGGTTGAAATCGAACTGCGGCGTCGCGCTCCCTGCGAAGCGCTCCGGCAGACGGCGATGATCCGAATCCAGCCCCACACATACCAGCGAATTCGCCGCATCGACGCGGACATTGTACTTGTCGATCACA
>Ga0066903_100007034_pt1 | contig 10122 bp, 9 predicted proteins | sample PanSoiMetaGPlot1_FD_67491 | JGI IMG/M metagenome (GOLD analysis project Ga0066903, IMG submission 67491) | Tropical forest soil microbial communities from Panama analyzed to predict greenhouse gas emissions - Panama Soil - Plot 1 (version 2) | ecosystem: Environmental > Terrestrial > Soil >... | reverse complement strand
CGGTGAGCGATTCGCTCGACAAGCTGCTGGACCTGCTCGACCTCGAGCAGATCGAGGTCAACATCTTCCGCGGCCGCAGCCCTGACGAGACCGTGCAGCGGGTGTTCGGCGGGCAGGTCGCCGGACAGGCGCTGGTCGCCGCCGGGCGGACCGTGCCGGCCGACCGGCTGGTTCACTCGATGCACGCCTACTTCATCCGGCCGGGCGACCCCGCGGTGCCGCTGGTCTACACGGTGGACCGGGTGCGAGACGGCCGCTCGTTCAGCACCCGCCGGGTGACCGCGATCCAGCACGGCAAGGCGATCTTCGCGATGTCGGCCTCCTTCCACCGCCCGGAACCCGGCCTCGAGCACTCCTCTCCAATGCCGCAGGCGCCGCCGCCCGAGGACTTGCGGCGCAGCGCCGACCGGCTCGAGGAGGCCCTCGGCGTGCCGCTGCCCGCGCGTTTCTCCGGCAGCCCGATCGACCTGCGGGCGGTGGGGCCGCTCAGCATCGAAGCGTCCCGCGACCCGTCGCTGCGCACCAACCGCAACCTTGTGTGGCTCCGGGTGAACGGGGAACTGCCCGACGACCCGCTGCTGCACGTGTGCCTGATGACCTACGCCTCGGACCTGACGCTGCTGGACACCGTGCTGCTCGGGCACGGGCTGAACTGGTACGACGGGCAGACGTCCGGGGCGAGCCTGGATCATGCGATGTGGTTCCACCGGCCGTTCCGCGCGGACCAGTGGCTGCTGTACGCGCAGGACTCGCCGGTCGCCTACGGCGCCCTCGGGCTGGCAAGGGGCGAGGTTTTCACCGCCGGCGGAGACCTGGTGGTCTCGGTTGTCCAGGAAGGACTGATCCGCAATTCGCGCAAACCGCCGGCCCCAGATTGACCAATCCGCGCCGTCGCAGGTCAGCTACCGCACCGGGGTTACGACCGAAAACTGCAGGTCAAAAAACTGTTGCTCCCTGGTAAGCGTTTCCGTAGGCTTGCCTACATGTCCGTGGGCCAAGCTGTCGACCCATCTGGGAGGAGGTGCCCACTGTGCTGATCAACACGTCTAACGTCGCCGTCGCGCGTGGGGCCGTCCTTCCGGGTGTCCGCAGCCCGTGGACTAACCCGTTCGGTCCAGGGGCGAACTATGTCCTTGGGCAGCTCCATGTTCCGGCCACTGGCACGCCACCCGCGCGCATTGTCGCGTCGCGGCGTGTCCCGACGATGGCGCAGCCGTCTGTCCTCATGGCAGCCGACCTGCCGATCGACACCCGTAAGCAGAACGTCCACAAGACCCGCGTTAACGCCGGTGGCGATGGCGCATCGGGTCCGCATCCAGAGAGGGAACCGGCCTAAGGCACAGGCCGGCCAAGATCCCCGAAGGCCGCGGACCCAGACCCAGGGTCCGCGGCCTAGTTATTTCGTAGGCCCCGGTCCCGCGACTACAACGACAGGACCAGCAAGCGAGAGGGGATGGCACCGATGCAGTGGCCCGATGCCACCGTAAGTGCCGGCGAGGATGCGGCAAGAGCGGCGGGGTTCGAGGCAAGACCGTCTGGGTTCGGGGCGGTCGGCGTGGTCGAGCAGGGCGGCGGCGCGTTCAGCGTCGCGGCGCTCTTCGGCGTCGGCGTGCCCAGCGGCCTGGATCTGCCCTGCACGGAAGACCCGGAACTGTTCTTCGCCGAGGCTCCGGCGGACGTCGAGGCGGCCAAGGCGCTCTGCCGAGGGTGCCGGGCGCGGATCAGCTGCCTGGAAGGCGCACTCGACCGGCGTGAGCCATGGGGAGTTTGGGGCGGGGAACTGCTCCTGCGCGGCACGGTCGTGCCACGCAAGCGCCCGCGCGGTCGTCCGCGCAAGGAAGACGCCGCTATGGCCAAGGCCGACGACCAGGCCGCCTAGTCACCGCAGTCAGCACACCGCAAGCGCTCAGGCACACCGAGGCGCTCAGCACCATCGCGCACGACGCGATACGCAACGACAAGCAACGCACACAATGCAGAGGTTGATCATGTACTTGTCAGAAACCCTGGCACGAGACCGAAGTAGCGACCTGCACGAGCAAGCGCGGCAGACCAGGATCGCCCGGCAGGCGGCGGAACTCCGCAAGCTGGAACGCGTCAGGCAGCGCGCGGAACGCAAGCTGCTCCGCGCCTGGCAGCGCGCCGACGAACTGAGGGCGAGCATCGAGGCGGCCAGCTAAGCCATCATCCACGCGGGACCCGGGATGCGCGAGGGCCATCCCGGGTCCTTCTCATGTCCGGAGCTGCAGGCCCGGGCCCATCGCAGCCGCTAACCCCGCGGGGACGGGATCCGCCGAGGCGAGCGGGTCGTCGGTGTAGCCGGGCACCCAGCGGAGGACCTCGGCGCGGAACGCCCCCTCGCACCCGAGCTGGCAGAGCACGCCGATGCCCGCGGTAGACACCCGGTGGATCAGCACGTACGACGGCGGCACGTTGAACTTGCGCGAGACGTTGGACGCGCTCAGGTCGGTGATCCGCGCGGCCTCCCAGCGCATCCACTCCCTGCTGAACTTGAACGTCTCCACCGACGACGGCTCGGCGAGCGGCGCGAGGAACGTACGCAGCGCCTCCAGGTCCACCGAGATGCCGGGCCGAAGGAACCCGTTCGCCCTCAGTTCGCGCTCGACCTCGTCCAGGTCGGGCTCGGGTTCGTGCATGATCCGCAGCAGCCGCCCGAAGAACCTGGGCAGCCCGTCAGGCAGCCGGTCCACCGCGCCGAAGTCGAGCACGCCGAGCCGCCCGTCGGCGAGCAGCCGGAAGTTGCCAGGATGCGGATCGGCGTGCAGCATCCCGGCGCGCGCGGGACCGGAGAACAGGAACCGGGTCAGCAGGATGCCCGCGCGGTCCCGCTCCTCCTGCGACCCGTCGCTGATGATCTTCGACAGCGGCGTGCCGTCCATCCACTCGGTCACCAGCACGTGATCGGTCCTGGCGACGACAGGCGGCACGAAGATGTCCGAGTCGCCCGCGTACGCCTCGGCGAATGCCTGCTGGGCCTCCGCCTCGAGCTTGTAGTCGAGCTCCTCGGCGACCCGGTCCCGCAGCTCGTCAAGCAGCGGCTTGACGTCCAGCCCCGGCATCAGCGCGCCGAACAGCCGCCCGACCCGCGACAGCTGGGTGAAGTCGGACAGCAGCGCCCGCCCGGCGCCCGGGTACTGCACCTTGACGGCCACCGCCCGGCCGTCCTTCCAGACCGCCCGGTGCACCTGCCCGATGGATGCGGCGGCGGCCGGCTTGTCGTCGAACGAGAGGAATTCCGAGTGCCAGTCGCTGCCGAGGTCGGCCGCGAGCACCCGGTGCACGCTGCTCGCTGGCAGCGGCGGCGCGGATTCCTGCAGCCGGGTCAGGGTGGCGCGGTACGGTTCGGCGAGCTCGGGCGGCAGCGCCGCCTCGAAGATGGACAGCGCCTGGCCGAACTTCATCGCGCCGCCCTTGAGCTCGCCGAGGACCCGGAAGATCTGGTCCGCGGTACGCTGCTGGATCTCCCTCGCGACAATTTCGGCAGACCTGCCGCCGATGCGTTTGCCAAGGCCGAGGGCCGTCCGCCCCGCAAACCCGAGCGGCAGCCCGGCTAGCTTGACGGTCCTGTTCACCGCATTGCGGGGCACGTCATTCACACTCTTATTCTCCGTCATTTGAAGAGCTTTTATTCCGAACGGCCGCATGGTCCCCGTCACCACCCCCGTTCCCCCGCCAGGCGCCGCACGTGCAGGCGGGGTGCGGCGTCCAGCTGCGCCGCCGCCACTGCCAGTCCGGCAGCACCACCTCGAGGGTCCCGTTCGCGGTGACCGCCGGGGCGGCACCGGCCCGGTCGATGAAGGCCAGCGCCTGCGCGGCCGCGAGCGCGGCCGTGGCGGCGGCCAGCACCGTGCCACAGGCCTGCGGTGATGCGGGGGGTCCCGGCGAGCCGGCGGCCTGCGCGAGGATGACAGGCCAGGCAGGATCGCGCTCCGTCCTTGTGAGATCAACGCAGCGCAGGCACGCCGTATGCCCTGGTTCCGCCAGTGGCCCGACCACGCCGATCGCCTCGCTGGCCGTAACCGCGAGGTGCGGCACGCGCCCGCTCATGAGCTCGGCCACAGCGACCGGGTCCGGGTGCCCGGCGAGCACCGCCAGGTCGGGCAGCCGCTTGGCGTCGTCGGCCGTCCGCACCTCCCGCGCCACCCGGTGCACCGCGCGGGCGACCCCGGCGGCCCGGCCCGCTCCCACATCGGCCGCGCCGAGGCCGGCCGGCGTGACGTCCGCGGCGCCGGCGATCCCGCTGTCCCGGCAGCTCACCCAGGCGACACCGGAGGCGGCCAGGTACGTGGCGATGCACGCGCCCACCCGGTCCGCGCCGTAGACGCGCACGTAGGCGGCGCGGCGGCGCGCGATCACGGCGGCTCCGCCGTCGCCGTGGCCGTAAGCGAGCGCGGCGCAGGCCAGTTCCGGGGCCAGTCGCGCCCGCAGATAGTCGGGCAGCGCCTGGTGCAGGTGCGCGGGGAAGTCGTCGAGCACTCCCGCCGAGGCGAGCAGGCCCAGGACCCGGTCCACGGCCTCAGCCGCGATGCCGTAGTCAGCGGCGGTGCGGGCCACCTCGGCGGCATCCCGTGATCCGTCTAGCAGCGACACGATCGCCGCGGCCTTGCCGAGTCCGGTAAGCGCCGCCGCCCGCCGCGGGTCGACGCCGACCTGGAGGGTGTCGCGGTCTCGCCACAGCGGGCGCAGCCCGGCTTTCAGCGCTGGTCTCATGCCGTAAGCGTGACATCACCGACCGACATTTCACCCATTCGCGACAGGCCCTGGCCCCGTCAAGCCATCTATGCATCAGTTTTGGCCCTTTTGAAACGATTCAGAAGCCAGAACAAGGACCAAAACTGATGCGAAGATGCGGCGGCGTGCCGCACGGCGAACGGGTGGGGCTGCCGGATGCCCGTGGGGCTGTCCGGATGCCCGTGGGGCTGCCGGATGCCTATGGGGCTGCCGGATGCCCGTGGGGCTGTCGGATACCTGTAGGGCTGTCGGATACCTGTGGGGCTGGAGTTAGTCGCCGTCGGGGTTGCCGTCGGGGCCTTCCTCGTCGGGGCCGTTGCCTTCTTCGAGGTCGGAGATGTCCAGGTCTGTTGAGCCGCGGACGAAGGCGTCCGGGTTCTCCAGGTCTTCGGCCGTCGGCAGCAGGTCGGGGTGGGCCCACAGTGCGTCCCGGCCGTCCACCCCGCGGGCGTCGGTGAGGCCGGCCCAGAGCTCCGCCGCCTCGCGCAGCATCCGGGGGCGAAGCTCGAGGCCAACCAGAGTCGCGAACGTTCGTTCTGACGGACCTCCGGTGGCACGGCGGCGACGGATGGCTTCCGCGAGCGCGGCACCATGCACGAGCCTTGACTGCGCGGCAGCCGAGACCACCGTCGCCACCCAGCCTTCGACCAGCGCGAGGGCGGTCTCCAGCCGGGCCAGCGCCGCCTTCTGCTGCGGGGTGTCCTCGGGCCGGAACAGCGTCTCGCCCGCCAGGGCCTCGCGCAGCGCCTCCGGATTGTTGATGTCGATGTCCGGCATGGCCTCGCGCAGCTTGGCCATGTCCACCGTGATCCCGGCCGCGTACGCCTCGACCGCGCCGAACAGGTGCTGGCGCAGCCACGGCACGTGCCCGAACAGCCGGTGGTGCGCCGCCTCGCGAAGCGCCAGGTACAGCCGGACCTCGTCGATGTCCACCGAAAGCCCCTCGCCGAACGCGGTGACGCCCGACGGCAGCAGTGCGGCGGTGCCTTCCGGGCCGAGGGGCAGGCCGACGTCGGTGGAGCTGACCATCTCGCCGGCCAGCTCACCCACCGCGGTGCCGGTCTGGCCGCCGATCATCGCCCCGCCGAGCTGGCGCAGCATGGGCGCGAGCCCGGCCAGGCCGCCGAGCCCGGACAGCGCCTGACGCATCTCCTCCGGGACGTCGGCGCCGAGCTGCGACGGATCGACGTCGAGCATCGAGCTCATCGCGTCGACGCCCTTGGCCGCGATCGGCTCACACAGCGCGGACCAGACCGGGAAGGTGGCCTCCAGCCATTCCGCCTTGCTCCACGCCTCGATCTTCCTGATCCCCGACGGGAACGTCGTGACGTCGTCCAGCCACAGGTCGGCGAGCCGGATCGCCTCGGTGACGGCGGCGCGCTCGTTGGCCAGCACGCTGGGGTCGCCCTTGGCTGCGATAGTGTGCCTTGCCAGGTTCTTCGCCAGTTCCCAGTTGACCGGGCCGCCGCTGTAGGAGAGCAGGTCGGCGAACTGGCGCAGCGCGTCGGCGAACTGGTTCGGTCCGCCGGCTCCGCCCGGGCCGCCCGGGCCGCCTGCTGCGCCGGGAGCCCCGAAGCCGAACGGGCCAAGCGGCCCGGACGGGCCCTGGTCGCCGGGGGTGTTCGGGTCGTCGTCGCCGGGCCGGCCGGGGGGGCCGAAGCCGAAGGGAGGACGGTCAGCCATGATGCGCCCCTCAGCTGTCAGGTAGTCGGGCAGGATAGAAAGGTCATAGTCGCCACGCTATTCGGGAGCAGCCGACTTTGAGAAACGCCAGACGGCAGGTTCGCCATGAGCGCAGCGCTCGCCGTGAGCGTAGCACCGCCGCCGCGCCGCCGGTCGTCGCGGTCACCGGGGCGGCGCAGGGAGTAGGGCACGCGCTGGCGGTGCGGCTCGCGGAATCGTCGGCGGTCGGCCGCGTGGTCGCCATCGACGACCACCGCGGTGATGCCACCAGAGTGACCTGGCGGGTCGCGGACGTCAGGGATCCGACCCTGGCCGGGCGGCTGACCGGCGTCGATGTGGTGGTCCACGCGGACGTGGACATCTCGGCGGCCACCGATCCGCGGCAGCGGCGGGCCAGCAACGTACGCGCCGCGCAGACCGTGCTGACCGCGGCGGCCGCCGAGCGCGTCGGCCTGGTCGTGCTGGTGACCAGCGCGATGGTGTACGGCGCGCGTCCGGATAATCCGGTGCCGCTGCCGGAGGACGCGCCGCTGCTTGCCGACGCGGACGGGAGCGTGGCCGGCGACCTGCTGGAGATCGAGGAGCTCGCGCGGCGCGCCCGGCGGGTCAACCCGGGCACGGCGGTGACCGTGGTGCGGCCGGCGGCGCTCGTGGGCGGCGCGGTCGACACCGTGCTGACCAGGCACTTCGAGGCTCCGCGGCTGCTGGCGGTGCGCGATTGCGAGCCACGCTGGCAGTTCTGCCACATCGATGACCTGACGTCCGCGCTCGAGCTGGCCGCACTCGGCGAGTTGAGCGGCGACTTCGCCGTGGGCTGCGACGGTTCGCTGTCGCAGGCCGAAGTCGAGGAGCTGAGCGGGCTGAAGTCGATCGAGCTCCCGCCGCGGCTGACGTTCGGCACCGCGCAGCGGCTGCACCGGCTGGGCGTCACGCCGGCTCCGGCCGCCGAGCTGCGGTACGTGGTGTACCCGTGGGTGGTGGACTGCGCGGCGCTGCGCGCGGCGGGGTGGCGGCCCTCGTACGACAACGCGTCCGCCCTGGCCGCGCTGCTCGAGGCCCGCGACGGGCGCCACGCGGTGGCGGGCCGGAGGGTCGGGAGCAAGGACGCGGCGCTCACCGCGGCGGGCGCGGCCGGGACGGCCGCCGCCGTCCTCGGCACCGCCGCGATCGTCAGGCGCGCCCGGCGGAAGGGCAAGTCGTTACCGGTGTTTTTCCGCGATACCGTAGTCGCGTGAGCCAGATCAGGCTGATCGCCATCTCCGGCGACGCGCTATCCGTTGACGAGGTCCGGGCCGCGATCGCCGACCCCGCGGCCGGCGGTGAGGTGCTGTTCGCCGGCGCTGTCAGGGACAACGACGCGTCCCTGGGCGTGACGGGCCTTTCGTACAGCGCGCATCCGTCCGCCGAGGCGGAACTGCGCCGGGTCGCCGAGTCGATCGCCGCCAAGTACCCGGACGTGGTGGCGATCGCCGCGGTGCACCGGGTGGGCGACCTGAGCGTGGGTGACCTGGCGGTCGTCGTCGGGGTGTCCTGCCCGCACCGCGCGGAGGCCTTCCACGCCTGCCACGCGCTGATCGACGAGCTCAAGGCCTCGGTGCCGATCTGGAAGCACCAGCGGTTCACCGACGGTTCTGACGAGTGGGTCGGCAGCGCGTAGTCTTCCGCCATGTTCAGACGCTCCCTGACGCTGACGATCGCCGGGATCGCGACGGTGATCGCGATCGCCGTGGCGGTCCTGGTTCCCGTGCCGTACGTGATCCTGATGCCGGGCCCGACGCTGAACACGCTGGGGAAGACCGCGTCGGGGATCCCGCTGATCACCGTCACCGGCCATCCGACGTACCCGACGAACGGGCACCTCAACATGGTGACGATCAGCTACCAGGGCGGGCCGGGAGTGCGCCTGAACATCTTCCAGGCGCTGCGCGGCTGGATGTCGTCATCTGACGCGGTGGTGCCGTCGGCCGAGCTGTTCCCTCCTGGCCAGAGCGCGCAGCAGACCCAGGCGCAGGACACCCTGCAGATGACCTCCTCGCAGCAGACCGCAACCGCCGCCGCGCTGACCGCGCTGCACATCCCCTTCCAGACGCAAGTCGCGGTGGCACTGACGGTGCGCGGTTACCCGGCGAGCAAGGTGCTCAAGCCGGGAGACGTGATCAAGGCCGTCGACGGCAAGCCGGTGACCTCGCAATCCAGCCTCAGCTCGCTGATCACCGCCCGCCCGCCTGGCTCGGTGCTGCAGCTGACCGTGGTGCGCGCCGGGTCCACGGTGTCGTTGCAGGTGGTCAGCAAGAAATCCGGTGGCGAGCCGGTCATCGGCGTGCAGGTTGTCGAGCGGTACAAGTTCCCGTTCACCGTGAAGTTCACCGTGGGCGACATCGGCGGGCCCAGCGCGGGCATGATGTTCGCGCTCGGGATCGTCGACATGCTCACCCCGACGAACCTGACGGGCGGCAAGTTCATCGCCGGAACGGGGGAGATCACGGCGGCCGGGCAGGTGCAGCCGATCGGCGGCATCCAGCAGAAGATGGTCGCCGCGCGGAACGCGGGCGCGACCGTCTTCCTTACCCCGGTGGGGAACTGCGCGGACACGGCGCACGCCGTGCCCGCCGGGCTGCGTGTCGTCAGGGTGAGCACCCTGAATCAGGCCATCTCCGACCTTGAGGCGATCAAGGCGGGCAAGAGCGTGCCGTCCTGCTGAGTTAGTTCATGCGGCGTTATCCGCCCATGGTCGTTCAGGACTCAGCCAGGGGCGTAGGCTGCCGCTATCAGGACTTCGAAGGGAGCGCAAGGAGTCGTGGCACTTCGGGTACTGGTTGACGCGACCGACGTGCCGACAGATCGGGGCGCGCTCGGCCGCTACGTCGACGGCCTGATCGGGGCGCTGGGGTCCGCGGGGGCCGACCTTGCGGTGGTCTGCCAGCGAGCTGACGAGGAACGGTACGGCAGGCTCGCCCCGGGATCGACCATCGTGGCGGGACCCGCCGCGCTCGGTCACCGCTCCGCGCGGCTGGCCTGGGAGCAGAGCGGGCTGCCGCTCGTCGCGCAGCAGGTGGACGCGGACGTGATCCACATGCCGCACTATTCGATGCCGCTGCGGCCCGGGCGGCCGACGGTGGTGACCGTGCACGATGTCACGTTCTTCACCGAACCCGAGCTCCACAGCGCGGTCAGCGGCATGTTCTTCAAGTCGGCGATCCGCACCGCCACCCGGCGCGCCACGCGGATCATCGTGCCGTCCAACGCGACCCGCGACGAGCTGGTCCGGGTGCTCGACATGGACCCGGTCAAGATCGACGTCGCCTACCACGGGGTGGATCACAGGCTTTTCCATCGCCCCGAGCCACGCCAGGTCAGTCACGTCACGGCACGGCTCGGGCTGCACGGCAAGCCGTACATCGCGTTCCTTGGCTCGATGGACCCGAGGAAGAACGTCGCGGCCCTCATCACCGGCTGGGCGGGGGCGGTGGCCGACCTCCCCGACCCGCCCGCGCTCGTGCTAGCCGGCGGGGGCGGCTGGAGCGAGGACGTCGACGCGGCGGTGGCTGCGATCCCGCCGCACCTGCGGCTTTGCCGTCCCGGGTACCTGCCGTTCGGTGAGCTTCCTGGCTTTCTCGGCGGCGCCCTGGTGGTGGCCTTCCCGTCGCATGGCGAGGGCTTCGGGCTGCCGGTGCTGGAGGCGATGGC
>Ga0066903_100007033_pt1 | contig 10122 bp, 9 predicted proteins | sample PanSoiMetaGPlot1_FD_67491 | JGI IMG/M metagenome (GOLD analysis project Ga0066903, IMG submission 67491) | Tropical forest soil microbial communities from Panama analyzed to predict greenhouse gas emissions - Panama Soil - Plot 1 (version 2) | ecosystem: Environmental > Terrestrial > Soil >... | reverse complement strand
CGTCGCCTCGGACGCCGGGCGCGGCGGGCGGGAATCTCGCTTTATCGGCATGGTTCGCTCCCGGATCTCCGGGCAGTGCGTCCTCCCCGGGGATCCGGCCCTCCTCTTGTTTGCGGGTTTCACTGAGCCGGCGCTCCCTCCCTCTCGCCGCGGATGTCGTGCGACTTGACCGCGGCGCGAGACGCCGGGGCGCCGTTACGGGCTCGCTTGAGCGGGCCGCGTGCCCGGTTCCACGTGGCGCATCGATGCATCGAGACTGATTGGTCCGGCGCCGCGCGTCCAGAGGTAGAGGAGGAGGAAGCAGTAGAAGACGGCCGGCTCCCCGCCATTGGCCACCGGCCACAGAAATCCGCGAGGGGCGTGAACCATGAAGTAGGCCGACGCCATCTCGCCGGCCAGGATGAAGGCCGCCGCGCGCGTGAAGAGACCCAGGAGGATGAGCACACCGCCGATCAGCTCGATGACGCCGGCCGCGCCGAGCATCGACGCGAGGGGCACCGGGCGGCCGCCCAGCGCGCCGAACAGCTTCTGGGCGGAGTGCTGGATGAACAGGTACCCGACCACCACGCGGAGCAGGGCCAGCGCCAGACCTTCGAGTCGAGTCATCCCAATGCCCTCCTTGGAGGTTGGTCTCGGTACAGAATACTCGGTCACCTTCGACCCGGATGGTACGATGAAGCCGCCGCCGTGAGCCCCGTGTATCGACCCGATCCCGTATCGATCGACGCGCCGTCCGGGCCCGCACTGCGCCTGATCCCACTGGGCGGGCTGGGCGAGATCGGGCTCAACATGATGCTGCTCGAATCGGACGGCGACGTGATCGCCGTCGACTGCGGGCTGCTGTTCCCCGACGACGAGATGCCGGGGGTGGACTACGTGATCCCGGACTTCTCGTACCTGCGCGGCCGGCGCGAGGCGTTCCGCGGCATCGTCCTCACGCACGGCCACGAGGACCACATCGGCGCGCTCGCGTACCTCTTGCGCGAGTTCGAGGTGCCGGTGTATGGGACGCCGCTCACGCTCGCCATCGCCCGCCAGCGACTCGCCGAGCACGGCGTGCTCGAGCGCGCCGACCTCAGGAGCTACGGTCCCGGCGACGAGATCAAGCTCGGCTGCTTCACGGCCGTGCCGATCCGAGTCACGCACTCGATCGCGGACGGGATCGGCCTGGCCATCGAGACGCCGCTCGGCACCGTCGTGCACACGGGCGACTTCAAGCTCGATCCGCGCCCGGTCGACGATCAGCAGCCGGACTTCTCGAAGTTCGCGGCGCTCGGCCAGCGGGGCGTGCTGGTCCTCTGCTCCGACTCGACGAACGTGAGCCGCTCCGGCCGTACGGGATCGGAGACCCTGGTGGGCGAGGCGCTGGCCGGCCGCTTCGCTTCGGCGCCCGGGCGCATCCTCGTCGCGACCTTCGCGTCGCACATTCACCGGATCCAGCAGGTGCTGGACCTGGCGGCGCGGTCGAACCGGCGCGTCACCCTGCTCGGCAAGAGCATGGTGGGCAACGTCGCCGTCGCGGCCGAGCTCGGGTACCTCACGGTGCCGCCGGGGCTCCTGGTGTCGCTCGAGGAGCTGGCCGAGCTGCCGCCCGCGCGACAGGTGATCCTGTCGACGGGCAGCCAGGGCGAGCCCAACTCCGCCGTCGCGCTGATCGCGGCCGGCGAGCACAAGTACGTGCAGGCGGCGCCCGGCGATCTCGTGATCTTCTCGTCTCGCGTGATCCCCGGCAACGAGCGCGTGATCGGGCGCGCCATCAACGCCCTGCTCCGGCGAGGCGCCGAGGTGCTCTGGGAGGACGTCGCGTTCGTGCACGTCTCCGGCCACGCGAGCCAGGAGGACCTGAAGCAGATGCTGGCCCTCACGCGGCCGCGCTACTTCGTCCCGGTGCACGGAGAGTACCGCCACCTGCTGCAGCACGCGCGCCTGGCGGAGGGGGTCGGCATCCCCGCGGAGCGGATCTTCGTCGTGGAGGACGGGCAGGGGCTCGAGCTCGGCGCCTCGGGCGCGCGCGTGCTGGCGGGCTATCCGGCGAGCCGCGTGCTCGTCGACGGCAAGGGGGTCGGCGACATCGGCGGGGTCGTGCTGCGCGACCGGCAGTTGCTGAGCGAGGCGGGCATGGTGACGGTCGCGCTCACGATCGACCGGCAGACCGGCTCCATCATCGCGGGACCCGAGATCGCCTCCCGCGGGTTCGTCTACATGAAGGAGGCCGACGAGCTGATGGAGGAGGTCAAGAGCGCGGTGCGCGAGGCGCTCTCGAACCGCGAGGAGCCCGAGATCATCGACCGGGAGCTGATCGCAGCGACCGTGCGCAGCGCCGTGCGCCGGTTCATCAACCAGCGCTTCCAGCGCAAGCCGGTGGTGTTGCCTCTGGTGCTGGAGATCTGAGTGGCGGAGAAGGCAGCGGCCGCCAGGACGGACGACCTCCGGCCCTCGCGCGAGGGGGCGGGCGCGGCGCCTGTCCGCCGGCGCCTCCAGCGAGCGCCGAAGCGCGAGCCCGGGCGATGGATGCGCGAGGCCAGGGGTATCCTCGCCCTGGCGCTCGCCGGGTTCGCCGCGATCGCGCTCGGCGCCTATGACCCGCGCCTTTCCCCATCGGACCAGTCGACTCCGGTCGGTCCGGTCGGCGCCTGGCTCGGCGGGAGCATCTTCCTGGCGTTCGGCTACGCCGGGTATCTGTTCCCCGCGTTGCTCGCGCTGTACGGGATCGCGGCGTTCGTCCGCACGCGCATCGGCCGTGGCTGGCCGGCCGCGTGCGGGCTCGTGCTGTTGCTCGTGAGCGCCACCGGCATGCTGGCGCGCGGCACGGGGGACGCGGTGTCGATCTATCGCGCGGGCAATGGCGGCATGATGGGCTGGGCCGTGTCCGAGGCGCTCGCGCGGTCGGTCGGCGGGGTGGGTATGTGGATCATCCTGCTCGCGATGGTTCCGCTCGGCGTGCTGTTCGTGACCCAGATCCCGTACACCGTGCTCTCGCGCATCATGAGCGCGCGGCTCGCGCGGCGCCGCGCGTCCGCACGGGACAAGAGCAGGCTGGTAGTCCCGGCGGCGGCCGCCGTCTCGACTCTCGCGGGCAGCGCGCGCCCGGAAGAGGTCGAAGCCGCGGGACCGCCGCCGCTCGTCGTGAAGGAGCCGGCCCCGGCGAAATCCTCGCTCGTCGAGAAGGGCCTCGCGTGGCAGGAGACGTTCGACTTCGGAACGGGCGGCGCGCAGTCGTTCCAGCTCCCGCCGGTCGGGCTCCTGGCGCCTGCTCCGCCGACGGAGCTGCGGCGCACGCGCGAGGAGCTCGAGCAGAACGCCAACATCCTCAAGAAGAAGCTCCAGGACTTCGGCGTCGACGGTCACATCGTGCAGGCGAGTCCGGGCCCGGTCATCACGTCGTACGAGTTCGAGCCCGCCGCCGGCGTGAAGGTGAGCCAGGTCGTGAATCTCTCCGACGACCTGGCGCTGGCCATGAAGGCCGCCGCCGTGCGCATCATCGGCCCGATTCCCGGTCGCGGGACGGTCGCCGTCGAGGTGCCGAATCCCGAGACGGCCACGGTATACCTACGCGAGATCATCGTCTCCGCCGAGTTCGTCGAGGCCAAGGGCCGGCTGCCGCTGGCCCTCGGCAAGGACACGACGGGCAACCCCGTGGTGTCCGATCTCGCGGCGATGCCCCACCTCCTGATCGCGGGATCGACAGGCAGCGGCAAGAGCGTCGGCCTCAACACGATGATCTGCTCGCTGCTCTACAAGCACACGCCGGCCGACGTGCGCTTCTTGCTGATCGATCCGAAGCGGCTCGAGCTCGGCATCTACGAGGGCATCCCGCACCTGCTCGCGCCCGTCGTCACCGACGCGAAGGAGGCCTCCGCGCGCCTCAAGTGGATCGTCGGCAAGATGGACGAGCGCTACAAGCTCCTGCAGGGCAAGCAGGCGCGGAACATCGAGGGCTACAACCGCGAGATGGGCGCCGAGGGGCGGCTGCCGTACTGGGTGGTCGTCGTCGACGAGCTGGCCGACCTCATGATGGTGTCGGCGGGCGAGGTGCAGAACTCGCTCGTGCGGCTCGCCCAGATCGCGCGCGCGGTCGGGATTCACCTGATCGTCGCCACGCAGCGCCCGTCGGTCGACGTCGTGACGGGCCTGATCAAGGCGAACTTCCCGACCCGCATCGCGTTCCAGGTCGCCTCGAAGGTGGATTCGCGCACCGTACTCGACGCGAACGGCGCCGAGCAGCTCCTGGGCCGCGGCGACATGATCTTCCTGCCGCCCGGCGGCGGGCGGGCGATGCGCGTCCACGGCTCGTGGGTCGCCGACAACGAGGTCAAGGCCATCTGCGAGTTCCTGCGCAAGCAGGGCGCCGCGGTGTACGAGCACGTCGAGCTGCCGAGCGACGATCCGGGCGGCGCGGGGGACAACGAGGATCGCGACGATGTCTACTGGGACGCCGTGAACCTGGTGATCGCGCAACGCGCGGCGTCGATCTCGTTCCTCCAGCGGCGGCTCGGCCTCGGGTATCCGAAGGCCGCGCGGTTCATCGACATGATGGAGCAGGACCGCATCATCGGGCCGGGACAGGGCGCGAAGCCGCGCGAGATTCTCGTGGGCCCGGAGTATCTCAGCAAGAGGGGCAAGTGATCAGGCGCCGGTCCGCGCTGCTCGCCGTCGCGCTCGTGCTGTTCGTCGCTGCGTCGCCGGCGCGGGCGCAGGAGCTCGATCAGGTCATTGCGGGGCTCGAGGGCGCGTACGGGAAGATGAACGATCTGCGCGCCGAGTTCTCGCAGGTCGCGAACAACAAGAGCCTGGGGCAGGACATCAAGGCGGAGGGTACCGTCTACCTGAAGAAGGGCGGCAAGATGCGCTGGGACTACAAGAGCCCGTCGCCCCAGCAGATCGTCTCCGATGGCACGACGCTCTGGGTGTACACGCCAGAGCTGAACCAGGTGAACAAGGGCAGCGCGCCGAAGGCGCTGGCGGGGCCGGCGGGCAGCTTCCTCGCCGGACTCGGCCGCGTGCGCGACGAGTTCACCGTGCGCTTCTTGAACCCCGCGAACAAGCTCGACCCGAGCGGCCGCCCTGTGCTGGACCTCACGCCGAAGGCCCCCACGCCGCTCCTGACCCGCCTGGTCCTCTCGGTCGACCCGAGGGATTTCATCGTGAGACAGGCGGTGCTCTACGATCAGCTGCAGAACACCGTCACGATGACCTTCACCAAGGTCCAGATGAACCCCGGCCTCGCCGATTCGCAGTTCGTGTTCACGCCGCCGAAGGGCGCCGCCGTGGTGCCCCTCGACGCGCGGTAGGAGCCTGTCCGAGTGAAATCCGCGACTTCGCCTGTTCGAGCGCCGGCTCCGCCGGCGCAACCCGTTCTCGGGGGATGCTCGAAGGGGGCCGCCGAGGCCCCCTTCGATTCTCTAGCGCCGTGAGACAATAGCGCCATGGCCGCCGCTGAGAACAGCTTCGACATCGCGTGCAAGCTCGACATGCAGGAGGTCGCCAACGCCATCAACCAGGCGAAGCGGGAGATCGAGACCCGCTACGACCTCAAGGGCGCGAAGAACGAGATCGCCCAGGAGAAGATGGTCATCACCATCACCTCCGCGGACGACATGAAGCTCAAGGCCGTGCTGGACATCCTGCAGTCGAAGCTCCACCGCCGCGGCATCGACCTGAAGGCCCTCACGATCGCCGATCCGGAGTCGGCGGCCGGGGGCGCCGTGCGGCAGGCCATCACCCTGCAGGACGGCGTGCCGACCGAGAAGGCGAGGGAGATCGTCCGCCTGATCAAGGACAGCAAGATCCGCGTGCAGGCGTCGATCCAGGAAAAGCAGGTGCGCGTCGCCGGCAAGAATCGCGACGATCTGCAGGCCGTGATCGCCATGTTGAAGGCGAAGGACCTGGGGATCGCGCTCCAGTACACGAACTACCGCTCGACGTAGCCCCGACGCCGCCCTCCGCCCTCGCCGCTGGACAGGCAGCGAGTCGCCGGCTTCCCTTCTTCCCGCGCCGGGTTGGCGTGGCGTCGCCGGCACGGGCCGCTGCGCGCGACCCCGTTTTCCGAAGTCGTCCCGACGGCGCTCGCGCCACGTGAAGCCGGACGCCACGTGAATCCAGAAGCACTGCTCGCGGCGTAGTATCCTGCTGCGTCGCCGACGCCGCCCGAGGCGCGAGCCTCCTCGCCCGATCGCCGCTTCGCTCGCCGTCCCCCGTCGCCTCGCCGCTCACCCGCCGTCGCGAAGGAGGTGCTGCCGGCCGCCGCGCTCCGCCGCCGTCGATCCCGCCTGCCTGCTCACCAAATCCGAATCGCCGTGGTCGGCGTAGACAGAGTGACCGATCCGCACGGGGACCAGGAGGCAGCCATGAAGGCTCGATCGCACCACACGCTGAAGCTGGCCGGCGCCATCGCCGTGACCGCCCTCGGCAGTCTCGGCGCCGCGGCGGGAGCGGCTCCCGACGTCACCGTCCAGCTCTTCCAGTTCCAGCCCGGCCACGCCGGGGTGCCGAAGGGCACCACGATCACCTGGACGAACCAGGACGACATCACCCACACGATCACGTCCGGGACGCCCGAGATGCGCGACGGCCACTTCGACGCGCAGCTGGCCGGCAAGGGAACCACCGCCAGCGTGACGTTCACGGAGCCCGGTGTCTATCCGTACTTCTGCCGTCGACACCAATCGATGCGCGGCGAGATCCGCGTCAACTGATTCCCACACTCACCCGGGAGGACACGATCATGAAGCGAGCATTCACCACGACCATCGGCGCCGCGGCAGCCGCGGCCCTCTCCTTCGGCGCGGGCAGCGCCATCGCGCAGTCCTCGCACAGCATGACGGCGATGGCGACCACCACCTCGGACACCAGGGCGGCGGGGCTGCGGTCGACGCTCAACACGCTGTTCCAGGAGCACATCTATCTCGCGTCCGCGGCGACGGGCGCCGCGCTCGGCGGGCGCGATGCGGAGTTCAAGGCCGCGGCGGGCGCGCTGGACGCGAACTCCGTCGCGATCGCGAAGGCGATCGGCAGCGTATACGGCCAGGGCGCGGAGGACGCGTTCCTGCCGCTGTGGCGCAAGCACATCGGGATGGTGGTGGAATACACGGTCGGCGTGGCGACCAGGGACAAGCCGAAACAGGACAAGGCGGTGGCCGATCTCATCCAGTACACCCAGGACTTCGGCGCGTTCCTGCAGTCGGCGAACCCGAACCTGCCCAAGGCGGTGGTGGCGGATCTCGTGAAGTCGCACGTCGTCACGCTGAAGGACGTCATCGACGCGCAGGCCAGCCAGGATCCGGGCCGCGCGTACACGGCGGTGCGCACCGCAGCGGGCCACATGCAGCACATCGCGGACCCGCTGGCCGAGGCCATCGTCAAGCAGTTCCCGGACAAGTTCGGCGGATAGATCGCGCGGCCGACGCGGCGGATCGGCCAGGAAAGGCAGCGCCCTGGATCCTTCGGGGCGCTGTCCTGGTTTTTGTGGTGCGGGGCCCCACGGCGCGTGCGGACGGCCGCGGCGAGGGAGGTGGCGCTGGACTTGGCGAGCCCGCGACATGGAGCCGCGCGTCCTTGACAAGCGCGCGCCGGCCCGCGTATCGCTGTGAATGGGCCCTGCCGAATGAACCTCCGAGCCAGTGTGCCGATCGCGGTCGGGCACGTCGCCCTCGGGTGTCTGGTCCTGCTGCTGGCATCGTGGCCGCGGCCCGCGCGGGCGCACGCGTTTCCCGATCACTCCGAGCCGCGCGTCGGCCACACCGTGAGCGCGCCGCCGGCGGTGCGGATCTGGTTCGATGGCGCGCTCGAGCCGGCCTTCAGCACGATCCGCGTCGAGGATCAGAACAGAAAGCGCGCCGACAAGGGCGACGCGCGCGTCGACCCGGGCGACAACACGCTGCTGGAGGTGAGCCTGCCGGCGCTCCCGGCGGGCACGTACCGCGTCTTCTGGAGCGTGGTCGCGCGCGACGGCCACCGCACCGAGGGCAACTTCTCCTTCCGGGTGAAGTGAGCGCGCGGCGTTCGCGACGTGCCGGCGCGCGCGTCACATGACGTGCCGCAGTCCCATGGGCTGGACCAGCAGCACGATCCCGAGCCCGGCGAACGCGAGGGTGAGGAGCATCATCGGCAGCGTTGCGCGCGCCGCCAGCGCCGCGTCCGGATAGAGCGACTGGGCGATCCGGCGCGTCGGCGCGAAGCGCCAGCGTGAACAGCGCGACGAGGATCGCGACCTGGAACACGAGCACCAACCGGCGGCGGCGCCACGGCAAGCGCGGCCCAGTCGGGATCGCCGAGGGACCCCGGCGTGAACATGGCCACAGAGCGGCGGAGCGCGGCGACGACGACGGAATGCGCGCCCGCGCGCTTCGGGTGCACGGAGATCATGTACTGGCCGGGCGCGCCGCGTTCCATCGCGGGCTCGGCGGCGGGTCGACTGCCGAGGGCGCCGATGCCGAGGGAGACCGTCGCGCCCTCGACCGCCGCTCCGGTCCGCGCATCGGTGACGCTGGCCGCCAGGTGCGTGTCCCGATCTCGCTCGATCGGGCCGGCGTGAGCGAGGAGCTCGAGGCGGAGCCCTTGAAGTGTCGCGACGCCCAGGGAGCCATGAGCGCCACCGGCCGCGGAATGACCGTAGCCGTGCCCGGGCGTGACCGCCGTCGTGGGCGCGGACCGGCGCCGGGGACAGGACGAGCCACGCGGCGAGCATCAGCGCCGTCGCGCATACGTGGCTCGGAAGACCGATACCCCGGTTCCTGGACGACCTCAACTGAAACAACCCCATGGCGATGCGAACGGCAAGAGACGTGCCGGAGTGGAGCGATTGTCGCGACGCGACGGAAGAGGGCCGTTTCGCGTCTACACTTGAAGCGAGCCCGGCAACGCCCGGCGCGCGCCGACCTCGTCGAGCCACGTGGGACGGCAACTCCCCGACTGGGGTTGTCATGCCTCGACCGGCGTCGTGTCCACGCCCGGCGACGGGCTGGCCCGGCGCAGTCGGGCCGTGCATCATGATGTCGGCTGGATCTCGATCTCGGGAGGAGCGCAAAGTGAAGGACCCGGTCTGCGACATGGACGTGGTGCCCGGCGAGGCCGAGGGCGGAAGCGCCGAGCACGCCGGCACGACGTACTGGTTCTGCAATCCGAGCTGCCGCGAGCGGTTCATCGCAGATCCCGAGCGCTTCCTGACGCCGGCGCCGGCGGCCACTGCGGGCGGCCACGCGGCGGCCGACACGCGCATCTACACGTGTCCCATGCACCCCGAGGTGCGCCAGGTGGGACCCGGCGCGTGTCCCAAGTGCGGGATGGCGCTCGAGCCCGCCGAGCCGCTCGCCGCGGACGAGGGACCGAACCCCGAGCTGGTCGACATGACGCGGCGCTTTTGGGTGAGCCTCCTGCTGACCGCGCCCGTGTTCGCGCTGAGCATGGCCGAGATGGCCTCGCCGGGGCTTTCCCGGAGGCTGGGCCCATGGCTCGTGCTCTGGATGGAGCTCGCGCTGTCGACGCCTGTCGTCCTGTGGGGCGGCTGGCCGTTCTTCGTGCGCGGCTGGCAGTCGATCGCCAACCGCAGCCTGAACATGTTCACGCTGATCGCCCTGGGCACGGGGGCGGCGTTCGGGTACAGCCTGATCGCCGTACTGCTGCCCGACCTGCTGCCGCACGCGCTGCGGCACGGCGGCGCGCCGCCGGTCTACTTCGAGGCGGCGGCGGTGATCACCACGCTCGTGCTGCTCGGCCAGGTCCTCGAACTGCGCGCGCGAAGCGCGACATCGGGGGCCATTCGCGCGCTCCTCGGACTCGCGCCGAAGACGGCGCGCAGGCTCGGGGCGGGCGGCGGCGAGGAGGACGTGCCGATCGACCTGGTGCAGCCTGGCGATCGCCTGCGCGTGCGGCCGGGCGAGCGCGTGCCCGTGGATGGCGTGATCGTCGAGGGGGCGAGCGCGGTCGACGAGTCGATGGTGACCGGCGAGCCCATTCCCGTGGAGAAGGCCTCGGGCGCCCGCGTCACCGGCGGCACGGTGAACGGCACGGGCAGCTTCGTCATGCGCGCCGATCGCGTGGGCGCCGACACGCTGCTCGCGCAGATCGTCCGGATGGTCGCCGACGCGCAGCGCAGCCGTGCGCCGATCCAGCGGCTCGCGGACC
>Ga0066903_100007032_pt1 | contig 10123 bp, 9 predicted proteins | sample PanSoiMetaGPlot1_FD_67491 | JGI IMG/M metagenome (GOLD analysis project Ga0066903, IMG submission 67491) | Tropical forest soil microbial communities from Panama analyzed to predict greenhouse gas emissions - Panama Soil - Plot 1 (version 2) | ecosystem: Environmental > Terrestrial > Soil >... | reverse complement strand
CGCCTGCTCGGGGTTTGCCTGGGCATGCAGCTGCTGCTCGAGCGCAGCGCCGAGGGCGACGTCGCCTGCCTTGGGCTCGTGCCGGGAACCGCCGAGCGCATCGACTGGGCGCGGCGGCTGCCGCACATGGGCTGGAACGACGTCGCCTCCGTCGGCGACGGGCCGCTGGCGGGCGCGCTGCCGGCCGTCTGCTACTTCGCGCACAGCTACGCGGCCCGGCCGCAGGTCGCAGAGGCGATCGTGGCGGAGACCGAGATCGACGGCCGGGCGCTGCCCGCCGCGATCGCGGCCGGCGGCGCCAGCGGGGTGCAGTTCCACCCGGAGAAGAGCGGCCCCGCCGGGCGCGCCATCCTGGAGGCGTGGCTTGCTGCGTAGGCGTGTGATCCCATGCCTTGACGTGCGCGGCGGGCGGCTGGTGAAGGGCATCAAGTTCGCGGCGCTGCGCGACTGCGGTGACCCGGTGGACGCGGCCGAGCGCTACGCCGCCGAAGGCGCCGACGAGATCGTCTGGCTCAACATCGCCGCCGGCGAGGAGGACTGGCAGCACCTGCTGGATGCAGTCGAGCGGGCGGCGGTGCGGGTCGACGTCCCCCTCTGCGTCGGCGGCGGCGTGGACAGCGCCGTGCGGGCCCGCGAGCTGCTCCTGGCCGGCGCCGACAAGGTCAGCGCCAACAGCGCGCCGCTCGACCGGCCCGGGCTGGTGGGCGAGCTGGCCGAGCGCTTCGGCAGCCAGTGCGTGGTGGTCGCGATCGACGCCGCCCGCGACGAGCAGGGCGTGTGGCGCGCCTTCGCCGCCGGCGGCCACCGCCCCACAGGCCGCGACGCGGTCGAGTGGGCCGGGCGAGCGGTCGCCGAGGGCGCGGGCGAGCTGCTGGTCACCAGCATCGACACCGACGGCACGCTGGACGGCTATGACCTGGAGCTGCTGCGGGCCGTCTGCGAGCGGGTCAGCGTGCCCGTGATCGCCTCCGGCGGGGCGGGCCGGCCCGAACACCTGGCGGCGGCCCTCGAGGCCGGCGCATCGGCCGCGTTGGCAGCCTCGATCTTCCACGACTCGACGCACACGATCGGCGAGGTCAAACAGGAGGTGGCGCGGTGGGGACTGCCGGTGCGGATCTGAGCCTCGCCGCCGGGCAGCTCGTGCCCTGCATCGTGCAGGACGCCGCCACGGGCGAGGTGCTGATGCTGGCCTACCAGGACGACGCCGCACTCGAGGCGACCCGGCGCACCGGCCTGGCCCACTTCCACTCGCGGTCACGCAACGAGCTGTGGCTGAAGGGCGCCACCTCGGGCAACACGATGACGGTCGTCGAGCTGCTGGCGGACTGCGATGCGGACACGGTGCTGCTGCGGGTGCGCCCGGCCGGGCCCGCCTGCCACACGGGCGAGGAGACCTGTTTCGGGCCGCGCCGGATCGACCCGCGCCCGGCGGTGCTGGCCGAGCTGGCCGGCGTGATCGAACAGCGCCGCGGCGGCGAGCCGGGCAGCTACGTGGCCGCAATGCTGGCCGGCGGGCGCGAGCAGGCACAGCGCAAGGTGGGCGAGGAGGCCGTCGAGGTACTCCTGGCCGAGCCGGGCAGCGAGCACCTGGTGGGCGAGGTCGCCGACCTCTGGTTCCACACAATGCTGCTGCTGGCGCGCGACGGGATCGACCCGCTCGCCCCGCTCGCAGAGCTGCGCCGCAGGCGTGACGGCCCGCACCGCGCCGACCGGTAGCATTTCGCGGGTGATCCGTTGCGCGCTCTGCCTGATCGCGGTGCTTGCTGCGGCCGGTTGCGGCGGTGGCTCGGCCACCAGCGCCGGCAGCATCAACACCGCCCCGCATGCCAAGACCCTGCCCGCGACGGGCACCGTCACGCTGCCCGACGGCAAGGTCTACACGGTGGTCGCGCCAGGCCAGACGCTGATCCTGAAAGACCTCACGTTCAAGATCATCTCGGTGCGCTGGCGGCAGTCGATCACGGCGACCGGCACGCCCCCGGGGACGCGCATCTACGCCGTGGTCGCGGCCACCCTCAAGAACACCGGCTCCGAGCAGGCGACCGTGGGCCCCACCCAGATCTGGCTGCTCGACCAGGGCGGGCACACGCACCTGGCGGTGCAGGTGGCGCACCTGCCGGGTCAGCTGGTCGGCAAGGCGGTGCCGGCCGGCCAGGCGGTCAGCGGGCTGCTGGTCTACCCGATGCCGGCCAGGACGCCGGGCAGCATGCTGGTGTACACGTTCGCCGATGCCCAGGCGATCGCCGGGGCCACCCACGTCGGCGTCGCCCGCTACGCGAGCTGATGCGCGGGGCCTGACCGTGTCACCGCTCGACGAGTACCGGCGCAAGCGCCGCGCCGACCGCACCTCCGAGCCGATGGGCGGGGACGGCGGCGACGGGGCTGCGCGGTTCGTGGTGCAGCGTCACGATGCGCGCCGGCTGCACTATGACCTGCGGCTGGAACGCGACGGCGTGTTGGCGTCGTGGGCGCTGCCCAAGGGGCTGCCGCTGGAGGCGGGCGAGCGGCATCTGGCGGTGCACACCGAGGATCACCCGCTCGAGTACCTGCACTTCCACGGCGACATCCCGCGCGGCGAGTACGGCGCCGGGACGATGGAGATCTGGGATGAGGGCCACTTCGAGACCGTCGAGGTCAAGAAGGACGGCGGCTGGACGGTGCGGCTGCACGGCCGCCGGCTGGAGGGGATCTGGACTCTGGTGCCGGCTCACCTCGACGGCGATGCGAAGAACTGGCTGATCCTCAAGAAGCGCGACGCGGGCCGGCCCACGCGGCCACCCGCCCCGGCGATGCGGCCGATGCTGGCCACGCCCACGGAGCGGCTGCCGGCCCGCGGCGAGTGGCACCACGAGGTGAAGTGGGACGGCTACCGCGCGCTGGGCGTGGTGCGCGGCGCCGAGGCCGCCCTGATCAGCCGCAGCGGCGGCGACCTCAGCGACCGCTTCCCGGCCATCACCCGCGCCCTGCCCCATGCCCTGCGCACCAGCGACTGCATCGTCGACGGCGAGGTCTGCGCGCTGGACGAGCAGGGCCGCTCCGACTTCGGGCTGCTCCAGGCCGACGGCGGACCGCTCGTCTACTACGTGTTCGACGTGCTCGAGGTGGAGCGCGAGCCGGTGGTCAGCCGCCCGATCGAGCAGCGCCGCGAGCTGCTCGAGGAGCTGGTGCTGGACGATCCCCGGGTGCGGCTCTCGGCCTGGTTCGAGGACGGCGAGGCGCTGCTGGCTGCGGTCAAGGAGCACGGCCTGGAGGGCGTCGTCTCCAAGCGGGCCGGGTCGGCCTACCGGCCCGGCAAGCGCAGCAGCGACTGGCAGAAGGTCAAGACCCGCAGCCGCGACGAGTTCCTGATCATCGGCTACACCCGCGGCAAGGGCTCACGCGAGGCGCTGGGCTCGTTGCTGCTGGCCGAGGACGGCGACGAGGGCCTGTCGTACGCGGGCAACGTTGGCAGCGGCCTGTCGGAGAGCAGCGTGAGCCGGCTGCTGTCGCAGCTGGGGCCGCTGCGGCGTGACTCGGCGCCGATCGAGCCGGCGCCGCGTCCGCCGAAGGTGCGCGCGGCGGACGTGACCTGGGTCGAGCCGCGGCTGCGCTGCAGAGTCGAGTACGCCGAGCGCACCCGCGACGGGCGGCTGCGGGCACCCGTGTTCGTGGGCATGGCCGAGCCGGTCGCCGGGCGTGGCAACGGCGGCGGCCGCGTCACCCTTTCCAACCCGGACAAGCTGTTCTTCCCCGACGACGCGATCACGAAGAGCGACCTGTTCGCCTACTACGAAGAGGTGGCGCCGGTGCTGGTACCGCACCTGCGCGACCGGCCGTTCACGATGCTGCGCTACCCCGACGGGATCACCGGCAAGAAGTTCTTCCAGAAGGATGCGCCCAGCCACATGCCCAGGTGGATCCGCCGCTACGAGCACGAGGGCATCTCGTACTTGATGGTGAACGACCCCGACGCCCTGCTATGGGTCGTGAACATGGGCTGCATCGACCTGCATCCGTGGCTGGCGCGGTGCGACCGGCCCGAGCGGCCCGATCTCGTCATGTTCGACCTCGACCCGGCCGACGACACCGCCTTCGACACGGTGGTCGAGGTGGCCCACCTCGTGCGCGAGGCCTTGGGCCTGCTCGGCCTGGAGGCCGTGCCGAAGACGAGCGGCGGCAAGGGCATGCACGTGCTGGTGCCCGTCCGGCGCGAGCACGACCACGCCGAGGTGCGCGGCTTCGTCTCGGCGGTGGCCCGCACCCTGGCCCAGGCCCGGCCCAACCTGATCACGACGAAGTGGCGGCGCACCGAGCGTCACGGCGTGCTGATCGACGCCAACCAGAACGGCCTGGGCCGCACCACGGCCGGCGTCTACTCCGTGCGGCCGAAGCCGGGCGGCCCCGTCTCGACGCCGCTGCGCTGGGACGAGGTGGTGCCGGGCCTGGATCCGGCCGCCTTCACGATGGACGCCGTCGCCGAGCGCATCCGCCGCCACGGCGATGTGGCCGCGCCACTGCTGTCCGGCAAGCAACGGCTGCCGTAAACGCTTTGAGGTGGGAATTCGGGGTCTGACCCCGAAATTCCATGGCCGCTGATTTCGGCTTGTCCTGGCCGAATTCGGCAAGGAGCAGCCCAAACGTCGGCCGCGGAATCCAGCTTCGCTGCGTCGGTCGTCGCGGAAAATCGGGGTCAGACCCCGTAATTCCGTCTCAGCCCGACTTGCGCTTGCGGCCGCCGCTGCCGGCGGCGGCACGCTCGGCCTTCGCCGGCTTGCGACTTGGCGCCGGTGTGTCGCGCTGCTTCTTGACGCCCGCGAGGGAGGCCTGGAGGGCGGCCAGCAGGTCGGGCGCGGCGGTCGTCTCGGGCTCGGCGGCCACGTGCTTGACCTCCTTGCCGTCGCGCTTCTGCTCGATCAGGGCCAGCAGCTTCTCGCGGTAGGTGTCCTTGTACTTCTCCGGCTCGAACTCGCCGGTGTAGTTCTTGATCAGCTCGATCGCCATGGCCAGCTGCTTCTTGTCGACCTTGGCATCCTCGGGCGCGATCCCCTCGTTGGGCCGGATCTCGTCCGCGAAGAACATCTTCTCGAGCGTCAGCACGCCGTCGCGCACGCGCAGGCAGCCCAGGTTCTCGCGCTGGTGGAAGACGTACGTCGCTACGGCTACCAGTCCCGACTGCTCCATCGCCTCGGCCAGCAACGCGTACACCGGCTCGCCGTTCTTGTCGGCCGGGCCCAGGTAGTACGTGCGCTCGAAGTAGATCGGGTCAATCTGCTCGGCCGGCACGAAGTCGTGCACCGTGATCGCCTTGTAGCTGTCGACGGCCGCCGACTCGAAGTCCTCGTCGGTGAGGTAGACGAACTCGTCCTCCTCGACCTGGTAGCCCTTCACGATCTCCTCCTCGGGCACCGGCGCGTCCTCGAGCTTGCACAGCTTCTGGTACCCGATCCGGCCGCCGTCCGTGGCGTGGATCATGTTGAACTTGAGCGTCTGCTCCCCGATCGCCGCGTACATGCGCACGGGCGCATTCACCAGTCCAAAGCTGATGCTGCCTGTCCAGATCGCGCGTGGTCGTGGGGCCGCCATCAATCCTTCCTCTACCCGAAAGGTTACGGGACGGATCAACTTCGCGCGAATCCGCGAGACTCCTCTAACGCTCACGCTGCAGCAGATCGGCGATCGTTTCGCGGCGCTGGATCAGCGTCGCTGAGCCATCCTCGACCAGCACGGCGGCCGGCCGCGGCAGCTGGTTGTAGTTCGAGGCCATGCTGGCGTTGTAGGCGCCGGTGGCGGGCACGGCCAGCACATCGCCGGGGCGCAGCTCCGGCAGGTACGCGTCCTCGATCAGCACGTCGCCCGTCTCGCAGTGCTTCCCGGCGATGTCGTACGACCGCTGCGGCGGCGCGTCGGCGCGGTCGCACACGATCGCCTCGTAGCGCGCCCCGTACAGGGCAGGGCGGGGATTATCGGACATGCCCCCGTCGACCGCGGCGAACACCGTTCCGTCCCCCACCTGCTTGATCGCACCGACCGTGTACAGGGTCACGCCGCTGGGCCCGGCGATCGAACGGCCCGGTTCCAGGATCAGCTCCGGCATCGGCAGGCCGTGGGCGATCAGCCGCTCGGCGAGGTGCAGCACCACCTGCTCCACCCCTTCCTCGACCGGCAGCTCGATCTCCTCGTCTCGATGGGCAATCGCGAAGCCGCCACCGAGGTCGAGCGTGCCCAGCTCGCCCAGCCCGTTGTCCTCGATGAACGAGACCAGCCAGTCGACGGCGTCCGTGTAGGTGCCGGTGTCGTGGATCTGCGAGCCGAGGTGCACGTGCAGCCCGGCCGGGTGCAGGTGGGCCATGCCGTTGGCGGCGTCGAGGGCATCCAGCGCGTCGGCCGGCGCCAGCCCGAACTTCGAGCCGTGGTGGCCGGTGGCGATCTTGTGATGCGTCTCGGCCTCGATGCCCGGCGTGACCCGCACGAGCACCCGCTGCACGCGGCCCGCCTCGGCGGCGATCCGCTCGATCTGCGCGGCCTCGCCCATGTGGTCGATCACGACCAGCCCCGCACCCGCGCCGATGGCGGCCGCCAGGTCGTCGTCCGACTTGTTGTTGCCGTGCACGACGATCGCCGCCGGATCGGCCCCGGCCCGCAGCGCGGCGACCAGCTCGCCCGCCGAGGCGACGTCGGCGCCCAGCCCCTGCGCGAGGATCACGCGCAGCACGCCCACCGTGGCGTTGGCCTTGCAGGCGTAGACCAGGCGCGCCGAGAACGGATAGCTGTCGATCCCGGCGACGTAGGCCGCGGCCCGCTCGCGCAGCGTGTGCTCGCAATACACGAACAGCGGCGTCCCGAACTCGCCGGCCAGGTCACTCGCCGGCAGCCCGCCCAGCCAGAGCTGGCGGTCGATGATCTCGGCGGAGACCGGCAGCACGCTCACAGGGCGGCGACCTCGGCGCGGCAGCGGGACAGCTGCTCTGCCAGCGCCGCGGGGCTCGTGCGAGCCGCCGCGGCCGCAGCTGCGCTGGGCTCGTCGAAGCGCTCGCCCGCCGCCACCCGCTCGGCCACGATCCTGTGGGCCTCGCGAAACGGCACGCCCTCGCGCACCAGCGCCTCGGCCACGTCGGTGGCGACCGTGGATCCGTCGCCGGCGGCCTCGGCCATGCGCGCGGTGTCGAAGCGCACGCCCTCGATGCACACCGCCAGCGCGGCCAGCGCGCCGAGCAGGTCGTCGACCTGGTCGAAGGCCGCCCGCTTGTCCTCCTGGAGATCGCGGTTGTAGGCCAGCGGCAGGCCCTTGAGCGTGGCGAGCAGCCCGGCCAGGCGGCCGATCGCGGTACCGGCCTTGCCCCGCACCAGCTCGGCCGCGTCCGGGTTCTTCTTCTGCGGCATCATCGAGCTGCCGGTGGCGGCGTCGTCGGCCAGCTCGGCGAAGCCGTACTCCGCCGACGTCCACAGCACGAGCTCCTCCCCCAGCCGGGAAAGGTGGACCATGCACAGGGCGGAGGCGTAGCAGAGCCCGGCCACGTAATCGCGGTCGGAGACGGCGTCCAGCGAGCTCTCGAAACGGCGGGCGAAGCCCAGCTCGGCCGCCACCCATTCGGGGTCGAGCGGCAGGCTCGACCCGGCCAACGCGCCCGCCCCCAGCGGGCAGACGTCGGCCGCCTCCCGCACCGCGGCCAGCCGCCGCGCGTCGCGGCACAGCGCCCAGGCGTGCGCGGCCAGGTGCTGGCCCAGCCATACCGGCTGGGCGCGCTGGCCGTGCGTGTAGCCGGGCAGCACCGCGTCGCCTGCCAGCTCGGCACGGTCGAGCAGCACCGTAGCCAGCCGTCGCACGCCGCCGATCGCCTCGCCGCAGGCGTCCTTCACCCACAGCCGCATCGCCGTCTGCACCTGATCGTTGCGGCTGCGCCCGGCGTGGACTCGCGGGCCCAGCTGGCCGAGCAGCCGCTCGATGGCCGAATGCACGTCCTCGTCGGTCGCGTCCGGCTCGACCTCGACCGTGTCCAGCGCCGCGACGATCGCGTCCGCCTCGGCCTGCTCGATCAGCCCCTGACGGGCAAGCATGCGCACGTGCACCGTGCTCGCCCGCAGATCGTGGGGCAGCAGCCGGCGGTCGATCGAAAGCGACGCCGTGAAGTCGAGGATGGCGGGGTGCAGGCCGCCGGCAAGGCGGCCCGCCCAGAGCGGCCCTGTCACACCCCGACTGTAGCGGCAGCCGCGTCGACTGCGGCCGCCCACGTCTTGGTCGGCAACGACCAGACGTGGATGAAGCCCGCCGCGGCGCCGTGCTGAAAGACGTCGCCCTCCTCGTAGGTGGCGAGGCCGTGGTCGTACAACGAGGCCTCCGCCTTGCGCCCGACGACCTGGCAGCTGCCGCGGTAGAGCTTGATCTTCGCCACCCCCGTGACCGGCGTGGTCGTCTGCTCCATGAAGGCCTGCAGGGCGGCCCGCAACGGCGAGAACCAGAGGCCGTTGTAGACCAGCGTGGCGTACTGGAGGGCGAGCTCCTGCTTGGTGTGGGCGAGGTCGCGCTCGGTGACGAGCTCCTCGACGCCGGCGTAGGCGGCCAGCAGCAGCGCGGCCGCGGGCACCTCGTACACCTCGCGGCTCTTGATGCCGACCAGCCGGTTCTCGATCATGTCCAGGCGGCCCACCCCGTGGGCGCCGGCGATCGCCGCTGCCCGCTGGATCAGCGCCGGCAGCTCGAGCTGCTCGCCGTCGATCGCGACCGGCACGCCCTCGTCAAACGCGACCTCGACCACCTGCGGCGCCGGCAAGGCCCGCTCCGAGGCGATGGTCAGCGCGTATGCCTCCTCCGGCGGGGCGATCCAGGGATCCTCCAGCGGCCCGGCCTCGATCGAGCGCCCCCACAGGTTGTGGTCGATCGAGTAGGCGGCGCCGGACTTGACCGGCACCTCGATGCCGTGCTCGCCGGCGTACGCGATCTCCTGCTCGCGGGTCATGCCCCAGTCCCGCACGGGCGCAAGCACGGCCAGCTCGGGGGCGAGCGCGGCCACGGCCGTCTCGAACCGCACCTGGTCGTTGCCCTTGCCGGTGCAGCCGTGGGCGACGGCGGTGGCGCCGTGCTCGTGGGCGACCGCGACCAGGTGCCTGGCGATCAGCGGCCGCGAGAGCGCCGAGACCAGCGGGTAGCGGCCCTCGTAGAGGGCGCCGGCCTGCAGCACCGGCAGCACGTACTGCTCGGCGAACTCGTGGCGGGCGTCGACCACGACGACCTCGGCGGCGCCGGCCGCCTGGGCGCGCTCGGTGACCTGCTCGACATCGATGCCCTGGCCCACGTCGACCAGCAGCGCGATCACGTCGGCCGAGTACTCGTCGGCCAGCCAGCGCAGGGCGACAGAGGTGTCGAGGCCGCCGGAATAGGCAAGAACGATGGTGTCTTTCATGGGTGGTGCTCCTTCTGCAAACGCTCGATGAGCGCGATCAAGTCATGTCCTGTGTGGGGCTCTCGGGCCACCAGCAGCACGGTGTCCTCGCCGGCGATCGTGCCCACCACCTCGGGGAACTCGGCGCTGTCGAACGCGTGCGAGACCGGGTGGGCATTCGCCGGCCCGGTACGCAGCACGGCCAGGTTGCCCGAGGCCTCCATCCGCTTGACCAGGCCCAGCGAGAGCAGCACCTGCCCGATCGGGTCAGGCGGCGCGTGGTCCTCGGGCAGCGCATAGACGAGCCGCCCCTGCCGCCGCACCCGCATCGCACCCAGCCGGTCGAGATCGCGCGAGACCGTGGCCTGGGTGACCTCGACGCCGCGCAGCGCCAGCAGCCGCTGCAGCTGCAGCTGGGTCGAGATCTCGTTGTCGTCGAGCAGTTGTGCGATCAGCCGCTGGCGGTCGTTCATGCCGTCACCATCGTCTCGGCACCGATCCAGACGCGCCACACGCCCTGTGCGAGCGCCTCGGTGCCGGCGTTCAGCTTGGGGATCATGCCACCGGTGACGTGGCCCTGGTCGATCAGGTGCGGGGCCTGGCAGGCGCTGATCCGCCGGATCACGTGGCCGCCGGCGTCGAGCACGCCGGGGACGTCGGACAGGAAGATCAGCTCGGACGCGCCCAGCGCCGCGGCCACGGCCGCGGCGGCATGGTCGGCGTTCACGTTGAGGCCGCCCGCCATCGGCGAGACGACCGGCACGACC
>Ga0066903_100007029_pt1 | contig 10124 bp, 14 predicted proteins | sample PanSoiMetaGPlot1_FD_67491 | JGI IMG/M metagenome (GOLD analysis project Ga0066903, IMG submission 67491) | Tropical forest soil microbial communities from Panama analyzed to predict greenhouse gas emissions - Panama Soil - Plot 1 (version 2) | ecosystem: Environmental > Terrestrial > Soil >... | reverse complement strand
ACCGATCCACGTGAGGCTGTCCAGGTGTTCGCGGCCGAGCTGGTCATCGACCAGAACCTCCAGCGGAAGACCAACCAGGACCGCGTCGCGCAGATCGCTCATGAGTTCGACTGGCTCCGGTTTGAGGGACCAACCTGCCGCCGCCTTGCGGACGGTCAGCTACGGGTCGTGGAAGGCCAGCACCGCGTCCTGGCCCTCCGTGCCCGGGACCCGAACGCCATCTGCTGGGTGTTCGTGGTGCCTGCCGAGTACCCGCTGTCGATGGCCGAGGAGGCGGGGCTCGCACTCGCGATCACCACGAACCGGCGGGGGCACAGCTCCCTCGACAAGTGGGAGCTACGGCTTCAGCGTGGTGACCCGCACGAGCGGCTGTGTGAGGAGGTGCTACGTGCGCACGGGCTGCGGTTGGCAAAGCGGGTGAGCGCCGACGGGATTGCCTGCGTCGGTGTCATCACGAACCTGATCCACAAGGACAACCAGAGTGCGGAGCAGGGTGCCATCATCCTGAACCTGATGCTTGAGGTGATCCAGCGGGCCTACCCGCGTGACCAGCCTGACTCCTCGACCAGCCGCTGGAACGCCGACCTGATGCGGGCGGTCGGTGAGGTGTGCCGGCTGAACCCCACCCTGAAGATCCAGCGGCTCGCGACCGCGCTGGGTGACCGCATCGCGCAGCAGTGGATCTCGCAGGGCACCGCCGTGACTGACCAGCAGACATGGCGGCTGATCGGCGAGGCTGTCGTCAACCGCTACAACCGGGGCCTACGTGCTGAGAAGCACAAGCTCCTGTTCGGCTGATGGGTGTGCCAGGACCAAAGCTGACACCGGCGCAGCGGGCACGCCGCCGTACCGCGTCAGCGCGGCTGTACGCGGAGGGCTACACGATGGCCGCGATCGCTGAGGCGTTGGGATGCCATCAGTCCTCCGTGGCAAACGATCTGCATGAGCTGGGCATCGCGACACCGTGGCGGTCAAAGGACCGGCGGCGTCCGGGGGTACCGGAGCCGGTGGACTGGCGGACGGACCCACCGAAGGAACCACCGCAGTACAAGACGGCCCGCGTCGTGGTTGACCTCGAGAGGTGGATCGAGGGGTACGAGCAGGACAGGCACCTGAACCGCCTTGCGTGGAACGTTCATGAGGCGTTGGGTGCCGGTGATGGGGAGTGGGTGGCAAGGGTACGGCAGCTGTTGGTTGAGGCCCAGCTCCAAATGGGGCAGCTGTACCAGGTGGTGACCGACCAGATGTACCGGGCAGAGGTGGCAAAGGGTGACCCCGTGCCTCTACCCGAGCAACCGAACCTACGAGTGGTCAAAGGAGGGAAGTGATGCCGGTGCCTATTCTTCAGCGGCAGCGTGCGCTTGCCGCGATCGGGGAGGTGAGGATCGGGGGTGAGCGGAAGGGCAAGCAGGTGGGTGCCAAGCTCGAGACGTTCAGGCTGACCAGCCAGCAGAAGGAGCTGGTCGAGAGGGCCGCCGCCCTGTACGGAGGATCTGTCACGAAGTGGCAGTCCCCGGTTGGTGAGTCCTGGCAGGTGATCACCGCTCGTGCCGATCTGCCGATCATGGTGGTGACGGGCTACTCCCTCTCCCAGCTCTATGAGTTGTGGGAGGGCTCGAGTGTCTGCTCCCGCCGCTGTGACGGGGAGGTGGAGATGCTCAGCGACCAGCCCTGCATCTGCAACGCGGAGGGTGAGGACAAGTGTGACATCATCACCCGCTTCATGATGCTGCTACCGGAGCTGGGCACCAGCCTCGGCTGGCGGTTCAGGAGCACCGGGGAGTTCGCCGCATCCGAGCTGGCCGGTGGCGTGCAGATCGCGAACGAGCTGGCACGCGGCCGGGTGTTCGTGCCCGCCATCCTGCGGCTCACTCAACGCCGCTCGGTTGGCTCCGGCACCGTGCATCGGTACGCCGTCCCCGTGCTCGACTTCGACCCCCGCGTGGCATCCGCCATGCTGAACAACGGGGAGGTTGCCGCGCTGCCTGCGGGCTACACACCCCTCGAGACGTCAGGCAGGGGTGTCTCCGTGACGCAGGCGCTTGACGAGGTGAACCAGCAGGAGCTGCAGCGTGGCCCCAGGAGTGCGGAGCCGGTTGGTGATGCCGAGTTTGACGAGGGCGTGGTGGTAGCGCCTGTACCAGACGAGCCGGAGCCAGGCAATGCAACCACACCGGTGCCTGCCCCGCAGCCCGTTACAGAGCAAGCCAGCGAGCCCCAGGCGGCACGGTGCGAACTGTGCGGCGAGCCCCTGGAGACGGGGAACCACGGAACCGGGCGCGGGCAGTGTTCACCCTCCCCGAGCAACATGGACTATGACGAGGAGCCGGAGCCCTTCATTAGTGATGAGTGGCCGGGGGATGATCCGGACGTGGTCCCAACCCCGCCGGAGCCCACAACCCCGGAGTTCATCAACGAGAAGCAGCGGCGGAAGTTCCACACCGTCCGCCGTACCCACCTGGTGATGGAGCACCGCGCGAAAGAGATCCTGATGGAGGTCACAGGCCAGGACAGCTCCAGCAAGATCCCGGTGCATCTGTTCGACAAGGTGCTGGCCAGGCTGGCGGCCGAGGACACCGGTCAGGACCAACTGCTGTGACGGAATGGACGACCGCCGTCGTGTTGTTCATTGCGGTGCTGCTGCTGTTGACCTGGCTGGCAACCCGGAAATGAGGACAACCCACAAGAGAAGAGGAGGCAGCATGAAGTACAGGGTTGGCAAGCAGTTCATGTTTGATGCTGCGCACCAACTACCGAAACATGACGGGAAATGCCGGAACCTGCACGGGCACACCTACCGCGTTGAGGTGGCCGTGAGTGGGGAGGCGATCACACGGGGGCCAAAGTCCGGCATGGTCGTGGACTTCGGCGAGATCAACCGTGTCTGGCGGGAGCACATCAAGCCGCACGTGGATCACCGCAACCTGAACGACAGCCTGCCGGTACCGCATACCACCGCGGAGCTGATCGCCGGTTGGATGCTCGACCGGTTCCAGGAGTACCTGCCGTACCCCATGACCGTCACGGTGTGGGAGACACCCACCTCCTGGGCGCAGGTCGGGTCATGAGCGTGGTGCCGCTGGTCCGGACGTTCCCGGTCATGGAGATCTTCGGGCCGGTTGTGCAGGGCGAGGGGCCGGTGGCCGGTCAGGTGACGCACTTCGTGAGGTTCGGGCTGTGCGACTACCGCTGCTCGTGGTGTGACAGCATGTTCGCGGTTGAACCGAAGGAGGTGAAGCTTCACGGCCGCCGGCTTTCCAACCTCGAGATCGAGCTGGAGCTGTCCACGTTGCCACGTGCCCCATGGGTCACGTTCTCCGGTGGCAACCCCGCGCTACATGACCTCGAGACCCTGGTGAGTGACATCCAGAACGCCGGTGTGAACGTCTGCGTGGAGACGCAGGGCTCCAAGTGGAGGGACTGGCTGTCGATGGTCGCGATGCTGGTCGTAAGCCCGAAGCCACCCAGCTCCGGCATGGCCACCGACGAGCACCGGGAGGAGACCGACCGGTTCATGGCCGAGGCCGACCGGTCCCAACCCCTGAACAGGCGAGCCATCAAGATCGTGGTGTTCGACGAGGATGACCTCACCTGGGCTGACGCGTTCATGATTGAGTACCCCTGGCCGCATTTGTACCTCAGCGTTGGTACCGACCCACCACACGAGCACGAGACGCTACTCGAGACCCGGGACCGGGTGTGCGACCGGTACCGGTGGCTGTGTGAGCGGGTGCCGTACCTGGCCAGCCGGGTGACCGTGCTCCCGCAGCTGCATGTTCTGGCCTATGGACACCAGCGGGGTGTCTGATGGACAAGATCGAGGAGGCGTGGAAGGACATCCTGGCCGAGCTGATTGACGGTGCGTGGCCACCCGGAATCATCGAGACACCCACTCGTGCCGCGAACGCGCTCCGGGAACTCACCGCCGGCTATGACGTGGACGTGCCAGCGCTGTTCAAGACCTTCGAGAGCGACGGCTACGATGAGATGGTCGTACTGCGGGGCATTGAGTTCGCCTCACTGTGTGAGCATCACGTGCTGCCGTTCACCGGCGTCTGTCACATCGCGTACATCCCGGACGGGAAGGTGGTTGGGCTGAGTAAGCTCGCCAGGTTGGTTGAGGCCTTCTCCCGCCGGCTACAGATCCAGGAACGCATGACCCGGCAGATAGCGCAGGCACTCGAGGACAACCTGCGTCCGAAGGGTGTGATGGTCGTGGTGGAGGCAACCCACACCTGCATGGCCCTTCGAGGTGTACGCAAGCCCGGCTCCATCATGGTCACAAGCGCAATCAGCGGGGCCACCTGGAAGCCGGAGGTACGCGCGGAGGCGATGGAGCTGATGCGGGTATGAGGGGTAGACTCTGGCACGCCAAGCGAGATCCGCGTATCCCGAAGGACGGACGCTGCGCCGTCTGCGGGAAGGAACGCCCCATGATCGCCGTGATCCACAAGGACCCGTTCTGCTCCACCTCCTGCGCCCGTGCGTGGCATGACCAGGACCTGAAGGGAAGCGGGTCGTGACGACCCGGAACGAGTATTGCGACTGCCGGTGGTGCCTTGATGAGCATCCGGGTGGGCTGGTGCTGTTCGTGACGCTGCCCAGCAACGACTACGCCAGCAACACGAAGAACCAGAACGTCTACGACTACCCACCCGAGGAGGAGTACGTCGAGCCGTGGTTCCCGGATGAGGAAGGTGACGTGGCCGGGCAGATGTTCGTAGCCGAGCCCGTCAAGCGACGGCTGGTGAAGGAGTTTCCCTGGCCTGCCTGGCTGCTTCCGAACATGGACCGCCACACCTTCGGACGTCTAATGATCCCGCCGGGTGGGTTTGACGGCCGGGACATCAAGGAGGTGGTGGAGGCCCGTATCCCGTGGGCCTGCGACAACGGCTCGTTCAACGTCTTCGACCAGCCCCGCTTCGAACAGATGATGGATCGGCTTGCGCACAAGCCGTTCTGCCACTTCGTCGCCGCTCCTGATGTGGTGTGGAACAAGTTCAAGGTGAAGGACCGGCACCTCTCCGCGATCCAGACGATCGAGCGGTTCCTGGAATGGCAACCGTTCATCAAGGAGCGTGGCCTGCCTGCCGCAATGGTTGCGCAGGACCACCTCGAGAGGTACGACGCCGACATCCCGTGGGACAAGATCGACGCGTGGTTCGTTGGTGGTTCAGACGCCTGGAAGACCAGCGAGGCCTCCGAGCATTACATCAGGGAGGCGCGCCGGCGTGAGCTGTGGGTTCACGTCGGTCGTGTCTCCAGCGTGGAACGCATCAGATGGTGCCGCACCGTAGGGGCCAGCTCGTTTGACGGCTCCGCGTACGGGCGGTTCCGTGACAGCCATGACAAGCGTGACGGCCTCGGTCGTCTACAAGCCGGGTTGATCAACGCCGCAGCACCGATCGAGGACCGGCACACCGTGCTGAACGGGCACGAGGACATGACCCCGAACAAGGAGAAGGAGCGATCAAATGCTTTGCCGCAACCGTGACCACCGTTATCCTGATAGCCGCGCCGCTTGCCTCGGCGCAAACCAGACCCTCAGCCCCCATCGACCTCCTCAGTCGGCCGGTGGTTCCTCCGATCGGCGAGCCGCACGTCGTCCACCCGATGCGCGCCGTGGGGGTTGAGGGAAGGCATTGGCCTGACCCGCCCGGCTGGTGGACCCGGGCCGCGATGTGCGTGCACTCCTATGAGTCAACCGACTGGCACGCCGAGGGCTACTTCAGCGGAGGCTTTCAGTTCCTTGACTCAACCTGGCAGGCCGTAGGTGGACACGGCCGTGCCGGGTACGCCAGCGTCCCGGAGCAGATCTACCGGGCCTGGCTGCTGTACCGGCAGGTGGGGTGGACCGCCTGGCCGAACACCGCCCGCATCTGCGGGCTTGACTAAGGAGGAACATGATGGCGCTGTACCGGAACAGACGACGGATTGGGATGACCAGCCCGACCGAGAACAGACGGGTGCGGACGATCTACCTGACCGACAAACACATGGTGCTCGGCCATCCGGACCCACCGCATGAGCCGGGCTGTGAGTGCCTGCGTTGCGGTGACTTCCGAGGAGACCTTGCCCGGGACTGGGTTGACATGGCCGAGCGTGCCCAAGCCATGAGTGACGTGGAGCTGGTCGTGCCGGGCCTGAAGTTCCGCCGTCCGCTACGGCCAGGACAGAGCGTCCGGGACCGCCGGGTTGATGCGGCACGCACCCGCATTCGGCACTTCGAGGTTGGTGATGATCAGCTGGACTGGGTGCTGATCGGGATCGAGACCACCATCTGTGACCGCCGTGGCAGGCCGTACCCCGGAGCGGCCTACCGCGCGCAAGGACGGCTGGCCATGTGATGTGGGTCGGGATTGATTACGACACGTTTGCGGTGCATCTGGTGCGGCTCCCCGAGGAGGACGGGGAGCCCACCTACCACCCGATCCCACTCGAAGGCGATGATGCGTTTGAGCGGGCACGCCGCGTCTCCTGGGAGCTGCCCGGCCCCGGCTTCTGGGATGACGTGACCGCCTGCGGGATCGAGGAGCCCGGAGGGAAATACAACCTCGGCAAGCTGAACAAGATCCAGGGCGCCATCATCACCAGCGTGCCGGAGGATCTTCTGCTTGCCCCGTTCCAGGCAGGGCTATGGCGTAAGCTCTGCGGGTTACCAGGCAACGCCACGAAGCACATGATCAGGGTGTGGGTGATGGGACGCCTTGATCAGGATCCGCACTGGCCGCAGGACGCGTTTGACGCATACGCGCTCGCGTACGCGGTCAGCCAGCAAACCGAAGTGAGGAGGGTGGAATGAATGAACCCGTGATGCCGGGCGTCGTGCTTGTGAACAACCCCGGTTGGAGCAAAGCGCAGCTTGCCCGCGCCAGACGAGGCGAGCTGCAGCCCATGTGCCATGACCGCACCGACTACATCACAATGATGTGCCAGCTCGGCCATGCCAACCACCTGCACCGCTCCCAGATCGAACCGCTACCGGATGACGCCGAGATCGGAGGCCGCTGCCACTACTGCGGTGACGTGATGCTCCTGCGGCGTGAGTACCTACTGCACGCGATGGATATAGCGTGGGGCCGGAACCGTGGCTGACCGCCGCGTAGTGCATCGTGTGGAGGATGGCGAGGACCGCCAGCAGATCGAGGCCACCACCTACCAGATGCGGAACCCGTTCAAACAGCTCCGCGACGGGTTCTTCACCCACCTGGACGTCATGAACTACCTGCATCACCACTGGATCGCCAAGCAGGCCCGCAGGAGTGAATGGGTCCTGGACGTCTGCTGCGGCCGAGGCATCATGCTACCGCTACTGCGGTACCACGCCCCGGACATCGGAGCGTACGTCGGAGTGGACATCAAACCCGCAAACGCCGAGTGGTTGACGAAGCGGGTCACCGACGGGACGTTCCTGAACAGCCTGCCCGCACCACGTGAGGCCCGCCCTGCCGGCATGCCGGACAGCGAGGAGCCGTTCACGTACACCCGTGAGACGTACTACCCGTTCCCGACCTACTTCGTGCACAGCAACGTATCCGCGATGGCCCCGCTCGTCCAGGAGGTGGCAGATGACAAGTTCGACCTGATCATCTACACCCAGAGCATCGAGCACATGCATCCTGATGCTGGGTACGCCAGCCTTGAGCAGTGCGCGCTCCTCGCGAACGACGTGTGCCGGATGATCATCAGCGGTCCGAACACCCCACAAGGTGTCTCCGGTTACGACACCCGGTACCGCGCGCATGTGTACGAATGGAGCCGGCAGGAGTTGCATGCCGCATTGCGGGCAACCGGCTGGGACATCAAGATGGAATGGGGACTGACACTGGGGAAAGCCAAGCTCGCTGAGTGCATGGCACGTGCAGGGCTAGCGCAGGAGTGGGGACACCTGTCCACAACCGTTCCCACAGAATGGCTATCACCCGTGCTTGCGTCCCTGTTCCCCGAGGAGAGCGACGAGATCGCAATCCTCGCCACGCGTAGCTCACCTCAGACTCAACTGCCAGGGGTGTAGAGTCCGGTGCCTGCCCTGCCCGGCCGCAGGGTGGGGCAGGCAACCCAGGAGGTGGACATGGACGAGAACCCGGCACCACACGTGCCGGACGATGATGAGGTGCTCCGTCTACTGAAGGACGCCACGGAGGATATTCGGCGGAGCCGCAAAGACCGGGATGCCGACCGGAGCCCACAGGAAGCTCCACACGGCCCCGCACCCGAACCGGAAGCACAACCAGCCTGGGACCAGCTCCAAACGCCACACAGCGCTTCCCAGAGCGAGCCGGAGCGTGCCCTGGCGTTTCTCCCCGCCCAGGAGTTCATGGAAGCGGACTTTCCGGAGGTGGACGCGCTGATCGGAAGCCCTGAGGACACGCTGCTGTGCGCCGGCAGTACCCTGATGGTGTACGGGAAGGGAGGAGCAGGCAAGACCACACTCACCATTGACCTGATGTGCCACCTGGCTGCAGGCATACCCTGGCTCGGCCAGACCGTCGCCGCACCCTGCCGCATCATTCTGATCGAGAATGAGGGACCGCTTGTGAACCTCCAGGCCCGCCTCCTTGCGAAGAGGGACGGGTGGGAAGGTGAGCCGTGGTGGCCGAACGTCGACATCCTGTTCTCGCCCTGGCACGGCTTCTCATTCCGGAACGACCAGCACCGCCAGGACCTCGCGGACCGCATCACCTGGTTTGAAGCAGCCCTTGTGATCGTAGGACCGCTGATCACGATCGGAGCGATGGGTGCCGGCACACCACAGGACGTCGCCGACTTCGAGCTACTGATCGAGGATGTGCGTACCCGCACCGTGCACGACCCCGCCTTTCTGCTTGTTCACCACGAGAACAAGTCAGGTGGGATCAGCGGTGCCTGGGACCGCTGGCCTGACAGCGTGCTCCACCTGAAGGCCCAGGACAAAGGCCGCACACACCTGGACGTCGAGAAGGCCCGCTGGAGCACCCAGCAAGGCGAGAGCATGAACCTGCTCTGGGCGAGCAACTACGGCTACGCCATCGAGCAGAAACAGGACAGGCCGAGTGATGAGGACGTGGAGACCCGCATACACCAGCTCTATGACACCGACGACCGCTGGCGCATTCTCGACGAGGTAATGGGAGCGATCCACGCAGGCAAGAAACCCACCCAGGACGCACTACAACGCCTCACCGACAGCGGCTACCTCACCTACCAGAAAGGCCCGCCAGGACGCAGCCCGAAAGCCAAGTGCTGGTGCCACGACATCGAGCAGGCCGCCTACGCACCCGACAGCCCACCCGACAGCCCACCCGACACCCGCACCAAACCAGAGGAGTCGGGTGAGTCGGGTGAGGATGACCGCGGGTCCTACGTGGAAGACAACCCGACTGGCCCGTGGGGGGGGGACGTAGTCCCCCCACGGCCGGAGTCGGGTGGTTTGGAACCCGCCACCGACCCCAACAGCGACATCCCCTGGTGAAGGAGGCCAAAACATGGAGATGAACCGGCACATCGACCTCGACACCCAGCTCCAGAACCAAGACACCGCACCCCTACCCCACATGGCCATCATCAAGCTCTGGGGTAAGGGATACAGCATTCAGATCGCAAGCGGAGCCACCCGGGAACACATCGACGATCTACTTGCCCTTGCCGAGTACGCACGTGACCAGGTCACCAGACCGTCTTAGAACAAGACAAACCAAGATCCTCTAGGCTTCCCGACCATGAGGGCGCACACAACCTGCGCCGTACCCCGATGCCCCAACCTCGCCATCGCCAACACAGGACGATGCGAGGAGCACACCATCACCAGATCGTCCAGGCCATGGGAACGCCTAAGACGACAAGCCCTCGCCCGAGCACAAGGACGATGCGAGGACTGCGGACGAGCAACACCACACCTCGAGGTCGACCACCTGGACGCCCTCGCACAAGGACACCCCGAACTCACCACACTCGACAGGCTACGCGTGAGATGCGTGCCATGCCACGGGATCCGACACCGCGTGAGGACACAACGACCCACCTACGAACTTCATAGGTGACTGAGTGAGCATAGGTCATTCATAGGTGAGGACGAGCTTGACGCATAGGCTATTCATAGGCTGTGGCGGAGGGGGGCGACCTCAAGCTCGCGATCAAGCGGGGCG
>Ga0066903_100007028_pt1 | contig 10124 bp, 7 predicted proteins | sample PanSoiMetaGPlot1_FD_67491 | JGI IMG/M metagenome (GOLD analysis project Ga0066903, IMG submission 67491) | Tropical forest soil microbial communities from Panama analyzed to predict greenhouse gas emissions - Panama Soil - Plot 1 (version 2) | ecosystem: Environmental > Terrestrial > Soil >... | reverse complement strand
GCCCTCTCGTAGCCCTGGGTCGCGACCACCGGCCACGCGTCGTCACGACGTGGCGTGGCTGGGTGGGTCGGTCGGGGGCGAGTCGTTCTCAGGGAGGCTCAGCCACGCTGCGCTACGCGCTGACGGAGGCTCAGATCGCGGTCTTCCGCCCGCGCGAGCCGACGGACGGACGTGCATTGCCGCTGGTCGTGAGCCCGGACGTCGCTCGTTCGGCCGCGCCTGGGGGGCGGCTCACGCTTGAGTTCGGGACGCAGCACGTGTCCGGAAAGGTCGCGGGTGTTATGACGCGCTTCCCCGGGACGGCGGACGGGGGCGGCAGCTTCGTGCTCGCGGAGGAATCGCACCTGCAGACGATGCTCGACGCGGACGCGCCCGGCACCGGCTGGCCGATCGAGCTGTGGCTCGCCGTTCCTCCGAATGCGCTCGACGGAACCGAGCAGGCGTTGCGGCAGCGACCGTTCCGGTCGCTCTCCTTCCTCTCCCGGCGTGGCGTCGCGCACGGGCTCCGTAGCGACCCGCTCTCGCGTGCGGTCGAGATCGCGCTCGGCGTCGGAGCTCTCGTCGCACTTGCCCTCGCGGTTGCCGGTCTGTGGCTGACAGTCGTCGGGGACATCGAGGACGAGGGAGGCGATCTCTACGACCTGGAGACGCAAGGGGTGAGCCCGGGAGAGCTGCGCGGTCAGCTGCGACTGCGAGCCGGGATCCTCGCCGCCCTCGGCATCGCGGGTGGGCTGCTCCTCGGCCTGATCCTCTCAAGCGAGGTCGTGCGGCTGATCCAGGTCAGCGCCTCGGGAGCTGCACCGGTACCGCCGCTCGTGCGTCAGGTGGGCTGGGGAACCGCCTCGGTCGGCCTCCTCCTGCTGGCCGTCCTCGGCGCGGCGCTCGTCGAGGGCACCGTTCGCCACGCGTTCCGGGAGGACACGCCGCGCCGCTCGGGAGAGGTCGAGTGACGAGCGCGCTCGAGCTCCGTGACGTCTTTCGCATCTACCGCGCGCCCGAGGGCGCGAGCGTCGCCCTGCAGGGTCTGACCCTGTCCGTCGCAGAGCAGGAAGTCGTGCTCGTGCTCGGTCCGAGTGGATCGGGGAAGAGCACCCTGCTCCGCATCGCTGCGGGGCTCGACCGGCCTTCGGCCGGGATCGCGCGGGTGTTCGGGGCCGAGCCCGCGAAGATGCGACAGCCCGCGCTCGCGTCCTTCAGGTCACAGCACCTCGGGATCCTCGACCAGCACTACGCCCGCTCGCTCTCGCCGGACCTGACGTGTCGAGAGACCGTCGGCCTGCGGCTCGCCCTCCGCGGCTTGCCCAGAGCCGTCTGCAACCGTGAGGCCGATGCGCTGATGGAGCGCGTGGGCCTGGCCGACCGTGCGAAGGAGCATCCGTCGTCGCTCTCCGGTGGCGAGCAGCAGCGGGTAGCGGTCTGCGCGGCACTCGTACACCGGCCTCGGCTCCTGCTCGCCGACGAGCCCGGCGGCGAGCTCGACGCGGCGAACGCCGCCGCCATCTACGAGCTGATCGCGCAACTCGTCCGGGAGCGGAACGCGACGGCGCTCGTCGTAACCCACGATCCCGACGCCACGCCCATCGCAGATCGGCTCGTGACGATTCGAGACGGTCGGCTCGGCGAGGAGCGGAGGCGGGACGGTGAGAGCAGGCTCGTCGTGGGCCGCGGCGGATGGCTGCGCCTGCCCGAGGCGCTCCTACGCGAGGCGCGGATCGGCTCGTACGTCTCCGCGCGCCCGTCGAAGAGTGGGCTCGTGCTCCAATCCGCGGAAGGCGAGAGCGAGCCGGAGCCGGAACAGGTGCCGTCCACGCCGGCGATTTCGTCGGAAGAGCCGGTGGCGACCCTGAGCGAGGTGGAGAAGCGCTACCGGCAGCGCAGCTCGGAGCGCATCGTGTTCGACGGGTTGAGCGCAGCGTTTCTTCCCGGTCGCCTCACGCTCGTGGTGGGACGCTCGGGTTCCGGCAAGACGACGTTGCTCGGCCTCCTCGCCGGGCTCGGACGGCCCACCCGCGGGACGGTCAGCGTGCTCGGGCGCGAGATCCAGGCGCTGTCGCGAGACGAGCTCTCGAGCCTGCGTCGGACGCACATCGGGATCGTCGACCAGGAGCCGGGCCTCGTTCCGTTCCTGAGCGCGCTCGAGAACGTCGTGCTCGCCTTGTCCTTGCGCCGGGGCCGTGGCGACGACGATGTCGAGCAGTCCGCTCGCGCGGCGCTCGTCGAGCTTCGCGTCGAGGAGAGAGCTGGACAGCGCGTCGACCGGCTCTCGGCGGGAGAACGCCAGCGGGTGGCACTGGCCCGGGCGCTGGCCCACCGCCCCCGTCTCCTCCTCGCGGACGAGCCTACCGCCCGACTCGACGAGGAGAACGCCCGCGTCACGGCCGGCCTGCTGCTTCGGGCCGCGAGATCGTCCGGAGCCGCCGTCGTATGCGCGACGCACGACCCGGCGCTCCTCGAGCTCGCCGACGACGTCATTCGGCTCGACTAGTACTCGACGGAAGCTGAACCCCGCGCCAACCAAGCCTGCGGTTCGTGGCTGCTACCGTGCGGCGGGCCGGCGTTACGGGTGGCGAACGTGGTGATTTCGAGGAAAAAGAGGAGGTTGACTTCGCGACGCGCGCTCGTCGTGGGCGCGTTCGTGGCCGGGCTCGCGCTCACGCTCACCGGGTGCAGCCGCAGCGGACCCGACTCGCCGCTTACCGCCGCTTCCACGTCTCGATCCGCCTCCGCAGCCTGCCCGGCGGCATGGCGCTCGGACTGGCGGCAGCTCGCGAACCGAGTGGAGTCTCCCGTCTTCTGCCCCGCGTGGCTCCCGAAGCCGCTGAACGGGAGGTTCGCCGGATCGCCGTTCAACTCGCGCGCATTCGGCAAGGATCGCTCGTACCTCATCAGCTACGCGTGGGTCGACGCGAGCTCGCCCGGCTCCGTGAACGAGGTCCACGTCGTGCTTCGCGGCTACCCCGGGCGGACGCGGATCCCTGTCTGTGACGACACGCTGACGGTCTCGGGAAAGACCGTCCACAAGAGCATTCCGTGCTTCAACGACCCAAAGGGCACGAAGCGATTTGGGCGCAACGTGGTGACCATGTACACCGCGAACCAGGGCGCAGACCTGTGGCACGTGCTCTACGCATGGCACTACCGGGGCTCGCTCTACTCGGTGTCCGAGCACGTCATCGCCCCGTACACGTACGACCAGGTCGTCGCGAACCTGGACCGGATCATGCGGCGTCTCGCGCTGGTCCAGCCGAGCGCATGACGTGCGGCTGACACGGAAGCAGTTCGTCGTCGGCTCGGCAGCATCGGCGCTGTCGGTGGCCGGCGTCTACGAGCTGGTCGACCGTCTCGGGTCCTCTCCGAGCCGCGTCGCGGCCGGCTCTCATCCGCCTGAGCAGCACATGCTCGAGGGCGTTCGGGTGTTGCGCGACAACGGCGTCGAGGTTGTCGTCCCTCCTCTCCACCACGAGGTAGTGACGGCGAAGCTTCGAGTCGGGGAGACGCCTCGGGAGCTCCGTGAGGCACGCAGGGTGCTTGAGGATGCCTTGCGAAAGCTCGACGAGCGCTTCGAGCCGACGCCTGCGGGTCTCGGGGTAACCGTCGCCTGGGGTCTTCCATACTTCGAGCGGTACGTCCCGCGACAGACGGCGAAGCATCTGCCGCTCGACAAGCGTGCCTCGGCGGAGCGAGGTACGCCGGTACGGGTGCTGGAGGACGCGATCCGGTTCCCGAGCGACCCCGAGAAAACGCGCCTCGAGGACAACGACGTCGCCATGCTCCTCCGCAGCGACTCCCTCGACCACGTCGCGTCAGGAGCGAAGGCGCTGTTCGACGATCTCCAGCCTCTGTTTCGGGCGACGAGCATCCGCAAGGGATTCGTCGGCGGCGGGTTCGACGGAGGCCCCGGGCTGCCGAAGCAGATGGCGACCGCTGCAGGCATCGACGGTGCCGACCTCATCCCCCATGGAGCAGAGCTGTTCTTCGGTTTCACCTCCACCCAGAAGGCCGGGCTCGGCCCGTCGAAGATCGCGAACCTGGAGACGCTCGGGTACGCCGACTTGGGCCCGAGCGCGTACTTCGCGCGCGGTACCCACTTGCATCTCTCGCACATCTTCGAGGACCTCGCAGCCTGGTACCTCGCCCTCGATTTCCAGAGCCGGCTCGACACGACGTTCCGCCCCGGTCTCGCGGTTCCCGAGGGCGTCCAGACGGTTCCTCAGGGTCCGCGGCACGCACAGTCGGAATCCGACGTGCGCCGTGACTACGTCCACTACCGCCAGATCGGCCACTCCGGCTCGCTCCAGCCGGCCTCCCGTCTCGACCGCGACGTCGTCGCGGACGACGGCACCCGCTATCCGAGGGGCACCGCCGTGCCACAGCGCGCGGATTTCAACACTCTCGACAACCCCTTCTTCTGGACGGCGGACGAGGCGGGCGACGCCTGGTCGGAGGTCCCCGCGGCAGGACTTCACTTCGTCGTCTTCAACCCCACGAGCGACGATTTCCGGCGTGGGCGTCTCGCCATGGACGGTGTCATGCCCGACGGCACCCGCCTCGCTTTCGGGACGAGCAGTTCCGGACAGGGTTTCAACCGCCTGCTGACGACCACGCACCGCCAGAACTTCCTCGTCCCCCCGCGGGCGCACCGCTCGTTCCCGCTTTCCGAGCTCGCGGCCTAACCGATCGGAAGACGAGGCGTCAGAGCTTGCGCCGGGACTCGTCAGCGGGAATACTCTCGCCCGTCTCGCATCGGCAGGCACAACACGCCTCGGAGGGAGGACCTGAGTGAAGAAGAGGATCATGGTCGGGAGCGCGATCTCGGTGATAGCCCTGCTCGTCGCCGGAGCCGCGGCCGTCGCCGGGCCGCTCCGGAGTAGCAGCGCATCGACGCTTCCGTCGACCTGTGGCCCGGTGTTCTACAAGGGGTCGGGGTCGCCCAAGTACATCGTCGTGTCCGATCTCCCGCTGCAGGGTGCCGGCCGGGCGCAGAACCTGGAGATGCAGCAGGCGATCAGGTACGTGCTCGATAAGCAGTACCACTTCAAGGTCGGCAAGTACACGGTCGGCTACGCAGGGTGCGACGACTCGACCGCCCAGGCGGGTCGCTACGACCCGGCGACGTGTACGGCAAACGCCACGGCCTACGCCTCCACGTCCAACGTGATCGGGATCCTCGGCACGTTCAACTCGGGTTGCTCGAAGGTCATCCTCCCGATCGTGAACCGAGCGCCGGGGGGTGCGATCCCGATGATCAGCTCTGCGAACACGGCCGTCGGCCTGACGCACTTCGCGCCGTGGAACAGCCCCGGTGAGCCTGGGATCTACTACCCGACGAAGGTGCGGAACTACTTCCGCGTCGCGGCCACCGACGACTATCAGGGGCCGTCGATGGTGCCGGCACTCCAGCATCTGAAGAAGGTGAAGAAGGTCTACATCCTGAACGACCAGACCACCTTCGGAGCCGGCGTCGCGGCCGCCTTCCAGGCGCGGGCGAAGAAGGTCGGCATGACGGTTGCCGGCTACGAGCCCTGGGACCTGAATGCGACCGACTACACCGCGCTCGCCCAGAAGATCAAGAACACGGGCGCGACGGCCGTGTACCTGGGTGGCCTCGTGTGCGACAACGGCGTCAAGCTGCTCAAGGACCTTCGCGCCGTGCTCGGGCCTGGGGTGCAGTTCGCCGGACCCGACGGCTGGACTCCCGAGTCCGCAACCCTCGCGGCTGGCGAGGCTGCGCAGGGGATGTACATCAGCTATGCCGGCCAGCCGCTGAGCAAGCTCGGCAAGCCGGGTAAGGCGTTCATCCTGGGTCTCCGGAAGTACTCGAACTTCAAGGGACAGATGCCGCCGTATCCCGTCTACCAGGGCCAGTCGGCGCAGGCGATGTTCGCAGCCATCGCGAAGTCGAACGGAACGCGCTCGTCCGTTGTCGCCAACCTGCACAAGCTCAAGGTGGTCAACGGGATCATGGGCACCTTCCACTTCGACAAGAACGGCGACATCGTCCCCTTCAAGTGGATCTCCATCGAGCAGCTCAAGGGGAACGCGGGGGTGTACGCCTACGCCGTCGTGACGAAGGTCAAGGGCTAAGGAAGAAAGCAGAGACCAAGCGGACGACATGAAGGGGGAAGGGCCTCCAGGCCCTTCCCCCTTCTCATAGGGAGGGCGGTACGGCTACTCAGGCGGCAGCGGAGATTCCTCGAGCCAAGCCGACGCGGCCGCTCTCCTCCTTCATCGTCCCGGTCGTCGGACTGACGCTCGTCACGCTCGTCGTCGCGTGGCTCGTCGTCAATTTCTTCAAGGACTGGAGCACCTTCCTCCAGCTCACGTTCGCGGGGCTGACGCGCGGCTCGCTGTACGCGCTCGTCGCCCTCGGCTACACGCTCGTGTACGGCATCCTCGAGCTGATCAACTTCGCCCACGGCGACGTCTTCATGATCGGCGGGATGATCGCGGCGTCGTTCGTGATCAGCGTCTTCAACCTCGGGCCGTACCCGTCGATCGGGATGCTCACGCTCGCCGTCGTCGTCTCGCTCGCAGTAGCGATGACAGCGTGCGCGCTGCTGAACGCCACGATCGAACGGATCGGTTACAGGCCCTTACGCGGGGCACCTCGGCTCGTCCCGCTGATCACAGCGATCGGGTTCTCGTACATCCTCCAGAACATCGCGTTCATCTGGAAGGGCCCGCGTCCGGTGTCCCTTCCGCCGACCCTGCCGAGCGGATCGGCCTTCACCATCGGCACCTGTCCGAAGTGCGCGTCGTACCAGTGGAGTCAGCTCTTCGTCCTCATCATCACGATTCCGGTGCTGATCGGACTCGTGTGGCTCGTCCGCTACACGAAGCGCGGCAAGGCGATGCGTGCGACCGCCCAGGACAAGGACGCGGCGGCGATGATGGGGATCGACGTCAACCGCACGATCTCGTTCACGTTCATCATCGCCGGTGCGCTCGCCGGCGCCGCAGGCGTGATCTTCGCCTTCTACGAGACGACGATCCAGTACAACAGCGGCTTCACGCTCGGGCTGATCGCCTTCACCGCGGCCGTGCTCGGCGGAATCGGAAACCTCCAGGGCGCCGTCCTCGGCGGCCTCATGATCGGCTTCATCCAGGACTACAACGAGGGCCTCGGCTGGGCGGCACCGGGGTCGGCCTTCACGCACTCGATCGTCTTCGGAATCTTGATTCTGACCCTCGTCTTCCGGCCGCAGGGCCTGCTCGGCGAGCAGACCCCCGAGGGGGGGTAGAGGCGTGTACGGAGCGTTCTGGCGTCTGGTCGAGGGGCTCGGTGTGAAGGACGCGCGGGCGCGCTGGGAGCGGCAGTCGCCGTTCGTCCAGCGCGCGGTGCCGCCGCTCGTGATCGCCCTGCTCGTCATTCTCGTCACGCTGCCGGTCCGTACGCCGGACCCGGCCGCGATGGTCCTGCTGGCGATCGCCTACGCGCTCTACGTCATGCCTTACCGCTGGCGCCGGTACGCGCTGCCGGCGACCGTGCTCGCCCTCGCCGTCGCCTACCCCTTCCTCATCCAGCAGGCCGACTACGGGCGCTTCCTGTTCAAGCTCCCGATCTTCAACACGTTCCCATCGATGACCACGATGGTGGTGATGGTCGTCTTCGCGATGATGGCCGTTGCCCTCAACATCGTCGTGGGCTACGCGGGGCTCCTCGACCTCGGCTACGTCGCCTTCTATGCGCTCGGCGCGTACACCGCGGCGTGGCTCGCCTCACCACATGCCGCGCAGTTCAAGTGGCCGGGCCACCACCACAACATCAACCTCGACATCGGCGGTATCGGCATCCCGCCGGGCGTCGGCGGCATCCACATCTCGATCTGGATCGTGCTCCTCGCCGCGGCGATCGTCACCGCGGTCGGGGGTGTGCTCATCGGCCTCCCCACACTTCGGCTGCGCGGCGATTACCTGGCGATCGTGACCCTCGGCTTCGGCGAGATCGTCTCGGAGATCGCGCGCGACGGCGACAAGCAGACGCTCGGCTTCAACCTCACGAACGGCCCGCCCGGGATCAACCCGGTCGATCCTCCCGGCTTCGGGGTGTGGATCGCCCACCACCTGGGGCTGCCCGCGAACTACCTCACCGAGGCCGGGGTCTACGTGAACTTCACCACGGTCATCTACTGGTCGGCGATCGTGCTGCTCCTGATCACGATCTTCTGCAGCGTCCGCATGCGCGACTCGCGCCTCGGGCGCGCCTGGATCGCAATCCGCGAGGACGAGGTCGCCGCGGCCGCGATGGGCATCCCGCTGATGCGCACGAAGACGTGGGCGTACGCCTCCGGCGCGTTCTTCGGCGGCGTCGCGGGAGCCTGGTTCGCGTCCTACAAGCAGGCGGTGTTCCCCGACGACTTCTACTTCGGAATCTCGATCTTCGTCCTCACGATGGTGATCCTCGGAGGAATGGGCAACGTGTGGGGCGTCGTCGCGGGCGCCGTCCTGCTCTCCTACCTGAACTACGAGGGGCTGAACAACTTCTCGGCGTGGATGAACAACAACGTGCTCTCGTGCAACGCGAGCAGCCAGGACCCCGCCAAGGTAATCAGCGGCGGCTGCATCAACGCCCCCCTGGTCTCGACGGGCATCTACGGCGCGATTCTCGTCTTAGTGATGCTCTTCCGCCCTGGCGGGCTCATCCCCGAGCGGAGACGCCAGTACGAGTTCGAGACCGGTGTGCACGACGAGCCGCTGATGGACGTCATGCAGGCACCGGCGGAGTAGGCACGTGGCCGAGGACCTCCTACTCGAGACGGTCGCCCTCCGCAAGGAGTTCGGCGGCCTGGTCGCGGTCGACGACGTCGACTTCACGATTCCCAGGGGCGCCATCGTGAGCTTGATCGGGCCGAACGGGGCCGGCAAGACGACGTTCTTCAACATGCTCACGGGCGTTTACAAGCCGACCTTTGGGCGCGTGGTCTTCGACGGTGAGGACATCGGCGGCAAGCCGCCGCATGCGGCGACGCAGCGCGGTATCGGGCGGACCTTCCAGAACATCCGACTCTTCCAGCAGATGACGGCCTTGGAGAACGTCCTCGTCGGCATGCACTGCCGGCTGAAGGGCCGCATCCTCACGAGCATCATCCGCACACCCGGTGTGCGTCGCGAGGAGAGGGAAGCCCGCGAGCGGGGCCGCGAGCTCCTCACCTACTGCAGCCTCAAGGGACGCGAGGACCACTACGCGCGCAACCTCTCGTACGGTGACCAGCGTCGGCTCGAGGTCGCTCGGGCGCTCGCCACGCAGCCGAAGCTCCTGCTCCTGGACGAGCCGACGGCGGGAATGAACCCGCAGGAGACCCTGGAGTTCACGGCGTTCGTCGAGCTGCTCCGGCGAGACCTGGCGTTGACGGTGCTCCTGATCGAGCACGACGTCCGCCTGGTCATGGATCTCTCGGACCGAGTCACGGTGCTCGACTACGGCGCGAAGATCTCCGAGGGCAAGCCCGAGGAGGTACAAAGCGATCCGCGCGTGATCGAGGCGTATCTCGGGCAGGCGGCGGTCTCGTGAGCACCGCCGCAGCAGACGAGCGTGTCCTCGAGGTCGACCGCATCGAGACGTACTACGGGACGATCCGGGCGCTGAGCGGAATCTCGCTCGACGTGTGCACGGGCGAGATCGTGACGCTCCTCGGCGCGAACGGAGCCGGGAAGACGACTACGCTGCGCTCGATCAACGGCCTCAACCGGCCGCGGCGGGGCGCGATCAGGTTCCAGGGCCAGGAGATCACGTCTCTGCGCGCGCACGAGATCGTCAAGCGGGGGATCTCGCAATCGCCGGAGGGGCGCAAGCTCTTCTCCCGCATGACGGTGCTGGAGAACCTGGAGATGGGTGCATTCCAGCGCACCGATCGGGCGGAGATCAAGGAGGACATCGAGCGCGTGTACGGGCTCTTCCCGCGCCTCGCCGAGCGCAAGTCCCAGAAAGCCGGAACGCTGTCCGGCGGCGAGCAGCAGATGTGCGCCATCGGTCGCGCGCTGATGGCCCGGCCCAAGCTGCTGATGCTCGACGAGCCGTCCATGGGCCTCGCCCCGATCTTCGTCGACCGGATCTTCGAGACCGTGGTCGAGATCAACAAGCAGGGAACGCCGATCCTGCTCGTCGAGCAGAACGCGCTCATGGC
>Ga0066903_100007027_pt1 | contig 10124 bp, 10 predicted proteins | sample PanSoiMetaGPlot1_FD_67491 | JGI IMG/M metagenome (GOLD analysis project Ga0066903, IMG submission 67491) | Tropical forest soil microbial communities from Panama analyzed to predict greenhouse gas emissions - Panama Soil - Plot 1 (version 2) | ecosystem: Environmental > Terrestrial > Soil >... | reverse complement strand
GATCTTGCCGATCGACTCGATCCGGCGGTACAGGAGCGCGACCACCACGACGCTCAGCAGGATCGAGATGACCTTGGCCTGCCAGTCGGCCATGCCGGGCCACAGGTAGCCCATGTAGAGGACGATGCCCACGATCCCGGTCGACATGATCAGCGGGATGAACAGCAGGGCCGACCAGACGAACAGGAACGGCATCAGGCGGCCGGTCCGGTACTGGAACGCCTCGCGCAGGTACAGGTAGGTCCCGCCGGCGCCGGGCATCGACGCGCCGAGCTCCGCCCACACGAGGCCGTCGCAGACCGCCAGGATCGCCCCCAGGATCCAGCCCATGATCGCCTGCGGTCCCCCGAACGCCGCGACCATCAGCGGGATCGTGACGAACGGGCCGATGCCGACCATCTGGGTCATGTTGATGGCGACGCCCTGCAGCAGCCCGACGCTGCGGACGAAGCCGTGTGACGGCGGCTCGACCGCCGCGGTGCCGAGGTTCCTCTCCGATCCCACGTCGCCTCCTCCTCTCGGCGCGGCGCCGGGGCGCTCGCGCGCCAGGACCCGCGCCGCCTCTCTCGTTCCGCTTTAGTTATGCTAGTTTCCTAACTAAAGACCGTCAAGAACCGGACGCGACAGCGCCGGGCCGCAGGACCGGAGGCGAACCGACATCGAGACCGCGAGCACGACGACCGGCGCCCCGCCCGGGAGCACGCCGGGCACCCCCCGGCTGCTGAGGGCGATCAACGAGCGCGCGCTGCTCCAGCACCTCCGCCGGGACGGCCCCCGCTCCCGCGCCCAGCTCGCCCGGGTCACCGGCCTGTCCAAGGTCACGGTGTCGGCCGCGATGGCGAACCTGGAGCGGGCGGCGCTGGTGCGGCCGGTCGGCGAGGTGAGCGGCGGCCGCGGGCGCCTGGCGACCCTGTACGAGCCCGACCCGACGGCCGGGTACGTCGTCGGCGTCGACATCGGCCGGGCCTGGGTCCGCTGCGCGGTTGCCGACCTGGCCGGTGCGGTCGCGCACCGGCAGGACGTGCCCAACCGCGCGCGCAGCGCCGCCGGCCTGGTCGACACGGTGACGCGGGTGGCCCGCGAGGTGGTCGAGCGCGCCGGGATGACCTGGACCCAGGTCGTCCACACGCTCATCGGCAGCCCCGGGGTGTTCAACCCGCGGAGCGGCCGGCTCCTGTTCGCGAGCAACCTGCCCGGCTGGGGCCGGTCGGGCCTGCTCCAGGACCTCCGCCAGGCGCTCGGCGCGAGCGTGGACGTGGAGAACGACGCCAACCTGGCGGCCGTCGGCGAGGGCGCGTTCGGTGCGGGCGTCGGCGTGCCCACGTTCTGCTTCCTGACGGTCGGCACCGGCGTGGGCATGGGCATCGTGGTCGACGGCAGGCTCTACCGGGGCGCCAGGGGAGCGGCGGGCGAGGTCGCGTTCCTTCCGGTCGGCGCCGACGGCACGCCGGGCGCGCCCCCGCCATCCGATCCCGGCCTCAGCCGGCGGGGCATGCTGGAGGCGGCCACCGCCGCCGACGCCGTGGTCCGCACCGCGCGCGCGCTCGGCATGGGCGGCGCGCGCTCGTCGCAGGCGGTCTTCGAGGCCGCCCGGCGCGGCGATCCCACGGCCCTGCGGGCGGTCGAGCTGGAGGGCGAGCGGCTGGCCCTGGTGGTCGGCTCGGTGGCGGCGGTCATCGACCCCGAGCTCGTCGTGCTGGGGGGCGGCATCGGCCGCAACCTCGACCTCCTGCAGGCGCCGCTGACCCGGCGGCTGCACGAGGTGACGCCGCTGCGCCCCCACGTCGTGGTCAGCCGGCTGGGCGACGACGCGGTGCTGCGGGGGGCGATCGCGGTCGCGCTCGACGTGGCGCGCGACCTCGTCTTCGAGCGGAGGGCGGGAAGCGTGTGAGACCGCCTTCTCCAGCCCCCTCCGCCGGGCGCGGGGGAGCCAGGCATAATGAGCCTGCGAGTCGCCGGCTGGTTGGGGAGGGCTGCGAAGAGTGGAGCGACGCTCGGTCGACGGGCGGAAGCCGTTCGGGGAGCTGTTGCGCGACCACCGCGCGGCCGCCGGGCTGACGCAGGAGTACCTCGCGGACCGGGCGGGCCTCAGCCTGGACGCGGTGAGCGCCCTGGAGCGGGGGGTGCACCCGAACCCGCGACGCCGGACCATCGTGCTGCTGGCGGCCGCGCTGGGCCTCGACGAGGCGCAGCGCGAGGAGCTGGTCGCCGCGACCCGGCGGCCCGCCGCGACGGCGACGCCGATCGACCAGCGATCGGCCGCCTGGCAGCTGTACGTGGAGCTGACCACGCGCATCTCCGTCGCGGAGCTGCCGGCCGGGGAGGGCCTGCTGCGCGAGTCGCTGAGCTCCCTCTACGGGCTGTTCGGCACCACGCGCGCGGTCCTCAAGGAGCTCGGGCCGGAGCTCGCGTCACGGCCGTCGCCGGCGGGGCCGTCCCTGCGGTCGATCGCGATGCGGATGCTGGACGGCGTGCTCAGGCCCTTCCTGTCGAAGTGGCACGCGCTGCTGCTCGACCACGAGAACGGCCGCCCGCCCGGCACGTCCCCCGCAGAGCACGAGCGCGCGTGGGCGCGCAACGAGGAGCTGCGAGCCGCGCTCGTGCCGGTGCGGCAGGCGCTCCGCGAGTGCGCCGCGTCGCTGGCCGCGATCGCCGAGGTGACGGGCGCCGAGCATCCGCCGGCCTCCCCGTAGCGTCGACACTTCAACGTGTCCGCCAGCGCTGGCCTGTGGGCGCCGGTCCGGACGCGCGAACGCCTCGCCGGAAGCGGAGCGCGATCCAGACGGTGCACACGATCATCAGGGCGGAGGCGACGCTCTCGATGACGTCGTCGAGGATGGCGCCGACCAGGAACAGCGGGCCCGACACCGCGAGGGCGATCCCGACCGCCCTCGGCACGACGCCCGCGCGGGCGACGGCGATCCCGAAGACGACGATGCTGGCCACGAACAGCAGCGACCCGACGAGGCCCGTCAGGACCAGCGTCACGGACTGCGCCGCGTCGTAGTACAGCGCCTGCGCATCGGCGTGGTGCCCCGCAAGGTAGAAGCGGCCGATGGCCGGCTGCGCCCAGGCGGCGATGCCGAAGAGCGCCGTGTTCAGCGTCAGGCCGACGACGCCCGTCACCATGCCCCAGAGGCCCGCGCCGACCCGGCCGGCGGCGGCGAGGGCGAGGCCGAGGGCGATCATGCCGAGGATGCCGATCGCCGCGCCCAGGATGCTCGCCACCAGGTGGCTGACCAGGAACTCGGCGGTGGTGACGTACCGGCTCCAGCCGGCGATGTCGGTCTGCGGCGGCGGCTGGTGCGTGAGGGTCCCGACGAACAGCAGCGCTGAGAAGACGGGCAGCGCCCACAGACCGAGGAGCAGGGGGCGCTCGTACGGCTCGCCGATCGGTTTCATCGCTCACACCCTCCGGGACTGTCATCCATTGCGCGGTGCCCAGGACGGGATCGAACCCCGCCAGCCGGCCGGCTCACGAGTACCGGGTGCCGCCGGCCTCGATCCAGCCGGGCTGGGGGCAGCCGGTCGACGTCCGGGCGTGCAGGCAGTGGACGCCGGCCTGCCCGGGGTCGATGTAGAGCTGGCCGTGGACCACGACCGCGTCGCCGCGGTGGACCGGCACCACGTGGCCGAGGACGACGTTGTAGTCCAGCTCCACGACGTCGCCGAGCTGGTCCCTGACGAGCATGCGCTCGTGCCCCCCGTCGTCGATGGGCTCGCTCACCAGGGTCGCGGCGAACGTCACCTCCTGGCCCGACCGGCCGTCCTGGATCGCCTGGCGCAGGGCTCCCGCGTCCGGCCGCGGCGGCTGGTCGAGCACCACCGCGACCGCGACGGCGGCCGCGACGGCCGCCAGGGCGACGCCGCCGGCAAGGACGGCCTTCCAGTGCCGCGCCCACCAGCCGGCGGGCCGCGGCGGGGCGGGCCGCGGCCGCCGAGGGGGCCCGGCGGCCGCCGGGGCCCGTCCCGGCCGTCGTCGCGATCTGGCCCGTGCCATCGTCAGCGATCCTACAAAGCCGCGCGACGAATGGTCGCCGTCCGGCCTACCTTGGAGCTGGTCATGGCAAACCTGATCTACTCGGCGATCACCTCGCTCGACGGCTACGTGGCCGACGAGCACGGCAGCTTCGACTGGGCCGCGCCCGACGAGGAGGTGCATGCGTTCGTCAACGACCTCCTGCGGCCGGTCGGCACCCACCTCTACGGGCGCCGGATGTACGAGGTGATGGTCGCCTGGGAGTCCGCGGACACCGTCCCCGACCAGCAACCCGTCAGCCGGGACTTCGCCGCGATCTGGCAGGCGGCCGACAAGGTCGTGTACTCGCGGACGCTGGAGGCGGCGTCCAGCGCCAGGACGCGCATCGAGCGCGCCTTCGACCCCGACGCGGTCCGCCGGCTGAAGGCGGAGGCGGACCGCGACATCGGCATCGGCGGACCGCACCTGGCCGCCCAGGCGATCGGGGCCGGCCTGGTCGACGAGCTCCAGCTGTTCGTCACGCCCATCGTGGTGGGCGGCGGCAACCGCTCCCTCCCCGACGGCGTCCGCTGGGAGCTCGAGCTGCTGGACGAGCGCCGCTTCGCGGGCGGCGTGGTCCACCTCCGGTACCGCACCAGGCCATGGGGGCCGTGACGTGTGAAGATGCGACCGTGCAGCAGGGGACGAGCGGATCGACGGGCGACGGCGGGCCGGCGGCCGGGCCGCTCCATGTCATGCTGGTCGACGACCACGAGGTCGTGCGAAGCGGCCTGAAGGCCATGCTGGAGGCGGCGGGAGACGTTCACGTCGTCGCCGAGGCGGGGACCGTCAGGGAGGCCATCGCGGAGGCGGCGCGCACGAAGCCGGACGTGATCGTCATGGACGTCCGGCTCGCTGACGGCAGCGGGATCGCGGCCACGCGTGACATCCGGGCGACGAGGCCCGAGACGCGGGTGCTGATGCTGACCTCGTTCGCTGACGACGAGGCCCTCTTCGCGTCGATCATGGCCGGCGCCAGCGGGTACGTCCTCAAGCAGATCCGGGGCGGCGACCTGGTGCGGGCCGTCCACGCCGTGGGCCAGGGCCAGAGCCTGCTCGACCCGGCCGTCACCGCCACCGTGCTGGAGCGTCTGCGCCGGGGCAAGCAGCTCCTGCGGGACGAGCGCCTGGCCAGGCTGTCGGCCCAGGAGGAGCGCATCCTGGCGCTCGTGGCCGAGGGCCACACCAACCGCCAGATCGGCATCCGCCTCAAGCTGGCGGAGAAGACGGTCAAGAACTACGTGTCGACCATCCTCTCGAAGCTCGAGGTGGGACGCCGGGCGGAGGCGGCCGCGTACCTCGCGCGCCACACCGGCACGCCCGGCTCCCGGGACTGAGGGCCGAGGCGGACCCGGTGGCGCCCGTCACGATCCGGCGCGACCGCGCCTGGCTGCGCGGGGCCCGCTACCGGGTCCGCTGCTGGCGGTACATCTCGAGGACCTCGCGCACGGTGGTGGCGTCCTCCGGCCGCTTGTCCCCGGCGCGGAAGGAGACGATCCGCGGGAAGCGCAGGGCCATCCCGGGCTGCTCCTCGGTCATGCCGGCGGTGTGCCGCGGGCTGGGCGTGATCTCATCGGCCAGGACCTCGGCCACGACCTCCGGCCGCAGCCACACGTCGGGGGCGAGGATCGACCGCACGCGGGCGGGCCGCTCGCCGACCTCCAGCGCCTGGAAGCGCTCGTGCAGCTCCCGCCACCCGGCGTCGGAGAGCCCGGTGCCGATCTTGGTGATGGTCGCGAAGTCGTCCCGCTCGCTGTCGTACACGCCCGCCAGCAGCGCGCCCGCGCCGAAGTCGGCGCGGCGCCCCCGGCCGCGGTAGTAGCCGAGCAGCACGACGTCGATGGTGTCGTTCAGCTGGCCGCTGGTGTTGCGCTTCAGCTTCACCCAGTTGAAGTTGCGGGCACCCGCCTGGTACGGCGAGTCGAGGCGCTTGGCCACCACGCCCTCCAGCCCGCGGCTGATGTCGTCGAGCAGCTCCCTGGTCAGCACCTCGACCGAATCGGTCCTGGTGAGCGGGGCGGGGACGAGGGCCTCGGACCCGCGGACCACCTCGTTCACGATGGCCAGCCGCTCCTCGTAGGGCAGCGACGTCAGGTCGGAGCCGTCGCGGTACATGACGTCGAAGACGAACGCGCGCAGCGGGACCCTGGCGGCGAACTGCTCGATCCCCTGCTTGCGGCGCCTGCCCATCGTCTCCTGGAAGGGGAGGTACTCCTCGGACTCGGGGCTGTACGCGATCGCCTCGCCGTCGAGGATGACGCTGCCGGCCTCCAGCCGGGCGGCGGCGGCCACCAGCTCCGGGAACATCTCGGTCATCGTCTCGAGGTTCCGGGAGAAGATGCTCACCCGGTCGCCGTCCTTGTGGATCTGGACGCGGAAGCCGTCGTACTTCGGCTGCACGCCCACGAGGCCCATCTTCCGGATCACGGACTCGGGGTCGGGGAGGCGCTCGGCGAGCTGGCTGCGGAGCGGCCGGCCGACCGTGACCGGCAGCGCCGCGACCCGGTCCTCGCCCTGCGCCCACAGCGTCCTCGCGATCAGGCCGAGGTCGGACGTCCGGTTGTAGGCGCCCTCCAGCAGGGGCCGGATCGACCTGTCGCCCTTCTTCGCGAACGACAGCGCGTCGAGGACCGTCGGGTCGCCGATCCCCAGCCGCATCCTGCCGCTGGTGATCCGCACGAAGTGCTTGGCCGAGACGGGGTCGAGCTCGGCGAGCAGGCCGGCGAACAGGTCCAGCTTCCGCTGCAGGCTCCCCGCGCCGCTGGCGGCGGCGGTCTCGGACAGCCGCCGGTGCACCTCCACGACCGGCGGCGGCTGGTGCCCGGCCGGCGGCGCCAGCGCCTGGGCCGTGGCCCCCAGGTCGCCGACGCGCCGGTACGCCGCGGCGACCTCGTCCTTCGGCGTGCCGGAGGCCATCGCGATCCCCGTGACCAGCAGCCGCTCGCCCAATCCGATCTCGACGGGCACGAAGAACGGCGCCAGCCGGCCCTGGATCAGGTAGGTGACGATCTCGATCTCGTCGGCCGAGCACGCGCCGTAGAGCTCGGACAGGATGCGCACCAGCTCGTTGCGGCTGCTGGTCGCCTCCAGCCGCTCCAGGTACGTGGCGAGCTCATCGAATCGCATGGACACGCTGCTCAGCCACGAGCCTACTCGACGGCGCCGCCCGGCGCCCGTCCCGACCCGGAGGCACGCCCCACCGCAGGCCCCGAGCGGGTTTCGGTCCACCCGACCCTATCCAGCCGCACGGACCGGCGCGGAATGGAGCTGTCCACTGACTGTGATACGCTAACCTCCTACATTCTCCGTCACTGGCTGGGGGGCCAGTGCGATGCGGCAGTAGTTGACCCGCTTCCACCGGATGCCACACAATTGCGAGGTTGACTTCTGATCCCGATGGTCTGATCAGCCGGATTGCCGAGCTCGCGCTCCGCGTCTCCGGAAAGGCTTCGCTCGTGATGCCCGCCGTGGGTACCGCGATCTCGCCGAGCGCGTCCTTGCAGGATCTCGGCGTCCACTACTATTTGCTGTTTCGATTCGTACGCGAGCTCGAAAACGAGTTCCAGATCCGGATCGGGGACGCGGACCTCGACTATTCACGATTCGACACCGTCGGGGACGTCGCCCGGCTCGTCCGCAGCTACGAGCGCGGCGACGCCCACTGAACCAGCGTCAGGGAAAGGCAGCGCAAGCAGCGTGAACGATTCTGTCGCGCCCGATCTCCGGACGGTCCCGGATGAGCTCGTGACGACCGCCGCGGTTCCGAGACACTCACGACCGTACGCCAGGAGCACGGGCCCGCCCCGCCGCGTCAACCCGCGCGATGCGGTCGAGCTGCAGCTCCTGCAGATCTGGCGCGACGTCCTGGGCGTGGACGGCATCGGCGTGACCGACGACTTCTTCGACGTCGGCGGCTCGTCCGTCTATGCGCTGGTGATCGTCGGCCTCATCCGCCAGCGGTTCCGCCGCCGCCTGGCGCTCGACGTCTTCTTCTCGGCAGGCACCATCGAGGCCCTCGCCGGTCTGCTCCGCGGCGGGCGCCGCGCGGCGCGCACGTGCGTGGTCCCCATCAAGGTCGGGGGCCCCCGCCGGCCGCTCTTCGCGGTGCACACGCTCGCCGGGACGGTGATGCACTACGCCCCGCTGGCCAACGCCCTGGGGACGGACCAGCCGTTCTACGGCCTCCAGGCCACCGGCATCGCGGGCGGGGCGCTCCAGCGGACCGTGCGGGCGATGGCCCGGCGGTACGTGAGCGACATGCGCGCCGTGCAGGCGGAGGGCCCCTATCAGGTCTGCGGCTACTCGGCCGGGGGCGCGATCGCGTGGGAGATGGCGTGCCAGCTCGCCGAGGCGGGCCAGCCGACCAGCGCCCTGATCCTGATCGACGCGCACCCGTACTCCGAGCTGCCGCTGGACGACAGCTACTGGATCGACCTGCTCGCCCACCGCTTCCTCGGCTTCTGCCGCGAGGCCGTCGACATCGCGAGGCTGCCCACCGACGAGGTCCGGATCGCATCGCTCGTGGAGATCGCACACCGCGTCTGCCGGGTCCCTCCCGACTACGGGCCCGACGAGGTGCGGCGCATCGTGCGCCAGCACATGTCGATCGCGGAGGCGCTGAACGTGTACCGGCCGCGGCCGTACCGGGGACCGGCGCTGCTGATCCGCACGGACGCGCACCCCGACGGACCGGACGAGACGCGCGGCTGGCCCGCCGTCGACGGAGGCATGCGGGTGGTCCGGTCCGGCGCCGATCACTTCAACGTCATGGGCGAGACGCAGGCCCCGCTGATCGCGGACGCGATGCGGCCGCACCTGCACACGGAGCCGTAGGGGCAGGCGGCCTGCGCGCTACGCGGCGGACACGATCTCGTCGCACACCCTCGTGAGCACGTCCTCCGGGTCGGCACGCAGCAGCTTGTCGGAGCTCAGGATGGTGCTCCGGAACTCGTCGAGCCTGGCCAGGAAGCCGTCCAGCCGCTCCTCTGTGATCTCGTCCTCCGAGTCCACGCCCACCCCCACGCCGGCGTCGTCGATCACGTGGGCGCACATGTGCTGGTCGTACGTGAACAGCGGCGTGGTGAGCACCGGGATCGCGAGGCACATCGCCTCCGACAGCAGCGTGTGGCCGGCGGTGCAGATCAGCGCCGCGGCGCGGCCCAGGTCGTCGAGGAACTCCTGCTTCAGGGTCGGCAGGATCCGCACGTTGGCCGACGGCGCCTCCTCCGCGGTCACCTCCTGCGAGTACACCCGCAAGCTCCAGGAGCCGAGCCGCCCCAGCGTGCGCGCCAGCTCGCGGATGTCGACGAACGAGTTCCGCTGCTTGTACTCCGACAGGTAGACGAGCACCAGGCGAGGATCGACGGCGCGCTCCGTCCGCGCGAGCCTCGCGACGTCGCTCCTGATGATCGGCGGCACCAGGTCGACGCGGAACTCGCCGTCGGGCGGGAACGGGATCTTGTAGAAGGAGGTGGCGATCCTCTTGGCCGCCGTCGGGAAGAACACGGCAAGGCGGGAGCGCTCCTCCTGGCGGGACATCCCCCCCAGCGAGGCGATCTGGTAGCCGAGGAACTTGCTCTGCTGGTCGAGCGTGACGAGCGGGACGCCAACGCGGCGCGCGAGCCGGGCGGTGACCGGCTCGTAGTCCGACACGCAGACGTCGGGACGGAACCCGAGGTCCCGCAGGCTCGCGAAGGTGCGCCGGTTCAGGATCATCCCCGGGAGCGCGTCGCGCCAGTTCATGCGGGCGGTCGTGAACCAGCGGACGCCGCGCGCGTCGCAGTCGATCCAGGGGACGAACACCCGGTGGCACCGGTCGGCGAACTCCGTCGTGAGGAAGCGGTCGTACCCCCTGGCGAAGGTCAGGATCCGCACCTCGTGCCCCATGTCCACCAGGCGCCGGGCGACCTCGAGCTGGCGCGACGAGTGCCCGTAGCCGATTCCGCAGATGCCGATCGCGATCTTCATCTCTCACACGCCTCCTGCGCTCACCGTTCCAGGGCACGCCCGGCGGACCCCCCCACGAGTTCCAGGATCAGCCTCTCGAAGGCGGTCCCGAGAGAGACGATCCGCAGCACGTCGGCCGGCTCCACGTCACAGCGCCGCT
>Ga0066903_100007026_pt1 | contig 10126 bp, 14 predicted proteins | sample PanSoiMetaGPlot1_FD_67491 | JGI IMG/M metagenome (GOLD analysis project Ga0066903, IMG submission 67491) | Tropical forest soil microbial communities from Panama analyzed to predict greenhouse gas emissions - Panama Soil - Plot 1 (version 2) | ecosystem: Environmental > Terrestrial > Soil >... | reverse complement strand
CTCGTAGCGCCGATGGTCCGAATCGTAGCTCACGAACCACAGGTCGCAGTGCTCGGCGATCACGTCCTTGCCGGAATCGGCGCGACTTGCGGTGTAGATCGGCGGATGGGGAACGCGCACGGGCTTCACCGCCAACGTGGCATCGTCGGTCCGGTAGAACTCGCCGTGCATGGTGAATTGCTCCTCGCTCCAGAGGCCTTTCAGCACGCGGACGAACTCGTCCATGCGCCGATAGCGCGCGGCCGACGATTCGATCCATGCGCCGTTGCTGAACAGCTCGAACTCCTTCTGGAACCAGCCGTTGACGACGTTGATCGCGAAACGGCCCCCGGTGATGCGGTCGAGCGTGCTGCCCATCTTGGCGACCAGCTGCGGCGTGATCATGCCGGGGTAGACCGCCGGCATGATCTGAATGGTCCGCGTGCGGGCCGCCAGCGTCGCCGTGAGCATCCAGGCTTCGAGGTCGGGACCGAGCAGGCGCTCGGCAATGAGCGTGATATCGAAGCCGAGCGCCTCGGCGCGCGTCACCACGTCGAGCGCGAGCTGAAACGACTTGTCGCACTCACCCTCCGCGCCGCGCGTCCTCACCTGATGGACGCCGGCCTCCATGGCGGGCTCGGCGCGGATGGTGTGCGGCAGCGGAGTCCATATTCCCAGGCGCATGGATTGCGCTCCCGTGCCTTCGTTTCATGAAAACCCGATCCAACGCCCGCCCCACGCCACGCCGAACCACAGGGCCAACGACGTCACCGCGGTAGCCCGGCCGAGCAGCGATCGATCGGACGCTACGCTCGTTTGCGTGAGGCGGCGGCGGACGGTGAATGTGAAAACGAGCGCAAGCAGAAGCGCCGTCATTTTCACCCAGAAGGGAAAGCTGTAGTAGCACTTGATCGCTTCCGACAGAAACAGGGCACTGCCCGATACGAGCATCAAAGCTAGGCTGCCAAGCAGCCAGGGCTCGACGGCGGCCGAGAGCTGCGCGACCGGCTGCCGGCGCAACCCCACCCCCAGCAGGCGCAAGTCCACGATCAGCACGGCTCCCACCGTCAGTCCAAGACCGATGAGATGAAATGCCTCGATCAGAGGGAACAGCCAGGTCGAATCCCGTATCGCGGCGCCAATCGGCGTCTGGTAGCACCACTGAAAGAACGGCAGCAGCGACATCAGGGCTCCGCCGCGGCAGGGATGCAGCTGGTCAGAAAATTGATGATATCGGGCTGCGGCTGGCGATCGCAATCGAACCAGTTGTAGGCAATCATTCGGCCCGAGAAGACGACGGCGATCCACAGGGCGAGTGACAGAGCGCCCGCTATCTTCGCCCCCTTGGCCCCCTTGGTCACCCCGTCATCGGGCCCCGCGATCACTCGCGGGTAGACGCGGGCGTGAAAGAACCACGCATTCAGCCCCGCCAGCACCAGCAGGACCATCTTTAGCCGGAAGAAAATATTCTGGTATGACCGCAGCGGTATGGCGAAAAACAGCAACGTGCCGCTGACCACCATGATGACGAACGCCGCGATGGTCCACGGCAGTATGCGGCGATTGAACTCCGGGATCGGGACCTTGCGGAATGTCCAGCCCAGCAGGCGCAGATCGAACATGACAGCCAGGCCGAAGAACACCGCCATGGTCCAGACATGGACCGATTCGATGATCGGGTACGCGTACTGCGATTCGTGGAGGTCGACGCTCCACGGTGTGTCAGCCAACCATTCGAAGAAAGCCAGCAGGGACATTCATTCCGTCGAAGTGCGATCCGAAGGACATCCGTGGTCGTCATTCCGGCCTCGCGGTCTTCTTAGACCGCGAGAGCCGGAACCCAGTAACCACCGGCCCATGTTGTGGCAAACGACCGCGGAAAATTCGTTCTCTCGGTGGTTACTGGGCCCCGGCTCTGCGCGACCCCGGCCAAGATGGCCGGGCTCGCTTGGCCGGGGTGACGCTCGATATGCATTGTCGTCGTGCCCTTGTGGGGAGGGGGAGGAACAGACGCTGCGAGTCCGCACCCGTTGTGCCTCCAAAGCACCGGAACGTGCACGCACTGTGAGGAAGCGCGCGCTCAGCTCATTCCTTTCCGGCGCCGGGCGTCAGCTCGTACGGGGCGCCCGTTCCGGAGGAGCCGAGAAACAGCTGGCGTCCGTCCGGCAATGTCAGGTCCCGGCCGTTCGCCCGATGTGACCCGTCCTTGGCCTGGTATCCGTCGACCACGACCTCGAGGCCGGGCTGCAGCGTTTCCTTGGTGAAGCCGCGCCGGAACAGGACGTTGGGCGTGCCCGCCTCGATCGCCCAGTTCACAAGCGTGCCGTCGGGTTGCTGCACCTCGATGTGCAGCCAGGAATGCGGGTTGACCCATTCCATTTTCTTGATCTTTCCCTTGAAATTCACGGGTTTGTTGGCGTCGAACTCCGCGGCGAAGGCATGATGTGCCACCGCCGCCGGCGGCGAGCCCCACGCTCCCAAACCCAGGATGCAGATTGTTACGGCAAGCTTCGTTCGCATCGATGATCTCCTCAGCATACAGAGAAAGCCAAAACGGCCTCGGTCAACTCTTGGTGCGATGCAACGTCGTAGGGGGGTTGAAACCCGCCCCTACCCCCTTTGCGGGGGGTGCATTGGAGCGCGTTGAATGTATCGCCGCGCATGGTCGTTACCGGTACCATTCATAGAAGCTGTCGCCGGGCGGCACCTTGCGCGTGACGTCGATCGTCATCGTATCGCCTTCCCAGTGCTTGACCAGCGGCTGCTTGCGAAGGTTGCCGTACATGAACTCCTCGACGAACTCGTTGCAGCGAAACTCGAGGAGCTGCATGTTCGGCTCGACGCGACGATAGATCGGCATGGCGATGCGCCACGGCCGCGTGAACACCTTGGGGTCCTCGATCGTCACGTCATACTGGATGATATCGGGCGACATCAGCGAGAAGCGCTCGACGAGATGCAGCGCGTCGCTATGATGATTTCCGGCGCGGTCGAACCACGTGCGATCGTTGAAATGCGTCACGTCGACGACCAGCGCGTCCCCCTCCCACCGTCCGACCGAGTGGCCCATCCAGGTGTCGTCGGGCGGGTCGTCCACCTTGTCCAGATGGATCGTGCGCGCGGTATTGGAGAATGAATAGGCGATGTGGACCTTGTTCGTGCTTTGCGTGATCTCAAACGGATGCGGCAGGTACATCGCGCGCGGGATGCCCGGCAGGTAGCACTTGAGCTCCGGATCGCGGTCGATCCAGCGTTCCGCGTTCTCTTTCTTTATCGACAGGGCCTCCGGCTTGTAGGGAATCTGCCCGTCGCCTTGCACCACTCCGAGCGATCCCGGAACAGCGCCGGCGGCGCCCAGCGCCAGAACCGGCGCAGCCGGCACCCGCGCATAGTCATAAGGATAAATGCCCTGCTGGGTGACCGCGGCGGGCCGCGCCGCATGGGCCTGCAAATCCCAGTTGGCCTCGTTGTTGGCTTGCCAAATGCCGCTCAGGTTGGGCCTGCCCTCGATGCGGGCCGTGCTGGCGGCCGGCGCCTGGCCGATCGTTGGCGTGATGGACGCGGCAATGAGGGCGCCGAACGCGGCCGCGGCAATGGCGACCGTGATCATCGAGCCTGAGCGGCGATCGAGCATGACGGACTCCTAAGCGCTTATTGGTGGAGCATGATCCTTTTCCGAAAACCGGTATCCACTTTTCGGGATCATGCTCTATTGCATCAACGGATCGACCGCGGCGCCGCCGGATGCGTTGTCCTTCGTCAGCGGATCCGGCCCGCGTCCCTCCGCGAGCTCGCGGTCCTCCTGACGCGCCGCCTTGAGCACCGTCGGATAGCCGATATTCCCTTCAATGCAGCGCGGCTCGTAATAAATCCTGTTCTCCTGCTCGCTCTGTCTGGTGAACTCCTGCGTGACGGTCCAGGGACGCGTCCACACCGTCGGATCCTCGATCGTCACGATGTACTCGAGCGTGGTCGGGCTGGTACGGGTCCAGCGCTCGAGCAGGTGCAAATTCTCGCGCGAGCCCCGGTAGTCGGATTTCGCACTGAAATTCGTCACGTCAACCACCAGCGTATTGCCGTCCCAATGGCCGCGCGAGTCGCCGAACCACTGGCGGATGTGGGCCGGCAGGTGCGGTGACCCGTTCATGACGATATTGCGCTGCCATCCCTGGCCCTGGCCGACGTCGTAGTAGATCGCAATGCCGCCGGGCGTCTGCACGATGCGGCGGAAGCTGCCACCGCCATTGCCGGCTCCGAACTCAGGCAGGCCGATCGTCAGGCAGCGGTCCGCCAGCGCGCCGTCCTCCGGATCGTTGTGCCGGTTCATGCGTGCGACGTTGTAGTGAGAGGGAAGCACGTCGCGCAGCTCGACGGCAGGCTGAGGATCGTACTTGCCGCCGGCGCATCCCGGCAGCTGCTGTTTGCAGGTCTGCGTCGCTCGCATCAGGGCAAGACGAAAGGCTCGATCCTCGGCGGCCATCTTCTGTGCCGCCGGCGTCAGCGGCGGGATGCGGCCGTCGGGCGGATCGATAACCGCCGACGTACGCTTGCCGGTGCGCTTCATGGCCCCGAACACGTCGTTGTAGGCGCCGGCGACATCAGTCTCGCTCCCGCGCTCGGCACGCTCGTCGCGGCCGCGTATCTGCGAGCGTTGTCGATCGAACTCCGCCCGCTGCGCCTCGGTGAAGAATTCCTGGTTGGCAAATCGGGGGGAGCGCTGCAGGGGCGTGTCATATTCGACCGTCCAGATGCCTTGCAGGTCCGGCTCGCCCCAGGGTGTTTTCAGCGCGGGCACTTGTGCGGGTGATTGGGCCGTGGTCTGCGTCGCGAGCACCAAAACGAAAGCGCCGCCAGCCGCCACGAGGACTGCGAGCGAGCACGAGCGACGGTCGAGCATTATATTCCTCCTCCTGCCATCCCCGTGTCAGCGAAATGGATCCTGCTCGAGGGACGCCACACCTCTTGAGTTGTCGAGGGTTGCCGGATCGGGACCGCGTCCCTCCTTGAAGGCAAGCTCCTCGGTGCGCCGTCCGCGCAGCAGCCCCGGCAGGCCATAGTTTCCCTCCTGGCAGCGCGGCTCGTAATAGATTCTGTTCTCCCGGTCGCTCTGCTTGGCGAACTCCTGCCTGGCGGTCCAGGGCCGCGTCCAAACGGTCGGATCTTCGACTGTGACCTCGTAGGCGAGCGAGCTCGGCCCCATGCGCGTCCAGCGCTCGACCAGGTGCAGGTTTTCGCGCGAGCCCTGAAAATCGGTCTTCGGGCTGAAATTTGTGACGTCGATGGCCAGCGTATTCCCGTCCCAGCGGCCGCGGGAGTCGCCGGACCACTGGCGGATGCTCGCCGGCAGGTGCGGCCGCCCATCCATCACGATGTTGCGCTGCCAGCCCTGGCCTTGGCTCACATCGTAGAAGATCGAGACGCCGCCTCGCGTCTGCACGATCCGCCGGAAGCTCCCGCCGAACGGGGTTCCGAACTCGGGCAAGCCGGCGATCAGGCAGCGCTCCAGCAAGGAGTTGTCCTCGGGGCCGTCATTGCGATTCATGCGTATCGTGTTGTAGCGCGGCGGCAGCTCCGCGCGCCGCGGCGAGGGCGTCGGATCGTACTTGCCTCCGGCGCAGCCCGGCGCATTGCTCCGGCAGGTTTCGGTCGACTGCAACAGCGCAAGACGGAATGCTCGATCGGCCGCGGCCATCCTGGCCGCCTCCGGCGTGAGTGGAGGAAGCCGGCCGTTGGGCGGATCGACAATCAGCGAAGTGCGCGCCCCGGTGCGCTTCACGCTCAGGAACACCCCGTTGTAGGCGCCGGAAACGTCGGCCTCAGTGCCGCGCTCCTCGCGCTTGTTGGCGCCGAGCAGCGCTCCGCGCGTTTGATCCAGGCTCGCGCGCTGCGCTTGCGTGAAAAATTCCTGGCCGGCATATTGGGCGGGACGTTGCAGCGGCGTGTCGGACTCGACGGTCCAGATTCCCTGCAGGTCAGGCTCGCCCCAGGGCGTCATCGCAGCAGGCCCGTTCTGGGCCGTGATCTGCGTCGGACCCGACAGCACGAGCAGCGGCACAACCACCGCCACCACGCCGATCGACGTCAGAAGCCGAGTGCGCATCGCGTGCCTCCTCCTGCCAGACCCGGACAGAGAGACCCATGCGACCGGGCGAAAATCGCCAGCCGGGCATGATTATTGTCGGCCGCAAGCGCTCTGTCCAGCGGACGAGACCCGGCGGCTTCGGCCCTACCAAAGACTACGGCGGCTTCTCGTTGGGATACCAGAATGCCTTGTGGCAGCCCTCGCAGACGTCCTGCAGCCTGCCGCCGACATCCAAGAGCGCCCCGGCGTTCTTCCCCTCGGCGGCCTTGAGCGCTTCCAGGCCGACAGATCGCAACGCCTCGGCAAACGCGTCGAACTGCTTTCGATCTTTCCTGATGAGCGCGGTCATCTCGGCGGGCTCGAGCTCAACACCCGGGACTTCCGACTTGGCCCCTGGTGGGGCGGCTTCGCGCCCCGGCATCATCATGAGGTTGGCCCCCTCGATGATCCGCACGGCGGCTCGGCGCACCTCGCGCCACTCCTCCGGCGTCCTGGGGACGATCTCGTGAGCACCGTCCTGGTCCACCACGGTCTTCACCGCGTCCCAAAGCGCGTCGGCCGACGGATCAATGATGGAGTCCATGAGGTCCTTGATGGAGGAGTAGAGCTGGCTGTCAGTGGCTGCGCCACCTTGCTGAGCATTGGCAATCAGGGATGGCGCCACAAATTCCAAGCTGGCCAAGCATAAGCCGGCCGAGCATAAGGCTGCCGCGATCTGCCTTCTCATCTTGCCATCCACCTCAGGCCTCGGCCGACAACGTTAGCAGTCCACGCGCCTGCTCGAAAGGCTCGCTTGCTTCGTTACAAAGAAGATGACAACGTCTTTCCCAGATCGAGATGCGGAGGGAAATCCAATGAAAACGACGGTCAAGAAGGCGAAGGGCGGCGCGCGCCAGAAGACGCTCAAGGAGGAGAAGCGCGACATCACCCGCTCGCTTAAATCTTTCGGCAAAAAAGTCGCGGGCAAGCTGAAAGGGAAATAGTGCAGGCCCGCCCGGGACGACGGGGTGGCGAATCGGGAGACTGGTAGGGGCGGGTTTCAAACCCGCCCTGCTTCGGCAGACACCGCTCGCCAGATGTTCTCCGGGTCCGCCTACCGCGCAGTATGGCCGTAGGGGCGGGTTTCAAACCCCGCCCTACCTGTTCGCGGGCGTATGCGCACAACCTCGTGGTCCGCGTCCGTTGCGCCGCAAGTCGGGCCTGCCCGACTTGCGCACTATAATGCGAAACCCCGGCGAGCCCGGGTTTCAGGGCGGGTTTAAAACCCGCCCCTACGTAAACCCCATCCGCACGCAACTTGACGACCCTCTTTCCCGCGCTGCGTATGGTCGAAATTGGCGCTGAAGCGCGATATACCCGGTTTGCCAGTGCTGTCCGTGCTGGAGGGAGCAGCCGGTAGGATTTTTCCGCTTCTTTGTTGCGCTCCAACAGGAGAAACCAATGTCTGCAACCGATGCTGCTGCCGCCTTGCCTTATGCCGTGCATCTCGACATCAAATTCGACGCGCTCGACGTTATCGACATCCCCTCCCTTGTGGAGGCGTGCACCGACCAATGGTACAATCAGACGCTTTGCAAGGTGAACGATTCTGTCGTGCGTCTCGGCGTCATGCAGGGCGAGTACCATTGGCACAAGCACGATAACGATGACGAGTTTTTTTTCGTGCTCAGCGGCACGTTCATCATCGATCTGGAGGGCCGCTCTGTCGCGCTCTCACCGCAGCAGGGCTTCGTAGTCCCAAGAGGTGTAATCCATCGAACGCGCGCCCCAGAGAAGGCTGTCGTCCTGATGGTCGAGACGGCGACGATCGTGCCGACCGGCGACGCATGACGACTGCCATCGATGGAGCCGCCCGGCGGGAGCAGGCATGCTGAATCGCCTCAAGGCGGCCGGATGGATCGTGGCATTTGCCGCCCTGTGCGCGGTCTGGACCTACGAGGTGGTGTTCGCGTCGCGCAATCAACAGAGCGATCATCAGGCAAGCGCGGCGCCATGGATCTGCCCGATCGCGGGACGATGCGGGCCGCCCGGAACGCCGGGGCTCGGCCGCTGGTAGGTTCAAGACGCGGATCCTGCTTCGCGAGACAGCGCACAAATCGGGAGACTGGTAGGGGCGGGTTTCAAACCCGCCCTGCTCGGCGGACACCGCTCGCAAGATGTTCTCTTGGTCATCCGCCTACCGTGCAGGATGGATGGCCGTAGGGGCGGCTTTCAAACCCCGTCCTACCTCTACGCGTATGCGCAACCTCGTAGTCCGCGGCCGTTACGCCGCAAGTCGGGCCTGCCCGACTTGCGCACTATAATGCGAAACCCGGGCAAGCCCGGGTTTCAGGGCGGGTTTGAAACCCGCGCCTACATAAACCCCGATCCGTACGCAACCTGACGACCCTTTTCGCCCGGAGAAGGCGCCGCACGCGACGACCCCGACAAGGCGCGAGATGACGACGGACATGCCGCTCAGATCTCCTTGCCGATCATCCGGTCGACCGAGTAGCGGCCGCCGCCGCGAATGGCGATGACGAACAGCACGATGCCCAGCAGGAGGACGTATTCGTAGCCGCCCTGGCCGGCCGCAAATCCGTGCGATGCATGCACAAAGAGCAGCGCGATCGCCATCTCGATGGCCAACGCTGCCGCGAACACGCGCGTGAGCAGGCCGATGATGATGCAGACGGCTCCCACGGTCTCAAGACCCATTGCCGCATAGGCGAACCCGATGGCCGGCTGCAAGTGGTTGCTGGCCATGACACCCTTGGCGACGGCATCGGCGCCCATGCCGATCTTCGACCAGCCGTGCATGAACAGAATGTAGCCGATGACAACTCTCATTAGCGCATAGGTCACCTCGGACAACGAGGCGTAGAACGCTTTGAGTCCCGGCCACACCAACGTCGTCTCACTGGTTGCCATTGCGTTCATGACTGGCTCCTCCCTGTTTCGGCATTGGCGGCGAACGTAGCAAGTCGTGGGGACGCCCGGAAGATGCCGCGGAGAGAGCGTGTGACTTGTCTTTGGACCTCTTCTTGGGCCTCTTATTGGGCTTGGGCCTGCGGAGTGTGCGCAAAATTGCACTGCACAAAATGTCGGGGAACCCGGAACAAATCGTTGGCGCCCGGCATATACCAGTGCCAACGATTTAGTGTCGGCGAGCGTACCATGTCCGAAAGAGCGGAAGGCCTTCGCAGGGAGGCAGCGCGTTGTCTTGCCCAGGCGCGGATTGCCGCCAATGATGCAAGCCGCAACGAGCTCGTCGGCATGGCCGTGCGCTTCCATGAGCTGGCCATGAGCGCACAAGGCGACTTCGACACGATCCTGCAGGGTTTCAACGACGCTCAGATGGCGCATGCCCCGCATGTCGTCCAGCAGCAACAGCAGGTCCAAACATGCACCCCTCGCTCAGGCAAGACCAACCCGGCACCCTCGCGCTGATCGAGGAGGCGAGCCGCCGCATTGCCCAGGCGCTCTCCAAGGTGGGCGAGCTGCGCGCGACCATCCGCGAGAGCCAGGAAACGTTGGCGGCAACGAAGGCATCCCTGAGGTCTCAGCCGGACCGGCAGAGAGCACGTTCCGCTGAAACGTGTTCACTGTAGGGTGGGCAAAGCGGCCCACGCAGACAAGTTTACGCAGTCTGCGCAAGCTTGACTGTGCGGTCGCGTGCCCACGCGCCACCGGCGGCACCATCGGTGCCGCAGATCTGCCACGTCGATTCGGGCATCCGCCGGCGCGTGGTCACGCCGCGCAAGCGCGCGGCTTTGCCCACCCTACGAGGCACGAACTGCTGTCTTGATTCCCCGGGCCAACGCGAGGATGCTTCGCGCCATGTCGATCGCCGACAGCGAAGGGAGAGGCGCATGGCCACATATGTTCCGAGCCCGCGCGACTGGGTGCGCGAGCAGGTCGAGCTCTACGAAAGCAGCGGCGGCACCAAAGGCACCACGCTGCGCGACACCGGGTTGCCCGTCGTCCTCGTCACTCACTCCGGCAACAAGACCGGCGCCATTCGCAAGACCCCGTTGATGCGCGTCAGGGACGGCGACAGCTATGTGCTCGTCGGATCGCAGGGGG
>Ga0066903_100007025_pt1 | contig 10126 bp, 8 predicted proteins | sample PanSoiMetaGPlot1_FD_67491 | JGI IMG/M metagenome (GOLD analysis project Ga0066903, IMG submission 67491) | Tropical forest soil microbial communities from Panama analyzed to predict greenhouse gas emissions - Panama Soil - Plot 1 (version 2) | ecosystem: Environmental > Terrestrial > Soil >... | reverse complement strand
TCATCATCGCCTATGACGATTCGGACGGCTGGTATGATCATCAGATGCCGCCGATTGTGAACCCGTCGTTCAGCCCCACCGTGGACGAGCTCAACGGCCACGGCCTGTGCAATCACGGTTTCCAGCAGGGCACGCCGACCCCCGCCAGCCCGCTCAACGGCAACGGCGGCCAACCTGTGAACGGCCGTTGCGCTTACGGAACGCGCATGCCGCTCCTGGTGGTCTCTCCCTTCGCGCGGCGCAATCACGTCGACCACACCTTGACGGATCAGACGTCGATCCTGCGGTTCATCGAGGACAATTGGCTCAGGGGCGAGCGCATCCAGCCGGGAGGGTCGTTCGACACGATCGCCGGGTCGCTCGACACCATGTTCGACTACTCCAAACGGCGGGACGAGGAGCGGAAGCTGATCCTCGACGAGGCCACCGGCGCCGTGGTGGATGATTCTTCCGAGGACGATGACGATTCGTTCGCGCGCCGCCGTCGTTCCGACCGTTAAGGCACTTTCCGTTCATCGAAGCGGGAGCGCTTTCGGCTCAACCCATCATGCGACCGAAATGACCATCCTTATCCCAACCACGCCAGTTTCGCACCGTGCTCGCCGCCGTCAAGGCGTGGCCTGGAGGCGGTCGTGGCTGCCGCGGCCCAGCCTTGACCGCGGCTGCGCCCGGCGCATCCACGCAAGCCTGGTCGGGACGAAGAAACGGTCTTCGGTCGAACAAAGAAACTACACCCCCGCCTGCTGAAACTGGCGCAACACAGCTTGCGACGCGGTATGCGCGCAGCATACCCATCCCTCCCCCTAAAAGGGGAAGGGATGGGGCGGGGGTCGCCACAAGTGACGAGAAATTCTCGAGGGCTACCTACCTACGCGTCGGCCTTTGGCCCGCACCAGCCTGGAAGATATTCGGCCTCTTCGCTTCGCGCCAGGCGCAGCGCCTGTTCCATGGCGGCAGCGAAATCCTCTTCGATCTTCTTCCTTTTGATTCTGAGGCGGAAGAAATCCGCCCACAGGAACTCGCTGAATGGCGTGGTGTCCTTGGCGAATCCGCCGGCTCGGCGCAACTCGCCGGCAACGCTGCGGTAAGGATCATCCTTCAACTGCATCACGGTTTTCGGGATCTCGGCAAAGTCCCGGCGGCGGCCCTGGGCGTCAAAGGGATAGACCAAGCTCTTGTGATCGAGCACGGTCCAGAACTCATCGGGCTTGAGCGCGCTCAAGTCGGTCACGACGGTGACCAGGACGTCACGCAAGCCCTCTTTGTGCAGCGCCAGCGAAAGATGATGGTGGTCGATGACGTAGTGGCGCTTCTTCGGCCCCAGCACGACCGGTATCATATGGTGGCCGATGAACTCGCCGATCTTGCGCGGCTTTTCCTTGCGCAGGCGTTTGCGTTTCTCCTCGACCTCGCGCATGCCGACCGTGATCTGCGTCGGACGGAGGCTTTCGATCGGCACGGGCTCGAGCACTGGCTCGCGCATGTAGGTCATGAATTTCTCCTCTCAAAGCCTTGCCTGGGCTTTGATTATCATCGGCCTTCATGTTTGCCTCCGTCAACCGGGCTGATCGCAACTTTTCGCGCTAGACTTTCTTTCGAGCCAGAAGCCAGGAGCGCAATACCACACCGTGGCCGCCAGCCCCGGCTCGCCCCGATGCAGGGTCTGGATCGGGACTTCCGTCGGCTGCGGGCCGCGGCGAAGCTCGCGAAGGGCGTGCTCGAGCCGCCTGGCGGCCTCGGCATCGCGGCCGCCGACGCAGGGGAAAATGCCGACCCCGCCGATCGAGGCGGCGTCGAAATTGCTTCCTCGCCGGACCACTTGCAGCACGAAGCCCCACCGCTCTTCGGTCGTGAGGGGCATGATCAGCCGGCCGCCCTCGGCAAGGCGATCGAGCCATATCGGGGCAGGGTGGGTCGACCCGGCAAAAACGATGATGGCATCGACCTCTCCCGGATCGTGGGCTCGCCCGTCGCCGGCCACGACCTCGAGTTGGCGCCAAGGTGCCGCGTTGGCGCGTGCGCGCGCGGCCAGTTCGTCGTCCCGCTCGACCGCGATGACCCGCCCCGCCGCCCCGACGATCTCGGCGAGGACGGCGGAATAATAGCCGGTACCCGCGCCGACCTGCAGCACGCGCTGACCCGGCCGCCAGTCGAGGTGATCGAAATTGTGCGCCCAGAAGCTAGGCAGGCCATTGTTGAGCTCGCGCGCCGAATCGATGGTTACTAGGACGTCATGGTACAGCCAACGCGGGTCGTCATCGGGAGTCATGACTGGCTCGTCCAGGTGCAATCCGGGCCGGTCCGGCATGACGCCCCACGGGCCGGGCCCGAGGAAGCGTTCCCGCGGCACCACGGCGAAGGCTTCAACGATTGCCATGTTGCGTCGCACAGGGGTTCGCAGCCGCAAATCTTCCGAGTACCAGTGGCGCCACACCGCCAATTCCTCATCAAGTGCGGCGCGCCGTCTCGGCGTCCGCAGAATTGGCCTTCCCCGCAGCAGCGGCGAATCCGGGTGAATGCGTCGTTCATTGAGCCTCAGCGCCTTGTCCATCGGACAACTCCATTTTCTGCGATCCCGCATGGACAATGCGCTCTGGCCAGGTGCGCGCGTACGCTATAAAAAAAATCAATCCGTCCTGTCCGCGAGGGCCTTTGCGGCGCGCATAATCGATACATGGAACGTTTTAGCGAAAGCAGCCTCAGGGGCATTGTCACGGTCGACAACACCGCCGTCGACATCGCGCGCGCGATTCATTCCCTGTCGAATAGCGATCTCGTGCGCCTCAAGGCACTGGCCCTGCTGTGGACGCGCGGGCTTGCCAGCTGGCTCGGCTGGGCCGACGTGTTGCACGAGGCGATCGCGCGCGCCCTCGACGGATCGCGGCGATGGCCGCCGGGTGTATCGATCGTGGCCTTCCTCTCTGGAATCATGCGAAGTATTTGCGATGACCAATGGCGCCGTGCGCGGCGCGAGCTTGAAGTGTTGGTTCGCGCCGACGACTTGGGTGAACCAGGCATGCTGGGCGAGGAGGCCGAATTCTCGCCCGATCCCGAGCGCATGCTCGCCGCCGCCCAGGCGCTCTCCGCCGTCAACCAGATGTTTGCCCTCGATCCGTCGGCGCTGAAAGTCATCGCCGGCCTCACCGACGGCCTCACCGCGCAGGAAATTCAACAGCGCTACGGGATGTCGGAACGGGAGTACGATACGGTTCGCAAACGCATGCGGCGTGCTTTGCTGCGCGCCGGCCTCGAATGGCGTACACCGTGAAAAACTGGGAGCCCCAGATCGAACTGACCAGGCTCCTTGCGGCACTGGCGGAAGAGATCGTTGCGGCGACGCCGGAAGATCTTCATTTGGCGTCGGTTCTCGCCAACCGCTCGGTCGCCGCGGCCGCCAAGGAGGTCAGGGAGTTGATCGCCACGGCGAGCGGCGATCAAGACGAGCCTGACCTTGGGCTCCCCTTGGCCGAAGCCGCGCGACGCCGCGAGCACTGTGCCCGGCAGCACTAGCCGAGCGATCATTTCATGGCGCAGCGGACGTAGTTTGAGCTTCCCCGCTCGCTCGACCAGTTCAGATGCGACCCGTCCACGTTCAGGCTGATCTTGGCACTCCATGAATTGCCGTCGACAGAACACACCGCGCCGATCCGCCATCGGCTCGCGGTTTCCCGTTCGACCGACTGGAAATCGCATTGTGCGCGATTCGTTTTTGCCCGGCGCGCGCTGATGACGAGGGGGGCTTTGCGCTCGTCACCCGATTGACACTGGCCGGCGTCATCCGACCAACCGCCGATAAACGTGCTTGAAGCCGGGACGCCTTGTTTGGAAGCCAACTTTTGCTCGGTATCTTTGTCCCAGTGATCGTCCCCCGGAAGCTCGTTCATGCTCTTGAAATCGCGCAGGGCATTGCGCGACGCGGACCCCCAGAGGCCGGTCGCGTCGCCGGAAAAGTAGCCCAACTCGCGTAATTTCGTCTGTATCCAAATCGCATCGGATTTTTTGAGCGGGTTTCGTCCTGGATCCGCTCGCGTTGCCGTTGCCGCAGCTTCATTCTGCCGTGGTTTTTCCGGCTGGGTTGCGGTGCCCGCGCGCGTGGCGGGAGCCGCAAACAATTCACTTTGGGTCTTCTCGTCCCACGTATCGTCCGCCCCCAGGCCGTTGGCGAGGCGAAAGTCGCGCAGCGCCTCGCGCGACCGCGGCCCCCAGATTCCGTTGGCGGGCGGCGAAAGATATCCGGTGTCGATGAGCCGCTTCTGGACGCGGGTCGCGTTTGCGGTGCGAAGCAGATTGAGGAGCTCGGTCGGAGGGGGCGGCGAACCAGGTTCCGTTGTTTGCGAAGGTGCGTTGGCCGCCCTGGAACTGTCAGTCGGTTGCGACCGTGCGATCGCCGAACGGGCATCAGTTGATGGCGACGCTACGTTCGCCGATCGAGCACCATCGGTTGGTTGCGTGAATGTTGAGCGGGGGCTGTCGACTGGTTGCCAGCTTGAGAAAGTCGAGTTGGCGCTGTCGGACAGCGCCGCCCCCGCGATCGGCTTGGGCTCGAAACCGATCGTGCGATCTAAGGCCGGCGGGCTGAGCACCTTCGCCCGGCTCGGATTCGCCATGATCGGATTGCCAACCGCCGAGGCAGCACGGAAAGGTCGCCCAGTGATGCCGGCGTTATCCGGTGGTCGGGAAGGCTCGCGCGCTGCTTCCACGGGCGCCGCAGCTTGCACGGGCGGAGGGCGCACCGCTCGCGCGGGAGCGGCACGCGCCGCTTCCGTGGGCCGGGCGCGAGGCGCAGTCGCAGTGGCCGGGGGGCCGGAAGCACTTGCTGGCGGCGCCGGCGACAGATCTTGCGGTAGCGGGACTCGCAGGCCCACAAACGCGATCAGCGCCAAGGCAGCAAGCGCGATCCCGCCTGCCACCAATTCCAAAACCGAAAATGGTTTCCGTTCGGGGCTCGGGTTCATGACGCAGTGAGCCTCGGCCTCAAAGAGGGCGCAAGCCCTTCACCCGAGTCTGCGCATCGGAGGTCGAAGGGAACCGAGCCGGCCTGTAGGGGCTCGATGGAGCGCGAGCCTGCTTGTGGGAGGGCGAGGGGAACGGCGTGTGCCGGTAGGAGGGCGACGGAAAATCGTCGTTGGCAATTGTCAAGCCTGGTTCTGAATCGGCGCCGAAATGCGAGTCAGCGGCGGGCGTGTCGCTGGCAAATCCTCGGTGCAAAGAAAAGCCATGCGGGGGATCATTCCTCGGCGGAGCGGTGCGAAAGTCGTTGCCAACGCGGTTGGTGCGCAAGATTCCATTGCCCAATACCGCCTCTGGGCCAAAACCGTAACGCCCCTGGACGACATTTGGCGTCCACTGCATGGCCATGGCGCTGCTGGCCCGCATGACGCCGGTTTTGACGGCCTTGCCAGGCCTCGCTGGTCTGCCGCCCTGTTTCCCGGGCCTCATTAAGTCGGCGGCCTTCATCGCCCTGCGGTGTGCACCGATCACCCGTCGCAATGGGCCCACGACGAGGGAGACCAAGGTCTGTGCGCTGCCGCTTACGTAGAGAAAGATCATCGCCAGCAAGGCCCCGCCGGCCGCTAGCGGAGTGACCGCTGCATCCCACGTTCGGAACAAAAACGCATGCGATCCGGTGTAGAGGAAGATGAACGCCAGCATGGTCGCCGCGCCCACGAACGGAGCGAGCGCCGGGCGGCGGTGGACCGATTGTTTGCCGGGATCGGCAAACACCAGCACGAGAATGACGATGATCATCAGGTGGCCGATCGCATCCACCTTGCCGAAATCGAAGGTCGCGGCCGTCAGCAGCGCCGTGAGGGCGAGGGCGCCAAGACGGCGTACGAGCGGCGTCCACAGCAGCGCAAAGGCGAGCCCCGACTCCACGACCCCTGCGGCGGTGGTGACGACCGCGACATCGAAGCCCAGGGTCAACTCCGGATGCGCCAGCATGATGGGCGCGACCCAGGCCGGGTAGAGGAACTTTTCCATTGCCGGCCACAGCAGCGAGAAGGCGACGGTCCACCGCAGCAAGTCGAAGCGGAAGGCGAGAACCCTTTGATTCGACGATACGGAAAGGGCGAAATAGGCGCCGAGCCCGAGAAAGGCCGGGTAATCCAGCATGTGGAACAGGCCGTAGGCGGCGACCCCACAGCCATAAAGAATGATAATGCCGGCGCCCGCAGCCGGGAGCGTGGCCCGCCCGATCAGATAGAGTGGAATCAGCACCTGGACGGCGGAGATCCAGGGACTGCTCGCCTTGAGTTCCGGCGTGAGGATAAGACTGCCGTTGGCCCACAACACGGCAAAAGCGATTGCCGTTGCGGCGCGCAGAAGATCGTCCGTGCGGCGGTGCAAAGGCTCGGTTAAACGATCCAGCTGCCGGCTGATCAGGGCGCCAAGCCGGGTTTGTTCAGCTTGGCAGATGACATAGAACACGGCCATGAAGACGGCCGTGGACAGCCAGAATGTCGGCGTGAACACCGACTGGAGCGGTATTGGGTCGTCCGAGACGTTGCACTTCACGAACCACTTGACGTGGGCAAGGGCCGGCGTCGTGATGGGAATTAGGCCGATCGCCAGGCATGCGAGGAAAAGCATCGGCCGCGCCAATCCCGAGCGTGAATGTTGCGCATCAACCATCGGCGACGCCTGCGTGCGCCCGGCTGTGCGATCCACGCTCATCGGCCTGCCCCCCGCGACGCCTCAACGCTTGCGTTGCCACTCTCAGATGGTGACGTTCGCGCATGCTCTGATGCGACAATCCACACAGTGTGTGGCGGCGAAAACGCTGACCAGGCCCGCGGCGGCTTGCGAGTCTGATTGTTGGTGCATGGCAGCAAAAAAGCGCATTCTCGTGGCAATCGATGGGCTGCGATGTGATGGAGGTATGATTGCGGTGTGACCGGAACCGAGCGGCGCATACCACTTCGCGACAACGTGAAATAGGGAGCCCATTACGTTGCAACTCTGATTCTGTCGGCTAGTGTCTCGGGGGGGAGCGGATTGCGAGCAGGCACCTTTCGATTCGCTATGGGCCGCTCTGGTCCGGTTTGGTCGAGGGGGCGAGCCGACCTATGATTGCGGATAATTGTGGCTCGGAAGCTGGAGTCTCGTCGCCAAGCTTGCCGCCTCACTCTGCACACCTCGCGCTGCGACTCGTCGCAAGCGAGGACGCAACCGAGAGGAGCGTGTGGTTGACACAGCACAACACGGGTGACGCGCCGCGCCACCGGCCCCCGCTTTTATTCGGTTCCTTCCGGGATCGGACGACGGCGCATATCGGGCGCGACATCCTTGCCGGATTGACGCTGGCGGCCATCACGATTCCCGAACAGATGGCGACGGCGAAGCTCGGAGGCTTCGAGCCGCAAATCGGGTTCTATGCCTTCATCGCCGCGACGGTCGGCTTCGTGGCCCTGGGCGCCAGCCGCGTCCTGACCGCCGGTGCCGACTCGACCATCACGCCGATATTCGCCGGAACGCTGGCGGCTCTTGCAGCGGCTGGCTCGACCTCGCTCGGATCGGTCGCTGGAGCCCTCGCCCTGCTGGTCGGCGCGATGCTCGTTGCCGCAGGAATCCTGAAGCTCGGCTGGATCGCCAACCTCCTGTCGATCCCGGTCATAACCGGTTTTATGGCGGGCATTGCGGTCCATATCGTCGTTTCGCAATTGCCGAGCCTTTTCGGCGTCGCCCGTGGCGGGGGCGATCTTTTCGGCCAGGTCGCGGCTATCGCCGCACATCTTTCGACCCTCAATCCCTTCTCGACGTCGATCGGCCTCGGAGTCCTCGCTCTCATGATCCTGACGGAGTGGATCAGCGCACGGATTCCCGGCGCTCTCATCGGCGTCGTATTGGCGACCGTCGCTGTGCTGGCATTTGACCTCGAAGGTCGCGGCGTCGCTGTTCTCGGCGCCTTGCCCGGGGGGCTGCCGCATGTTGCCCTGCCGGCGCTCGACGACATGCGGCAACTCGTGGCGCTTGCGCTGATCGTTACGCTCGTCGTCATGATGCAGACCGCAACGGTGAGCCATTCCTTCCGCGAACCCGCCGAGCTGGAGCCCGATGTCAATCGCGATTTTCTCGGCCTCGGCGCCGGCAATCTCGCCGCCGCGCTGCTCGGGGCCTTCCCGGTCAATGCCAGCCCGCCGCGCACCGCCGTCGTGGTGGAGAGCGGCGGCACCTCGCAGTTCGGCGTGCTCGCGGCCGCTGCAATCGTGCTGGCCCTCGTACTCGGGGGTGGAGCGCTTCTCGCTCACGTGCCGGAAGCGGCCCTTGCGGGAATTCTCCTGTTCGTGGCGCAGCGGATCATTCATGTCGGCATGATCGTAAACCTTATCCGACAAACGCGGATCGAATACCTTCTGGTCTTTCTGACTGCAGCCGCCGTCATCGTCCTGCCGATCCAGACCGGCATGGCGATCGCGATCAGCCTGTCCCTGCTCCACGGCGCCTGGATCACGACGCGAACGCGCCCAATTGAGCTGCGGAGGCTTCCGGGCACAACAGTATGGTGGCCGACCGGAACCAGAGAGCAAGGCTCACAGGAGAAGGGCGTCGTCGTCATCGCCTTTCAGGCGCCGCTGCTGTTCGCCAATGCTCAGACCTTCAAGCACGGCATGATCGACATGATCGATACCTACGAGGCCCGGCCCTCCCTTGTTGTCCTCGAGGCGAGCGGCATCGCCGAAGTCGACTTCACCGCGGCGCAGCAGCTCACCGAGGTCATCCGCCATTGCCGGGCCGCCAATATCCGCTTCGCCGTTGCCAGGCTCGAATCAACCCGGGCCCAGGACGCGCTCGATCGCTTCGGCGTGCTGGCTGACCTCGGACCAGACTATTTGTTTCACACTGTCGAGGAGGCGGTGAAGGCCCATGCACCGCGACCGTGATTGGGAGCGATCAACCTCCTGCCACTGCTGTTAGCACGGCGGGGCGCCGGCTCGGGCTTGCCAGTTCAGGCCCGCAGCCGTTTGGCAGCATCGAGCGCAGCATTCACGATGCCCTGATAGCCGGTGCAACGGCACAGGTTGCCGGAAAGCGCGATCCGGACCTCCCGTTCGCTGGGATCGGGATTATCGCGCAGGAATTCGATCAGCGTCGTCAGGATTCCCGGCGTGCAAAAGCCGCACTGGAGCCCATGGTTGTCGCGGAACGCCTCCTGCAGGGGATGCAGCTTGTCGGGACTCGGCGCAATGCCTTCCACAGTCAGGATCGCGTGACCATCGGCCTGCACCGCCAGCATCAGACAGGATCGCGCGGACAGGCCATCAAGCAGGATCGTGCAGGCACCGCAAACGCCGTGCTCGCACCCGAGATGCGTTCCGGTCAGGCCGAGATGATGCCGGATGAAATCCGCCAGGGTGAGGCGAACTTCCACCTCTTTTTCGTACACCGTGCCGTTCACGGTCAGCGATATGGTGCGCTTTTCGCCCATGGTGGTTGCCGTCAATGGGCGCGTGCGCCGGCGGGCGACGCGATCTCGCCGTTGAGCCGCGCAGATGCTTTCGCCAAGGCGCGGCGCGAGAGGACCGCGGCCAGATGCTGGCGATAGGCGGCGGACGCGTGGATATCGTCGACGGCTTCAATCGTGCGGCAGCTGTGGCAGACTTCCTGGAACAGATCATCCCGGGGAGGATGGCCGAGCAGGGCCGCCTCCACCTCTCTGGCGCGAACCGGCGCAATGCCCATTCCGCCGATGGTGAGCGAGGCACGTGCGATCTTGCCGGCGGGGTCGATCGCGATGAGGGCGGCGGCGGAAACGATGGCGAAGTCGCCATGGCGGCGGGAAAATTCGACGAACGCAGATCCGTGTGGCGCCGGCCAGACCGGGAACCGCACGGAGGTCACGACCTCATGCGGCTCGATGGCGGGCGTCATGTAGCCAACCGGAAAGTCGGCGAAAGCGACATCGCGCGACCCGTTCCGGCCGGCGACCGTGACAATCGCATCGAGCGCGGCCGCGACCGAGACGAGCTCGGCGGCGGGATCGAGATGACACAGCGACCCGCCGATGGTTCCGCGATTGCGGGTCTGCCGATGCCCGATCTCGAGGACCGCTTCGTGCATGAGCGGGCAGTGTTCGCGCACGGACTCGGAAAACTCGAGATCCCGTTGCCGCGTCATCGCCCCGATC
>Ga0066903_100007024_pt1 | contig 10126 bp, 8 predicted proteins | sample PanSoiMetaGPlot1_FD_67491 | JGI IMG/M metagenome (GOLD analysis project Ga0066903, IMG submission 67491) | Tropical forest soil microbial communities from Panama analyzed to predict greenhouse gas emissions - Panama Soil - Plot 1 (version 2) | ecosystem: Environmental > Terrestrial > Soil >... | reverse complement strand
GCCAAGCCCGGCGGCCGCAAGCGCACGATTGACGTGCGCGAGATTTTGAACGGAATTTTCTACGTGCTGTGGACCGGCTGCCAATGGCAGGCGCTGCCCAAAGACCTTCCGCCGAAGAGCGCAACATCAAAATCTTGGGGTGGCGAACCGCGGTAACGGCGCACATTGAACGCAAAAGCCTTTTCGCGGCGTTGGCTAACCTCAGCCGCCTCATTCCGCGGGGGCTGCTTGCCGGCCCTTTTAGTACAAATTCCAGCGTTCAGGCCGGTAAATCGTTTCCCTCGGCGGGATCGGCGCAGCCGAATCGCTCTCAGGATTCGGCGGAGCCGCCCACGTCGTGATCGCCAGGATGGTCACCGCCATAGCAAGAGCCATCCCGAAGATAAGTGCGAGCCTTTCTGGGTTCGGTGCCATGTCTGCCTCCTGACGCCAGATCGCTGTCGCTGTGCCGGACTTTAGAGGGGGGAACCGGGAGAGATGTGTGAGCCGCTTCACACTCGCGCGAAATAGAACCTTGGGCGGCAGCACAGATCGACAGCATCGCAGGGCATAACGGCGCGCTGCCTTTTATCCGGCCTATCATCAAGGATTTAACGCATGACATCTATGGTCGGGCGTTCGGCGTCGCGCGCCGCCGAATCAATTGATGCGCGCACAGCCGCTCGTCTCTTGTGCGGCGACGTATCAGGACGCGACAGCATTGTCTGTCCAGGCCCCGGGCACTCTCACCGTGACCGCTCTCTCAGCGTTCGACTAGCTCCCGGCAGTGAGGAGGGTTTTATCGTTTATAGCCACGCCGGCGATCCTATCGCCGACTGCAAGGACTATGTTCGCGAACGGCTGGGCCTCGCCCCATGGCGGCCCCGTCATCGCGACAGCATGCGCCCCAAGATAAGGCGCCACGTTCCCGAGCCGCCGACAGAACAGCACGCCAAGCATCTGAGCTACGCTCGCTCCATCTGGGATACGGCTAAGCCCGCGAAGGGAACGTTGGTCGAGCGGTATCTAGTCGAGACGCGGAGGCTGGAGCTTCCTGACACCGACGCCATCAGATTTCACCCACGATTAAGGGTGACGCACACTGATCGATTTGCCCCGGCGATGGTGTGCAAGATGACCAATATCCGCACCGATGAATTTACCGGGGTGCATCGCACGTTCCTCACGGACACGGCGCAGAAAATTTCCAAAACAATACTGGGCCGCAAGCACAGCTCGGCCATCAAGATTGACGGTGGCGATAGCGTAGGGGAAGGACTCGCAATTGCCGAAGGCGTAGAGACTACGATTGCCGCCCGCTACCTCTATCGACCGGCATGGAGTGTCATTGACGCCGGTGGAATGCGGCATTTCCCGGTCCTAGCCGGGATCGAACATCTCGAAATTTTTGCTGACCACGATGCGAACGGGGCCGGTGAGGCCGCCGCTCGCAACTGCCTCGAGCGCTGGGAAAACGCCGGCGCCGAGGTGGCCATTGTGATGCCCCCGACCGCAGGCTCGGACATCGCGGACTTTATTGCCAATCGAAAGGTGTATTGAGATGTCTGAGAATTACGATCCGACACTTGCCGACAAGCTGATCCGATTTGAGGGCAAGCCAAAGAGAAAAATTAACGGCGGAACGGTCCCCGCCGAACCTCTGCCCTATCTCGATATGTCGAGTTGGGACGCTAACCCAGCGCCCGAGCGGGAATGGGCCGTCGAGAACCGCATTCCGATGTATCAGCCGCACCTCACAACGGGACACGGCGCCATCGGCAAGTCGCTGCTCGAATTGATGCGCGCTGTCGCGCACGTGCTGGGCAAGCCATGGCTGGGAATGCCAGTTAGGCAGGGACCGGCCATGTATATCAACGCCGAAGACGACGCCGATGAGCTGCACCGCAGACTAGAGGCGACCCTTAGACACTACGGCGCCAAGTTCAGCGACATCGTAGGCGGCCTCCACCTCCTGTCCTACGTAGGCGAGGATTGCCTTCTCGGAATCCCCGATACCGACGGCATCGTCCGTCCGACCGACTTGTTTCAACGGATTCTGGCTGACGCCATCAAGATCGCACCCGTGTCGGTCATGATCGATACGCTTACGGACGTTTACGCGGGCGACGAGATCGACCGCAATCAAACCACGCAATTCGTGAAGCTCCTGCAGCATATGGCAATCAAGGCCAGATGCTCGGTTGCTATCCTGGCGCATCCCAGCAACGCAGGTATGGCTACAGGCTCCGGCCTCTCAGGCTCAACCGGTTGGCACAATAAGGTGCGCTCGCGGCTCTATATGCGCTCGCCCACCACAGCGAAAGGCGAGGAGATCGATAGCGATGTGCGCGAAATTCAATTCCTCAAGAACAATTACGGCCGCCAAGGCGACGGCATTCAAATCCGCTGGGAAGCCGGCGTCTTCGTGCCCGAAAGCGCTCCCGCGTCCTTCGAAAGGATCGCGCGAGACCGCGACGACGATCACCGTTTCCTCGACCTGCTGGCAAAGTACGAGGGCCAAGGACGCAAGTTGAGCCACAAGGCCGCTGCGAAGGACTACGCCCCGAGAGTATTCGCTGCCGAAAAGGGCGGTATTGGCATCAAACGCTTCGAGCAGGCGATGGAGCGCCTATTCGAGCGCAAGGAAATCCACGTAGCGCCTCACGGGCCAGCATCTCGGGGCTGGTCACTTATCGCGCAGGGCGCAAAACAACAAAGCGAATGACCTGCACCGCCCCCTGTACCACCCCCTGCACAACCCCTGTACCACCCCCCTGTGCACCACCCCCCTTATACCCCCGAGGGCGGTGTACAGCCGCCGCCCCTAATGGCGGCTCTGTCCAACCGCCCAGAAGAGCGACGGGCTACAGGCCGGCGAACCCAAACCACCCAAGCAGCCAGCCCGCGCAGGTCGTAATTGATGCGAGCCCGAGCGGGGTGACGAAAGAGAGAAGCCAGTCGTGCTGGCGTGCGCTCCAAGCGAAGATGGTCCAGACAATTGCACAGACAACGGCACCGACGGCAAAGAGACCAAAAAGAGCAACAAGGGCTCCCCGCGAGTTTCCGAGCATGTTCCATCCCGGAATCAGCTCACACCGGCCACCAGGAGGGCCTCGACAATACGGCCAAGTCGCGATGAGGTGACCCAGCGGTGTAAGGTTGGCCCTCGATGCGGCACCCGAGGCGGGCACGTTGCATCGCAAATGGTTGACGAAGGGTTAAAAGCCGTTTGCTTGCAGCGCGTTGGTGAAGCGCCTATCGTTGTAAAGCACCCTAGGGCGTACCCTCAGGGAAACACGCAGTCGTTAGCGCGTGGTGACGGACCAGATCAAACGAGGCAACGCCGCTCCCTCGACAAAACGAATGAAAGTGCCGGTCCGGGTGGGCTTGCTGGCCCCTTCGGGCCGCGCGCTCATTGATTGCTGTTCTCCCCGTTTTGAGCCACCCGATTTTTCGCGGCCGCCGGATAGCACCAATATCAAGGAGAACGATGAACGAGCGAAATGCATGACTACGCTTGACCCGTGGGACGGAGCGGAGCCGCTGTGGGTACCGGAGGTCACAGCCGTTTTGGCCGCGGGCGCGGCAGAGGAACTGCACGTCGATCCACCCCGCTGATCACCGCTCTTCTGACTCGTAGCGACGGGCCAAGGAAAGCCAACGTCGTTCAAGAGCTACAAAGTCCGCATTCGTGATTGGATCGGTGGTGTCTTTGGCTATTCGACGAGCCTCAGCGGCACGGAGGTAGCATTCTTGAATTAGGTCTGACCTGAAGGTGTGAGGCATGAGTATCGCAGCCGCGGCTTCGCGACCGATCACGTGAAGTGAAAGTCGCTTTGGTGCTGAACAAGTTGCGCGACGGCGACGTTCTTGACCGTGATGGTGTCGTTGGGGTTGGCCGTGATCACCGTGTTCCCATGCCCATCGTCATGGGTGGCGGCCAAGAGAGCCTGGAAATCGGCAAATACCGTGTGATCGATTTCGATCACATCCGTGTCGGGATGGAAATTCGCAATGGTTTCGTGGCCGAAATTGGCCGCGAACACGAACGTATCGCGTCCGTTGGGGCCGGTCGCTACCGGCGTTGCCGATGCCGTCTGGGTCGTCGCGCCGGCTTGCGTTCCGTTGCTGGTGTGATCGCCGGTTGGCGGCTGAGAGTTCGTTGCGACGTTGCTTGCGAGACCGGGGTCTGCGCCGGCGGTCGCGGTGGTAGTCGGTTGATGATCGCCGGAGGAACTCGAGATCGGATCAAGCGTCGCCGCATCGGTCGCGGCCAACGTTGAGCCGCCGGCGAGCGTGCCGCTCTGACTGTCACTTTGGAACATGAACTGGTCCGCGGTCCCGTCCTGCCCCGTGAGGGCCGCGGTCACCGTCTGCGCCAGATCCGCGCTGCCACCTGGCAACGAGTCCGTAACGGGCGTTCCACCATGGCCATCGCCCGAAAAATGCCAGGCCGTATTCGTGGTGTAGTCCCCGACCAACTTGATCGTGCCTGTGCTCGTTCCGTCCGTTATGACAAGAGTCGTGATGTTGGTGCTTGAGCTGTAGGTGGCATTGTGTACGGAACCGATCGAGTAGCTGATATTCGTGAGATCAATTTGATCGTTGCTCGAAAAGCCCGATATCGTTCTCGTGAAATCCGCCGCGTCCTTAAGTGTCAGCGTGCCCGCCGCGTCGGCCGCGAACCTAATATCGACGGACGATGCGGCGCCGAATTCAAGAGTTGCAGTACCGTCTATCATCGCGCTTGCGGAGCCGGTGACCGCGCCGTGGATCGTGATGTTCCCGCCATGAGCCCAGATCAACCCGGAATTCGCAACGTCGCTATTCACGATCAGCCGGCCGCTTTCGATCGCCTCGAGCGTCCCGGTATTGGTGACGACATTTGCGCCAGTGTCGATGACCATGGCATGGGAACCGGTCGCGATGATCGTGCCTTCGTTGACCAACGTCATGTGCCCGGCCCCGAGCTGGCCGGCACCCGAGATCGTGTTGTCCACATTGGTGAGCGTAACACTCGGGATGGTACTAGAGATGAAATTCTGGCCGCTATTGGACAGTATCAGCTGTCCGCCGCCGTGGAGCGCGATCCCATACTGGATGAGTTGCAGATGCGTTTCGTTTCCAACCGAATCGAGGGCGATAGTTCCCGCGTTGTTGATAATGCCGCCCAGTGGCAGCAGCGCGCCGTCGCCAATCGTCATGGTCCCGGCATTGTTTAGCACCGGCGTCTTATCGAATACGAAGTTGCCCGCAGTGAGCGAAGACGCGGCCACGCCGAGGAGCGCGATCGACTGGCCGGCTCCCAGCGCGATCACCGCGTTGCCGGCATTGTCCTCGGCCAGATGGCGTTGCACATCGTTGAAGTTGGTAAAGCCCGCATAGCCGATCAGGTCGATCTGGTCTTCGCCGGCGTCGAAACTATAGATCGTGTCGTGTCCAATCGGCTGTGCGAAGACGAAGAGGTTCTTACCACTCGAGCCGGTCAGGTGATCGTCGCCCGACCAGGCAATGATCGGCGCGCCTGGCGCGAAGACCTCCACGTTGTCGGTGATGCCGGCTAATCCGCTGCTGTGGTCGGCGTTAGTCCAGCTCATCGTCACCTTGAACGCCATCGCGCCGGCGTAGTTGTCCGGCGAGGTGATGGAGAGCGCGGGGACATTGCTGGCCTGGATCGTCCAGCTGCCATGGCCGTTGTCGGCGCCCCCGCTCAAGGTCCAGCCAGCGGGAACACCTGCGATTGTCACCGTGACCGAACCCACGTGGCCCGCCGGATCGCTGAGGCCGAGGTTGATGGGGCTGCCGGCAACGCCCGCCGGAAGGGTACTGGCGGTAAGTTGAAGCGTGCTGCTCGCCGTATCACCGTCGCCGTCCACCAGCACAAAGCCCACGGACTCGCTGCTGAAGTTGGTCGGCGGCTGGAAGGTGAAGGCGCCGGTCGTCATCACCATCGCCAACTCGCCGCCGCCGCTAATGTTGACGGTGAGCGTCTTGGTCGTCCCGTCGTAGGAGAAGCTGCCGTCGCCGCTGGTCGTGATGCCGCCCGCGCCGGCGTTGGCCGCCGGATTGAACGTGTAGGTCACGCCATCGACCGTGATCGACTGCACGTGGCCGCCATCGGCCCCGAACGAGTTCGAGGCCTCACCGGCGGCGCCGGTCAGGACGCTTCCGCTGACCGACGATGCGGTGAAAATCAGAGTGTCCGTGAGCTGATCCAGGTCGGTGACGATGAGGGGCGTGTCGGCAATCTGCGTGCCCGATGCCGGATCGAAGGCGATCGGATCGAGGTCCGTCGTCGTCGGAGCGTCAGAGATCCCCAAAGCGAAGGACACGATGTTGTTAGTCGTGAGGAATGATTCCCAGCTAGTTTGTTGGGTCGACTGGATGGCATGGTTCTCGGTTGGCGCGCCGTCGGAGAGGAAATACGACACGTTCTGCGTGCCCAAGCCGCTCAGTTTGCCGTCATCCCCGAATATGTCCATCGCCTTGGTGAGCGCGCTGTCATAAAAGGTGCTCCCGCCCGCCGAAAGGTCGGCGATCGCCGCCTTGGCGTCAGCGACGCTCATCCAGTCGGTGCCAACCTGGGAGGCACCGGTCGAGAACTTTACGATCTGCACCCTGACGTCGCCGCGGCTGTCGTACTGATCGAGAAGGTCGTCGATCGCCGCCTTCGCCGCGTCGAGGCGTGTTGAGAAACCGCTCACTCCCGAGGAGCTATTCATGCTCCCGGACACGTCGAGGATCAACATCACGTTGGTCATGCTGTCGGTCGTGTCGACCGATACCTCGACCGGTGCGGCCTTCGGACTGTCATCCTCGATGGTCACCAACAGCGTCGTCGGCGTCGTCGTGTGGCCGTCGGAAACGGTCACCGGCACGGTGACCGTCGTGTCGTCTTCCTGGCCCGCAGCCGGATGATCGATCGGCCCGCTCAGCGTCACGTTATAGGCGCCGGCATCGGTGATCGTGGCCGTGATAATCGTCGCCGCGCCGGCCTTGCCGACCAGCGTGTGATTGGTGTCCTGGAGGGTCCACGCGATCGCCACCCCGCCCGACGTCAGCGACGCACTCGGAGTACCCAGGGTCATCGTCAGCGCATCGCCGTCCGCATCCGAAGCGGTGATCGTGCCGCTCGCGGTCGTGCTGTTCGTCGTGTCGAGGCCAGCTGGCAGCGTGTCGGGTACCCCGTTCGGCAGGCCCTCCTCCGACACCGCCACGGCTGCCGCGCCTGACGTGATCACCGGCGCGTCGTTCGTGCCGGTAATGGTGATAGTGACGTCCTGGGTGGTGAAGCCGCCGTTGTTGTCGGCGACCTTGACCGTATAGGTCTGGGTCAGCGTCTGGCCCGCCGCCAGGGAGTCCTCGACTTGGTCGGAAACCGAGAAGTGCCAGACCACGGACCCGGTCTGTCCGTTGGTGCTGTCCTGCGTGATGGGATCGAGCGAGAACGTACCGACGTAATCGTTGCGGCCCGCCGTGAAGGTCACCGTGTGCGTGTCAGTGAGATTGACATCGGTGAAGGTGATGGTGCCGCCGACATTGAGATTGCCGCTGTTGTCGATGTTGGTGTCCCCAATTATCGCGCCGGTCTGGGCGGTGGAGGTGATCACCGGCGCCTCGTTAGTGCCAATGACGGTGATGGTCACCGGCTGGGTCGAGCTCGCCCCGATATTGTCGGTGACGGTCACGTGATAGGTGATGGTGAGGGTCTGGCCGACGGCGAGGAAATTGAAGGTCTCGTCGGCTGCGCTGTAGCTAAAGGTGATCGAGCCCGCGCCGAAGCCCGTGCTGTCGGTCTCGCTGAGCGTTAGCGTGCTCGCCGCGGCCAAGGCCGCATGCTGAGCCGCCGTCAGGGCGCCGCCCGACCAGGCGAAGGTCGGCGCGCTCGCGTTCACCGTGTGGTGGTCGTTGAGGTCGACGTCGGTGAAGGTGAGCGTGCCGAAGCTAGTGTCGGGGCTGGTACTGCTGGTGGTGTTGGCGACTTTGGTGATGGTGTGCGGACCCGACGCATCCGCTGCCAGCACCGGCACGTCGTTGCTGCCGGTAGCGATAATCGTCACCGGCTGGGTCAAGCTGACTCCGTTATTGCCGGTGACCGTCACGTTGTAGACGATGGTGAGGGTCTCGCCGGCGGCGAGGAAATCGAAGTTATTGTCGGCCGCGCTGAACGTGGTGGCGATCGACCCAGCGGAGCCCGTGCTGTCGGTGCTCACCGAGGTGGTAAGCGCAGACGCTAGCACAGTACTCAGCCCGCTCGGAAGCGTGGCGCCGCCTGACCAGGTGATCGATGCCAGGCTCGCGCTTACCGTACTGACATTGAGGTCGGTGAAGGTGAGCACGCCGGAAGGTGCAGTGTCGAGCTTGCTGCTGCCGGTGGTGTTGAGGACCTCGGTGATCGCGTGCGGCCCAGAGGCATCAGCCGCCAGCACGGGATGGAGAACGGGCGGCGTTGGGGGCGGCGGTTTGAATACTGGGACGTCAATAGTCCCTGGATTAGTCGGAGTCGTATTAATGGTGATGGGTAGCGGCACCGGGTCATGGTTCTGAGGCAGACTAAAATTGATTGGTTGGAACTGCAGCGGAGTATTGAAAGTAGGCGTGCTCGATCCGCCCGGCGCCGCGCCTTGCTGTCCCATTCCCTGCGACAAGGTGGCCAGCGCGTTTTGCTGGGCACCCTGCAGCTCCGCCATTCGCGAAGAGGAATTTGGGATGCGGGTCACGGACCCGGTCGGGTCGACGACGATTGTTTCCCCCGGGTCATCAGCCACGATGACCCTCCCATCCCTGGTGGTGATCTCAAATGTGCCGTGCGGCAAGTCCTTGTACGTGACGGTGTCATCGTCCAAGAACGCGTCGGGCCAGCTCGCGGCCTGGATTTCGTCTATGATCGAAAAGGTCAACGCGGCGAGCGTCAGGATGCCGATTCCGCGATCTTGCGAGGTGCCTCGGATCCTTGCGACAGGCGTATCGATCCTGAGGCCATCACTCTTCGCTATTTTGCCGGCAGTGAAGCTGAAGGCGCCGTGGGTGAGACTAAACAGAGCTGAATTCGAGGTCCCGTTCGGGTCGTAGACGAACTCGTTGAGCGCCATTCGCGCATTCTCTTTCAGACTGAACGCGCTGCCGTCGGCAAAACCGATCCCGAGCGTCGAATCGCTGCGTGTCTGGACCACGTCGCCCTGGAACACGAGATCGCCCACGTTCAAGTCGACGGCGACGCCGTTGCGCGTGACCGTCGCCGACCCGCTGACGGTTTCGACGCGCCCGATCGGCTGCTGCGCGACCGGCGCGGCCGCCTGAGCATATTGGCCGGGCGTGGCCGAGCCGGAAAGAAGCTCGACCAGGCTCGCGGAAAGCAATGCGCCTTCCGGCGAAACGAGGTCCGGTTGCTTGTCGTGCCGGAAATAATCGGGGACGAGAATCTTGTGGCCGTCGTCGCCGGTCAGAACGAGGTCGGATCCTTTGCGCTTGAACTCGGCCGTGAACAGCAGGTGCCCGTCGGGAATAGTGACGGAAGCGGTGTCCGGCTGCACCGGAATCACCGCTACGCTGTCGCGCGACTCGAAAGCCTCGCCCGGAGTGTGAATCAAGGTGTTATCCTGTCCGGTATTTCGCGATAGTACGGCATTATTGTTGTGTCGCGCACCGCTGCGGTGTGTGAGCTACTTCACATTGTCCTGCGGATTTGTCCAGCCGCGCGCTGGGGCAAGGTTCAAATAACGGTCTTATCGTGCTGCCGGGTTCGCTAACATTGCTTCATCGTAAGTTGATCATCACACTGGCAGCCAACCACCATGTGCCCGCTGTCTATCCCTATCGTTATCACGTCACCGATGGCGGCCTCATTTCCTATGGGCCTGACACGATCGACCAGTATCGGCGCGCGGCCGGCTACGTCGACCGAATCCTCAAGGGCGAGAAGCCCGCCGACCTGCCGGTGCAGGCGCCGACCAAGTTCGAGCTAGTCATCAACCTCAAGACCGCGAAGTTGCTTGGCCTTGAAGTGCCGCCGATGCTCATCGCCCGCGCCGACGAGGTGATTGAATGATGGGGTGGATGGCCCCCTTGCGGCATCTGAGTGCCAAACTGCTGTGATCGAATCAGCAGCGAATGGGAGCCATCCATGGGCGAGGTTACTATGATCGGA
>Ga0066903_100007023_pt1 | contig 10126 bp, 7 predicted proteins | sample PanSoiMetaGPlot1_FD_67491 | JGI IMG/M metagenome (GOLD analysis project Ga0066903, IMG submission 67491) | Tropical forest soil microbial communities from Panama analyzed to predict greenhouse gas emissions - Panama Soil - Plot 1 (version 2) | ecosystem: Environmental > Terrestrial > Soil >... | reverse complement strand
TGGCGTGACGAATAACCGCAGAGTTCGCGATCTTTGCGAACTTTGCGGTTCCTCTCATACTGGCGATTCCTCCAGCAATTCGATCCCCGGACTCTGTCTCGTGAAGTAATCCAGCTCCCAGGACGATCCGAACAGCAGCACGCGGCGATCTTGTCGATCCTGCGCCGGTGTGATTTGCCCGGTGAGCAGCGGCAGCGATTTCTCCGGGTCGGCCACCCACCGCGCCGCCGCATATTGCGCCGGATCGATCTCCGCGTCCACTCCGTACTCGCTGCGCAGCCGGCTGACGATGACGTCGAGCTGCAGCGCGCCGACCACGCCGAGGATCGGCGAACGGCGGTCGCCGCTCGTGTAGAAAACCTGCATCAGCCCTTCCTCCTCGAGCTGCTGCAGCCCCTCGTCGAACTGCTTGTAGCGTGTGTCTTTCAGGCGGATGCGTCCGAAATGTTCCGCGGGAAACCGCGGCACACCGGAGAAGCGGAGCGGCGCTCCGGTATGCACCGTGTCGCCGATTGCGAACTGGCCGGGATTGACCAGACCGATGATGTCGCCGGCGTACGCCACCTCGATCGTTTCCCGATCGCGGCCGAAAAACCGGTAGGCGCGCGATGCGCGCAGCGTCTTGCCGGCGCGGCTGTTGGTCAGCGCCATGTCTTTGCTGAACCGCCCCGAGCACACGCGCACGAAAGCGATGCGATCGCGGTGCCGCGGATCCATGTTCGCCTGCATCTTGAACACAAACCCTGAAAACCGTTCGTCGACCGGGCTGATGACCCCGACGTCGCTCACCCGCGGCTGCGGCGGAGGCGCGAGCTCGACGACGGCGCGCAGAAACGGTTCGAGCCCGAAATTGGTCAGCGCGCTGCCGAAGAATACCGGCGTCTGCCGTCCCGCACGATAGGCGTCGACGTCGAATGACGTCCCCGCCGTCGTGATGACGTCGAGTGATTCACGAAAATGCGCGTATTCCTGCTCGCCGATCAACTCGCGCGCGTGCGGGTCGTCGAGCGCCGACACGTCGACTGGCGCGCGGTACTGTCCCTGCGCTTCACGTTCGTACTGGAGCAGCACTTTCTGCTGGATGTCGTAGACGCCGCGGAACCGTTCGGCACTGCCAATCGGCCAGTTCACCGGCGCGGCCGCGATGCCAAGGGTCGACTCGAGGTCGTCCAGCAGCTCCAACGGATCTTTCGCCGGCCGATCGAACTTGTTGATGAACGTCAAGATCGGCAAGCGGTGGCGGCGGCAGACCTCGAACAGTTTGCGCGTCTGCGACTCCACGCCGTTGGCGGCGTCGATCACCATGACGACGCTGTCGGCGGCGATCAGCGCGCGATAGGTATCTTCGCTGAAGTCCTTGTGGCCTGGCGTATCGAGCAGCGAGATCCGCCTGCCTTCCAGTTCGAATTCGAGTGCAGCAGCGGTAATCGAAATGCCGCGCTGCTGTTCCAGTTCCATCCAGTCCGAAGTCGTGTTACGCCGCGCGCCGCGCGCCCGCACCGCCCCGGCCAGCTCGATTGCGCCGGCATAAAGCAGAAGTTTTTCGGTAAGAGTGGTCTTTCCTGCGTCAGGATGCGAAATAATGGCGAATGTCCGGCGGCGGGTCACTTCGCGATCCAGTTCCGCCAGTTCGCCTGCCGGACCCTGGGAGCCACCGGTTTGAACAAAGCTTGGACTCACAGCACCAATGTACTGCATCATGGGGTGTTCCCCGGGGGTCCCCAGAATTTGATCCGTCGTTGGCTGCCGATCACGCTGGCCGTGTCGTTATCGGCAGGCATTCTCGTCCACGCTGCCGACGACTTGGTCATTTCCCGCTTCAGCGACTACATCGACGCTCTCCGTGTTCAGGCCGGTATTCCTGGCATGGTCGCCGCCATCGTCGGCCTCGGCGACGTGCAGTGGGAACGCACCTACGGCGTCGCCGACGTCGACAAGAATCTCGCGGTTCGCACTGACACACCGTTCCATCTGGACGGGATGACGCAGATGTTTGCGGCGTCGCTTGTTCTCCGCTGCGTCAACGACGGCTGGTTCACGCTGAACGAGCCGGCCAGCGGTGGAACGCTCGGCCAATTGCTGTCACATACCTCGCCGGGGCCGTCCGGACCGGTGTTTTCGTACAATCTCGAACGCCTCAACGGCATCGCGCAGCCACTCGCACAGTGCACCAAGACGACGCTGGCCGGGGCAGTCGGCAAGCTGCTCGGCCAGCTGTCCATGCAGGATGCCGTTCCGGGACCGGACGCGGTCGATGCCTCGTGGGCTGATGGCGCGACGCGATCGCGGTATGCCTCCGCGATGAACCGACTGGCAACACCGTACGCCGTCGACAGCCGCGGGCGCCCCAGCGTGTCGTCGTACCCGGCGCGGACGCTGACCCCCGGCGCCGGGCTGATCGCCTCGTTGCACGACCTCGAGCAGTTCGATCTCGGAATCAAGAGCGGATTTGTTCTCGGTCCCGATTTTCTGGTGACCGCGTGGACACCGCAAACGGACGGCAGCGGCCAGCGCCTTCCCCACGCGATCGGCTGGTTCGTACAGTCCTATAACGGCGAGCGGGTCGTCTGGCAGTTCGGCGTCAGCGACAACGCGTCGTCGTCGCTGATGGTAACCATACCGGGCCGCGGCCTGACGCTGATCCTGCTGGCAAACAGCCAGGGTTTGACGAGGCCGTACCCACTCGCGCAGGGCGACGTCACCGCCTCGCCGTTCGCGCGCATTTTCCTGTCCTTGTTCGTCCGATGAGAGGCGCGGCGATCCTGCTCGTACTGATCGCGGCGGCGCCGGCGGCCGCTGCCGACAAGGAAATTCGCGCGTTCTTTGGCGGTACGTTCGGCGGCGGGACGACGCTCGTCGATCTCGAACATGCGGCCGGCAAATGGAACCCCGCCATCGGTGGATCGTTCGTCACGATCGGTGACGTCTTCGGAATCGACGCTGAAGTGGCCAATGCGCCTGGGTTCTTTCAGTCCGGCGATTCGCACCTCGTTTTATCGAGTCACGTCACGACGATCACCGGCAACCTCGTGATCGCCGCACCGCGGAAAAAGACCGAGTACGGGCTGCGGCCGTACGCAGTCGCTGGCGGCGGCGTGATGAGAGCGGCCAAGCAGGATGCGTTCGGGGTTTTTCCGGCTCGGACTCTCGGCGCCATCGACTTCGGCGGCGGCGTCGTCGGTTTCTTCACCAGCCGCTCAGGAGTCTCATGGGAGATTCGGCGGTTCGAAGGACTAGCCGGGGGCGAAGACCCGCCAGGCACGACGATCGGCGGCGAATCGGCGCGCCTGTCGTTCTGGCGGGCAACAATGGCTTTTGTTTACCGATATTAGGTACTAGAATCATGGCGATGAATCGGCGGCGGGTACTTTTGTCCCTCACGATGGCGTTGGCGGCCGGACAGATTGTCGGCGCGCAAGAAAGCCTGCGCATCACACCTTTTGTGCGTGATAACCAGGTCCTGGTTTCGTTCGAACTGGCAGACGCCTACAGCGAAGCGGTGCACGACGCGATCGCCAGCGGCTTGCGGACGACGTTCAGCTACGAGCTCGAGTTGCGTACCGTCGTTCCGGGCTGGGTCGACCGCACCATCGCGCAAACGGTCGTGTCGACGACCGATCAGTACGACAACCTGACGCGGCGGCACTCGCTGTCGCGCAGCGTCGACGGCCGCGTCGAAGAAGCGACGGTGGTCGAAAACGAAGACGTCGTGAAAACGTGGCTGACGCAGTGGAAACAGGTGCGCGTTGCCGACACGGCAAAGCTCGATCCGACGCGCGAGTACTACGTCCGCATCACGACGCGCGCCCGTCCGGTCGGCGGCTCGCTGCTCGGCCTGACGCGCAGCATCAGCGGCCAGGCGAAGTTCACGTTCATTCCCTGATTTAGAACTCTCGTATCGCAGCGGTCGTCTAAGCGTCTCAGATGATCTCTGAGACGTTGTTACAGGACGTCCGCATCGGCGTCCGGGTGCTCCTGAAGGAGCGCGCCTTTTCCGGCCTCGCCATCACGGTTCTCGCGCTCGGCATCTGCGGCGTCGCGACGATGTTCAGCGTTGTGAACGGTGCAATTCTGCGTGGTTTCTCATTTCCGAACAGCGACCGTCTGGCCAGCGCGGCCTTCATCGACCCGACGACCCAGACGGCGAACGGCGCCAACCAGCAGCTCAGCGCGCTGGATTATCTCGAGCTGCTTCCTCAACAACAATCCTTCGAGCGGCTGGCCGCATATCTGAATGGATCGACGGTCAATGTCACCGCCGATGGCAAACCGCAGCGCTACACGGGCGCCTACGTCACCGAACAATTCCTGCCGAGTCTCGGCATCGCGCCGATGTTGGGACGCGACTTCACCGCCGACGACAACAAACCGGGCGCCGAGAAAGTGGCGATCATCGGCTACGGCATCTGGCAGCGGGATTTCGGCGGCGCCCCGACTGTCGTCGGCAAGAGCGTTCGCATCAATGGAAAGCCGGCCACGCTGATCGGCGTCATGCCGAAGGGCTTCGCCTTCCCAGCCAACGAAGAACTCTGGCTGCCGCTGTTTCCAGAGTTCCCGCCAAAGCCGCGCAACGATCTTTCGAGCATCAACCCGTCGGTGCTCGGAACCCTCAAACCCGGCGTGTCAATCGATCAGGCGAACGCCGAATTCACAGCGTTCGCTCGGCGGATGGCGGAGGCATATCCCGAGACGAACAAGCCGTTCAACACCGGTCAGGTGCAGCGGCTCATCGAAGCGTTCACGCCGCGGCAGCTCAAAGGCATCATGTATACGATGCTCGGCTTCTGCGTCGGCGTGCTGATGATTGCCTGCGTGAACGTGATGAACATGCAGTTCGCGCGCTCGACGCTGCGCGCGAAGGAATTCGCGGTGCGATCGTCGCTCGGCGCGACCCGCGCCCGGCTGATCCGTCAGATGCTGACCGAGAGCCTGCTTGTGGCGGTCGTCGGCGGCGCGATCGGTGTCGGCCTCGCCTACTTCGCAATCGACTGGCTCGACACCACCGTGCGCAATCTCGACAACCCGCCGCCGGCCTACATCCGCTTTGGCGTGGATGGTTTGGTGCTTGCACTGACGGTCGGCCTCACTGCGACGGCGTCCGTACTGTCGGGGCTGCTGCCGGCCTGGATGTCGTCGCGCGCCAACGCCAACGCCGTGCTCCGCGACGGCGGCCGCGGCACGACCAGCCGGCGCGTCATGCTCGTCACGCGCGGCCTGGTCGTATTCCAGATCGTCGTGACCTGCGTGCTGCTGATCGGGGCGCTGCTGCAGGTGCGCTCGATTGTCAATCAGCAGAACATCGATTACGGCTACGACACCAACAGCATCCTTTCGGCGCGCATGGGACTGATGGATGGCGACTATCCATCCAACGACATGCGTAAGCTGTTCTACGATCGCATCCTGCGCGATCTGCCGAACGATCCGGATTTCGAGGCAGCGGCGCTCACCAACCGCTTCCGGATGGTGTTCTCGAACAACAGCCCGATTGAAATCGAAGGCAAGACTTACCAGACGAACCGCGATCGGCCCCAGGCCAGCAACGAGCAGGTTTCACCCGGCTTCTTCGACGTGATGGGCCAGAGAGTTCTCCAGGGTCGGCGACTCACCGACGACGACCTCGATGCGAAACTGCCCGTTGCCGTCGTCAACGCGGCGTTCGCGCGCAAGCACTTCGGCAACGACAGCCCGATCGGCCGGCGTTTCCGGACCGTAATCAACCAGGGGAACACGTTCGGTCCGTGGCGGACCATCGTCGGCGTCGTCTCGAACGTGAGGATGCTCGGGCCTTTCAATAATCCGAACGTCGATGACAGCGGCTTTTACGTCCCGTTCTATTCCACGCCAGCCGGTCCGGCGACGCCGGGTCCGTTCATCAGCCAGTTCGCGACCGTGATCGTCAAGCCCAGAGCCGGACAGCGCGCCGATTCCCTCGCCGCGCCGCTGCGCCGACAGATGCTCAAGGCGGATCCCAATCTGCCGCTCTACTTCGTCGGCACGCCGCGCAGCCAGCTCGACGCGTTCGTCGCGCAGAACCGCATCATTGCGATGATGTTCACTATATTCGGGGCGGTTGCGGTCGTGCTCGCCGCCGTCGGCATCTACGGCGTGATGTCGTTCGCGGTGAATCAGCGGACCCAGGAGTTTGGCGTGCGGATGGCACTCGGCGCCAACACGCCCAAAATCCTGCAGATGGTGGTCTGGCAGGGAGCGCTTCAGGTCGTGCTGGGCCTTGCCATCGGCATGGGCCTCGCGCTGCTGCTGACGACGCTCGCGGCGAGCCAGATTCAAGCGACGCTGTTCGGCGTCTCCGTGCGCGACTCGCCCACGTATTTTGCGGTGGCGGGCGTTGTCGTCGCGGTCGCGCTGATCGCGACTCTGGTCCCTGCTCAGCGGGCCACACGGGTCGACCCGATGATCGCGTTGCGGGCCGAATGACAGGACAGGCCCCAGATCATTTCCTCGTTCCGTGATTCGTGATCGAGCCCTGGCGCAGGGTTACGCCGACGCCTTTTCCCGACGCGTCTTTCTCGAACTCGAGCGTTGCGTCAACGACACGCAGGAAGAACATCGTGTCCGACTCGGCGAAGATCCGGATCGCCGGCTGGCCCGTGAGCTGCGTCGTCAGATGGTCGCCCTCGAGGGCGATGGTCATCGTGGCCCCGCCTTGCATGGCGTAGCTGCCGACCAGCGGCGTCAGCTTGTCAACTGGCAGCGACACGGCGGTCCGCACGCGCGGCGTCGTTACGGTGTCGCTGATCCGCATGGCGGTGATGTCGCGTCCGTTCTGATGCAGCGTCGCGCTCGTCACTTTACCGTTTGGGTCCGACGCGAAGTCGAGCTGAGCGTCAACGATCCGATAGAAGAACTTCCCTTCCGCCTCGGCGTAGATCGGCGCCTTTCCCTGGCCGGTCAACTGCGCCATCTCGCGGCCATCCTCGAACGTGACCAAGAGATTGATACCTGGCTGCAGTTCGTAGGTGCCGACGTATTTCTGCAGCGTCGCAGGCGGCAGCGTGATTTCGCGGCGTTCGGTCGTCTGCGGCAGCGCCTCGCCGTGCGCGAGCAGCTCCAGCGTCCGGCCGATGACGCCGGGCGCCTGGCCGTTGATGTTACCGAGCGCGATCACCGTGACCTTCGACTCCGGATAGTAGGCCATATGGGTGTTGAACCCGTCGATCCCGCCGTCGTGCTCGATGACTTTCCGCCCCTCCTTAGTCGTCCTCACGACGAGGCCGAAGGCATAGTCGTTCTTGAACGGAGTGGTCATCTTTTGCAATGAAGCGGCCTGGAGCACCTTTCCTCCGAACAAGGCCTGTTCCCATTTCAGAAGGTCCAGCGTGGTGGAATACAGCGCGCCGGCCGCGTGTGGAACGCTCATGTGAATGTAGCCGGCGTTGACCGGTCCGTTCGGCCCTGCGGTGTAGCCTGACGCGCGCCTCGGGATGATCGCGATGTTCGAGTCGTAACCCGAGTCGGTCATTGCCAGCGGCTTGAACAGATTCATGTCGACAAAGTCGGCGTAGGTTCCGCCCGAGATCTTCTCGATGATCGCGCCGAGGACGACGTAGCCGGAGTTGCTGTACAACATCTTTTCTCCGGCTTCGAAATCGACCGGGCGATCCTTGACCATCGCGATGATTTTTTCCGGCGTGGCAGGAGACACCTGCATGTCGCGATACGCTGGCAGCGCCGTGAAGTTCGGAATACCGCTGCTGTGCGTCAGCAGATTCCTGACGGTGATACGGTCCCACGACGCCGGAATGTCCGGAAGGTAGGTTTTGACGCGCTCGTCGACGCTGAGCTTTCCGCGCTCCTCGAGCAGCAGAATGGCCGCGGCCGTGAACTGCTTGGTGATCGATCCCAGCCGGAACTTGGTCGTCGGCGCGTTGTTGATGTCCCATTCGACGTTGGCGAAACCGTAACCCTTGCTGAGCAGAACCTGCGAGTCGCGCGCGACCAGCACCGCTCCCATGAACGTCCGGTTCTTGACCGCGTCCTGGACGACCTGCTCCATTCGCGAGATGTCCTGGGACGCGGCGGCTGGCGCGAGCGTCAAAACAAGCAGCGCAACCCCGAGCAATCTGCTTCGCATACGCCCGCATTTTAGTTAATCTGGATTCGTGGCCGGCCGACAAGATCAGACGGGCGAAGCGGTCAAGGAACGGGTCAAAGTCGAGAAAAAAGAGCCGTCTTTATATAAGGTTGTCTTGCTGAACGACGATTACACCACAATGGAATTCGTGATCCGAGTGCTCGAATCGGTGTTTCAGAAATCGCCCGCTGAAGCCTATCGGATCATGATGAATGTGCACGTTCAGGGGCGTGGCATCGCCGGTGTGTATCCCTGGGAGATCGCCGAAACCAAGGCGGATACGGTGGCGTCGCTGGCCCGCGCCGCCCAGTTTCCGCTGCGAGCGGCTGTCGAGGAAGCCTGACCTGTGTTTTCACCGTCTGTCGAAGTCGTTCTCACCATTGCCTTCCGCGAAGCGGAATCGCGGCGTCACGCCTACCTGACCCTCGAGCATCTTCTCTATTCGCTGGCGCACGACGCTGACGGTGAACGGATTCTCGGCGCGGTCGGGGTCGATTTGCCGAAGCTGCGCCGCGATCTCGACGCGTACCTGCGCGAGTCGGTGGAAACCGTCAAGCGCGGCGAAGAGCGCGAACCGGCCCAGACCGTCGCGTTCCGGCGGGTGCTCCAGATTGCCGCGATGCATGTCCAGAGTGCGCAGCGCGCCGAAGTCCAGGCCGGCGACATCCTTGCCGCGATTCTGCAGCAGCCGCAGACGCAAGCGGCGCAGTTGCTCGCGGCGCATGGCGTGACGCGCCTCGATGTGCTCGAGTATCTGTCCCACGGCATCACCAAGACGCCGATTACGCCTGACGAACCGGCCGAACCGGCCGAGGCCGCGAGCGCCGGCACCGGCCAGGAAGGCTCGGCCACCGCCCGCGATCCACTGGCCGCTTACTGCACCAACCTCACAGAGCGGGCCAGGCAAGGCAAGCTCGATCCGTTGATCGGCCGAACCGACGAACTGCAGCGGACCATCGAAGTGCTCTGCCGGCGGCGGAAGAACAATCCGGTCTTCGTCGGCGAGGCCGGCGTCGGCAAAACGGCCATGGCCGAAGGCCTGGCGCAGCGGCTGCTGGCCGAGGATGTCCACGACACCCCGGGAGCATTGTCAGGGGCCGAGGTGTTCGCCCTCGATACCGGAGGTCTGCTCGCCGGGACGCGCTTCCGCGGCGATTTCGAAGAACGGTTCAAGGCGGTGATCAAGGCACTCAGCGCGCGGCGGCGTCCGATTTTGTTCATCGACGAAATGCATTCGACCGTCGGCGCCGGCGCCACCACCGGCGGCACCATGGATCTGGCGACGCTCATCAAACCCATTCTCACCAGCGGCGAGCTGCGCGTCATCGGGTCGACAACGTTCGAGGAATTCAAGCACATCGAGAAAGACCGCGCGCTGGCGAGGCGCCTGCAGAAGATCGCGATCGAGGAGCCGACGCAGGACGAAGCGGTCAAGATCCTCGCCGGCCTGCGGAGCCGCTACGAAGAACACCATCGCGTCAAATACACCGACGAGGCGATCGCGGCTGCCGTGAAACTGGCGGCGCGTCATCTGCGCGACTACCGCCTTCCCGACAGCGCGATCGATCTGATCGACGAAACCGGCGCGGTGGCACGGCTCGCAGCTGCGCCGGCCCTTCCCGCCTCCTCCGATCTTTCCGAACAGGGCGACGCTCCAGCCCAGGAACAGCCGGTGATTGTCGACGCACCGGAGGTCGAGCGGGTTGTCGCGCGCATCGCGCGGATCCCGGCGCGGCAGGCGTCGTCGTCCGACAAAGAGCGGCTGCGAGGTTTGGAAGACGCGCTCAAGAATGTCGTGTTCGGCCAGAGTGAAGCGGTCCACCTGGTCGCTCAGGCGATCAAGCGATCGCGCGCCGGTCTGGCGTCACCGGATCGTCCGGCCGGTTGCTTCCTGTTCACCGGGCCGACGGGCGTTGGCAAGACCGAGCTGGCCAAGCAGTTGGCGCTGCAGCTCGGCAACGAATTCACGCGCTTCGACATGAGCGAATACATCGAGAAACACGCCGTCGCCCGCCTGATCGGCGCGCCGCC
>Ga0066903_100007022_pt1 | contig 10126 bp, 7 predicted proteins | sample PanSoiMetaGPlot1_FD_67491 | JGI IMG/M metagenome (GOLD analysis project Ga0066903, IMG submission 67491) | Tropical forest soil microbial communities from Panama analyzed to predict greenhouse gas emissions - Panama Soil - Plot 1 (version 2) | ecosystem: Environmental > Terrestrial > Soil >... | reverse complement strand
CCGCCCGAACCGCCCAAGGTCGGTTGCGCGTGACAAAGGAAGCATTGATCGGCATTGTGACGCGCGCCCAATCCGTTGGAATTGGTGTGAAATTGCGGGAATATCGGGTCAAGCTCGCCCAGCCCTACGACCGGCGAACCTGGCGTCACGTCCGAGCACGTGTCGCATGTTGATTCCAGTTGCCCCGCGCGACTGATACCTTCGATGAACGACGCCTGCTCATTGGGATTGGCGGTGGCACCGGTCGTTGGATGCGGACTGATCAGCGGCGGATGCGGAATCGGAATGCCCCTATACTGAAGATAGCCTGCGGTATTTTGCAGACCGCCTCGCACCCCTGGGTCTTGTTGACCAAAGGCCGGCAGGACAAGCAGGTATATTAATCCGGCGACCGCCGCAGCCGCTGGGATAACGCCTGAATGCAGATGCCTGATCAGGCCCCGGCGATCGCTTGCCGGAGCAGACTTGGGACGACGTTCGGCTGAAGCGGCTTGAATTGCGCAGCCGTGCAGGAACCAGGTGGCCTCACGGTGGCGAACCATGAAGAATCTCGTCACTTCCCCCTCCTCGCTGACAAAGATCACCCCCATCCTGGGCGGACCGCCGCGCCGGGCAGGTGGTGGCGATGTCAAGTGTGCGGGGGCTGCGCCGAAGCGGCGATGAGACCCTCCCGAAATCGTCCGAAATCTCCGGAAATCTTGATAAAAGTTCCAAAACTACGTATGATTGTTGTGGGCGAGATATTCAAATGGGGGACGATATTCCGGTGTCGCGACGGTAAGGGGCGGCGCTTTGGGAGGACGGGAGCAGGGTGGATGCTCTTGGCGTCGGGGTGCGTAATTTTTGGCGATTTCCGATTCAACGTTCCAACGCGCGAGCTGTCGCGGATCGGAAACCACGGTTCGGCGACGCCGATCTCGCTAGGATCGCGGGCCGCCGATCTCTTGCATCTTTTCCTCCGCCGCCCTGGCGAGCTCATTACCAAGAGCGAGATTATGGACGCCGTGTGGCCGAACGTGGCGGTCGAGGAGAGCAATCTGACGGTCCAGATATCGGCGCTTCGCCGCGCCCTCGGCAGCGGCCGCAATGGCGCGAGCTACATCCAGACGGTGCCGGGACGCGGATACCGGTTTACCCCGTGGGTGAACAATTCAGCCCCGCCGGTCAAAGAGGCAAATGGGTCGGGGATGATGGTGCCCGCGGGTACGGCGGGCGCGTTCACGGCGGACCACGCTGAACCGTTCCCCCAGGACCTGCTGGCATCGCCAGAGTCCGGTCCTTCTTTGCCGCAGCCCCACGTCGTCGCATCGCCGCTCGTCCCGGCCGACGATGCAGCGGTGGCAGCCGTACGCCCGCAGCACACGGGCATCTGGTGGCTCTTTTGTCTCCAGGGGATGACCGGGATCATTCTCGGCTTGATGCTCCTTACGGCTCCTGGCGTAACAACTGCAGCGCTCGTTTCCTTCCTCGCTTTGTACTGGCTGATCATGGGGATACTGGCGATCGTGCGCATTTTCGTGGATCAATCGGTCCCCCGGTTCTGGTCGCTTCTCGCCGGCCTGGTGGGAGTTGTGGCTGGAGTATTCGTGCCAAGACACCCGCTCCTGATGACCCTGACCGTGCCGACCGCGATCGTCATCGTGCTGGGCGTGCAAGGCCTGATCATGGGCGCAATCGAGATCGTGGCCGGCCTCATGGGCGGCGGGATCGGGTCATTTATCCTCGCGGGGATCTACCTGCCGGTCGGCCTGTTCCTGGTTGGCTCGCCCGTGGTGGCGGCGCTCGAAACGCCCCTCGGATTCGCCATGCTCTTTCTTGCACAGGGTGTGGCACTCACAGCACTTGCATTCCGCACAAAGGCCTGAGTGGATCGATTTTGACGAGGCCGCGCGCTAAACCGCGCCTGTTACTCGAAAAACACAAGCGCCGAAATTCGCTCACGCACCCCTGCTCAAAACATCATCACGTGACCTGGTCAGCAGGTTTTCGGCGCTGCGCCCGGGCCCCATTAATCTCGCCCGACTTCAAGGCTGACATCGGCGTCATGAAATAGCCATATTGTCGACTGTGAGTCATAAAGACGTATTCGGGGCAATTTCTACCTGGGACAGTACCAATCAGGGTCTCTCAGTGGGGAATTTGAGAGGGGCTGAAATGCTTACGACATCGCGTCGGGACCTTGTTCTATCTGCAGCTGTGGCCGCAGCTGCGCTTGGCCTGGACAAAAGCCTCGCCATGGTCGCGCCGACGGACGGCCAGCCCGCCGCACCGCAGCGAACCCAGCACAAACCGAGTGCGCAGGTACGAAAGGCGCAGACGCCGGAGCCGAAGCCGGGGTTTCGGCGATACAAAGTCGGAGATGCCGAAATCACGGCCTTGTATGACGGGATTTGGGAAAAAGCGCATGACCCAAACTACTTCGGCAACGCAACCGTCGCGGAGGTCAAACAAGCCCTGGCCGATGCCGGGCTCACCACCGCATTCGTGCCGATCCCGATCACGGTGTTCGTCGTCAAGGTGAACGGCAAGCTCATTCTGTGCGATGCCGGAGGCGGCGACCAGGTCCAAGCCTTCAATCCAAATTCTGTGTTCGTCTCCGGCAAGATGATGGCCAACATGAAGGCGGCCGGCATCGACCCCAAAGCGATCGAGACGATCCTGATCTCGCACTTCCATCCCGACCACATCTTCGGGCTGCTTGGCAAAGCGACCAACGCGCCGGTGTTCCCCAACGCCGAAGTCATTGTGCCGGCGGCCGAATACAAGTGGTGGACCGATCCATCGCTTATCGCCCACCTGCCTGAGTGGCGCCGGCCGCTTGCCCAACGCATTCAGACCGTGATCCCGAACTGGAAGAACGTGCTTCCGGTCGAAGGTGAAGACGAGGTGGTGCCCGGAGTGAGCTTCATCAGTGTACCCGGACACACGCCCGGCCATACCGCCTTTCACCTCAGCTCCGGCCGGGCACAATTGATGATTTCCAACGACACCGCCTATGTGCCGGCGCTGTGCGCCGAGCATCCGAATTGGCACGGAGCTTTTGACCAGGATGGCGCGATGGCCGAGGCCTCCCGCCGCAAGCTGCTCGACCGGGTGGTTGCCGATCAAATGTTGATCTGCGGCTCGCACTTCCCTTGGCCCGGACTTGCCAAAATCGCAAAAGATGGCGGCGGCTACGCGCTAACCACGATGCGAAGCGTGTAACTGCCGCCTGACAAGGCTATCGACGCGCCTGCCCGAGCCGAAGTCCGCCATTCAAGCCATGATTGTCCAATCATTGATTGAATGGAAAACAGTTGGGCTACGCCGATTGGTGTACAACATGCAGTCGTTTTCCGGCGATACCTTCTTAGCGGACCGGCGTTCGAGGGCACGCCGATGACATCGCTTTACGATCTCCTCGGTGTGCATGCGAGCGACGACGCCGCGACCCTCAAGAAGGCGTTCCGCAACGCTGTCAAAGCGCATCACCCCGACCTCCACCCTGATGATCCCGACGCCGCGTCGCGATTCAGGGAGATCATTGCCGCCAACGCCCTCCTTCGCGATGCAAAGCAGCGGGCGACTTACGATCGGCTGCTAGGCCTCGAACACCAGCAAGTTCAGTGGAAGCTCGAGCATCAGCGACGCCAGTCCGAGCATGCCCGCCGGCAACTTCGGTCAAAGCGGACACGCACAACCGTCGCGGTTGCGGTCGTTGGCGCGCTGGCCGGCGGATATGGCCTGTTTGCACCTAAGGCGACGATCACCGCCATCGTGGCCGTCAAAGCGCAAAAACACGCCGAGACGGCCGGCGCCTCGGTTAAAACCGGCGGGCAAACCGCGACTGTCGCGACGGCACCTGAAAAGGACAGGAATGCCGTCGTGACCGCCGACGCGGATGCGGTCGAAGGCGATTTGACCCACCTGGGCGAACCGGTCGAGACGGCCGCCGCCAAACTGACGGGACACGCCAATCCGACGGACGACGACGCGACGCGCCGCATGCCTGACGGTGCGGGGGTCCCGGGCGGAGCCATTATGCTGAGCGCCACCGCATCCGAGACCAACGGCCGCGAAATCCCCGATCTCGCCCGCGAGCTCGCGCTTGCTCCTCCATCGAGCAACGCCAATTTCCACAGAGAGCTCGGAATCGCCTTTTACCGCAGCGGCGATTTTCCGCAAGCTATCGCCAACTTCGATGAAGCGATCCGGCTCGATCCCGGCGACGCGCGGGCCTACAACATCCGCGGCAATGTCTGGGATGACAACGGCGAGGTCGAGCGCGCGCTCGCCGACTACGACAGTGCGATCCGCATCGATCCGAACAACCCCGCCGCATTCCATGACCGCGCCATCCTGTGGCAACGTCAAGGGGCACTCGATAAGGCCCTCGTCGATTTGGATCGGGCGATCCGGTTCAGCTTCGCTGACGCCAATATGTACTGCGACCGTGGCCTCGTCTGGTATGAAAAGGGCCGACATGACCGCGCGATCGCCGATTTCAATCAAGCGATCAGGCTCGATCCCGACTCTGCCGCCGCCTGCATCAGTCGCGGCCTCATCTGGCATCGCAGCAGCGACTTCAAAGTCGCCGACGCCGGCAAAGCGATCCGCGTCGATCCAAGCGTATTTGATGCGACACGGCGCACAAACCTGCGTCCTTGACAGACGCCATCGTCGCCATCCATGAAACGGCCCACCCCTCTCAACATGTGGTAAGCGGCGTCCATGGGACTGAACGTCGCGACGTCGGTTTGTTAGGCTCCCTTGCCGGCTGCAGGCGACTTCTCTTTATCTTTTTGTGGATTTACAACAATGATCCGCCGACGCTGCGCTGGCATCGGATATGAGAGACATCGACACGCCGACTGACACCGAAAGTGAGAACGCCATGCTCCGGCGCCGCATCACGGCACTGGAGCACGACGTGCAGAATCTCCGCGCGATGATGACGCCGCTGCTTCGCAGTTCGTGGCGCGGGAAATGGAGCCCCAAGCTCTTCCAATGGGTCCAATACGAACCGCGTGATGTGGTGGAGTTGACCGCGGCCGTCCCGGAAATGCCGCTGCCGCCGCCCGCTCCGCGGATCGCGATCGTCACGCCGTCTTACAACTACGCCGAATTCCTCGGCAAAACCGTTATGAGCGTGGTCACGCAAAGCTACCCACACCTCACCTACGTGGTGCAGGACAACAACTCGACCGACGGAACCGCTGAGCTCCTATCCCACATTGCCGGCAGGAACTCCATGCAGGAACCGCGCCGCCTGATCTTGCGCACCGAGGGCGACCGCGGTCAGGCGGACGCCATCAATCGCGGATTCGCGGCCGTGCCGGACGCCGAGATCATGGCCTATCTCAACGCTGACGACATCCTGCTGCCCGGCACGCTTGCCTATGTGGCACGAGCGTTTCTCAAATATCCGGAAGTCGATGTCGTCTACGGCCACCGCATCTTCATCGATAGCGACGGCATGGAGACGGGACGGTGCGTGCTGCCGAACCACGACCGCAGCACCATCATGTGGATGGATTACATCCCGCAGGAAACCATGTTCTGGCGCCGCCGTGTGTGGAACCGCGTCGGTCCGTTCGATGAGAGCTTCCGCTTCGCCATCGATTGGGATTTCATCTTGCGCGCCCACGAGGAGGGCTTTCGCTTCAGGCGCCTGCCGAGATTCCTCGCATGCTTCCGGTGGCACGACCGCCAGAAGACGAGCGCCATGCGAAAGGTCGGTGCCGATGAGCAGAAGCGCTTGCGGCAGCGTCACCTTGGTTACGACCCCACCGGGAAAGCGATCGGGCGCAAGATCAAGCGTTACCTGCGCCGGCACGTGCTGTTCCACCGTCTCTACAAGCTGCGCCTGCTTGGTCTTGACCGGGATCAGGCGTGAATCTCAATCTCGCGGCGGTCATAACCGTGAGGTTAAACTTCAGAACAAAATCGAGGTCGTCAACCGGCGTTCACCCTGCTCCCAGAAGGTCGTCTCGTCCCGCTACGGCCGCTCCCCGAATTTGCGCCGTATCGCCTCGATTTCGGCAACTGTCGGCAAGCCCGCCTCGTTACCGAGATGCTGGATCTTATGAGCGGCGGCGGCCCGCGCGAACCGCAGGTGCTCCTCCCAACTTTTGTCTGGTTCGCACAGGTAGGAGTACACATAGGCGCCGTGAAAGACGTCTCCGGCGCCGCTGGTGTCCAGAATCTGCCGCGACGGTACCGGGAGCGCGGTCATGAGGTGAACCGCGTCCGTCTCATCGTACCATAGCAGGCCCCGCTCTCCCGATGTGACGCCGCCGATGCGGCAGCCACGCGCCTTGAGGTACTCGAGCATCTCGCTGGGTGAGAGCCGCATCTGCTCGCAGAGCCGCTCGGCCACAATGGCCACGTCTATAAAGGCGAGCAGCTCATGGGTGTTCGAGCGGAGTCCGCCGCCGTCAAGGGAGGTCAGGATTCCGGATGCCCGGCATTTCTGGGCATAGTGAATTGCTGCATCAGGCTGGTGGCCATCGACATGCAGCACGCGGCAGCCGGTGAGATCAAGAACAGGAAACGGATTGAGATAGGCGCCATCGCGGCAGCGCACGATCGCGCGTTTGCCGTCTTTGGGCATGATGAACGACAGTGACGACGCTCCGACCGTTCGTGCGTGGACCGGGATGGCGTATTTCGCCGCCATGTCGAGAAACATGCGCCCGAGCCAGTCATCTGCCACGGAGGTCATGAGGTCCGGAACGATGGAAAGCTTCGCACAGCAGAATGCCGCCGTGACGGCATTGCCGCCGAATGAAACCGCGTAAGCCGAGGCCACATGTTTCTCATCGCCGGTCGGCATCCGATCGGTCAGAAACGTAATGTCGATATAGGTTTGGCCGATGAAAAGTGCTTGCACGGTGTCTCGCCTTGTCTCGCCTTTCTATCGCCGAAAGCTAATGGCCTCACCTCTAACGCTTTTGCCGGCGTTTCAGAGGCGCACGTTCGCGCGCCCCAGTAACGGCGCCCGGAAATGACCGAAGAGGAATCAAGCGCCCGGCGCCCCAACAATATGGCTCTTTCCGGCACTTGGTCCGAGGTACCATCGCCCGCAAAGGAGCATGCGAACCGGCCCCTTCAACATCGCCGGCCGTCGGGCGACCCTGGTCGCCATTCCAGGAATCAGCGATCAGTCCGTCATCAGAACGGACAGCAACAGCACAGCGATCTGATTCTGGTTCCTGTGAGTTCGACCGCAAGGGTCGCCCCTGCATCATCCTCATTCAACGAACGCACGCGCACTGCGGCCTGTCGCCCGCAATTGACCCGATATTCATCGGCAATATACCGTATACTTAGCTTGACATGGGAGGAGGCACCAAATGAGGCGACCGAAGACGGCGCGGATGCTGCTGGCTGCTGCGACAGCGTCTGCCGCGATTTTGCTGACCCAGCCTCTTCACGCGGAAGTGCTCGAGAAAACGGCCGAAGCGGGCGGTGCCACCGTTCACTACAAGGTCGTGCTTCCGAACGGCTACGATCCGGCGAAGGCCTATCCGGCTGTCCTGGCGCTGGGTGGCGGCCCGCAGACAATGAACACGGTCGACAACATCCTCGCTCGCAACTTCCGCGGCGAGGCCGAAAAGCGCGGCTATATCGTTGTCGCCCCGGCGGCGCCCGACGGCGAGCTGTTCTTTGACGAGGGAGACCGCATCTTCCCTGAATTTTTGAAAATGATTCTGGCGGACTACAAAATTCAAGCCGACAAATTTCACATCGCCGGACCGTCGAACGGGGGCATTGCGGCGTTTCATATCGCGGCAGCCAATCCGCAATACTTCCTGTCCGTCACGGCTTTCCCCGGATACATGTGGAGGCCCAGCGCCGCAAAGCTTCAGGCCATCTCGGATATGTGCGTTTTCATGTATGTGGGCGAATTCGATCCCTATATGTGGCACAACGAGATGAAGACCGAGGCCGCAGTTCTTCGTGCCTACGGTGCGGTCGCACGCTACAGCGTAGAGAAAGATCAGCCGCACCGGCTGGAGACCCTCGCGGGCGCCAACGCCGGGCGCCTGTTCGACGGGTTTGATGAGGCCGCGAAGGGCTGCAGCAAGTAGGTCACAAGCCCGCCGCAGCGTCCTGGCTCAATCCGCACCAGCAACTGACGATGTGCCGTCGCGATGCCAAGGCAACGGCGCGACGCCCTGTTGGTCTCGGAAAACACCATGACTCCAGACCCGGATTTCAGCCAAAAATTTTCCGCGCTCAAGGCAGCCGCCCAACGCCAACGGGGGTCGAGCCCCAGCGGTGATTTGCGTCGCGCATTGAATGATCTCGCCGTTCTTTCTGATATCGACGATATGGTGATCGCCGACTTGGTTGCCGAGCTCAGCTCTCCGACCGGCGCCGGTTTCCTTGCGGTGTGGCTCGGCGCGCGGGTCGAAGGGGGTCGCGATCCCGACCGCACTGGCCGTCCGATCGCTGAAGCGTTCCTGAAGTGGAGCCGGACCATCGGGACCCGCACCGACCACGAGGCGGACGGTGATGGCGGCGCCGTAGACAACCCGCACCAGGGGGACGACGAAACGATCGCCGGCATGCAGCTCCTCGGCCAGGCACTGGTCGCCCATTTGGCGCGCTCGCCTGGTCTGCGCCGCTGGTTCGTCGAAACCGACGAGATCTACGGCGAACTGCGCCGCGTGCAGCAGCATTCGATTGGCGCGGCGTGGATGCTCGAACTGTTGCGCCAGCGCAGCGGCAAGCTCGTCGTGCTTAATGTCAGACACAAGATCGGGGTTGTTGTCCTTTACAGCAACATCGCCACCTGCTTTCACCTCTTCACGCTGCTTCAGGGCGCGCTCGCTGAAGTGATGCCGGACGCGCAAAAGGTTTCAAAGCACGTCATCGATATCGCGCGCGGGGCTCAACCAGGAATGGCCCAAGACACGGCGTGGTGGCACTACGGACAGGCCCATGCCGCAGAACCCAGTCTCGCAGCGTCGGTGTGGGGAGAAGCCGGGCCGGAAAGCATATCCACCGTCGACGGGCGGCAGGTCCTGCTGCTTTGGCCCCCTATTCTGCAATCGAGGTCCTGGGATGCGGGCTTCTTTTCGCCGATCTTGGAGGCAACCCCTCCGGGCGTCGCGGTCATGGAGGTGCTGTCTTCCTCGCAGGTCGAAGCCTGGCAGGCTCGCCTCGGCCTTGCTCCGACCGCCTCTTTTGACCGATCTTGGAGAGGCAAGCCCTGCGCGCGCTGAGGTCAGGGATGCTTGCGCGAAGCTAGAAGCGTGGGGGGTTCGCCGCGGCCCACTTGATTGCCGATGCGCGTGCTCCATGATGAGTGTGTTCCACGCGCCCCGCGTGAGGAGTTTCTCGCCACGAGGTCAAAACTTCGCGCGAAACGGGGTCGGGCTCCGGTGAAAAACGCAGAATTGCTACAACTGCCGGCGAAGCCGCGGCTTTTGGTCGGCACGCTTCGCTTTGCCTACCCTACGACGCGTCCAGCGACCGCAACACGCTACCGCCCAAGCGCCGCGCTGACGAGCTTCACGCCGTCATCGCTCGCCCATTCGGCCGGTCCCGCAAGGGAAGCAAGCTCACATCCGTTGGGGTCGACGAGGAGCGTGGTCGGCATCCCCATCGCCTTGCCGACCGCCTTGAGGTTTTGGAAAACCTTGGCGGTGGCATCAGAGTAATAGGCCAAGCGCCCGACTCCGGTCTCCCGCAGCCAGTCTTTCGGCTTCTCGGTATTGCGGGTATCGATGTTGACCGCAACCACCTCGAAATCCGGTGCGCCCAGCTTGCCCTGAAGGGCATCGAGCGCCGGCATTTCCTTGCGGCACGGCACGCACCACGTCGCCCACAAATTGAGGAGGACGGTTCGGCCGCGCCAGTCGGCGAGCGACTTCGGTTGGCCGGAGGCGTCGCGGAACACCAATTCCGGGAGCTTGCGAGCCTCGTCGGCGACCTTGACGGCTGCGACCTCGCCGTGGGCGAGCGGTTCCATCCGGCGGGCAAGGTTTAGCGCCGACCGGCATGTGGGCTCGCCCGCGTTGCGCGACACGCCTACAACGCCGTATACCGCCGCAAGGGCGCCAAGCCCTGCGACCGCCGCAACCAGCGCCAAAGGCACCTTGCGGGCCCCCTGCCTACCCTCCCCGGCAGGTGGGGC
>Ga0066903_100007021_pt1 | contig 10127 bp, 9 predicted proteins | sample PanSoiMetaGPlot1_FD_67491 | JGI IMG/M metagenome (GOLD analysis project Ga0066903, IMG submission 67491) | Tropical forest soil microbial communities from Panama analyzed to predict greenhouse gas emissions - Panama Soil - Plot 1 (version 2) | ecosystem: Environmental > Terrestrial > Soil >... | reverse complement strand
TTAAAATCCGCGGCTGCTGCGGCAGCGTGCCAGTTCAAGTCTGGCCCCGAGCACACGTCCCGGTTGGCTCCGAAAAGGTGACGTGGCTAAGCTCCGCCTCGTCCGCTGCTCATCTCTTTGCGCAAGGGGGACGCCGCATGAAGATCTCAGGCGGGTGGGTGCTGGCTTTCGTTCTCCTGATCGCCTGCGGGGACAGCAGCTCCTCCAGCGGCGGAACGAAGTGCACCGGCGCTCTCTATGACAAATGCGCCAGCGCCCCCGGTTGCACGTCCGGCGTCTGCCAGTCGTCGCCGAGCATCGGAATGTTCTGCACGCAAACCTGTACTCCCGGGCAGGCCTGTCCAGCCCAGAACGGCACCGCGGTGACCTGCAGCAACATGGGGGTCTGCCTGCCGGCAGCGACGAACAGCTGCTCGCTGTGACGCGCTCGGCGGCTCCGCCGCTCAGCGCTGAGCCCGCCTGCGGCGAGCCCCGGCCCGGGGCTCGTCGGCGGTGAGCACCTGCACCAGCCTGGGCTCGGTGATCCTGCGGAGAAGGGTCCGGAGCTGGTGCTGCTCGGTCAGGTCGAGGACCCCGAGAATGCTCTCCGTCGCCTTCTGGACCACCGGCTCGAGCCTCCGGTGCCAGCGGCGGCCCGCTGCGGTCAGGGTCACCAGCCGCCTCCGCTGGTCGAGCGGATCGAGCGCCCGGGCGGTCAGGCCCCGCCGGTCCATCTCGTCGAGCAGGCGAGAGATGCCCGCGGGATGCTGGGCGGTGAGCGCGGCCAGGTCCTTCTGGCTCGCAGCTCGCTGCTCCACGAGGCGGTCGGCAACGGCCCACTCGCTGATCGACTGGCCGCGCCGGCCGAGCTCCCGCGCGGCAGCCATGTACAGCGCCCGGCGAACCCTGGCGATCATCCGGGTCAGTTCGTGCAGCAGGGGTGCGGCACCATTGCTCGGCATGGGACCCTCTCCCCGGGAGGGACACCCAGGGTCGAAATCGTTGCGTGGGCACCCAAGGAAATCCGAGAACGGCATGCCGCCGAGGCTTCAATGCTCGAAGAAGACCTCCGGCCCCCGCATGGCCCGGCGTACCAGCAAGCGGACTGCCCAGAGTCCCAGCCATCCTCCGATCACGAGCGAGAGGGTGGGGTCGACCCAGTGCCAGCCGAACAGCGCGATGCACGCCGCACCGATCAACCCGCCCAGCGTCATTCCGCCATCGGAGAGCTCGTGGGCCAGCGCCGCGCGGAAGGAGAAGTGCGTCGCCGCAGGCTTCCGGAAGAGCAGCGCCGAGCAAGTATTGGCCGCGAGTCCAAGAAGCGAGACCAGCATCGCCGCGGCGTTGGGAAGCTCCGCCGCCGGACTGAGCAGGTGGTCGACGCTGATCCACACCACCCAGCCGGCGATGGCCACCACGATGACCAGGACGGTGACCGCGCCGAAGTCCTCGCTCACCCCGTGGAGCCGTCCGGGAGGGATGAGCAGGACCAGGAAGATGCCCAGGTGGGCGAGGAGGTGCACTGCGTCCGCGAGGAGGAACAGGCTCCCGCTGGCGTGCGAGGCGATGAGCTCCACCGCCCCGGCGAACACCGTGATGGCCGCGGCGATGCCCACCCGGGAGGCGGGCACGTGGGAGAGGTGGTGATGGTGGTCGTGCGGGGGATGCGGACCCAAGACGCCGAGCTATATGACAGGCGCGCCCGGCACGCTCGAAGTCAATCGCCTCCACCGACCCGGTGCCGCGCTCCCGGCGTCCCGGCGCCGCCCGGAGAGACTGGCCGTCCCAGGCCAAGCGCATCGACCATCACCCGGAACACCTCGGTGTTGTCCATGAAGCCGTGGACTCGTTCCGACCCCGGTCCCGTCGCGTCGAGGACCACGTCGTCCATGGTGTGCACGCCGCCCTCGGCGCTCCTCGGGAGGTTGCCCTCCATCAGTACCGCCCGGGCGTTCTTCTCCGCGGGATTGGCCGTCCAGCCTTTTCCGTCCGCCACTGGAACGGTGGGCTCGCGCGGGCCGGCGAGAGCGGGTGAGTGGTCCTCCCAGTGGTCCGGCTCGTCCGAGTAGAAGACCGCCAGCCCGTGGCGCGCGTCGGGCCGGGCTGGGTAGCCGTCCGGTCCTGGCGCCGGGTAATCCGGAAAGGCCGCCTCGGCGTGGGTACGAACCCTCTCCCGTGGAGGCGCGGACGATGCCTCGTCGACCGTCCCGACGATGGAAAGGCCATGGGTGTGGTCGGCGGTGACCAGGATCAGCGTGTCGTGGTGGCGGCCGACGAAGTCCCGGGCCACCTGGACCGCGTTGGAGAGCATGATGGTGTCCCAGGTCGAGCGCTCCCAGTCCAGCCGGTGGCTGAACTTGTCGATGAGCCCGGCCTCCACCATCAGGACGAACCCGTCCGGATTTCGGGAAAGGACGTCGAGCGCGGCGCGGGTCATCTCGGTCAGGTCCGGCTGATCCGGGAACTGCGGCACGGTGCCCTTGTGGAGGAACTTCCGGTCCAGGACGCCGTCCATGTTGTCGGGGTGGAAGAGGCCCAGCAGCTTGCGTGAGCGGGGCGCCGCGGACCGGAGCTCGGTGGCGGTGGTGACATAGGCGTAGCCGGCGTCCCGGTAGCGCTGGAGCGGGTCCAGCCCGTCGTTCCGCTTGCTCTCCTTCGTCCCCGAGGCGAGGAACCACGCCCGCCCGCCGCCGAGGACCACGTCGACGCGGGCGTCCAGGAACATCGACGCGATCTCCGCCTTTCGTGCTCGGCGCCGAGTGTGCGCCACCATGGCGGCCGGGGTCGCGTCCTCGATCTCTGCATCGCTCACCACTCCCACCGCCATGCGAGTCCGGCGCTTGACCAGCTCGACCAGGGTCTCGACGCGAGGGTGCTCGAAGTCGTTCTCGGCCCGTGAGGCGTAGACCCCCATCGCGTTCACCGAGCTCTTGTGCCCGGTGGTGTACGCGCTCATCGAGTTGGCCGAGTCGGTGATGATCGAGTCCACGCCGCTCGTGCCGACCAGGGCGGTGTGCGGGAAGTCGTCGAAGGAGAGCTTCCCCTTGAACTTGCCCTGCGCCATCCCACGGGACAGGAGCCGCGCCGCCGTTCGGTTCGCGGGGGAGAGCCCGTCACCGATGAAGAGGATGACGTTGCGCGCCTTCCGCGGACCGGTCGCGTACACGTCCCAGACGACTCGGAGCGTCTGGTCGCCTCCGGTGGCGACGACCTCCACCCGGCCGGGCTGGGAGACCGAGACCCCCTGGAGGACCCAGGAGCTCACGGACTTTCCGTCCTCTCTCTCGAGCCACACCGGGGATCGCTTGAAGACCGTCTCTGCCGGCCGCCCGTTCACCGTCACCCGGATCCGTTCCCGGGGAACGACCTGGTCGAACTCCACCTTCAGGTCGAACCGGCTGCCGGCGAGGAGCGACGCCCGGTCGATCGGGTAGATCGCGCCGGCGCGGGCCGGTCCGGCGAGGCAGAGGCAGGCGACGGTTAGGCCAGCGGCGAGTCGGCTCATGCGGGGTGGGGCTCCCTGGTCTCCGGCGGGTGCGGCCGGAGGTCTGCTCCGTTCATGTGACGAACCGATGACGGAAGCGTCCCTTGGTTCGGGCCTGCAGGAGCGCGCCCGCGTCGAGGCTCAGTGCGGCGCAGTTTCTGCCGCCAGCCTCCGGATCCGCGCCTCCGCCGGCCGGAGGTCGAAGGGCACGCCGAAAACCTTTGCCAGCTCGTCGGGCTGCGGCTTGTTGCCGTCGGCCACTAGCGAGCGGATGAGCTTCCCGGCCTCCGCGCTTCCATACCAGTCCGGTCCGAACTTGCTCCGCATCCCCTCCGACATGAGATGTGCGAGCGCGAAGGCCCGGGAGTAGTCGACAGCGTAGAAGGTGTCGTCCACGTCCGTCCGGAAGCGGAGCGCGTCGGTCTCGTCCATTGGCAGACCGTACGCGGTCGAGAAGACGTTCCGGTACACGGCCATCGGGTCGTTGGTCGGACCCTCGTAGAGCCCCTTCCACAGCGAGGGCGAGCCCCCGTGCAGCACCGATTCGTAGACCAGCTTCGCGTACGCGTACCGGCGCAGGTAGTAGAGCTGATAGAGCAGCTGCAGCCGCGCGAGGTCGCGGATGTCCTGGTCGCTCATCACCGGGTCGTTCCGCTTTGCCGAGGCGTTGTGGGCTTGGACGAACGTGCGATACCGGCGAATCCATACCGGATCCGCCCAGGCGTACCGGAACAGCTCGCCTAGTCCCTCGGTGAAGACCCCCGGCCCGAGCTGCTGGAACTCCCAGACCTTGGTGGTGGTGTTGGCGAACATCACCGCATGCCCGCCCTCGTGGAAGAGAACTCCCACGCTTTCCAGGCCGGGAATCGGCTTCAGGTTGATTCGGACGTCGTCCGGGACATGGATTCCCCAGCAGGCCGCCCGGGGCTCCTTCAGCGGGTTCGTCGAGTCGTCCACCCGGACTTCGGTCCCCGCCACCGTCTTGAGATCGATGCCCATGCCGCCGAGGAAGCCGAGGAAGGCCGAAAGCGCGACGTCCGCCGGGAAGAAGCGCTCCAGCCGAGGTCCCTGGAACATCCGGCTGAGGTCGCTCCGCCGAAGCTGGGCGACCGGAATCCCCAGCTCGCGCTGGCTGACCTCCTGGAGGAGCGCGCGGAACAGATCGTCGGTGGCGTCCAGGAACCGCTTCCCCTCCACCATGAAGGGCCGGAGCTGCACGCGCCGGCTCTCCTCCGAGAGATCGACGTAGGACCGGTAGCCGAGCTCGCGTGCCAGGCGCTGCGCGGTGGCCTCCTTCTCGGCGAGGATGGGGTTGAGCACCGTGCGGAAAACCTCGGCGCGGGCTTTCTCGATCTCCACCCTGCGACCGGGGTCCTGCTCGCGGGCGACGAGGAGGTCGAGCTGCTTGTAGGGGACCGGGTCCTTGGACCAGGAAAGTCGGACGGTGGCCTGCAGCGCCGCGTTCTGCGCGCGATCGTCGAACCGGGCCGTCGCCTGGGAGAGGTGCTCGCCGGCGAGGTACGCCTGGAGGAACTCGCGGGCCCGCCGCTCGTCGGCCGAGATTCCCGAGGCCTGCGCCGCCTTGCGTACCCGGGCGATCGACTCCTTGGAGAAGAGGTGCTCGTGGCCGAGGTAGGTCTCTGCCTGGATGCTCGTCTCCCCGACTGTGGCCGTGTACCACTGGAGCGTCTGCTGGATGCGGACCAGCGCCTCGGCCTCGGCGCGGGTCGCAGCGAGCGGGTCGGGCGCGGCAGCGACGGAGAGCCCGGACAGCAGGAGGAGCGGAAGATGCATCGGGTCAGGCTAGGCCGGACTGGGGAACGGACGTCTTCCGGTGCAGCCAGCGGGGCGAGCGGTACGGTCGGGCGTCGATGCGCGCTGGCGCCGGTGTCAGCTTGCCGCTTGCTCTGCGGCCTCGGGCTCGCCGTGCCGGGCCGTCTCTCCCGTCCGGTCGAGAGCGGTCTTGAACAGGATCGGGCCCACCAGCTCGTTCAGCGCGACCGTCGCCACCGCCATCGCAGCGAAGGCCGAGCCGAAGGTCGGATGCTCGCCGTGGATCTTCCCGGCGATGCCCAGCGCCAGCCCCGCCTGCGAGACCAGGCCCGCCCATCCCCAGCGCCGGAGCGTCGGCGGATCCTGCGCCAGGCGGCTGGAGACCTGTCCGGCGCCCCAGGTACAGCCCGCCCGTGCGAGGGCGAGGACCAGCGCGATCGGCCAGAGCTGGCCGAGCAAGGGCAGATCGAGGTGCGCGCCGGCGGTGGCGAAGAAGATGACGTAGACGATCTCCCCGAGCCTCTCGATCTCGTCGAGGAAGTGGTCGCCCTGCCGGGAGAGGTTCTGCACCACGAATCCGGCGGTGATGAAGATGAGAAGCCAGTCGAACCGGAGGTAGTCGAGCACCTGGGTCATCACCAGCCCGAGCGCGACGAAGACCAGCACCAGCTGGCGTCCGACGAAGCGTAGGTAGGCGGCGAGGAGCAACCCCAGGGTCGAGCCGAGCGCCACGCTTCCCAGCACCTCGTGTCCGAGCTCCCGGAACGAGCGCAGCGACAGCGGGGTGCCTGGCTCGACCAGTGGTCGGGCCACGGTGAAGACCACGGCCAGGAGCACCACGACCACCACGTCGGAGGTCATGACGAATCCGAGGGTGAAGTTCGCCAGTGGCCCCTTGGCGCGGGTCTGTGAGAGGACGCCCAGCGTAGCCGCCGGGCTCCGGGTGATTCCCATCACCCCCCAGAGGAGCGAGACACCAATCACCGCCGTCAGCGGAAGCGCGCGGGCGAAGGGCAGGAAGGGCCGGAGCGCGAAGAAGGCCCCGGCCATCAGGAGGAGCACGGCGACGTTCTGGACCAGCGTGGCCCAGAGAAGGGAGCGCGCCGTCGAGCGGAGCATCGAGACGCGGAGCTCTGCACCACCGGCCAGGGCGATGAGGGACAGCGCGAGCGCGTTGATCGGCGAGAGATCTTGGACCGTCTGGTGGTCGACCAGGTGGAGCGCGTACGGACCAGCCGCCATTCCGGTGAGGAGGTAGGCGGTCAGATGGGGGATGCCGATCGACTCGAGGACGTTGGCCACCACCGTGCCGGCGAGGAGAAGAAAACCCAGCGCGGCGAGGGTATGGCTTCCACCGCCCTCGGTGGCCCGCGAGGCGAGGACCATCAGTCCTACCAGCACCCCCAGGAGGAGCAGCTCCACGGCGCGGTTGGCGCCCCGCCGGTGTTCGCCGGTCCCGCTCACGCCGGCACCTCCACGGCGGGCTGCGGCCCGGTCTGCGTGGTCGCCTCGCCGGCCCGTCGCAGCGCCGAGCGGAGTCCGATCGGCGCCACCAGCTCGCCGAGGATGGTCGCCGCGGCGGCCGAGACCAGGACCGTCTCACCGACCGCCCCCGGGAAGCGGAGAGCGAAGGCGAGCCCGATGGCCATGCTGCTCGGGCCGCAGGCCATCAGCCCGGGGACCAGCGGCGGCCCGGTGCGCCGGAGGGGAGGGCAGACGATGGCGGCGGCTCCGGCGACCAGCGACTTGGCCACGAAACGCGCGGCGAGAACGCCAGGCAAGAGCCAGGCGAGGAACGGGACCTGTCCCACGTCGATGTGAGCGCCGGCGAGGAGCAGCGCCGGGAGGCGGAGCGGGTACTCCCCCGGCAGCACGAGAGCCCGGATGGCTTGGCGGTGGCGTGAGACGGCGCTCAGCCCGAGCCCCATGCAGAAGCCCACGGTGAGCACCGCGAGGTCGGCGCGCACCGCGAGGCCGATCGCGACCATCGACGTGCCGAAGAGCACGCCCCACAACGAGCGGGAACGGAACGCGCGCGAGACGAGCAATGCAGTGAGGAGGCCGATCGCCACCCCGAGCGCGACCTGTCCGGCCCAGAGCACTCCGGGGTGGGCGGCCCACCGCAATCCGGGCGGCGGCTGCAGGGTGAAGAGGGCGCCGCAGATCAGGAAGGGACCGAAGTCGTCGGCATCCGACAGCTCCAGCAGAAGCTCCGTCACCGGTCCTTCGGCCTTGATGCGGTCGGCCACCCAGCGGACCGCGTGCCGGGTGGTCTCGGCGCAGGCCGCTCCCACTCCTCCGGCCTGGATCCACCCCGCGGTGTCCTGCCACCAGGGCACATCGGACGGGTCGAGCCGGCGGAGGAGGACGAACGTCGCGCAGGCCACCACCGCCATGGTGAACAGGCCAGCCAGGATGCCACCGAGAGTCCGGAGGAGCGGAATGCGGCGCCGCTCGAGCCAGCCGTAGTCCAGCCCGACGATCAGGGCGAGCCACCCGAGGCCGACTTGCGCCAGCGGGGTGAAGACCTCGAGGAGACCGGGAGTGACGAGCCCGAGGGCAGTGGGGCCGAGCAGGAAGCCCACCAGGACGGGCCCGGACCCCGAGGCGAGCCCGTGCCGGCGCTCACCGCGGCGGCCGACGAGCACGGTGCCGACGAAGGCGGCGGCGATGAGGCCCATCATCGCCCAGAGCGCGTTCATCCCCCGTCCTCGCCGGCCGGCTGCCCGAGCGCGATGCGCGCGTCCCTCAGGGCGGTGGCCACCCGCTGGCCCAGGTCGGGGTGGATGCCCGAGACCCGCCAGCGGGCGCCACGGGCATCGAGCGACACCAGCTCGGCGCGGGCGCCCGAGGCATGGGAGCCCGCGGCCTCCAGGAGCACCGTCTCGACCCGGGCCTGATCCTCCTCGCTGATCACCACGACCTCCAGCGTCCGGCGCTGGACCGCTCCCATCGCCCGCGCTGGATGGAGAAACGCGACCAGGTGCGGGATGCGGACCTCGGCGCCCTCCGAGTCCTCGAGCCGGACCTCGAGCATGGTGATCTCCCGAACCTGCCCGCGGCGTCCGGCCAGCTCCACCATCTCCCCCGTCCGCAGCGTCCGCCCGAGCACCGTGGGCAGTCCCACCGCGAAAGAGGCGAGCAACGGAACCGCGGCGAGCGCGACTGCCAGCAGGACAGCCGTCGCCAGCCTGGAGAGGGCCCCGGTGTCTCCGCCCGTGATGAGCGGAGCGGCGAAGAGGATCGCCAGCACGAGCAGGGCGGTGCGGAGGAGCACTCCCACCGGGTGGGCCAGCTCCGCGGAGATCCATCGGACGTGGGTCTCGCCCCGGGCGATGCTGTCGAAGAAGAGCCGCAGCGTGCGGAGCACGAGCGCCAGGACCAGCGCCAGGAGCGCCGCGACCACGAGCATCGGAAGCGCTGCTCCGATCCTCCCGAGGATCGCCCCCGATGGACGGAGCACCGATCCCGTGAGCCGGGAGCCGTACTCCCGCGTCGCGGAGAAGAGCGACAGCAGGAACAGCACCCAGACGTAGATCACCACGAGCTGGACCAGTCGCGTCCCGATCCTCAGCCCGAGCCGGAGGGCCCCACGGACTGCCCGTCGACTCGCCACCTCGACCGAGCCGAGTCGGAGCGCCGGGACGCGCTCGCGATCGGCCACCAGCGTCGCCTCGAGCTGAGCCCCGAGCCTCCCCACCAGCCGCAGGCCGAGGAACGCGAGAAGACTGATGAAGACCGCGAGCGAGAAGGAGAAGACCGATCCCTGGATCTCGATGCGCCGCCGCTCGGCCTTGAGCGCCGCGTCGACCTTCTGCGCCACCCCTGCGGCGTAAAGGGTGAGATCCGAGGTTCCGGCCTGGTGCGCGTCGTCCGGGCCGACCTCGAGGATCGGGATGCCGTTGACCTGGAGGAGGACTCCCTCCTCGCGCGGCTCGAGCCGGACCGTGTCGGGCCCCGGCTGCTCGAGGACGTGGGACAGTGCCTCTCCCGCGTACTGCGCCCGGGCCTGAGGCGATCGGCCGGCGCGCGGGGCCTTGATCTCGAGGATCGGCCGTTCCCGGAGCTGCAGCATCACCGGCGCCGAGGAAGGGGCCGCGGATCGCTCGTCCGGACCTGCGCCCAGCGCCGCTCCGGCGAGGAGGACCGCGACGAGCAGGGCCGGGGCGCGGGATTTCACGGGCGGCGCGAGCGTTCTCGCCATCGGCCGGTCGGTCAAGCCCAGATTTCCGGGCGACCACCCGCTCCCGCCGGTCCGGCGGGGTGCATACCGTCCAGCGGATGGTGGACGGCTTCCGTCGTTTTGCGAACGCGGCCTCTCACTCGATGGGGACGCCGGTGGCCTTCGCGCTCGCCGTGCTGGTGGTTGCCGCCTGGGCCGTGACCGGGCCGATCTTCCACTACAGCGACTCGTGGCAGCTGGTGATCAACACCGGCACCACGGTGGTGACGTTCCTGATGGTGTTCCTCATCCAGGCCACGCAGAACCGCGAGGCCACGGCGCTCCACCTCAAGCTCGACGAGCTCATCCGCAGCACCCGGGAAGCGCGGAACACCTTCGCCGCCCTCGAGGACGCCTCGGAGGAGGAGCTGAAGGACTTCCAGGACGAGTTCAAGAGGCTCCGGAGCGAGGGCCAGAGCACGAGCGTCGCCGCGACCGCCGCGCGCGATCGCCGGCTCCGCGGGCGAGGCCACGAGGGCTGAGACCTTCGGACGTTCCATGGGAGCCCAAGCAGCCGCCCGCTTGTGCTTGCCCCGGCCCGACCCCACCTTCCAGCCCTGGAGGACTGGGGAAATGGCCACGGAGGATCGCGGTCTTGCGGAATTCGACCTTCGGGTAGGAGCCCGCTACGCCACGATCATCGTCGGGGTGTGGCTCTTCATGTCTGCA
>Ga0066903_100007020_pt1 | contig 10128 bp, 5 predicted proteins | sample PanSoiMetaGPlot1_FD_67491 | JGI IMG/M metagenome (GOLD analysis project Ga0066903, IMG submission 67491) | Tropical forest soil microbial communities from Panama analyzed to predict greenhouse gas emissions - Panama Soil - Plot 1 (version 2) | ecosystem: Environmental > Terrestrial > Soil >... | reverse complement strand
ATCAACAACAAGGGGGACTTGCTCCTGGCATGGACGGAAGGTACCGGCTGGCAACGCGGCGGCGCGCTCGGTTGGCAGTTGTTCGATGCTCTCCTTCGGCCCCTCTCGGAACGCGGCCGAGCCGCCGGCGGCATTCCCGTGTGGGGACTGCCCAGCGCCGTCGCCAATGCCGATGGCACGTTCACTATCTTCCATTGAGAGCATAGCGCGTTGCCATACCTTGGAAAGTGAGAAAGAACAGGAGAAAGATCAGTCGGTAGCTCGACGCCCCGGTTCGTCCGTTTTCCTCTCAACGAGTCTATTTCCGGCAATCTGGACAAGCCGTAGCGGTGCCGACGGCAGCCTTTGCCCGCACGGCCGGTATTCTCGTTCACTTCTGCCCGGACTTTCTTGATCCATGCTGCTGGCCCTGCTATTCTTGCTTGAATCAACCATTTGCTGTAGGACCACGGGAAGCACCATGACCGCAACCGCATCGACCCTGGACGACGCACTCATCCGCTGGCGCACCAACCTGTCGCTGTTGACTCCTTCGCGAGCGGAACTGGATCGGGACCTGGAGCAGAACGCGGACCAGATGACAGCGCATCCGTTCATTCGGGTGCTGGCGGGCGAGACGCCGGACAAGCCGGGTCCCCTGCCGGAAGAGGAAGAGTTGGACGCTCTGCAAGATCCCGCCGCCACGTACCTCATGCTGGATGCGGACGGCAGCCAGCGGATGTGTCTGGAGGCGGCCGGCCGCGGCCATAGCTTCGTCATCCAGGGAGCGCCGCGCAGCGGCAAGAAGCAAACGATCATCAACCTGGTAGCCGAGGCGCTGGCCAAAAGAAAGAAGGTCCTGGTCGTCAGCACCAGCACCACCGCCCTGGAGAACATTGCCAATCGCCTTCGCCAGGTCGGTCTGGGTGATTATTGCCTGGAGGCTCGTGGTTCACGGGTCGATATGGCGAGCCGGCTTGCGGGCCTTGGAAACAAGGGCACCGTTCCACCATCCCACGGAGTGGATTTCGAAAAGCTCAAGGGTTGTCAAACCCGGCTCACGGCTTACATCCGGGCCTTGCATGCCATCCGCGCGCCGCTGGAAAGAAACGCCTGGTCGATGCTGGGCGAATTGGTGAAGTTGCCCGATGTGCCTTCGTTGCCGCTCGGGTTGAGGTCCTCTCGTCAGAATGCCGAAGTCTCCGAGACTTCGGAAGTTTTTGTGACGGAGGTCACCGCCGGCTGGCTGGAGGAAGCGCGACAGGCGGTCCAGCGCTTGCAACAACTCTGGCACATCCGCGACGAGGCCGATTTTCCCTGGTGGGGTTTCAAGGCCGAGCGCTACACCAAGCAATTGCGGGACGATGTCACCGGCCTGGTGGAGCGAGTCCGCAGCCGGCTGGAACGGCTTCTGACCGTGGCGGAACATTTCGCCGGCCAGGTCGACAGCGAGGGACCCGTGGCCCGGCTGGTCAAGATCGGCGAACTGCTGGAATCGGCGCCGGCCAACGTGTCCGCGGACTGGGTCCAATCACCCAATCTGGCGGCACTGGCCCAGGACCTGGAATGCTGCGCCGACGAGTACCAGCGCCTGGGATCGGCCCGGTCGCCGCTTACGGCACGTTACGGTCCGGGCATCTGGCAACTGCCGGAGGGGACGGCCGCGGGAGTGGATCAGGCCTGGCATGCCGCCGCGCCGCTGCTCCCGGCGGGAGACGGCCGCGGCGGGGGCCTCTTGTCGCACCAGCAACACTTGCGCGGCTGGGCCGCCGACACGCAAAAACGCATTCCCGGCTGGATCACCGATGCGCGAACGCTGGAAAAATGGCTGGCCATCGCCTTGCCGCGCGGGGCCGGCGCCGAGGCCGATCTCAACAAGACCGATCCGGGAATTCTGCACCTGCGGCAACTGCAGCGGCTGGCCAACCTGTGCATGACGGACAACCGGCCGGAGCGCACCTGGGTGCACAATCCCCAGGCACTGGAGGAGGCGCGGGCCCTGATCGCTGCCAACAAGGATGCTTTTGTCTCGTATCATCGCCGCCGCCAGGAGCTGTTGGAGGTTTACAAGGAGTCGTTTTTCGAGCTGGAGCTCGAACGCATGGCCGCGGGCTTTGCCGGCCCGTATCAGAGTTGGCTGCGGATTTTCAATAGACAATTTCGTCGCGATCGCCGGGCTCTGCGCCGCCGCACCAAGAGCGAAATGCTGCGGGATACCGTCGCCAAGGATGTGCAGGTGGGTAGCGAGGTCCTGGCCGAGAAAAACCGACTGGAGGCGGAGCAGCCCAAGCGGCAGAACGTGCTGGGCCGTTATGAGCGAGGTCTGGATACCGATCTCGAGTCGGCCGACAAGGGCACACGTGTGGCTGCCGAGGCGGTGGAGCTGGTGCACAAACTGGGCTTCGCGTCCCTGCCGCCGCGTTTTGTGGACGTGTTGTGTGGCGGGGCGGCGCCGCCGGAGAAAATTCGCGCCGCCGCCAAACGCCTCCACGATTCTTTGGGCGCCTGGCAACACGCGACCCAGGAGTTGAAAGACTTCCTGCCGATGGAGCAATTGCCCGGCGCCGGCGCCCCGCTGGAGGAAAGCGCCCTGTCGCAGCTCAATCAGTATTGCCGAGACTTGCAAGCTGCCCTGAACCACTTTGCGGCCTTGACGGATCAGGTGCTGGCCCGCGTGCAGACTAAACCGCCGGATGCCGTCACCCTGGTGGACGTCCTGCACCAGGCGGAGGACGTCCGCGCCTTCGAGGCGAAGCACGAAACAGAGGGACAGAAATGGCAGCAGCGCCTGGGCAAGGGGTTTCAGGGCTTGGCCACCGATTGGAACGCTCTCACCCGGTCTCTGAACTGGGCCAAAAAGGCGCAAGAATTCTTCCAGGGCCCGCCGCCCCAGCGCTTTGTGCAGCTTGCGTGCGCCGGACCCGGCAAGGCACGCTCGTTTCGTGATCTCCGGACGGCCAAAGACCAGTACGAACAGCCCTTGCACAGTCTGGAAATCCGCTTTGATTCACCCGGCCCGCTGTTCCAGAACAAGCGTCTGGGGGAACATCCGCCAGAGGTGGTGAAACAGCGTCTGGCGGTCCTGCGCGATCGGGCCGGCGAATTGGCGGAATGGATCGAAGCCCGGCAACTGCCGATTCGTTTTGGGCATCTTGGCCTGCAAACCTTCTGGGACGGCGTGCAGAAAGGGTCTATTCCCGCGGCCAAACTCCTCGATGTCTTCATGAAGTCATTCCTGCAAAGCTGGCTGGATGCCGTCTTTCAGCAGGATCCCGCCCTGGCATCCTTCAATCGGGAAGCACACGATCAGGTCCAGGCCGAGTTTCGCCAGTGTGATCTGGACTGGCAACACCACAACGCGGCACGCATAGTTCAGGAGATCGGCAAGAGTCCGCCGGGGGCTGCCGTCTGCATCATCGCCAATCCTCAAGGAGTGAGCGCCTCGCTTCCGGAGTTTTTGGGTTTCGATCTGGTCCTGTTCGCGGAGGCTTCGCAGATTCTGACGGAAGAAGCGCTGCCGGCCATCTGCCGGGGCCGGCAAATCATCGTCAGCGGCGACGACCGCCAACCAGGCCCCAGCGAGACACAGGGGGCTTTCATGCCCGAAAGCCTGCTGGATGCGTGCACGCGCGCCGGCCTGCCACGCTTGACGCTGCGCGAAACCTACAGCAACCGCCATGAATCGCTCATGGCTTTCGCCAATGCCCACTTGTACGGCAACCATCTGAGCATTTTCTCTTCCCCGTTCAAGAGCCATTCCGAGCTGGGGGTAAAGTTTCACCATGTGGCGGATGGTGTGCAGGAAGTCAGCGCGGTCGCCGACCTGGTGCTGGCACATCTGCGGGCAACGCCGGAGAAATCGCTGGGAGTGATCGCATTCGACCCTGTCCACCAGGCTGCGATTGCCGACGAAGTCGATCGCCGAAAGGCCGATTTGAAGAAGCCGGGCCAGGAGAAAGCAGAGCCGTTTTATGTCAAGGATGCCCGTGTGGTTGACGGCGCGGACCGGGACGTGATCGTGTTGAGCATCGGCCACGCCCGGAACAGGCAGGGCGCCTTGCCCGGTTCGCTGGAACCTCTCGACCAGGAAGAGGGAACTCGATTGATCAACGCCGCCATTACGCGGGCACGCCAGAAGCTGATCGTGGTCAGTTCGCTGCGGGCTGGAGATATCGATCCAGCCATGTACACCGCCGAGGGCGTGGTTCTCCTGCGGCAATTTCTGGAATTTGCCGAGACGGGCAGCCTCGGTTCGGAGGAAAGACCGGCCGAGCCGGGGACCCTGGAGCTGGACATCATCCGTGAGATGAAAACGCGCGGGTATTTGGTCCAGACGCTGCCTGGCGAGGGCGCCATTCGACCGGATCTGGCCGTGGTCGATCCGGCCGATTCGAGCCGTTATATCCTGGGCATCGTGCTCGATGGGCCTCCTGCCTTTGCCGTCTCGACCGCCCGCGAGCGCGACCGGCTCCGCCACGAAGAATTGCAGCGCCTGGGCTGGAACCTCCACGCACTCGGGGCCCCGGCCTGGGCGTTCCACCGCAAGGAGGAAATCGACAGGCTGCTCAAGGCCGTGGCGAGCAAGAAATAACTCTGGATCTCGACTCTTGTAGCCGAATTCGTGAGAACTCGGGACGAAGTCGACCGTCGAATTCTCACGAATTCGGCTACATTTCTTCACTCCCGTCTGGTAGATCTGTCCGGGTCGGTTTCATGGAGGGAACCGGAACATGGGCAGTTGGTGGGACGTGCGCAAGCCGGAGTTCTGGACCTGGGCCCTGGTCGGGCTTGGGCTGGGCCTGCGTTTATTCCACTATCTCCGCGACCCTTCCATCTGGCATGACGAGGCTGCCCTGATCGTCAACGTGTTGGGCAAGAATTTCCAGGAATTGCTCGGCCCGCTATTTCTGAGCGAGGCGGGACCACCCCTCTTTCTCTGGCTGGAACGCGCGATGGTCCTATTGTTTGGGGACAGCACTTATGCTCTGCGCTTCCTGCCATTTCTTGCGAGCTGCCTGGCCCTTGTCCTGATGGTACCGGTGGCTCGCCGATTTCTTCGACCCGAGGCGGTGCCCCGGGCCATTCTGCTGATGGCCTGTTCCGATAAGTTGCTCTGGCACGGCTGCGAAGCCAAGCCGTATGCCGTGGAAGTGCTGGCGGCAACCGCATCACTGGCGGTGTACACCTGGACGGAAAGCTCGCCCCTGACCAGGCGGCTTGTCCTTTTCACCTTCCTCAGTCCGTTCCTGATTTTTGTCGCCTATCCCGGCTGCTTCTTGTGCGGCGGATTAGTGCTCGCACTATTCCCCGCGGTTCGCCGGCAGAATCAGAGAGCGATCTGGCTCCGCTATGGCATTCTTTGCCTGGTCATCGCGGGATCGTTTGCCCTGCTGGCCCTCGGTCCGGCCCGCGCCCAGCGCTGTGGAGACATGGTCAGTTGCTGGGTCCGGCAATTTCCCAACTGGGACAAGCCCTGGACCGTGCCAGGCTGGACATTGTTTTCTACCCTCGACATGGTCCGCTACTGCTTCGATCCGACAGGACATGTGCTGGCGTTGATCGCATTTCTGGGAGCGGTGGTGCTGTGGCGAAATGGACAACACGCGCTGGTAATGCTCTTGTGCGCGCCGTGGCTTCTGGCTCTGCTGGCGGCGTTCGCCGGCGCCTATCCGTTCGGCGGAGCACGCGTGGAAGTGTTCGCCTTGCCCGCATTGGCGCTCCTCATCGGCGCAGGCCTGCCATCTGTGCGAACGTGGCTGACGATGTACTGTCGTCCGGCGGGTTTTGCCGTGGCACTCTTGTTCCTCGTTCCCCTGGCCACAGTTCTATATGGCCTGGCGGTTCCCTGGCCTCGGGCCGATTGCCATGGCGCCGCCCGGTTTGTCCTGGACAACAGGCAAGAGGGCGACCCCATCATCGCCAACCACTGGGAATACCTGTACTACTTCCGCAAGGTTGGCCCGGCACTTGTCCCACTAGGAATGACTCCGGCCAAGGAAGACATGCCGCAGCCGGATACAGTTCGCTTCTGGCTGGTTCTGACCGGAGGCAGTCAAAACAGCCGAGATGGACTGGCGAGTTCCTATTCCCCGGATGTGTGGCAAACACTCGAGAAGCGCAACTTCGCCATGACAGAGGTTCGCTTGCTGGTACGGCGAGACACTGCGACTGCACTGACACAAAAGCCCCAGGGCGAATCTTCGAGCCCCGGGGATTATTGATCAACGATCATTAATTGAGCGGCGGCTCGGCAGTCGTCGGCACCGGAGTTTGCGGCAGCGGCGTCGGGCTTGTGGGCACGAACAACGGTGTCTGCGTCGAGGGAACACCGGGCCCTTGCGGCAACAGCATCGGCTGGTGGGACGGAATCGTGGTTATCGTTGGCTCCGGAACGATGACGGTTTCAGGCCGGAAATTGTTGTGCGCATTGAGGTTGAACTGGGACGGATTCACCGCCGGCGACTCATCTTGAGAGTGACGGTGTCTCCCAAACAGAGCGCTCAGGCGAGGAAACAACGGTTGTTTTTCCGGCTTGCTGGCAACCGGAGTGACCGACGTCGGCGTCGTGGTGGTAGTGGTGGCCTTGCAGGCACACGTACCCCCGCTGGCGGCCGGATCGGCGCCCGGCAAACTGGTCAGCGCGAGAAAAAGCACCGTATTCATGTTGAAACTTCCTTATTGGAGGCGAAGGAATCGGGCATCTTTTTGTCAATTTCGGTAAGCTTGGGCACACCCATGACAAAATCCCCCATCCTCCGGCCTGCTGCGCATGATCGTTTCCGTTTTTTCCATTCCTTTGATTTTTTCGTTTGCCTGGGAACACTTGCTTGCGATTGAATTTGCCAATTTCACTTCCTTGCCTCGACAATCCATTTCAACTCATTCGCCAAAGTTCGCCGGACTTTGACGCTTGTAAGGTTTTTATCAAGGATGCCGCTTATTCGGCCGATGATTTCTTGGCAGGGACCAGTTGTTTCCCAACGGGAAGATTTTGTGAAGACCATGGCCAAACGCTGTTTGCCTCTGGTTTTGCTGGCATGCTGGCTGGGGCTGGCGGCCACTGCCCGGGCTCAGGATACGGACTGCGATAGTTATCCCTTCAACGATCGATTCGAGGTCGGCCTGGATTACCTCTGGGCATGGATGAGGGGCGATTTTTTCCCCCCCATGGCCACCATCGGCAATGTCAACGATGCCATTCCAGGGGCCCTTGGACAGCCAAATACCCGGATCATTCTGGGCAACGAGGATATCATTCATCACGAGATTAACGGCGGCCGGGTCAGCATGGTCTACTGGCTCAACGAAGCACGCACACTGGACGTCGAAGGCAATTTCTTCATCCTGGAGCAGAAGACCAGGGTCTTCAACGTTAGCTCCAACAACTCGGCCACCGACGTGCTCGCCAAGCCGTTCTTCAATCCGGTGGCGAACCAGGAAGACGCCGACCCGCGCGGCTTTCCCGGCGTCCTGGCCGGTAATGTCAACTTCAATTACACCACGCGCCTCATGGGCGCGGAGGTGAACGGCCGCTGGTTCATTTCCGGAGATAACAAGACCGACGGTCCCTCCTTGAGCCTCCTGGCCGGCGTTCGCTGGCTTAACTTGCAGGAAAGTTATTCCAGCGCCGAAACGACCACCGAGCTTCCCCTGGGAACCGGCAGCACGTTTTTCATCAGCGATCATTTTGCCACTTATAATCAGTACGTCGGCGGGCAGCTCGGCCTGCAATTCAAGTATCGCCTCGATTGCAACCTGACCTTCGATCTGGCGGGTAAATGTGCGGTGGGGCCGAACTTCGAAACGCTAAAGATCAACGGCTACAGCACCGTGCTGGATCAGTTCGGCACCCTCACGGCCGGAAACGAGGGCCTGTATGCCCAGCCCTCCAACAGCGGACAGAGGAACCACACCGTGGTCGCCTTCCTGCCGGAAGGGTCGGCCAGTTTTGGCTGGGAACCCGCATCCTGGCTCAGGCTGCAGGTCGGTTACACCTTCATGTACGTGACCAAGGTGATCCGTCCCGGCGAATCCATCGACCGCGTGGTCAACATCCAGCCGGTCGGCACCCCGGAGCAGTTGGGCCCGGCACGTCCGGTGGCCAACTTCAATCAAGTCAACTTCTGGGTCCAGTTCGTCAATATCGGCGTGGGCTTCACGTTCTAACATTATCGCGAATCGTAGCTGTCGCGTATCTCCGCTTTTGATTCGAGCGCGGCTTACTGTTTCGCGCCCGCCCTATCCATCGCTTCGCTTAACCCCATTCAAACGACAGGATGCCCCGGGCGCGAAACCGCAAGCGGCACTCCACCCCACTGCCAGACAAGAAGCAAGTACGAGGGTTGGACATTTGTGGCCTGAATTCTGGCGAATCCAGTACGAGTGTTGACAGTGTTGCCGCGCCCTTTGCCGCCGAATCTCCGCTCGTTACAATGCCACCATGAAAGTTCCTCTTTCCTGGCTGCGCGAATACGTGAATTTGAGCCTGCCCGTGGCTGCCCTGGCCGAGCGTCTGACGCTGGCTGGTCTGGAGGTAGCCGGCGTCCAGGTCCTGGGCCTGCCGCCGCCCGACGGTCTGCACATCAAGGCGGAAGAAGCCGGCCCGGTGTGGGACAAGGACAAGGTCCTGATCGGCGAGATCCTTGAAGTGAACCGCCATCCCGATGCCGACCGGCTCACGCTGCCTGTTGTTGCTTACGGGGAAGGCCGGACCAAGACGCTGGTCACCGGTGCGCCCAACATCAAGGTCGGAGAGAAGGGGCAAAAGGTGGTTGTTGCCCTGTGCGGCTCGGTCTTGTTCGACGGACATGCCGAGCAAAAAGTCCTCAAGGAACTGAAGCCCACCAAGATTCGCGGCGTCCCCTCCGATGCCATGGTCTGCTCCTTCAAGGAACTGGGCATCTCCGACGAGCACGAGGGCATCATCATCCTGGAGGAGGATGCGCCGGTCGGCATGCCGCTGGCCGACTTCATGGGCGACATCGTCTTGGAACTGGAGGTGACACCGAACCTGGCACGCTGCCTGTCCATGATCGGCGTGGCCCGGGAAGTGTCGGCGATCACGGGACAACCGCTCAAGCCGCCGGACACACGCAGTCTCCAACAGGGCGAAGCGATCACTGGCCAGGTCAGCGTGCTGATTGAGAATTCCATGTCGTCGGCCCGATATGCCGCCGCCTTGATCAAGGGTGTCAAGATCGGTCCGGCTCCGGGTTGGATGCAGCGGCGGCTCACCTATGCCGGCATGAGGCCCATCAACAATATTGTCGATATCACCAACTACGTCATGCTGGAGTGGGGCCAGCCGTTGCATGCCTTCGATTACGATCTGCTGGTCCAGCGTGCGGAGGGCAGGGCACCGGTCATCACGGTAAGGCCGGCCCGTGCCGGCGAAATCCTCGTGACTCTGGACGGGCAGAAGCGAGAGTTGTCCGGGGACAATCTGGTCATCGCCGATGTGCGCGGCCCCATCGCCCTGGCCGGCGTCATGGGCGGCGCGGACACGGAGGTCGGCGAGAAAACACGGAACATCCTGCTGGAGTCGGCCAGTTTTGATTTCGTTAGCATTCGCCGCACCATGAAACAGTTCAACCTGCCCAGCGAAGCCAGCGTGCGCTTCAGCAAGGGCATTCATCCGGAGACGGTCTTGCCGGCCGCAACGCGGGCCGCCGCCCTGATGGCCCAGCATGCCGGCGGTACGGTCTGCAAGGGTTTGGTGGACACCTATCCGGCGCCCTTGCCGCCGCAGGTGGTCCGCCTGGAAATGAAGGAAGTAAATCGTGTCCTGGGCATGGACTTCCCCGCCGCCGACGCGCTCCGCATTCTCCGCGCCCTGGAGTATCAAGTGAAGGAGGTTGGACCAGGCGTACTGGAGGCGATTGTGCCGCCGCACCGGCTCGATGTGCAGGCGGGCAGTGCCGATGTGATCGAGGATCTGGTGCGGATTCACGGCTACGATCACCTGCCGGCCACGCTTCTGGCCGACCGCTTGCCAAAGCAGCAAACCAACCAACCGCTGGTTTTCGAGGAACACTTGCGGGACATGCTCGCCGGTAGTGGCTTGCAGGAAGTCATCGCCTATTCGCTGACCACACCCGAGCGCGAAGCGCCCTTTGGTCAGCCGGGAGAATACGTCCGCCTGCTGAATCC
>Ga0066903_100007019_pt1 | contig 10128 bp, 9 predicted proteins | sample PanSoiMetaGPlot1_FD_67491 | JGI IMG/M metagenome (GOLD analysis project Ga0066903, IMG submission 67491) | Tropical forest soil microbial communities from Panama analyzed to predict greenhouse gas emissions - Panama Soil - Plot 1 (version 2) | ecosystem: Environmental > Terrestrial > Soil >... | reverse complement strand
TGAAAGCAAGCTCATGATACACTGCGCGAATTTCGGCGCCTGCCATGCTGGCGGGATCCGAGGGAGCTCTCGATGAGCAACGATCAAGGGAAAACCTATCGTGTTGGCGTGATCGGCTTCGCGCACATGCACGTGAACGAGTTGGTGGACCGTTTCATCACGACCGGGCGCGCGCGCATTGTCGCCTGCGCGGACACGAAGCCGCGAACGCCCTCTAAGACGACGGTCGACGGCAGCCGTCAAGCCAATATGAAGCGAACGCTGGCAGCCGCTGGCAGGCCTCGCGCCTACCAAGATTATCAGGACATGCTGCAGCAGGAGAAGCTAGATATCGCAATTCTATGCCCTGAAAACGCCCAGCACGCAGAGGTCGCCGAGGCCGTAGCGAGGCATGGGGTTCACATCGTCACGGAAAAACCAATGGCGGCGCGGCTCAACCAGGCGCTGCGCATGGCGGAAGCTGCCGAGGAGGCTGACGTCGCCCTTGCGGTGAATTGGCCAATAACCTGGCTGCCTGCATACCGTCGGGTCAAGGAGTTGCTTGAGGCAGGCGCAATTGGCGAGGTCAGGGAACTCAAATGGCGCAACGGGGCTTCGCTGGGTCCCCTTGCGTATGGCAGCACGCATCCAGGCGCAACAATCATTTCGGGCGAGGTGTCGGACGCTGAGAAGGCCATGGAATGGTGGCATCAAAGTGAGGCCGGCGGCGGCGCCCTGCTCGACTATTGCTGTTACGGCGCTTGCCTAACGTCCTGGCTGCTCGGTGACCCGCCGCTCTCGGTGCAATGCCTCAAGGCGAATTTGGTGAGCGGCTTTGGAACGGCGGAAGACAATGCCGCGCTGCTGCTGCGTCTGCCGTCGGCAATCGCCGTGCTCGAGGCGAGTTGGACCACCTTTCACAGCGGGGTTCCCAATGGGCCGATCGTGTATGGCTCGGACGGAACCATCGTCGTGGACGGCGCTGAAGTCCTCGTCTATCGCGATCGCGGTTCGAAGACGCCGAGCTCAGTCGAGAAGGGCGATCCGCTGCCGCCGGGGCGCGCGACGATCGCGGAGGAATTCCTGCACCATGTTGAGACCGGCGACGCCCTTCATCCGACCCTGGCCTTTCCGATCAATCTTGCCGCGATGGCGATCCTCGACGCAGGGATTGTTTCAGCGGAAAAGGGCGTCGTCGCCCCCGTCGAGCGGATTGAGCCGCGGCCCCCGGCGTAGATGGCATCAGGAAAAAGGGGCGGTCAAATGCCGAAAATTGGAATCGGGATTGTCGGCTGCGGCGACATTGCCCGCGCGCGCTATTTCCCGGCGATCGACTCAAGCCCCAATTTTGAGCTCAAGGGCCTTTATTCGCGCACATCGGCGTCTTGCGAGCCTCTCGCGAAGCGATACGGCGGCAGGATCTACGGCTCGCTCGAGGACCTTCTTCGTGCTCCTGATATTGAAGCGGTCGTGATCGCGACGCCTCATCCAAGCCACGCTGAGCTCTCCATTCAAAGTCTCGAGGCTGGGAAGCACGTCCTGAGCGAAAAGCCCATGGCGACGTCGTTCGCCGACGCCCGCCGCCTCGAGGCTGCGGCCGAAAGGTCTCAACGAGCGTTCATGGCGCTCCCGTTCGACGAGAGCCCTCCCGTCAGAGAGGCGAAACGTTTGATCGAAACTTTGCAAATCGGCCGCGTGAGCTCCGCCGACGCTGTGTTGGCGCATCGCGGACCGCAGCATGCGCCCTGGTTTTTCGATCGCGACAGGGCTGAATGGGGCGTGCTCGCCGATCTTGGCATCTATCTGATCAGCCAACTGATCTATTTGCTCGGACCGGCCGAAAGAGCATTTGGGCGCGTTAGCACCGTGTTTCCGGAGCGAGTCTCCCGCACTGGTGAGACGTTCAAGGTTACCGTTGACGACAATGTCGCTGCGGTCGTCGAATGGCCGGATCGCACCCTCGCAACGATGCGCGCGAACTGGTGCTCATCGTCCGATCATCGAAACGTCATTTGCGAGACGAGGATTTATGGAACGAAGGGCATTATTTTCATCAATCCCGCGTCGAAGGCGAATGCAATCGTAGCATTTTCGCCTGAGCATGCGATCGAAGGAGCAACGCCGATCGAATACAACGGCATGACCAATTGTTATCGGCCTGCGCTCGGGTCGTGGGACGGCGACCAGGAGATTCTGCGTTCGCTCTCGAAGCGGATCAAGGACAGTTCGGTCGAACGAAATTGGACCGCGAGCGCGGCGCGACAGCGTCAGGTCATCGAAATCATCGATAAGTTATACGCCTCTTCGAGAGAAGGCTCGGCTATGAAACTCGAGACAAACTGACGCGATTCGGTGTAGGTCTTCTCTTGACCGTCGTACCCCCCGCGTTAAAAGCAAATCGCGCTCGGAGTGTCGATTTCGTGGCGCCGTCCAGTCCATTCGAGTTCGCGGCCGTCTTGGCTGATCCGGAAGCATGTAAGGTTGTCTGAATCCTGATTAGCGACGATCAGCCAATTCCCATCTGGAGAGCTCTGATATCGATGCATCCGCGTGAGGCAAGCTCGCCGCGTTCGGATTCGATACTGAAAATGGAGAGCGAATCATCCATTCGGTTCGCCATATAAACAACATCCAATTTTGGATGTATGGCGATTTCAGAGGGAACCGGCGGCGTGCGGCCGAGCCCAGGCGCGGATATGACACTGCGCAGTTCGAGCCCAGGCCCTTCGCTTCTCATAATTCGGGCGATGACCGAAACGCCACCCGAATTTTGATTGCTCACGTAAATAACGCCGCGGCTATGCGCCATATGTCGAGGTCCAAAGCCGGATGGGAGCGGGAGCGCGTCAACTAGTTCGAGCCGGGCAGGAGAGCCGAGACAAATTTTGTACAGGAGGACAAGATCCCTGCCCGTGTCGATCACGAGCAGCTCATCGTCGTCCAGCAACAACGAGGCGTGAGGGCGGGACCGCGCCTGAGAGCGGTCTTCGCCTCGCGCTGAAGCGGGTAGCGCAGCCATCGCAAGCCGCTGCAGAGGCGCGCCGGATCCGGTGAGCGAAAGCATTGTGACGCTGCCACCATGGTAATGGGCGACGAACGCGAGGCGACGATTCCAGTCGATCACGAGATGGCATGGCGCGTCGGCGCCGGTCGCCAAGCCGGCAATGAAATCGAGAGCGCCGACGGCGTTCGTACGGTAGGAGACGAGGTCCCCGGCGAATTCCGGCTCAGTGATTGCCCATAGGTGACGTGTATGCTGGTCGTGGACGAGGAAGGACGGGTTAATCTGCCACTCCTTCGGGCCGAAAACGATTTCGCTGGACTCAATGTTAAGTTCAGCGCGACAAATTCCTGCACCATGCGCGCCCGGAGCGCCTGCCCATGGCGAGGGAATGCTATACGAGCCAACGTAGAAGGCGATCGTATCTTCGCGCTGATCGGTCAATTAACGCGTTCCGCTTGTGATGAGGTCCGCCTCGGCACGATCAGCGGCCGACATGGGCAGTGCGATAGGCCGACGACGCGTTTGCGAGAGATAGACGCCCTTGATGACCTCCAGCGCGCGGAAAGCCGCGAGACCTGTGACCGTCGGTTCGCGATGCTGCAAGATCGCGACTACGAAGTCGCGAAGCTGATCGGAGTGGAAATCCGGAAAGCCTGGCCGATCGCCTTCCGCCGCCGCCCATTCGTTCACCGTGGTTTCTGGATCGAGCGGCCACTGGTCGTTTATTGCCTGAGTAAGTTCAGGCGACTCCGTTAATCCTAGAGTGTAGCCCGCGGCGCCATGCACCGCCAACCGGAAGCCCGGCGCCTTTTCAATAGACTCCAGGGTCGTGGTCGCGGTGATCGTCGCCAGGGCGCCGTTTTCGAAGCTGACAACGGCGCAAGCCGAATCTTCGACGTCGATATATTCGCCGTGCTTGAGCGCCGCCCAGCGGCCGTAAACCTCGGTCGGCTCTCCGACCATCCATAGAAGCATGTCGATCATGTGGATCGCCTGGTTCATCAGCGCACCGCCGCCCTCCCCCTTCCAGGTGCCTCGCCAGGCGTCCCGAGCAAAATACGCCCGGTCGCGCCCAAGCAGCGCGATGCATTCGGCGACGGTGATCCGGCCGATGCGCCCTGCCGCGATCGCGGCGCGCATACGCTGAGCGGCCGGGAAAAAGCGACGCTGAAACACGCCACCTAGTTTAACGCTGCGGGCCTTGGCCGCTTCGAGCAGCGAATACGCCTCCTCCAACGAGGCCGTGATCGGCTTTTCGATGATCACGTTGACGCCGCGCTCGATTGCGGCCATGGCCGGCGTGAAATGCCGCTTGTGATCGCTCGCCACCGTTATCGCGTCCAGCTTCACGGCTTTCAGCATCTCTTCGACGCTCGCGAAAACATGCTTGACCGCGTGTTTGGCGGCCGTCGCGCGGGCGCGCTCGAGATCGACGTCGCAGACCGCCGTCAGCTCGGCCCCCCCAATGAGCGCTAGGGCGTCGGCATGCATGTTGCCGATGCCGCCGCAGCCGACCAAGCCGAAACGTACTGTCTTCATGATCTATCCATTCCTCTCGCGGTTTGTGCTTTCGGGCCGCGCTACGCCCGCCAATTCGAACGCTTTGGACAGCACTTGGTAGGACTGCCGCGCGGCTTCATAGGGATCGTATTGGCCGACGCGCTGCCGGAAGATGCTGATCTCGACCGAAACGCTCCCCGAATATCCGGCCGCAGCCATTTCTCGCAAGAATCCGACATAGTCGAAGTCGCCTTCCCCCGGGATGAGAAAATCGAAATTCGGAACGACGCCGCGCTGGTCCTTGACCTCGCAAGCGATGGCGCGCGGCGCGAGCGCCCGTACGACTTCGGGGATCGGAACACTCTGCACGGCGAAATGGCTGATGTCCAGATTGAGGCCGAGAGCGTCGTCGTCGACCTGATCCAAGACCTGCAAGGCGCGTTTGCTCGTGCAGACGACCGTCATTACATGCGGCTCGAGCGCGACGCTTGCGCCGAGGCCGCGGGCGATTGCGGCGATCTTGCCGAACCGATCCACGACGATCCCGCGCTCGCTTTCCCACCTCTCTTCCGACGAGACCGGAGGCAAGCCTGCGCTATCCGCCTCCGGCCGCGAAGCGGTGACGCTGATCGGCATGCGCTGCCCGGGTTCTTGCAACTCGGCCGCCAGAGCGAGGCTTTTCGTCAAACGATCGCACGCGGCGCGCCACGCCTCGCCCTCTACCAGGATAGGCGCGTTCGCGGTGAGGCTCGTAATGGTCACGCCGGCGTCGGCGGCGATCCGCCGCCATCCGGCCGCTGTTCCGGACGCAAGCGTCATGACGTCCGTCCGCCAGCCCTCGCTGATTGTCACCTCGACCGAGTCGAAGCCCAGCCTTCCGCAATGAGTCACGGCGTCGCGGAACGAAAGGGTCGGCATCGACCAAGTATTGTACCCTAGTTTCATCTGCGCTCCGTTTCTCGTCGACGTTCCCGCTCAAATCTCTACGAGAACCTCATCGCCGGCCGCGCCATGCAGTATGTACTCGCTAATCGCTGCGCCAGCGCGCGCGGAAAGAGCGGCGGCCCGCGGCCTCCGGCGTCTGGATGGTGAGGCCGCCGTCGACGGTTAGGACAATGCCGGTTATGAATGACGCTTCGTCGGATGCGAGAAAAAGCGCAGCATTGGCGACGTCCTGGGGCTCGCCCCAACGGCCGACGAGATAATTGTCACGGATTGACTTCGCCTCCTCCTCGTCTAACGCCGCAGCGGCGGCGGGCGTGAAAATCGCGCCCGGCGCGACGACGTTGGCGCGAATGCCCTTAAGCCCATAGTCGAGGGCGATGTTGCGGGTCAGCGCGTTGAGCCCGGATTTGCTGATCGCATAATCGATCATGCTCGGATTGGCGACGGAGGCGTTCACCGAGGAGATATTGACGAATACGCCCGCGCCGGCGGCGATCATGCCCGGGATAAAAGCCTGACAACTGAGATAGACCGATTTGAGATTGGTCCGCATCGTCTCGTCCCATTGCTCGTCGGTCACTTCGAGGACATGGGCGAAATGTCCTATGGCGGCGCTGTTGACCACGATGTGGACGCGGCTGAACTCGGCGGCCGCCGCGGTGATCGCCTTCCAGGTGGCGCGAAGGCCGATGTCGCCATGCACCGCCGCAACGCGTCGGCCGAGCTCTCGGACGGTGGCGACCGTCTCGTCAAACGCCGAATTCGCGAAGCCGGCGAGAACGAGGTCCGCGCCTTCACGCGCGAAAGTGCGCGAAATCGCGCTTCCGATTCCTGGCCCGATGCCTGTGATCACCGCAACCTTGCCGGCCAGCCGATCCATCCTCGCCTTCCCTCAGCTGGTCGCGGTCTGCGACGCGGGCGCGACGCTCTCGCCATCGACCCAAACGGCCTCGAGACGCAAAGCCGAATCGAGCTTGACGAGACAAGCCCTAGCGCCGGGCTCGATCCGGCCGAGATTCGACAGGCCCAGATATTCCGCCGGGCGGGCGGCGGTCATGTCCGACGCCTGTTCGAGGCTCAGTCCAATCCTCACGAGATTCTGGAAGGCGTCGAGCATGGTGATGGCGCTGCCCGCGAGCGTCGTCCCGTTTTCCAGCGTGATGCGCAGACCCTTCTTGATGATCCTATGTCCGCCCCATTGATAATTCCCGTCCGGCATGCCCGCTGCGCTCGCGTCGGTGATTGCATAAAGACGTGGGATCGCGCGATAGGCCGCCAAGAGCACGGTCGCATCGACATGCACGAGATCGGAGATCATCTCCGCAAACCGCGCCCTAGCCAGCGCGTAAGCGGCGACGCCAGGGGCGCGATGCTCCATTTGCGACATCGCGTTGAAGAGATGGGTGACGCCGGAGAAGCCGAATTGGAACGCCTCCTCGAGGAGATCGGGCGTCGCGATGCTGTGTCCCACCTGAACGCGGCAGCCCGTTGCGGCGAGCGCTTTGGCGACATCGTAACCGCCCGGAATCTCCGGAGCGACCGTCGCGACAACGATCTTGCATTTCTCCGCCCAGCGTTTCACAAGCGCGACGTCACCATCGAGCATATAGGAGACGTTCATCGCGCCCGGCTTCCGCGGATTGACAAAAGGTCCTTCGAGATGGGCGCCCAAGACGAACGCCTCGCCCGGCCGCCGCGCCTCGGCGATGGCGGCGATGTCGGAAAGCGCCCGTTCGATAACGCGAACCGGCCCGGTGGCGGTGGTTGGCGCGATGGCGGTCGTGCCGTACGACGTATGGAAGCGCACGAAATTGCGGATTCCTTCTTCGCCGTCCTGCCAGTCGGCGCCGCCGCCGCCATGGACGTGAAGGTCGATGAAGCCCGGCAGAATGAGGGCGCCTTCGAGCTTGGCGTCCGGCGCCAACGCCTCGCCGCGAACCGCGACTATCTCGCGGCCAGCGATATCGACCCGGCCTTTAATCCATCCGTCGGACGTAAGTATTGTACCTTCTGGGGTCTCCGTCGCCTTCGCGTTCACGACGTCTCCTCCACTGTTTGTCCGAAAAGAAGCGCGCGCTCCTCCGGCGCTCTGCCGCTGGCGACGAGCCAGCAGCCGGTCATCGCGTCGCCTTTCGGCTCGATGATCGGCCGGCTGGCCTTTTTCACCAGAAGCGCCCGTAGCGGCGGCACCAGACCGCCGGCCGCGAAAACTGGCTGGCCCTCGTCCGCAATGACGCCGATCGTCGCGGCAAGAAGCTCGACCGCCCGGGTCCTGATGCGCTGAGCCGACGCGTCGCCCGCATCCGCTCGCTCGAGGACGATCGGGGCGAAGGCCGCTAGGCGACCTGGGCCCAGATCCCGCATCCAGCCGGCCCGCAGCTTCTCGACCCCGCCAATGGCGGAAAGTACGGCGCGGCTCAAGCCGTCCTGCGGCGTGACGCCGTCGAAGGCGGCCAGACAATGGCGTAACGCCTTTTGTCCCATCCAACTGCCGCTGCCGCGGTCGCCGGCGAGCCAACCCCAGGCGTCGCGCTGGATTGACCAGCCGTTCGCAAAGAGCCGATGACCGGCAACGCCGGTGCCGATGATGATCAGGCTGCAGGGCGCGCCCGCGCCCGCGCCAATCAGTGCGGCATAACCGTCGCTCATCGCGCAGAACCGCGCGAAGGGCGGCAATGCCGCTAGGAAAGTCCGTCGGCCCTCCTCGATATAGGCGCCCGCAACGCCGGCCGCGAAGACAACTCCGTTGTAACTGTCCTCTCGCCAGCCAATCGCGGCGCAACATTGGCGCCAGAGATCGGCGATGCTGGCGATCGCCCCCTCGAAATTAATCGAGGGATTGCATGGACCACCCGCCGCTTCGGCGAACGCGCGCCCGTCAAAGTCGACGAGTCGGGCTCGGCTTCGCGAACCCCCGCCGTCGAGGCAGAAGTAATGCTCGTCCTGCGGATTTACGGTCGTCGCCAAATCATCACCGTCAGGCGCGCCGTCCGCGGGGCCGATCCGTTCGAGCCGCGACGCCGCGTTCCGTACGAACGCCTTGATCAGCCGTACGCGCTCGCCGGTCAGCCGGTGAGGCGAGTATAGGCCGCGGCGAGAAGGAGAATGATGACGCCATAGAGAATCTGACGGATCGGTTCCGGCGCGTCAAGCAAGGTGAGGATGCTGTTCAGCACGGTCAGGATCAACGCGCCGACGATCGTGCCGGAATATCCGCCGCGGCCGCCGAAGATCGACGTGCCACCAATGATCACCGCAGCCACGGAGGGCAAAAGATAGATGTCGGCCAAGCTGAGGTCCGCCGCATCGACGCCGCCGACGATGACCAAACCGGCCGCCGCCGCCAGAAGGCCGCAGACAACATAATTGACGAAAAGGACCCGCCAAACGCGGATGCCTGACAAGTGGCAGGCCTCGCTGTTGTCGCCGATGGCATAGAGCAGCCGGCCGTATCCCGTGCGACGCAGCACGAATATGATCAGGACGGCGATCGGCGCCCAAAGGAAGAGATCGTTCGGAACGACGCCCAAGTACTTTCCCGCGCCTAGGTCCTCGATGAATTGCGGCACATGGGGTCCTTCAGCCATCACTTTTTGGCTGTAGACGACGAGCATGCCCTCCGTCATCAGCCCAGTTCCCAGGGTCATCACCAGCGGCTGCACGCGCAGGAGCGCGATGCCGACGCCGTTGATGAGGCCAACGCTCAGCCCGACGCTGAGACCGTACAAAACAGCGATCACGCCGCCGAGCGTCGAATGTGTCCCCATGAGATAGGCCGAGGCGGTCGCGACGCTAGCGACGGAAAGGTCGATGCCGCCCGTCAGCATGACGAGCGTCTGACCTCCCGCCATGATTCCGAGCGGCGCAGCGAATAAGACCATATTCGAGAGCCAGGTCCTGGTAACCGTACCGGGGCGCGCCGCTTCAATCCCGGCGACGAAGACAGCCAGCAGAAGGATAAGCACGATGATCGTATGCGTGCGCAGCCGCGCGATGATTCGGCCGCCTGCGAAGCCGGGGACCGCGCGTGAGAGCCCCGTCTTGGCTTGATCGGTCATTTTTGAGCGCGCGCTAAGGTCACGAATCCGCCGATCATCACGATCGCCACAATCAGGACGCCTTGGATCACCTGGCCGAAATTGGGATCGATATTGAGAAAAATCAGATCGGTCGGGATCAAGGTCAGCACGAAGGCGGCCAAGATCGGACCCACCATTCCGCCGCGGCCGCCAGCGAGGCTGACCCCGCCGACGACGACGGCGGCTAATCCGCTGAGCGTATAATAGACGCCGGCGAGCGGCGCGCCGATGCCAGTGGTCATGGTCAGGCCCAGGCCGCCGACCGCGCTGAAGAGGCCCGAGAATATATAGGCGGCGAAGCGGGTACGTTCGACATTGACGCCGCTACGGAAGGCGGCGATGCGGTCGCTGCCGATCGCATAGAATTGCAGGCCGAGTTTGGACCGGCGCAGGGGAAGCCAAATCGCGCTGACCGAGACGGCGAGAAGGATCAGCGCAGTCGGCAACCAAGTCGTGAACAAGGTTCCGGCGCCGAGATTGAGGAATTCCTGCGGCGCGCCACCGCCGGGCTTCTCGAGGATGAGGAGCGCGACGCCGCCCCAGATGGACCCCGTCGTCAACGTCGCGATCACGTCGGGAACGCGAGAGAGCACCACGAGCAAACCGTTCACTGCGCCGATC
>Ga0066903_100007018_pt1 | contig 10128 bp, 10 predicted proteins | sample PanSoiMetaGPlot1_FD_67491 | JGI IMG/M metagenome (GOLD analysis project Ga0066903, IMG submission 67491) | Tropical forest soil microbial communities from Panama analyzed to predict greenhouse gas emissions - Panama Soil - Plot 1 (version 2) | ecosystem: Environmental > Terrestrial > Soil >... | reverse complement strand
GGGTTGCCGCCGTGGACCGACGGCGTCGTCGCCGACACACTGATCGACGGCGGCGCGGTCGCCTCACCGGTCGGCGGCGCGATGAGCCTCGCCGGTCCGACGATTCTCGACGTCGGCCCGGACTCGGTCCGGGAGCGCTTCCTCGAGCCGATCCTGACAGGCGAGGAGACGTGGTGTCAGTTGTTCAGCGAGCCGGGCGCCGGATCCGACCTCGCCGGCCTGCAGACGACCGCGGTCCGCGACGGCGACGAGTGGGTCGTCAACGGCCAGAAGGTGTGGACGACAAGCGCCCACCACGCCGATCTCGGAATGCTGCTCGCACGCACCGACCCGTCGAAGCCCAAGCACAGCGGCATCACCTATTTCGCGCTGCCGATGAAGCAGGAGGGCGTCGTCGTGCGGCCCCTGCGCCAGATGAACTTCCACCAGTCGTTCAACGAGGTCTTCCTCAGCGATGCCCGCGTCCCGCACGAGAACGTCATCGGCGAAGTCGGCGGGGGCTGGAACGCGGCCCGTGCGACGCTCATGCACGAGCGCCGCCTCGGCCGCCAGCGCCCGCCCAACTACTCCGACGCTCCCGGCCGCGCGCTCACCGAGGCGCGTCACGAGGCCGACGAGTACTTCGCGGTCTACGGCTGGTACCCCCAGCGCGTCGGACGGGTCGACCTCGTCATCCCCCACGCCCAGGCCGCAGGGCTCACGAGCGATCCGCTGATCCGCCAGGAGATCGCGCGGCTGGTCACGCTGCAGCGCGTCAGCGGCTGGACCTCCGACCGCGCCCGCGCGCGACGCGCCAGCGGCCAGCCGCCCGGCCCCGAGGGCTCGATCGGCAAGCTGTCGGCGAGCCGCATCGCCCAGGAGGCGGCGCGCGTGCACACGCGGATCGCCGGCGCCAGCGGCATGGTCCGCGGCGACGACGCCCCGTTTGACGGGCTGATCGCGGAGGTCCTGCTGTCAACGCCGGCGCAATCGATCGCAGGCGGCACCGACGAGATCCAGAAGAACATCCTCGGCGAGCGCATTCTCGGCCTGCCGCGCGAGGCCGCGCCCGACCGCAACGTGCCCTTCAACGAAACGAGGCGCAACGCATGACGAGCACGACCGCCGCCGAACCCCTGCTGATCCCGATCCCCGGCTTCTGGAACTTCGCGCTCCAGGACCCCGACCGGGTCGCGATCGTCGATCACGACGGATCGAGGATCACGTTCGGGGCACTGCGCGACCGCGTCAACCAGCTCAGCCACGCGCTGCGCGAGCTGGCGCCGGGCGAGGACTCGCAGATCGCGGCGGTCACCTCCAACCGCGCGGACTTCATGACCTGGGTCATGGCGTGCGCGCAGATCGGCGTCCGCTACACGCCGATCTCGAGCCACCTGACCGAGGCCGAGATCGCCTACATCGTTCAGGACAGCAACTCCGACGCAGTGTTCGTCGACGCGATCACCGCCGCTGCCGCCGCGCCAGCCGCGCGCGCGAGCGGCCTCGACGCCGACCACGTGATCTCGATGGATCCCGGTCTCGGCATGCCGACGCTCGACGAGCTGATCGCCGGGCAGTCGACCGAACTGCCGCCGGATCGCCGCACCGGGACGTCGATGCTCTACACGTCGGGGACCTCGGGGCGACCGAAGGGCGTCAAGCCCGACCGCCGCGAGGTCATCCCCGAGATGGCGGCGATGCGGATCGCGGGCAACCTCACCCGCTGGGGGATCGACCCGCTGGCCGAGGTCGGCAACGGGATCAGCCTCGTGACCTCGCCGCTCTACCACGCAGCGCCGATCGCCTACACGACGCTTGCCCTGCACCTCGGGCACACGTGCGTGATCATGTCGCGCTTCGACGCGATGAAGTCGCTCGAGCTCGTCGAGTCCGAGCGCGTCACGTGGATGCACGTCGTGCCGACGATGATGAAGCGATGGCTCGACCTCGACGAGTCGGTGACGCGCGCGATGGATCTGAGCTCACTGCGTTGGATCATCCATGGCGCCGCGCCGTGCCCGGTCGACGTCAAGCGACGAACGATCGAGTGGCTCGGCCCGATCGTCTACGAGTACTACGCGTCGACGGAGGCCGGCGGGACGAGCATCCTGCCCGACGACTGGCTCGAGCACCCGGGCAGCGTCGGGCGCCCGTGGGGCGAGGCGGCAATCCGGATCCTCTCCGACGACGGTAAGGACCTGCCCACGGGCGAGCCGGGGATGATCTACATGCGCAACCTGCGCCCGTTCATCTACCACAACGATCCGGAGAAGACGGCGGCCTCGCAGGCCGACAACGGCGAGTTCGTGACCGTCGGCGACTACGGGTACCTCGACGACAACGGCTACCTGTGGCTGCTGGACCGCCGCACCGACCTCGTGATCTCGGGCGGCGTCAACGTCTACCCCGCCGAGATCGAGGCGACGCTGCTCGAGCACCCGGGCGTCGCCGATGCGGGCGCGGTCGGCATCCCCCACGATGACCTCGGCCAGGTCGTGCTCGCGGTCGTCGAGCCACGCGACCCCGACGTCGACCCCGACGAGCTGATCGAGTCGCTGCACGCGCACTGCAAGGCGAACCTCGGCTCGGCCAAACGCCCGCGCGTGATCGTCGTCGGCGACGTGCCACGCTCGGCGACCGGCAAGGTCCTGCGCCGCACGATGCGTGAGCAGTACACGCCGTGACGTTCGGCGTCTTCAGCGAGGAGCAGGACGAGTTCCGCGACGGCGTGCGCCGCTTCCTGGCCGACAAGTCGCCGGAGACCGAGGTCCGGCGGCTGATGGAGACCGACTCCGGCTACGACCCGGCGGTCTGGCGCCAGATGTCCGACCAGCTCGGCTTGCAGGGACTGATCGTCCCCGAGCGCTACGGCGGCGGCGGGTTCGGCTACGTCGAGTTGACGGGGGTGTTGGAGGAGATGGGCGCCGCGTTGCTGTGCGCGCCGTACTTCGCCACCGTCGCGCTGGCGGCCAACGCGCTGCTGCAGTGCGGCGACGACGCGGCGCACGCGGCGCTGCTCCCGGGCATCGCAAGCGGCGAGACGATCGCGACGCTCGCGGTGGCCGAGGACGCCGGCCAGTGGGTTGCCGACGCGGTCACCGCAACCGCCGACGAGGCGGGCGAGGAATGGGCGATCAGCGGTCACAAGAACTACGTCATTGATGGCCTCACGGCAGACCTGCTGCTCGTCGTCGCCCGCGCCCCGGGCGGTCTCAGCGTGTTCGCCGTGCGCGCCGACGCGCCCGGCCTCGAGCGCGCGCCCCTGACGACCATCGACGAGACCCGCAAGCAGGCGCGGATCGAGTTCGACGAGACGCCGGCGACGCTGGTCGGCGGCGAAGGCGGTGCGGCGGCCGGGATCTCGCGGACGCTCGACCTCGCTGCGGTCGCGCTGGCCGCCGAGCAGGTCGGCGGCGCCCAGCGCTGCCTCGACAACGCCGTCGACTACGCCAAGGAGCGGATCCAGTTCGGGCGCCCGATCGGCAGCTTCCAGGCGATCAAGCACCGCTGCGCCGACATGCTCGTGGACGTCGAGTCGGCGCGCTCGGCGGCCTACTACGGCGGCTGGGCGGCGGCGGAAGAGGACCCCGAGCTGCCGGCCGTTGCGAGCCTCGCCAAGGCCCATTGTTCGGAGGTCTACGTCAACGCGGCGCTGGCGAACATCCAGATCCACGGCGGCATGGGCTTCACGTGGGAGCATCACGCCCACCTCTACTTCAAGCGCGCCAAGTCCTCCGAGCTGCTGTTCGGCGACCCGGCCTACCACCGCGAGCTGCTCGCTCAGCGGATGGGGATCTGACTCACCCGATGGGAGAATTGGTCCCATGACCGACTTCGAGCACGTCGCCTACGCCGTCGCCGATCGCGTGGCCACGATCACCCTGGACCGCCCCGACCGGCTCAACGCGTTCACCCCGACGATGATGCGCGAGCTGATCGAGGCGTTCGACCGCACCGACGCCGACGACGAGGTGCGCGCGGTCGTCGTCACCGGCCGCGGGCGCGGCTTCTGCGCCGGGGCCGACCTCGGCGCGGGGGCCGACACGTTCAACCGCGACGCCTCGGGCGCGAGCGGTAACGAGCTGACCAAGACCGACATCCCCGGGGTGACGCGGGACGGCGGCGGGCTCGTCGCACTGCGCATCTTCAACTCGCTCAAGCCGGTGATCGCCGCCGTCAACGGCCCCGCGGTCGGCGTCGGCGTGACGATGACGCTGCCGATGGACGTGCGAGTGTGCTCGGACACCGCGCGCTTCGGGTTCGTGTTCGCGCGCCGCGGGATCGTCATGGAGGCGGCGTCGAGTTGGTTCCTTCCGCGCGTGGTCGGGATCAGCCGCGCGATGGAGTGGACCGCGACCGGGCGCGTGTTCGACGCCCAGGAGGCGCTCGACGGAGGGCTGGTCCGCAGCGTCCATTCAGACGATGAGCTGCTCCCGGCCGCCTACGCGCTGGCGGCCGAGATCGCCGACAACACCGCGCCGGTGTCGGTCGCCCTGTGCCGCCAGATGATGTGGCGGATGCTGGGCGCCGACGACCCGATGGAGGCCCACAAGGTCGACTCGCGTGCGATCGCCTCACGTGGCCAGTCGGCTGATGTGGCCGAGGGCGTGACGTCGTTCCTCGAGAAGCGCGATGCGGTCTTCCCGCAGCACGTCACCGCCGATATGCCGGATTTCTATCCGTGGTGGGAGGAGCGGGAATTCTCATGAGTGGCTCAGGCGTGCCTGTCATAGTCATGCCATGAGCAACCTCACCCGCCGCCAGCGCGAGTCCCGCGCCTACGGACTGATCCTCGCCACGGGCGGCCTCAGCGTCGCGACGGTCATCGTGTTCGTGCTGATGATCGTCGGCTCGGCGAGCTTCGGCCTGTTCCTGCTGTTCCTGATTGCGACCGCGATCGCGCTCTACGCGGCGCGGCGCACGCTCAAGCTGTAAGGCCCGCCTCGGCGGCCAGTTTGTGCAGGTACTGGTTCTCGGCCCACAGGCCGCGGATCCGTGAGTCGTAGTCGCCTTCGCGTTCGGCGCGCAGGTGCGCGATCTGCGCCCGCATCGCCTTGAGCTGCGCGGGGTTGCGAATACGCTCCAGCCAGCTGCGGTTCTGAGCCACCCGCTCAGGCCACGGCTGCGTACGGCCGCTCGCCCGGAAGTGCAGGAGGGTTGCGCTGTCGGTGCTCAGCGTGCGCGCCCCCGCGCGCAGCATCCGCTTCCAGAGGTCCCAGTCGGCCCGGCGATCGAGCGTCCCGTCCCATCCGCCCGCATCCCGCGCCGCGCGCACCCCGACGCAGACCGCACCCATCGGCGTGGTGTTCTCGACATCGAGAACGATGGCGCGGTAATGGGGCACGCTCCAGTCGGCGCCGAGCCACTCGACGGTGTCATCCGGGGCGACGAGGACGGCATAGGTCTGTACGAGGTCGACGCGGTGCGTGTCCCACAGAGCGCCGATGTCCTCGAGATGATCGGGAAGCAGCAGGTCGTCGTCGCCGAGCCACACGATCGCCTCCCCCCGCGCCCGCTCGAGCGCGCGGGTGCGGTGTGCGTAGGCGTATCCGGGCCCCTTGGGGAGGTCGATCACCTCGACGCGCCGGTCGCCGAGCGCCGCGACCGCCCGCTGTGTCCCGTCGCGGCAGCCGTCGCACAGCACGATGACCTGCACTGCAGGACGCGTCTGCTCAAGCGCGCTCTGCAGCGCCAGGACCACGGTGTCGCGGCGATTGTGGGTCGGGATCGCCACGGTGAAGCTCGCCGGCATCGGGCGGTAGCATCGCAGCCGTGGGTGGACCGCTGCGCGACCGGCAGACCGTCACGGCCGACGGCCGTGGGACCGGTGAGATGCTGCATGGCGTCGTCGTTCGCGACCTCGTCACCCACGTCGACGACCGCGGCACGGTCTGCGAGCTGTACGACCCGCGGTGGGGCGTGAGCCCTGCCGAGATGGTGTTCGCGTACATGTTCACGATCCGTCCCGGGCAGGCGAAAGGCTGGGGCATGCACCGTGAGCACGAGGACCGATACGCGTTCCTGGACGGCGAGCTGGAGCTGGTCCTGTTCGACGGTCGTGAGGATTCGCCGACCGCGCGACAGGAGTCGCGGCTGTTCCTGTCGGATTTGCGCCGCCAGCTCGTCGTCATTCCCCGCGGGGTGTGGCACGCCGAGCGCAACGTCGGCTCGCGTGATGTCCGGGTTGTCAACTTCCCGACGATCCCCTACGACCACGCGAATCCGGACAAGTACCGCCTGCCGCTGGACACCGACGAGCTCCCGGTGGCGCTCGACGGTTGGACCGGCTGGTAGGCCCGCTACGCTGGCGGCGCCCCGGCGGCCCTTGGGCCGCGGGGTCCTTGATCCAGAACTCCGGAGGTCGATGTGCCCGTCATCCCCCTGCACAAGCGTCTACTGGCCGAGGTCATCGGGACCTTCGGCTTCTTCTTCGCCGGCTTCTGCGGCATCGCGGCCTTCAGCACGCAGGGGATTCTCACGATCCAGTCGGCGGGGATCGCGTTCGGCTTCGGCCTCGGTCTGGCGATGATGATCTTTGCGTTCGGCCACATCTCCGGCGGCCACTACAACCCGGCCGTCACGCTCGGCCTCGGCGCCGCTCGGCGCTTCCCGGCCGGCGACGTCCTGCCGTACTGGGGCGCACAGCTCGTCGGCGGCGTGCTCGCGGCGCTGCTGCTGCGGATCATGTTCTCGAAGCTGATCGTCACGGCGACGCTCACCCACCCCGGGCGCGGGATCAGCGACGGCAAGGCGATGGTGTTCGAGCTCGTGTTCACGTTCTTGTTCGTGCTCGTGATCGCGACCGTCGCAACCGACCCGCGCGCGCCGTGGAACGGCGTGTTTGCGCCGCTGGCGATCGGGCTCTTCATCTTCACGGCGGCGACCGTCTGCGGACCGCTGTCGGGCGGTTCGTTCAACCCGGCGCGGTCGCTGTGTCCGGCGATCATCGCCGGATCGTTCACCGACGTCTGGATCTACATCGTCGGGCCGCTGGCCGGCGGCGTGCTCGGCGGACTCGTCCACAGCTACTTCCGCGAACCCGAGGAAGACCCGGCGCCCGCCTGATCTAGCTGATCTGGATCGTCTTCTTGCCGGCCGCAACGCGCGTACCGGTCTGCTGGACGGTGTAGTTGATCGTGTAGCGGCCGCGCTTGAACTCGCTGACCGGGGCGACGCCCATCTGCACCGTCGCGCCGGGAAGAATCCGCGTCTCGATGAACGCGACGTTGCGCGCGCCGGACGGCCCGGTGACCAGCGCGCCACCGCCGATCGGCTCGATCGTGTTGCCGGTGTTGCGGATCGGCAGGACGATGTTCTTGCCGACGATACGCGGGGCCCCGACCGTGACCTTGAGCTTGCGCGCGTCCTGTGCCGGGTCGAGCCGCAGGCGGGTCACGAAGCGGAAGCCGAGCGTGATCCCAGGGCGCTTGGCGGCGTCGACCGGCACCGAGACGGCGACGATGCTGGCGAACAGCGAGCCTCCCGGCGCCGGCTTGCGCAACGTCACGGTCACGCTCCGGCTCGCGCCGGCGGTGAGCGTGAACGACGGTTGGCTGATCGACACAAGCGCCGTCAGGTCCTTGTGCGGGTTCGGGGTGACGACGCCAGTCGGCGACGAGATCCACGGTCGCGGCGTGATCGTGATCTTCTGGGCCGTGGTCGTCGTGTTGACGATCGCGATCGTGCCGACGTCGCCCGGCGTTGCCACGTGGTCGATGATCGCGGGGTTCACCGACAGCCCGCCGCCGGCCGTCGCGGCGTGGGCGATCGTCGCGCACCCCGTCAAGAGCGCGAGCAGTACGGCGAGCGCCGGAGCGGACAGGCACGTGCGGCGGCGGCGAGCGAGCATCGGACGCCTACGGACTCTCGGCGGAGATCGTCACGAGCAGCAGTTTGTGGTAGCCGCTGCGCGGGCCGGCACCGCCGACCTGCTGTCGCAGGCGAATCGTCGCGGGGACGTGGGAGACGGGCGCCGACCAGTGCGCGAGCGTCGGATCGGCCGAGCCATCCAGGCCGAGCCACGCCGATCCGCCGCTGACCTGCAGCGCCGCGGGCATGACCGACGACCCGCTCACCAGATGGCCGTGGCGCGTGCCCGACGAGTCGTTGCCGTCGCTGATCGACATCGTGATCGGGTAGTCGGTCGCCGTCACCTGCGCGCCGACCTTGAGCGAGTACGTGTGCGTCGAAGCGCCCTTCGGGAACGACGCGAACCCGTTGGGCTCGGCGACCGAGAGCTGCATGAAGCTGGGGACGCCGCCCCCGACGCTCGTCTGCGCACCGGCGACCACCGGCACCGCCCCGAGCGCCAACACCACCCCGACCAAGATAAAGCGCTGCAACATGGGCAGCGCACGATACCGGCGCCGTACGCCGGTCTGCTTCGGTTCGGGGGTTCCGTAGCGGTTCTTCGGCCTAGGCGCTGACCTCTCGGTAGCCCAAGATGACCGAGCCCAACGTGATCACGTCGCCGTCGGCGAGCTCGGCCTCGACGACCGGCCGCCCGTTGACGAATGTGCCGTTGACGCTGCGATCGTCCAGGATCCGGACTCGCCCGCCGCCGAGCGCCGCCACGATCGCATGGCGGCGCGAAACCGTCATGTCGTCGAGGCGCAGATCGGCAGAGAAGCCACGGCCGATGCGCGTGACTTCCGCGTCGAGGGGAACGAGCCGCTCGTCGTCGCCCTGCTGGACAACGAGGTAACGGCCAGGGGGTGGATCCTCGGGGCCCACGACCTGGCGCCGCACGTTCTGGTCGAGCGCGGGCAGCGCATCGTGGCGTGCGGTGACTGAGGAAACTGTCCCGGTCGCGGTGGACATGCGAGATATGACACCGCATGAACCTCAACGCAAGCTGAATGCGGTGGTCCGACCAAATGGTCGATGTCAGAATCGTCAGGCGACGACGGGGTCGGCCTCGTCGTCGAGCGCCGACGGGCGCACCGCGCCGTTGGTGTGGCCGTTGACGCTCTTGGCGTCCCGGGCGCGGGTCGCCGCCCGTCCCGCACCGACCGGCAGATCCTTGGTCCACGTCGAGCGACACGGGATCTTGTCCGGGTCGCAGCGGTCGGCGAAGCGCTCGGCGATCTCGGTGACCTCGCGTATCAGCCCTTCCTCGAGCGTGATCGGGTTCAGGCCGAGGTCGAGGAGCTGGCGGTTGTCGACGCTGAGGTCGTTCTCGGCCGTCTCCTTGCGCGGGTTGGGCACGTGGTCGATCTCGGCCCCGGTCAGCCGCGACACGATCTCGGCGAGCTCGATCAGGCGGTGCGTCTCGGTCATCTGGTTGAAGATCCGAACGCGGTTGCCCTTGGCGGGCGGGTGGGCAACGGCCAGCTCAATACATCGGACCGTGTCCTGGATGTTGATGAACGCGCGCGTCTGGCCGCCGGTGCCGTGGACGGTCAGCGGGTAGCCGATCGCGGCCTGCATCAGGAAGCGGTTGAGCACCGTGCCGTAGTCGCCGTCGTAGTCGAAGCGGTTGATCAGGCGCTCGTCGAGCTCGGTCTCGGCGGTCTGGGTCCCCCACACGATCCCCTGGTGCAGGTCGGTCACCCGGACCTCGTCGTTCTTGTTGTAGAACGCGAACATCAGCTGGTCCTGGGTCTTGGTCATGTGGTAGACCGAGCCCGGGTTGGCCGGGTAGAGGATCTCCTGCTCGACGTCGACGCCGTCGGCGCCCTCCATGCGGACGCGCAGATAGCCCTCGGGGATCGTGACGCCGGCTGTGCCGTAGCCGTAGACGCCCATCGTCCCGAGATGAACGACGTGAGCGTCGACCTCTGACTCGACGATCGCCGCGAGCAGGTTGTGGGTCGCGTTGATGTTGTTGTTGACCGTGTAGCGCTTGTGGCGCGCACTCTTCATCGAATAGGGCGCGGCGCGCTGCTCGGCGAAGTGGACGACCGCGTCGGGGCGCAGCGCGATCAGCAGGTCGACGAGCTCACGGAAATCCTCGGCGACGTCGAGGTTGTGGAAGCCGATCTTGTGGCCCGTGATCTCCTGCCACGCGGCCAGGCGCGTCGGGAGCGGGGCGATCGGCGTCAGCGAATGCGCATCGAGCTCGATGTCGGCGTTGCGGCGGGCGAAGTTGTCGACGATCACCACGTCATGGCCACGCTGCGACAGGTGCAGCGAGGTCGGCCAGCCGCA
>Ga0066903_100007017_pt1 | contig 10128 bp, 8 predicted proteins | sample PanSoiMetaGPlot1_FD_67491 | JGI IMG/M metagenome (GOLD analysis project Ga0066903, IMG submission 67491) | Tropical forest soil microbial communities from Panama analyzed to predict greenhouse gas emissions - Panama Soil - Plot 1 (version 2) | ecosystem: Environmental > Terrestrial > Soil >... | reverse complement strand
GAAGTGGCGCGCGCTAGAAATCTGGCTTCTCAGCGCGCGGGACCGGAAATAGGTTCTTGCCGAAATGATCCCCGTTGTTCTCCGCGCACACCATCTCCAGCAGTTGGTTTGGCACTTTGTTCCAGCGGCGCACCATGTAGAGCGGCTCGTTGAAAGTGTCGGGGTCTTCCACCTTGACCAGGGCTTCCAGCATCTTGCTGTCGGTGGACAGCTTGAAGCGCTCGACCACATGCAGCTTCTCAGTATGCGGGGTGCGGAACCAGTCGAGATAACTGTTCTTGGCTTGCAGCCCGACCGTGTCGACCACCAACGTGTCGCCGTTTTCATAATGGCCGATCGACTCGCCGAACCATGATGGCTTCACGGCCTCCGAATGGCGGTCCGTCATGTAGACACGTCGCACCATGTGATCGGTCTCCCAGATCATCCATACCTGCGTCGGCGTCTGAATGAAATAGAACGGCTGTGCCGGTGTCAGCAGTTGCTCAGGAACGCCGCCTGGATAGCAGGACTGCTGAGCAGAGAATGGAAGGCCGCGCTTGCCCGAGAGCGCCTCCTCGTTGGACTCCTGCATCTGCTTCGCCGCCCACGGCTTCAGCACCGGGTCTTTGGCGTTGCCGATGTGCAGCGTCACCTGGCCGCGGTCGCGGTTGCCGACGTAGGGATGAGCGGGGTCTGCCTTGATGGGGCCACGGCCTAATCCCGGCGGTGGATCAAACCAGGTCACTCCAAGCGCGAGCCAGGCAAACTGGGCTGACGCCAATTGAGGGATTTTGCCTGTTGCAAGTTCTTGCGAAGGAGCTTGAGCAGGTGCGGAACTGCATGCCGCGAAGACCACGATGCTCGCAAGAGCCGCGACTGAGGCGCATCTCATGAGTCTCTTGTGGGAATCGCGATGACGTTTGGAATTCCGCGTGGTTTTCGACATCGGGCGCTCCTATCGAGGCGATGGCCAGCAGCGACCTTGCATCGCCATACTAGCGAATGATGAAAAGTTCAGGAATTCCCGTCCTTTGAAATTTCCGGCCTTCACAAGGTCGCTCAAGTCCCAATCGGTACCAAAGACTCTTGTCGGCACACGCTGGCTGTGCATGCTCTTGCCCGGACCGCCCGGAGGACATGGTGATGCTGACCCTTCCCAAGCACAATCGTTACGACTATTCGGTGATTAATGAGCGCAAGGATTATTCCTGGCGAGACGGAAAGCGGCTGGCCTTTTGCGTCACGACCAATATCGAGGTCTATGCCTACCGCAAGGGGACCGGATGGGATCCGGCTAAGAAGGGCGAGCCGCAGCAGCAGCGTAATTATTCCTGGCGCGACTACGGCAACCGGGTCGGTATCTGGCGGATGTTTGACCTGTTCGAGCAACTGAATTTGCCCGCAGCGCACAACATCAATTCACTCTTGTACGAATATCATCCGCAAATCTGCGACCACATTCGCAAACGCGGCGACGAGGTGGTCGGTCACGGCCGCACCAATGCCGAGCGTCAGGGCGATTTGTGGGAACTCGACGAGCGCCGTTTGATCGATGACGTCACGCAGGAGATCACCCGTCGCGAGGGCCGTCCGCCTTTGGGTTGGATGGGCCCGGCCGCGTCCGAAAGCAATGCCACGCCCGACCTGTTGAAGGAAGCCGGATACAAATATGTGATGGATTGGCCGGCTGACGATCAGCCGTTCTGGCTGAAGACGCGGTCGGGCCCCATCCTGTCTGTTCCCTATCCGGCGGAACTGAATGACTCGGCGGCGATCATCCATCGCGAGGGCACGGCGCGCGACTTTGCCGATATGATTGTTGATGGTTTCGATGAGATGATTGAGCAGTGCCGGGCGCAGCCGCTGGTGATGACCCTCTCACTGCACCCCTTCGTCATGGGGCAGCCGTTCCGACTGCCGCCGTTGCGCAAGGCGCTGAAGCATTGCGTTGAACATTCCAAGCGAGATCGCGTCTGGTGGACCACGCCCGGTGCGGTCGCGGACTTTTGTTACACGCTACCGCCCGGGATCATTCCAGGCGAGGGGCCGAAATAGTCGGGCTGGTGGCTCGGCGCTGTCAGTCCAAACTTACGCCGCTCGCCTTGATCGTCACCGCCCATTTCTCGATCTCGCCGTTGAGGAAGCGTTTGAGATAGTCCGGTGACCGGCGATCGGCGGCAACAACGGTGACGCCCACCTCCTTCAGCCGCTCCTGCGTTGATGGCGTGTCCAGGGTTGCCACGCTGGCGGCGTGGAGCTTCTGCACAATCGCGGCGGGCGTGCCCTTAGGGAGGAAAAACCCGCTCCAGAAATAGGAGTCGAAATCGGTCAGGCCCTGCTCGTGCGCGCTAGGGAGGTTGGGCAGGAGGGGGGAACGATTGCGGGTCAGGATCGCGACCGCCCGCATGCTGTTGCTCCCGATCTGCGGCATCGCTGCGGCTGCCAGAGCGCAGAAATAGTCAATCCGGCCAGCGATCAGGTCCTGCATGGCAGGCGGCGAGCCGCGATAGGGAATGTGCGTCACGTCGACGCCAAGCGCTGCATTGAGCTGCGCGCAAGCGAGATGCGACCCCGACCCGGCGCCCGCCGAGCCATATTGCATCTTCGCCTGGTTCGCCTTGGTGTACGCCGTGAACTCCTTCAGATCCTTGACCGGCAGTTCGTTGCGGGTGACCAGGATGATGGCCTGCTCGACCACTAACGCGACCGGCTCGAAATCGGCCACGGAATTGTAGAGCGGCTTTTTGTAGAGTGTCTGGTTCTGCGCAAAGGTGTCGATTCCGCCCAGCACGAACTGATAGCCGTCGGGCACCGCCTTCGCGACGCGGGCGACGCCGGTCATGCCGCCGGCGCCACCGACGTTCTCGATGATGACCTGCTGACCCAATACCTCGGACAGGCGAGCGCCGAGAACCCGCGCCAACGTGTCGGAGGCGCTGCCGGCCGCAAACGGCACCACCATGGTGACCGGCCGGGTTGGCCAGTCCTGCGCCATGGCGGATTGAGCGGTGTGGAGCAGGATGGCGATGCAGACCGCAGTCCAAATGCCGGAACGACGCCATCTGGTCTCACGCAGCACGGTGTTCACCGCGTGCGTGATCGGAGCGTTATCGTGACCGGCGCGCTTGTGAACCGCCATCGCTTCTCTCCTCTGCGGACCCGGCCAGGCCAAGCTAACCCGCGCAGCGCAGGCCAGGAAGTGCTTTGGCTGCCCTAAAGTAGGCGGCAGCCAGCTCGCGTGTCTTTGCGGCACGCTACCGAGGACGGCCTGTATGGGCTCCGAGCCGCGGACCCTGATAATGGGCTCGATCCTGCTAAGAGAATTCGTACAGCCGCGCCGGATTGTCGACGAGGATTTTCTTGCGCACCGCAGCGTCCGGCGCCCAAGTGGGCAAAAGATTGAGCACGAGCCCGTCGTCTACCTGCCAGAGCGGCGTCACCTTCGCGGTGCTGCCATTCTCCGAATTGGGGTGCGGCCAATTGGTGCCCCACAAAATGCGGTCGACATTGGCGCTGATCAGCATCTGGGCGAGCGGCGTGAAATAGCCGTAGTTCTGGCGCGGCCCGGCGGTGACCGAAATCTTGACATAGGCCTTGCCGGATTTCACCAGGCTCACCAGATCGGCGAAGCCGGGCTGGCCCACCCCGAGTTCCTCTTTCACGTTGCCATAATGATCGAACACCAGCGTCACCGGCGAGCTCGCCAGCGTGTCCTTCATCGCAGCGATCACCGGCAGAGTCGTGTTGAGCTGGATATGCCAGTTGCGGCTCTTCACGCGTGCTGCGGCGGCGAGGAAACGCTCGGTTGCGATCTTGGGATCGCTGATCCCCGCGGTCGAGAGATTGAGGCGGATGCCCTTGAAGCCAAGCGATGCGAGCCGGTCCAGTTCGGCGTCGGTGGTCTTGTCGTCGATGACCGCCACGCCGCGTGCGTCCTTGCCACGCGCCGCCATGCCAAAGATGGTCGCGGAATTGTCAGGGCCATAGACGCTCGGCGTTACGATCACGACGCGCTGCATCTTGAGCGCATTATGGAGCGTGGTCATTTCCTCCGGCAGCGCCATCTCGGGCGTATAGGTGCGTCCCGCAAACCACGGAAACTTGGCCGGGTCACCATGAATATGCGTGTGGCAATCGCACGCGCCGGCGGGGACGTCGAAATTGACCTTGGTCGCCGGCTGTGATGCCTTGGCGTGGCCGAGACGAGGTTGCATCAGGACGCCTGCGGCGGCTGCACCGAATACGAATTCGCGACGTGCGATCATGATAGCCTCCCTGTTGAACCGTTGTTGTTCCCGATCACTGCCTGTTCAGCGCCGGCGCCGTATTTGAGGATGAAGTCTATCTCAAATTCCTGTCCAGGCGAATGGAGATGTAGGCATTATCTGCGCTTAAGGATCAGGTGGTGAGCAATCACCGCCGCGAGGTGGTAGGAGTCGCGGTTCCGCAGCTTGCTGCAGATGACAGAGAGGCTTCCGTCACTCTCGAGCAGGATGGCACGGACGCTCCGGGCGCGGCCTACTTGGTTTAGCGCCGCAGACCACGGCGTGCCCTCCATCGCTTGCTTGAGCATAGCGAGGCGCTCCTCCATCGCCCGGTTATGTTTCCATGGACGCCAGAAGCGGCTCTCGGGCATCAGCAAGATCAGGCGGTCCGCCAAATTCAACGATATGACTTGCGAGATTTCCCAATTGACCCATTTGGTGGGGCCAACAAATATCGCAATCAGTTGGGCGCTCTTTGCCCATGCCACGACGCCATCCTGCCACTCCCCTTCGCTAAACGACTTGCGTGCGGCGCCTAGCTGCGGGACTTTCTCGTTTGGCGTTCCGACTGCAACAAAGGGTCCAAAATGCATGAAATATTTGGCGAGTCTCAGTTCTAGCGAGTAGTCCAGCAACCGCGGCATGCTCAAAATTACGCTCAAAAAAAGACGCCACCCGCCTTTGGGGTCGTCCGTAAAGGATCTCAAAAAAAGAATTGGCGGTCTTCGATCAACGGATAAGAGCGAGTCGGCGTCGGCTTGGAAATAGCGTCGCGATCGAAGCAGAAGTGCGAGTCCGATGAAGAAGTATAAATTAGATTTGGATTCGCGCTCAAGAATCGTCGCAATCAATTCAAAGAGCGTCTGGACCGCAAGGAAAGACACTCCGGATGCGGCAAAGATACAAGCTTTGATAGGGCTCATGCTTCTTGGTTTTTTTGCCACGCTCGAAGGCGCATCCATGATGCCGCCGACTGTTGTTCCGAGGGGTTCGAGCCTGGTCCGCTGAACCCACCATTGCAGCGCCGACTGAAGCGGTAACAGGATTCCTGCTACCGCCAGGAATGCGACGGCGGAAGAATTGGCTGGAAGATCGCTTTCGGCCTCCGACATTTCGTTGACAAGGTAATACGCATACGCAAGGGCCGCCGCCGATGCGATTGCGAGTACAATGAGTTGCCAGGACGCGGTGCGTCGCAGAGTACTCAATCGGCGAAAGCTATAAACCAGGAGCCATGGGCCCAAAGCCGCACAGGTGATTTGCAGGGAGCTTATCGGCAGACCCTTTCCCAGCTGCCAGATGAGCAGGCCGATCGCTACCGGAACAGCACTCGTGCCTATCAGGAACACCACGTAGTGGATGACCCGTATGACGAAGCAAAAGAACGACAACCGACTGATGCTGATGTCGTGAATGCTCTGTGCATTCATGGTCTGCGCTCTTGGCTGCTGGTGATCGATTGTTCAAGCTCAGCTACCGGCCTGCATCGCCTGCCACACCCGTACCGGCGTTGCCGGCATCGGCACGTCGCGCACGCCGTGGTCACGCAGCGCATCGACGATGGCATTGATGACGGTCGGCGGTGCACCAACAGTGCCGGATTCGCCCGCACCCTTCACGCCAATCGGATTATTGCGGCAGCGATCGGGCAGGTCGTGCATATGGAACGACGGCATGTCGTCGGCGCGCGGCATGCAATAGTCGAGGAACGAGCCTGAGAGGATTTGGCCCGAGGTCTTGTCGAACACGACGTGTTCATGCAGCGCCTGGCCGAGGCCCATGGCGAGCCCGCCGTGGATCTGGCCCTCGAACAGCAGTGGATTGATGATGAGACCGGAATCATCGACGCCCAGGTATTTGACAATCTCCACTTGGCCGGTGTCAGGATCGACCTCGGCCTCGCAGATGTGGCAGCCGTTGGCGAAATTCGAGCGTGCGGGCGTGAAGGTGCCGACGGCCTCGAGCCCGACGCCAAGCTCGGCCGGCCAACCGACCGGCGCGAAGCTGCGTCTGGCGAGATCGACGAGCGCGATCGACTTGTCAGTGCCGACCACGGTGAGCTTGCCGTCGGCGAACTGGATGTCGGCGGCGGAGGCTTCCAGCACGTGGGCGGCCATCGTCCTTGACTTCTCGATCAGGTTGTCGGCGGCATTCCGCAGCGCCGAGCCACCGATCGTCATGCTGCGCGAGCCGTAAGTGCCGCGGCCAAAGCCGACCACATCCGTGTCGCCCTGGATCATCCGCACTGAGGCGAAGTCGACACCGAGCCATTCGGAGACCATCTGGGCGTAGACTGTTTCATGGCCCTGGCCGTGGCTGTGGGTGCCGGCCACGATTGTCACCGTGCCGCCTTCGTCGAAGCGCAACTCCATCCGATCACTGAATGGCCCGCAGATCTCCATAAAGTACGCGATGCCACGCCCGCGCAGCCGGCCACGCTGCTTCGATTCCTTGCGGCGCTTGGCAAAGCCCTTCCAGTCCGCCATCGCGACTGCCGCGTCCATGACAGCTTCGTAGTTGGCGCTGTCGTGGGCGAGCACGAGTTGAGTCTGGTAGGGCACCTGCGCGGGCTTGATCAGGTTGCGGCGGCGCAGCTCGATCGCATCGATCTTCAGCTCCGCGGCCGCGGTGTCGACCAGCCGTTCGATCACATGGATCGCCTCGGGCTTGCCGGCGCCGCGGTAGGGGCCGGTCGGCGTGGAATGGGTGTAACAGGCGCGCAGCGTCACATGCGCCGCCGGGATGTCGTAGACATTGGTGTAGGACATCGAACCGAGGCCCGGCGGCACGCCGGCGCTGGCGGAGAGATAGGCGCCCTGATTGTGATCGGTGACCACGCGCAGGCCGAGGAACTTGCCATGGGCGTCAAGCGCGAGCGAGGCCTCGCTGACGCAGTCGCGGCCGTGGGTGTCGCTCATGATGCTTTCCGTGCGCTCGCCCACCCATCTCACCGGCCGGTTGAGCTTGCGCGCGGCCCACACGACCAGCACGTCCTCGGGAAAGACGCCGCCCTTCATGCCGAAGCCGCCGCCGACATCCGGCGACACCACGCGGAAATTCAGCTCGCGCTCATGGAAGATGCTCGCGGCGAGATTGGCGCGCACGCGGTGTGGCTGTTGCGTGCTGGTGTAGAGCGTCGTGCGCGCGCTCGCCGCGTCATGCTCGGCGAGCGCGGTCCGTGGCTCCATCGCGTTCGCCGACAGCCGGTTGTTGAGGATGGTCAGCGTCACAACATGCGCGGCCTTGGCGAAGGCGGCGTCGGTCGCGGCCTTGTTGCCGCGCTCCATGGCGAACCAGGTGTTATTGGGGGCGGCTTCCCAGACCAGCGGAGCGCCGGGCTTCGCCGCCTCGTCGGTGGCGACGATCGCCGGCAGCACCTCGTACTCGATGTCAATGAGCTCGGCCGCGTCGCGCGCCGTGTGCAGTGTCTCGGCCACAATGAACGCCACCGGATCGCCGACGAAGCGCACGCGGTCGTGCGGCAGGACCGGGTGCAGCGCCATGAACGCCCTGGGTGGCCCGCCAAAGGCGATCGGCGGTGCGCCGCAGGGAAGGGCGCCGATGTTCTCGGCGCGGGCATCAGCGCCGGTGAGCACCAGGAGCACACCAGGCGCGGCCTTGGCGGCGCTCGTGTCGATCGATCGGATCGCGGCGTGCGCATGTGGGGAGCGCAGCACGAAACCGTGGGCCGTGTTCGCCGGCTGGATGTCGGCGACGTAGCACCCCTTGCCCTTGAGGAAGCGCGGGTCCTCAGTGCGCGGCACCGGCTGGCCGATCCCGAATTTCATGGTTTCTTGTCTCCGGACTAGTGCGGCGAATTTGAGGTTCCTATCAATCCTTGCGGCACGCTCGTTTAGGAACCTCAAATTCAAGAGCCGCACTAGAATCATAAAGTTGCTAGTGCCCCTTTGCTTCCGAAGTTCGTACTAGAGGTCGCAGCAATGGATGACGAACTTCGGAAGCGGGGCACTAGTCCGCGTCCATTCTGGCTGCAGACAGCGCGCAGCGCCATGGGCTTCGACCCAGTCGTCATATCATCAGAACGAACGGCCGGCCGTGGTCTGACACGGCTGGCCGTAGAGGAGGACTAGCAGAGCAAGAACGCAGTAGCAGCGATCAAATTGTCGCGATCGCGTTGCTCAACATGGTTTCGAGCTGATTGAAGGTATCGGGCTTATGCAGCACGCGGTCGGCGCGCCGCAAGCGGCTGCGCACGTGGTCGCTGCGTGCCGTCGACGAGGTCAGTACGAACTTTGGAAACTCCTTGTGGTGCCGGCAGCTGAGCTCGACCAGAAGCTCGAATCCGTCCATGCGCGGCATGCGCAAGTCGATGATCGCCAAGTCAGGCGTGGCGTCGCCTTCCTCGATGGCGCGCAATGCGTTGATACCGTCGGTGGTGCACACGACCGATCCGACCCGCGGGTTCTTGGCCAAGGCACACTTGATCAGATAGGCATCGGCTGCGTCGTCTTCGACGAGCAGGACCTGCAATCCGTCGTCGTTTTCCGAAATCGCCTTGCGCGGGTTATCAGATGAATACGCCAGGGTGCCTGCGATAGTCATGGTGTCCTCGCCTCTCAATTCAAGCGCGAACCGGCTCTGCGGATCGCCTGATCGATCTGTTTCTCGAGCTCTTCGAAGGACTCGGGCTTGACGATGTAGCCGCAGGCGGAGCTGCGGATCGCTCTTCCAACATCGCGCACAAAAGCCGAGGAGGTGATGAACACCACCGGCACGTCGTCCATCTTGCGCATCTTGCGCATCGCCTCCAGGAACTGGAATCCATCGATTCCCGGCATGCTGATGTCGAGAAAGACCAGCCCCGGCCGCAGCCGTCCGGCTGAGATCTCCACCAGGGTTCGAGTCGGGGAGTTTCTGGAAACAACGTCGCTCACATGCGGGTGACGCTGGAGCGCCCGTTGAATCAATAGCGTGTCTGCTACGTCGTCGTCGATCAGCAGCACTTTCGTGCCGCTTGGCTTGAGACCGGATTCCGGCCGCAGCAGCTGATCCAGCGCGAGGCGTGCCCGCGCTCTGTCGCTCTCAAGGTCGATGTTAGCGTTTGCTTGCGCCGCCCGTGACATTCTGTTCTCCGGTTGTTGTGTTCGTTCGGGTTGATGGCCCAAGCATTCTGCGTGCAACTTAAAAAGGTATGAAGTGACCATTGGCCGAGTGCGATGAGTGATAGCCGTCCACAGGCCGTCGATCGTGAAATACTATTGTTCCTTCAATGGCATCAGCCCAATTCAACCTGAGCAATAACAAATCATAGAGGTAATATAATCTGGCGTTTTTGCTTTGTGAGCGGTAAAATGCGATTCGAGAATGTGAATTATAAGGGCTGCCGCGAGAAGCCGGTGGGTCATTGCGGATCGAGGGTTCGCCGGGGCGGGACTGAACCGGTGCCCCAGTTTCTGCGCTCGATGAAACAGCAACAGTTTGTTTCGACCTAAAGCATCGGCGTCAATCAGACATTGAGCGTCTTCCAAAGCGCGCGTTGGTGTGGACGAAAATACAACCTTTAATTGATCAAAATGCCGCCGGCTTAACACGGGCGTGCAGGGCCAGGAGCAATGAAACCGGTATTTAATGACGCACTCGAGGGAGTGTTCGTCACCGACGCCGAGGGTAAGATCATCGCGCTCGACCGAGCGTGCGAACGGTTGTTTGGCTATCAAGCAGACGAGATCGCCGGCAAACCCGCGGCTCTCCTGCTTTCCATACCGAACGCTGCGTCCGTCGATGCGTATTTCAGCAAGCATTTCGCAGGCGGCATCACTTTGCAGGCCAGCCGCCGACGCTTCGGTCGCCGCAAGGATGGGACCACTTTTCCCGCCGAGTTCTCGATCGTTCACACCAAAACGCCGACCGGAGTCAGCCT
>Ga0066903_100007016_pt1 | contig 10129 bp, 10 predicted proteins | sample PanSoiMetaGPlot1_FD_67491 | JGI IMG/M metagenome (GOLD analysis project Ga0066903, IMG submission 67491) | Tropical forest soil microbial communities from Panama analyzed to predict greenhouse gas emissions - Panama Soil - Plot 1 (version 2) | ecosystem: Environmental > Terrestrial > Soil >... | reverse complement strand
GACCAGTGAGTCGGCGCCCGGGTGGAGGTGGCGTATGTGGTCGGAGGCGAGAGAGGGCGACAATCGGGGAGCGAAGAGGGTCCTGGCAGTCGGGGGAACCGCCCAGCGCGGCCAGCGGACGGTCCTAACCGTAGTTCCGCTGGATGCCGTGGCGCCCAATCCGGAGCAGCCGCGCAAGCACTTCGCGGAAGACAAGCTGGTCGAGCTGGCGGCGTCGATCCTGGAGCGCGGTCTCCTGCAGCCCATCGTGGTGCGGCGTCAGGGAGACGGGTATCAGCTCCTGGCCGGCGAGCGCCGATTCCGGGCGGCGCGTCTCGCCGGTCTGGATCGGCTGCCCGCAGTGGTCCGCGACGGTGGCGACGCACTCGAGATCGCCTTGATCGAGAACCTCCAGCGCGAGGATCTGGAGCCGCTCGAGGAGGCGGAGGCCCTGGCCGCATTGATAGAGCGGCATGCCTACAGTCACCGCGAAATCGCCGATCTGCTCGGCAAGAGCCGGCCCTACGTCTCAAACATCCTGTCCCTGACTCGTCTTCCGGAGCCGGTGAAGGTGGACCTGCGACGGGAAGGCAGCAGCTTCTCGCGGGAGATCCTGATGGGGATCGCCCGCCAGCCCGACCCTGCTGCGGCCCTCGCACTGTGGGGCCGCCTGAAGCTTGATGCCATGTCCGTACGCCGGTTCCGTGACCAGCATGCGGGGGCCTCGAGGGCGTCGCAGCCGGTGCGGGAGACCATGCGCGCGGCTCGCCGCCTGAACCGGACCTTGCGGCGGCTGAACGCGCTGGAGGTAGGCCCGGAGGACGCCGGGCCGCTGCGCCGCATCCTGCGGCGGACACGGCGGCTTGTGAACGGACTGGTGGAGGCGATGGAGCCGCGCACCCCTGGGACGTCCGCCGTCTGACCCAACAGCCTGGGTGGATCCGATGTGGCGCTCTGCCACGTACCGGTCACGTTTCGTTACGCCTGTTTCAGGCCGCGCGGTGGGGCCATCACGCACATGCTGGTCCGGGCAGCCCGGAATGCCTTGGCACGCGCCTCGCTTAGAGTCGCATGACGACGGCAGCGGCGACGGTGGAACGAAACGTCGGTCTTCGGGGCGGTGGCGCGGTCGAGCTCGAACCGGAGGCCGTGCTTCCCTCCCAGTACTTCGCGCAGGCTGCGGTGGACGCCTCCCTCCAGCCGGAGAAGCGGCTGATGCTGGCAGTACTGGAGGACGCGGTCGGCACCTTCCAGAAGTACGTCAACGCTCGTGAGCGAACGGCGCACCGACTGTTCGAGGAAGTGGAAGACTGGTTCGCGTCCGACGACTACGACTGGCCCTACTCGTTCGTGAACATCAGCCACGCGCTCGGGCTCGATGCGGCGTACCTTCGAGGCGGGTTGGCACGCTGGCGGGACCGCCAGTCCGCGAACGCCGGCGCGGGCAGCAACGTCGTTCGGTTCCCGTTCCGCCGCGTGAACGGATCGCGGCACATGATCACCGGTCGCGCGGCCGGGCTCAAGCGAAGCGCGTAGGTGGGCCCTGGCGCCTAGGTTCCGGTAGCCGGACCCGCCGAGGTTTCCTCTCCGACCTTTACGCTCCCCGTCGGTCCTGCGATACTCCGGCGCTCTCGTCGTGGGAGCGCCAGGGGAATCGACCACGGACGCCACCCGGCGTCCGGCGTTGCCGGAAGTGGCATGCGGGGCCGACGGGTTCAGTCGCTGACCGAGGACGCGGTCGGAGTCCGGTCGGCCGGGAGCGGTCTGGGCGCGCTGCTGCGCTGGATCCGACCAACGTTCGAATACGCGCCGGGCGCGCGGCCGATCCTCGACATCGGGTACTTCGCCAACGTGGTCCCGGTGGCGGCCAACCTGGGCATAGCCATCTCGACAGACGGCGTCGGCACCAAGCTCCTGGTCGCACAAGCCGCCGGGCGCTACGACAGCGTTGGCGTGGACTGCGTCGCCATGAACGTGAACGACGTGCTCTGCGTCGGGGCTCGTCCCGTCGCCCTGGTCGACTACGTCGCCGTCGAGGTCGCCGATGCGGAGCTGCTCGGGCCCCTGGGCAGGGGCATCGCGCTCGGCTGCGAGCAGGCCGGCGTGACCTGCCCCGGTGGCGAGCTGGCCCAGGTTCGCGAGATGATTCGCGGGGTGCAAGCGGGACGCGGGTTCGACCTGGTGGGCACGGCAATCGGCACCGTTGCGCTCGACCGGGTGCTGACGGGTGATGGCGTTCGGCCAGGCGACATCCTGCTCGGCCTCGAAAGCGCGGGCCTGCACTCGAACGGGTTCACGCTGGCGCGGCGCGTCCTGCTCGAGCGCGGCGGGCTCGCGCTCGACGCGCACGTGCCCGAGCTAGGCTGTGTGCTGGCCGATGAGCTGCTTCGCCCGACGCGGATCTACGTCAAGCCCGTGCTCGCCGTTCTGGATGCAGACGTGCCCGTCCGCGCGCTGGCGCACCTGACCGGGGACGGCCTCTTCAACCTCGTTCGCACGGCGCGCCCCGTCGGGTTCGACATCGAACAATGGCCGGAGCCGCCGCCGATCTTCGGGCTGATCCAGCGACTGGGCGGGATCGCCGACGAGGAGATGTTCCGGGCGTTCAACATGGGTATTGGATTCTGCCTGGTCGTCCCGCCCGATGGTGTCGAGCGGGCCACGGCCATCCTGGAAACCCGCGGCCTGGCCGTGCGGGTGCTCGGGCGCGCCACCGACGACGTGGAGCGCACCATCACTCTCCGGCCGCGCAAGCTGCTGGGCCGCGGCGGCCGCTTCGTGATCGCCTGAGCGGTCGCGGCCGGCTCGCACGCGGCCCGGCCAGGAGGACGACCCGGGATCCGCCGCGCCGCCGCACCGCCGCATATCCCGGGTCGCCCGCCTGGCCGGGCTTCCGGCCAGTCCCGCGAAGCGTCCCATAGGGCTTCGCCGGCAAACCCGAGCACGCCGGCTTCCCCAGTCGCCGGCGTGCTCGGGCCTGCCCGACGTCACAAGATCTGCATCAGGACTTCCGCGACTCCGCGGCCCACCATTTCCAGCTCGCGTGCGGCACCAAGCGAGAGATCGAGTGCACGCCCGCGAACGTAGGGACCGCGATCGTTGATGGTGACCAGTACCGAGCGTCCGTTGTTCAGGTTGGTCACCCGCACTTTGGTGCCGAGCGGGAGAAAGCGATGCGCGGCGGTCAGCTCCTCCGGATGAAACACGTCACCGCTGGCCGTCTTCCGGCCGGCGAACCCGTAGCCGTAATACGATGCTCGTCCGAGCTTCGGCTGCGGGTACTCGTCTTCGACTTCGGCCGCGGCATGCACAGGCCAGGCGGCGAGGCAGGCCGCGACGATCACCGACGCGGCGAGCACATAAACAAAGGGCCGGGGGATCGCTCCCCCGGCCCGTCTGGGCACGGATTGCACTGATCCCGCTCCTTGTACGCCTACGAAGTTAGCTGACGGGTTCGGGTCAAAGAGCGTGCCCGTCTCGGACGCGACAGATGCCGCCCGAGATTCACCCCTGTGCTGCTGGGTCCTCCGCTCCCCGCTCGGGGATTCGGCGTCGAAATTTTTTTATCGCGGCGCGGTTTATTGAACGAAGGGGTCCCTGTCAAGGGCGAGCCGCGTAAAAATCAGGAACTCTCCAAAAATCAATGATCTTCAGCGTCGTCGAAATTTCCTTTAACGGGCGGGAGCAGCGGTGACTTGTAGTGACGGACAGCACTCGCGGAGGGCTTGCGGTACACGAAGCGTGTGTCGCAGCCGCGACAGTGAACGTCATACGTGTCGCGCTTCCGCCTGAGGCGCACGGTGACGATGTCCCCGTTGGCGTGCCGATGCTGCACCGCGGGGTACTCGGCCACGAAGACCGTCCGCATGAGCTGGCTCGCTAGCTCCCCAACGGGTGCCTGTCAACGTGGTTGCCGGCGATGGGAGGCCCTGCCAGCATACTGCGATGGCGCCCGCCAACCGGCTCGCTCACGAGACGAGCCCATATCTGCTGCAGCACGCGCACAATCCCGTCGACTGGTACCCGTGGGGAGAGGAGGCCTTTGCCCGTGCCCGGGCCGAGGGCAAGCCGGTGCTCCTCTCCATCGGCTATTCGGCGTGCCACTGGTGCCACGTCATGGAGCGGGAATCGTTCGAGAATCCGGAGATCGCGGGGTTGATGAACGACCGCTTCGTGAACATCAAGGTCGACAGCGAAGAGCGTCCGGACGTCGACGACGTCTACATGCGTGCGGTGCAGCTCATGATCGGCCGCGGCGGCTGGCCGCTCACCGTCTTCCTCACGCCCGACGGCCGTCCGTTTCACGGCGGCACGTACTTCCCCCCGGTCGACCGGCACGGCATGCCGGCCTTCCCCCGAGTGCTCGACGCCGTCTCGCGCGCGTTTCACGACAAGCCGCAGGACGTCGCTAAGGCCGTGTCGCAGCTCGTGGCAGGCGTGCAGCGATCCGAGGAGGCCGCGGTCAGCGACGTCGCGCTCGACCCGACGCTGCCGCGGCGGGCGGCAGAGGGCCTTCTCGGTCACGTCGATACCGTGCACGGTGGGCTCGGGGGCGCTCCGAAGTTTCCCCACACGCGTGCCTTCCAGCTCCTGCTGCGTCAGTGGCAGGCGACGCGGCGGCAGGAGTTGCTCGACGCGGTCGCGCTCACCTGCCGGCGGATGGCCGACGGCGGTATCTACGACCAGATCGGCGGCGGCTTCCACCGCTACTCGGTCGATGCGCGCTGGCTGGTGCCGCACTTCGAGAAGATGCTCTACGACAACGCCGAGATCCCCCGGCTCTTCCTCGACCTGTTCCAGGTGACCGACGATCCCGCGCATCGACGGGTGGTGGCGGAGACGCTCGACTATCTGCTGCGCGAGATGCGGCACGAAAGCGGCGGCTTCTATTCCGCCACCGATGCCGACAGCGAGGGCGAGGAAGGCAAGTTCTTCGTCTGGACGCCGGCCGAGGTGGCGGCGCTGGTGGAGCCCCGCGACGCCGACCTCGTCTGCCGGTACTGGGACATCACCGACGAGGGAAACTTCGAGGGCAAGAGCATCGCCCACGTGACCGTCACCACCGAGCAGGTGGCCAAGCTCTTCGGGTACTCGCCCGATGACGCCGCACGCGCCATCGCCGACGCGCGGCGGCGACTCTTCGCGGCACGGAGCCGGCGCGTGCCGCCCGCCCTGGACGACAAGATCCTCACCAGCTGGAACGCCCTGCTCATCAGCACGCTGGCGGACGCGGGGCGCATCCTCGACGAGCCGCGCTACGTGGCGGCAGCGGCGGCGGCGGCGGACTTCCTCTGGACCCAGGTGCGTCTCGACGGACGCCTGCTGCACGGATGGGCGAAGGGGCGGTCGAGGCAGGACGCGTTCCTCGACGACCACGCCTTCCTGGCCGGGGCTCTGCTCGACTTGTACGAAGCCACCGGCGAAAACCGGCACCTGGCGAGGGCTCGCGAGCTCGCGGACGCGCTCGACGCCCGCTTTCACGACGACGCCGGTGGTGGCTACTTCTACACGGCTCACGACGCCGAGGCGCTGATCGTGCGCACCAAGTCGGGTGCCGACGGCGCCATCCCGTCCGGGACCGCAGTGGCCGCGATCACCCTACTACGACTCCACGCCTTCACCGGCGAGGAGCACTTCCGCGCCCGCGCCGAGGAGATCCTTCGCCTCTACCAGGGCGCGGCCGCCGAGAACCCGTTCGGCTACAGCACGTGGCTCGAGGCTCTCGAGCGGTGGGCCGAAGGCGCGATCGAGGTCGTCGTCGTGGGACCGCCCGATGCACCCGACACGAACACGCTCTGGCGCGCGGTCGCCACGCGGTGGATACCCCATCGAATCCTGGTTCGCGTGGCACCGGACGCGAGCGACGTGCCGGCAGTCGCTCGCGACCGCCCCGCAGTGGCCGGCCGCCCGACGGCCTACGTCTGCCGGAACTTCACCTGCTCACGGCCCGTTCACACCGCGCAGGAACTTCTGGCTCTCCTCGAGTAGCGAGAGCACCCTGGGGGCGAGGCTGGGAGCCTACTGCCCGCGAAACCGCGGGGCCCGGCGCTCCCGCTGTGCGGCCAGGCCCTCCTGCAGGTCCGCGCTCGACCGGACGCGACGGTGCATCTCTTCCAGGTCGTCCCGCGCGAGCGTGCGATGCAGGCTGGTCGCTCGCCGCACGAAGGCCTTCATGGCGCGGACGGAGAGCGGCGCATTCTGGATGATCTGGTGCGCCAGCGACGCGACGGCGCTATCCAGCTCGTCCGCCGGCACCACCCGGTTGACGAGTCCCAGGGTACAGGCGCTCTCCGCCGCCACGGCTTCACCGGTGAACAGCAGCTCGTTCGTCTTGGCGGCGCCGATGGTGTCGACCAGCTTCCACGTGAGCGTCACCGGCACGGCGAGCCCGATACGGGCGAGCGGCATCGAGAAGCGCGCTGTGTCCGCCGCGACGCGCAGGTCGCAGTGCAGCGCCAGCTCGCATCCGCCGGCGACCGCATCTCCCTGGACCGCGGCGATGGTCGGCTGCGGACAGGCCTCCAAGTCCTCGAGGACCTTCTCCAGGCCGCCGAGATCGGCCTCGCCCGCCTCGCGCTGCGCCGCCATCTCGCGCAGGTCCAGGCCAGCACAGAACGCGGAACCGTTGGCTCGGACGATGATGACCCGCACCTCGGGGTCGGCCGCCACCCGCTCGAGCGTGGACCGGAGAAGCGCGATCATCGACGCGTTGAGCGCGTTGCGCTTGTGCGGGCGATTCAGGGTGAGCGTGCAGGTATGATCGCTCGACGCGACCAGGACTTCGTCCGGCATGCGCGAGCGTGTATCCGCTCAGAAGCGGTCCTTCAAACCGCGCACGGCCGCAAACAGCGCCACGGCGTCGCCCGCCGGCACCGCGGGCACGCGGCTCCGTACCGAGGCCTCCAGCTCCGGGCTGTCGGTGCGGAGAAAGGGGTTGGTCGCCTTCTCGTCGCCGATGGTGCTCGGGACGGTCGGCTTCCCGGCGCGCCGGAGCGCCTGGACCGACGTCATCTTGGCACGCAGCCTCGGATTGCCCGGCTCGAGCGTCAGTGCGAACTGCAGGTTCTTCTCGGTGTACTCGTGACCACAGTACACGCGTGTGTCGTCGGGCAGCGCCGACAGCCGGGCGAGCGACCCCATCATCTGCGCCGCGTCGCCCTCGAACAGCCGGCCGCAGCCGCCGGCGAAGAGGGTGTCCCCGGTGAACACCGCGCGCTCCTCCGGGAACCAGTAGGCCACGTGGCCACTCGTGTGCGCAGGGATGAGGATGACGCGTCCCTGGAGGCCGCCGACCCGGACGGTGTCGCCGTCGTGGACGCGGTTGGTGATGCCGGGAATCTTCGGCGCATCGTCGGCCGATCCGTAGATTTGCAGGTCCGGGCGCTGCGCGAGGAGATCGCGATTGCCTCCGACGTGATCGTAGTGGTGATGGGTCGCGAGGACGGCGCGCAGGGTCAGCCCGCGCCGGGTGATTTCCTCCAGCACTGGCTCGGCCTCCGCGCAGTCTACGACGCTGGCTTCACGCGATGCCGGGTCGACGATCAGGTAGGCGTAGTTGTCGCTCAGCTGGGGGACGGGAATCACGTCCATGGCCACGGGGCCCTCCTCACCGGCCGGCGCCGGAACGTTCGCTGGCACGCACCTGCAAGTCGGCGACCCGCCGCTCGACGGCTTCGAGTCGCTCGATGACGTCGTCGAGACGTGCCCGGACCGCGGCCGCGCTCTCGACCGCGTGTAGGGCCAGCGCTCGGACGGGAGCGACGATCTCGCGGCCGGCATTGGCGAGGAGCACTTCGAGACCGCGCACACGAACCGCGAGCCGGTCGAGTTCGCCGCTCAGGACGGGTGGAACGACGTCGGCGATCCGCCGCTGCACGTCGTCCGCCAGGGACTGCGCCTGCCCGATCAGAGCCTGACCGCCACCGGCCAGCATGTCCCCGAGCGCCCCGAGCGGGCCGCGCGAGCGTTGCATCGCGACCTCCTGCCGTCGCACGAACCGCGGCGCGGGACGGCGACTGGCTTAGAGCAAGCGAATCCAGAGAAATCAACTCGTTGGAGGCAGCGAGCGCAGCACGGCGACGAGGTGGCGAACGCCCTCGGCGAGGTTGTCGCGCGACACACGCTCGTCGACACCGTGCACGGTGCGCTGCTCCCGCTCATCGAGCGTGAACGGCACGAAGCCGTAGCTGGCGATGCCGAGCGCGCGGAACCAGTGGCTGTCGGTGAATCCCGTGATCACGCTCGGGACCACCGGGGCGCCATCGAGTTCGGTCTTCGCCATGGTCCGTACGGCCCCGACCAGGCCCGAGTCGCCCGGCGACGCTGTCGGGGCGAACCTGAGGATCGGCTCGATCCTCACTCCGGGATCACCGATGGTGCGCTCGAGCGCCGCCAGAAACGCCCCGGGATCGGCGCCCGGCAGGAGGCGACAATCCAGCTCAGCGCTCGCCTCTGCCGGGATGACGTTGGTCGCGGAGCTGCCGGAGAGCACGGTGGGTGTCACCGTGTTTCGCACCAGGGCGTTCTGCCGGGCGTTCGCGAGGAACTCGCCGCGGAAGGCGCGGTTCTGCAGCGCGACGGCGAGATCGGCGAGCCGCGTGCGTAGCGGCTCGTCCTCGAGCAGTGCGAGCCCCGAGAAGTAGCGCTGCACTGGCTTCGTCACGACGATCGGCAGAGGGTGGGCTATCACACGTCCGAGCGCGCGGACCAGTCGCGTAACGGCGGTGTCCGGCGCCGGCGCCGAGGCGTGGCCGGCCTCGCCGCGGGCGACGAGTCGGACCCAGTACGGGGTCTTCTCCGCGACGTCCACCTGCACCAGCATGCCGCTCGGGCGCTGGTGGATGTGGTCGCCCTCGGTGAGGAGGTACTCGGCTCCTGCTACCAGATCGGGGCGGTGCTCGACCACCCATCCGGCGCCCATCTCGCCGCCCGTCTCCTCGCCCGCGGTCGCGAGCAGGATGACGTCGCGATCGAGACGCACGCCGCTGCGCACGAGCGCGACGGCGGTCATCGTCTGCACGGCGGCGACGCCCTTGGCGTCGAGCGCGCCGCGCCCGTAGACGAAACCGTCCCGACGCTCGCCACCGAACGGCGGCACGCTCCAGCGAGCGGCTTCGACGGGCACGACGTCGAGATGGGACAGCAGCACGATGGGCCGCGCGGCGCTCGAGCCGGCGAGCCGCGCGTACAGATTTCCGCGTCCCGGCGCCGACTCGATGATCTGCGCGTCGACGCCGATCTCGGCGAGCTTGCCGCGGAGCACTTCGGCCGCAGGCGTCTCGTTGCCCGGCGGGTTCGTCGTATCGACGCGGATCAAACTGGCGAGCAGGTCGGCGCTCTCTTCTCCTAGCGCCGCCCAATCGATATCGGCCGCATCGACCGCGCCTTTCAACGTGACGACGAGCGCAAGCGCTTGCAGCAAGCGTATCGCCAAGTTCACGTGCGCTGTAACGCCTCTGTAGCAGTGTGCTGCGCTGCGCCGTGTGCGCAAATGCTTCGCGCACAAGCCTTCCGGCGCCTCACACTTATCAACACCGCGCCGGGCGCGGTCTTGGGCTCGTCCTCCGCCCGGTGACTGGCCGCCGACCACGTCCCTCACGCCGGCCGGGAAACGGGCGATAACCGTCGCCTGGACGGAGACTTAGGTAACGTGCGCCCGGCACCGGCTGGCATCGGGTAGAAGCGTACTGAGCGAGGCGAGCGCGGCCTCGAAGTGCACATGTTATCCACAGGAAGGGGGGCTCCGATATCCGATGCCGGCAGCGTACACCTCTGCGGAGCCTCGACGGCTGGCGCCGGGCCTGGTGGTCTTCACCTGCTCGAAGGTCTCGCGTAGCCGGCCGATCAGCCTCGCGAAGTCGGAATTCATGAACAACTTCATCAGCAGGCGCCCGCCGGGGCGCAGCAGCTCCCCGGTGGCGTCGAGGGCCGCAGCCGCCAGCTCCGTAGTCCGCGCCTCGTCCGTCTCGCGGACTCCGGTGAGCTTCGGGGCCAGGTCCGACAGCACGACGGCGGCTCGACCTTCGAGTCGTTCCCTGATCGCGGCGATCGCGTTCGGATCGCGCACGTCACCGACCAGCACGGCGACGTGCGGCAGCCCGAGCGGTGTAACGGGCGACAGGTCGAGTCCGACCACCAGCCCCTCTGGTCC
>Ga0066903_100007015_pt1 | contig 10131 bp, 10 predicted proteins | sample PanSoiMetaGPlot1_FD_67491 | JGI IMG/M metagenome (GOLD analysis project Ga0066903, IMG submission 67491) | Tropical forest soil microbial communities from Panama analyzed to predict greenhouse gas emissions - Panama Soil - Plot 1 (version 2) | ecosystem: Environmental > Terrestrial > Soil >... | reverse complement strand
AAGGGCCGGGTGGTCGAGCGCAAGGTCGATCTCGGGACGGCGGTTGGACGCGACAACCTCGAAACCGAGTTGTTCGTGATCGTCACTTCTCACCGACGATTTCCAGCGTACGGTCCGCCTTCTGCGAGGTTGGTCGCCAACGTCCGAATCGTGGCTTCGACGAGCTCGGTCCGGTTGAGCACCGCCTGCGCGCGGATGCTCGGCGGCAAGGTGCGATTGATCTCCTTGATCTTAGCGTCCGCTGCCGCCGCCACGGCTCGGCTGTTGCCGCCGACCAGCATGAGCGCGGTGCCGAGGACAACCTCTCGTCCGTCCACGCTCGCGGTTCCCGTTCGCAGCTCGCGCCCGAGCGCAACCTCGGCGACGTCCCTGATGCGCACAGGCACCCCGCCGCGGGTGGCGACCACGATCTCGTCGATTTCCGCCAGAGTTTCGACCCGACCGCTGGCACGCACCACATAGCCCTCGCCGTTGCGCTCGATGTAATTGGCACCGCGGCTGACATTGTTGGCTTCGATGGCCTTCACGATCTGGCCGAACGAAAGCCCATAAGCGACCAGCCGGGCCGGATCGGGCTGCACCTGGTATTGCTTGACGTAGCCGCCGATTGCATCGGCGCCGGCGACCCCGGGCACTGACTTCATCTGCGGCCTGATGATCCAATCCTGGACCGTGCGCAGATAGACCGTGCGCTCGAAATCGTCGGTGAGAAGCTCGCCCTCAGGAGTGAGATAGGAGCCATTGCTCTGCCATCCCGGCTTGCCGTCACGAACGGGGACGCCTTCGCTCGGTGGGATGTACCCGACCGACCACCAGTAGATTTCGCCGAGACCGGTCGAGATCGGACCGAGCCTGACCTCGACGCCGGGCGGGAGATTCGCCTTGGCTTCGGTGACGCGCTCCGTCACCTGCTGACGCGCGAAGAAGATGTCGGTCCTGTCGGTGAAGACGGCGGTGACCTGGGCGAATCCGTTGCGCGAGAACGATCGGGTGGATTCGAGCCCCGGCATGCCAGTGAGCGCAGTCTCGATCGGAAATGTGACCTGTTTCTCGATTTCGACTGGCGAGAGCGCGGGCGCGATGGCGTTGATCTGGACCTGGACATTGGTCACATCAGGGACGGCATCGATCGGCAACATGGTGAGAGACCAGGCACCCGAAATCGCCACGGCGAGGGTCGCTAGCACGACCAGCCAGCGGCGGCGGACCGAGAATGCGAGGATCTGCTCCATCTATCCTCAGTCCTCGTTCGTGCCCTTGAGGAGCTCCGCCTTGAGCGGAAAAGTGTTAGTGGCCGCGATCATCTCGCCCAGCTGCAGACCGGTCGCGATTTCCGCGAACCGATCGTCGCTGCGCGCCACGATCACTGCGCGCTTCTCGAAGCCGTCCGACGTGCGGACGAACACCACTTTGTCGCCGCCGATCGTCTGAATCGCGGTGTTCGGCACCACCACTGAAGCGGGCTGTTCCTCGACGGCAATTGCCGCTGTTACGAACGAGCCGGGCCGCCAGATGCCGTCGGGATTGGCGATCTCGGCGATCACTCGCGCTGAGCGCGTATCCTTGTCCAAAGCCGGACTGATGAACACGATTTCGCCCTGCGTCTTGTCCTTAACCGCGCGGCTCGTGACCACCACCGGCTGGCCTTCCTTGACGGCAGCCAAGTCGGCTGGGCTGACGGCAAGGTCGACCCACACCCGGTCGAGGTCGACGATCACGAATAGCTCGGTCTCGAGGTTGTCTCGTCCGACCGCCATCCCGAGATCGACCTTGCGCTCGACCACCCGGCCCTTGATCGGGGCACGTATTTCCTGTTGCGGGAGCGAGTTGACCGGCTGTTGCGGCAGCGCTGCTATCTGGCTCTCGCTCAATCCGAGTGCGGAAAGCTTCTGCCTAGCGACCTCCATCTTGATGCGCGCGTCTTCAGCGCTGGCACGTGCGCGCAGGTAATCGTTTTCTGTGGCGGCCTTGCCCTCCCACAACATCTTCGCGCGGGCAAACAATGTTTGCTGAAGATCATGCGTCGTCTTCCTCGCCAGATACTCGCTCTTGGCGTCCGCGACCTCGCGGCTTTCGAGGATGGCAAGCACCTCGTCCTTGGACACGACGTCACCGAGCTTTTTTCGCAGTTCCGCCACGGTGCCCGACAGCTTGACCGACACGTGCGCGATCCGGTCGGCATGCGGGAGAATGGTTCCGGGCACGGTCAAGCGGCGCGCTAGCGCGCCACCTTGAACTGCGACCAGCTCGATTCGTGCGGCGGCGATCTGCTGGTCGGTCAATTTTACTATCTGTTGCTCGGCCCCGGCTTCCGAGCTCGGCTTTCTTGCTTCTGCGCCGTTTGTCGGCTCTTCTCGGACCTGTAGCGCGCGCACGGCCGGCAGCCCAATGGCTTTGCGGACCGACTCCACCAGCCGGGGCATAAGGCTGGCGGCCGCGACACCAACAGCAAACGCGACGATCACGAGTAACGCAGGGCGGATCATGGCATCCTCAAGCTCGCCGCTACATCCATGGGCCCGCGACTTCGATCCGCGTGATGACCTGCCGGATATACCGAGGAGTTCAGGGCTGCGAGCGCCGCGTCGTCGTGGTCATCATGAGCACAGGAAACCAGCGGGATCAGAAGCAAGCCTGAGATCCACGTCAGCGCAGCAACACTGCGCACGCTGCAGAGCAGCCCAAATGAGCAGGGAGAAACCGGAAGCATCAAGCGACCCCTTGAACGCACGCGCGACCGCGCGGCGACCGGAGCCGCCGACGGCTAACCCATGCCGGGGGTACTCGGAGGCCGGTTCAATCCGTCGGGTTGAACACCTTCAAGACGGGCGTGCGGGCGTTCGTCTGCCCTCCCAATCTCAAATGAAACTGCAAAAACTGCCATCACCGGCATGACCGCTGATGTGTACCCGAGGCTCCAAAGCGGCGTGTTGGCGTCATCCGTGGCGTGATCGATGTCCGCCGTGTTGTGGACATGTCCGACGGAGTCGTGGCTGCCATGAACGTGCACGTGGCGCGCCAGATTGTCGTGATAGTGAACCGGACCGCTCAATGTCACTGCGGGATCAATCATGGAGCCGGCGGACGCCCGCGCCTGCGAGGCGGCAATCATCGCGCCCTGCTGTACAAACCCGAGCATTGCCAGCAGCATGAGGCCGCTGGCCATCCGTCGCAGGCGCGCGTGCAGGCGGAATCGCATCGACGACTTAATACGTCACCTTCGAGGCGTGAACAAGTCACTTACCAAGCGAGTTGCCGGTCGAAATGCCAACCAAATACGAGCTGATCATCAATCTCCAGACCACCAGGACACTCGGACTCACGATCCCCGAATTCCGAATGTCCGCTCTTCGTAAAGCGGACAAGATAGGCTCAATGGGAGTTCTTCGCATTTTGACCCGAATGTATGGTCCGGCCGTGCGTTGCAAGAGAACTTTCATCGAGTTGGCGGATCCGTCAAACCGATTATTTGAGGCCGGAAAACCAATAAAATATAAGAGTTCACCCCCTCGGGATTTTTGGGAAAATATATTCGAGGGGCACATCTAATAGAAAGTAGGGGGTGGGGCCTGTCCATCGTACCCACCCCCTGGCCGGGGGTGGAGGTAGGAGTAGAGCTCCCACGCGCGCATTCGAACGTGAGAAAATTCAGATCGCCTGCAAGAAAATAGAATTGATTGAAAGCACGCAATTGATTTCTTGATAGCCTGCCGGCAGCGTGCCGGACCAGGCGCATGGTCAGCCCGACCTGAGGGCCTTGGCCAGATCACACCCGCCGCGATACCAAGGATCCCGGTACAGCGCCAAAAAACATTTTTATACCTTTGATTTTGATCAATGCCATTGTCCGTAAACTGTCGATAAATGATGTCATCTACAAACAGTCCAACCCGACAAAGGCTTATTCCGTGACAAACCTACATCTCCGATTGGTCGCTCCAGCCACCTAAAACGGACAGTTACCCCGCGGCGACGTCCTAACGCCGAATATCGCACCCGCGAACACCTCACCGAAACCGAGGTCGAGAAGCTGATCGAGTCCACCAAGGACAACCGATACGGCCACCGCGACTCGACAATGATCCTCGTTGCCTTCCGACACGGCTTGCGAGCTTCCGAGCTTGTCGGCTTGCGCTGGGATCAGATCGACTTCGAGGGCGGCCGTCTGCACGTCCGCAGAGCCAAGCATGGCACACCGAGCACCCACCCGATCTCCGGTCGTGAGCTGCGCGCATTGCGCCGCCTCAAGCGTGAGGCTCAGACGAGCCCATTCGTGTTCGTGAGTGAACGTGGCTCGCCTTTCAGCGTTGCCGGATTTCAGAAGATGATCGCCCGAGCGGGCGAAGCTGCCGGTTTCAGGTTTCAATTGCACCCGCACATGCTCCGTCACGCCTGCGGCTTCAAGCTTGCGAATGATGGCGTCGATACGCGCTCATTGCAGGCTTACCTCGGACACAAGAGCATTCAGCACACCGTGCGCTACACCGAGCTTGCGCCCGGTCGGTTCAAAGATTTTTGGCAAGACTGACGTAATCGAGCGTGATAGAGGCAAGCCGGCGGTCAGACTACCCAACCACGACCGGTCGTGGCTATGATCCCCGGCACGTCCAACCGTTCCACGCGGGGAAACTTCAAATGCCGGAAACGTCAACGCTCACGCTCGAACCGCCGCCACGCGCAACATCGCGCGACAAATCCCAAGAAATCACCGTGCAGTCCCTGCTCGGACTGAACTCGACAGAAATTCAACTCTTGCTACGCCTGGTCGCTTACGGACGCCTCGCCCGCGAACAGGTCTGCGGGATCCCCATATCGGGGCATCGAACACTCAAACCCGGCTCCATAAACCCAATCATCGGTGCATTTCGTAAGAAACTGGCAGGGCACGGGATCGCGCTCACAACCATTCGCGGATTCGGCTGGGCCCTGCCCCAAGAGGATCGCGAGCGGATCGTCCGACTTATCAGGCCTAGAGCGGAGACCGCCTAAAAGCTTCTGAAACGTCCGCGCAAGGGTCCACGAGCTGCTCGCCGTGTAATAGACGGGGCCCGAAGATCCCTACGGAGGCCGTGAGTGCGAAAATCGGCAAGTAGGGATAGGATGAAGCCCGGAGAACGCAAAACGCGCTGGAGGGGATCGTGGACATTCCGACCACCCTGCACGCCGAACCGATTGAAGTCGCCGGTAAGTGGTTTGTCGACATCACGATAGGCGGCCTCAAGCTGACACCGAAAGGGCCGTTCAAGGACGCTGATGCGGCAAAGGCTGCAATCGGACGGCTGGCGCAAAATTGGCCGAAGAGCACCCTACCCGTGCCCGCAGCAAAGCCACCCGCTGTTTCACACGAAACCGTTCTTCTACACGGACAAGAGGTCGAACTCACCAGCCCCGAAGGGCACCGGCTGGTCGTCGCGTGTACCAGGGCGGGGGAGTCTCTGATTTCCGATGCCGACGTCATTTCCGAATTCCAGATCTCCGACTCGGAATGGAAAGCCATCGCCGCGAACGCCGCCTTAGGGCGCGCGATCAAGGCTGAAAGCCAGCGGCGTATCAACAACGGAGTCGCCGCTCGAGAAAGCGCCGCCAAAATATGGGCAAAGGCCCCCGAAGTGCTCGGAAAGCATCTCAACGACCCCGCCGCTAACGCACGATCAGTTGTGGAAATACATCGCGAATTAAGGGCGACAGTTCACGGCCCCGGGGCCGAAAATACCCCCGATGCCGGTCAGCCCTTTATCATCCGAATAGACCTGTCGGGCGGGTCCGGTAACAGCGACGAAGTGATTGAAATTGTCAAAGACCTCACGCCGAAGCCGCCACAAATCGAAGGCGAGATTGACGGTGAAGTCGTCGCAATTAGCGAGCAGGAATGACGTCGATGGCGAGCATCTTTTCACGCCACATCGTCGACGATCAAAAACCCGAACAGCCCGGTGAGCCTGAAAAAATACTGAGAGGACCGTTACTGCAACCAATCGTTCCGCCGGCGGGACCTCAATCGTCACAAATCGAAAAATTGCTGGACTGGCTGGTGAATCATTGGCCGGAAGCAACTATCAGCGCGAGAGATATCTACCGGCACGGACCGTACTTCATCCTGAACGACCCAAAAGGCGCGATAGCCCTAGCCACCCGTTTGGCTGAAAATGGGTGGTTGACGCCGATTAAATCTTGGCGGCGCGACAGGAAAGAATGGCGGATTGCCCGCGGGCCAAATACGTGATTGTCAAAACTGTCAACGGCCATAAAAATCCACCCTTTGAAGCGTATTTGTCAGCGAGCAGCTGGCCTTCGATTTCAGCCAGATCCCATCCAGCGTTTGCCATAGCCAGCAAGCCGCACAACGCGGCAGCCCTCGGACGGTCGCACACCTGACCGCGCAGCCACCCGGGACGGTGCCAGACGCGCCCGGAGCAGCCGCGGCCACGCCGGGTCGACAATAGCGTGGCGGCGCCATGGCGGGCGCCGGGGGTCGCCATCCGGCCCAACAACCTCGAAGCAGCCATCCTCGAGGCGACGAATCGCGAACACGGCGGGTAGGTCAACCATGCTGCCAGGATAGCTAATAACTCCGATTTCCGCGGCAATATGTGTGTGTACAGCGCAAAAATACGCAGAAATGCCCGCCGTATGGGGTTTTGCGCGGGGGAATGTGCACGTGCACAGAAAAGCGACCCTATCCTTATACACTTACACAACTATCCAATCTCTATAGTATATAGGGTATAGAGTGTGGACATGGACACCTATTCTTAAAAATCAAACGCTGATAAGACCTTAGCGCCGCAGAACCCTGTCCACGCAGTTGTCCACAGTACGCACGCAGGCCGTCACTCACCCTTCTCCGGCGCGGGATCGTCACTCCGCCGCCGCAGGAGGTCGGCGAGCACGTCGTGTTCGGCGTGAATCAGCTGCGTGATCCGCTCCTCCGCCCGGTCGAGCTGCTTGACGATCAGCGCCGTGTCGGCCTCGCGCCAACGCTGACGTTCGGACCTTGTGCGTGCGTAGATGACCTCCGGCCGCTTGCGGTATCGGATACGGTTGTTCGGCTCGTCCCGCCAGCGCAGCCGATAGGCATTCTTGGCGACCGTGTGCCGCGCCCGCTCCGAATCGCCACCGCCGGCGTGCACGCCGCCGGCGATGTAGCTGATCAGCCGCTGCGCTTGCGGCATCGTGAACAGCGGACAGCCCTCGAGCGCCTCGATCGCGGCATCATAGGCGTCCTCGAGCTTCGACCGCCCCATTCTGATCATCTCGAGCCGCCCAGCGAAGGGTGGCGGCTCGCCGAACGGGTCGAACACGTCGAGCGGCGCCGCTGGCGTCGCCAGGAGCGCCCGGTGGAGCACGCCGATATTCTTCGGGTCTATCATCCAGGCCCGGATCTCGGCCCTCTCCGCCGGCGTCATCTTGCGGCCGCAGGTGAGGACCTCGAAGCGCCGGTCGTCGGGCGGCAGCTTCACGACGTCGCGGTGCTGCGTCGCGATGACCACGCTCATCGCTGCGCGCTGCGCGTAGGCATGCTGCTGTTTTGCTTCGTAGCGCCGCCGCTGCGTCGGCGACGGATCGACGACATTCTTCAGCTCGTCGTAGTGCAGGCGACGCTGCGCCTGCTGGTGCCCATCCTCGGCAACCGCCTCATTGACGACGGCGAAGAGCGCGTCAGCCAACCGGGCGTTGAAACGCGCCGCGGGCGACGTCCCCGTCAACTCGCCAAACGTGCAGGGCGCGACGTAGTCCTCGCCGAACAGCAGCTCGAGGATCTCGAACAGCGTCCCGCGGCCGGTCCCGAACTCCTCCGCCACCATGATCACCCCGACCATCGGCACCCACGGCCGGCGCGTCTTGTGGGCAAGCCAATACCAGCACCACGTGCGCTCGGCGTCGTCGGGAAACAGCCGCGCGAAGAAGGTTTTGAACACAGCGAAATCGCCGCCCTCGGTAGGATGCACCGGCGGCCGGTAGCGGTTGAAAATGTGGTAGCCGTCTTCGCTGAATGTCGGCCGCGGCCGGTCGGGGCGCATCTCCTCGCGCCGAATCGAGAGTCGGGCGGTCGCGCGCAGCCAGTCGTCGATCGGCGAGTGCATCTTGATGCCCCCGCGCGGGCCGACCTCCATCAACGCCCAAGGCGCCATGCGCCCGCGCAGGTCCGCCAAGGAGATGATCTCGCCGTCGACGAGCGAGATGGCGCCGCCCTTGCTGACGAACGCGCCCTCGCGATAGGCGTAGTTCACCAACATCCAGTCAACGACCGTCGCAAAGGGGCTGGGCGCTAGCGGACACGGCACCCCATAGAGCGGATTCCGTGTCAAAGGGTGATCGCCGAGGCGCGTCACGAATTTCCAGTCGGCTCGGCTGATGGCCTCGCCGTCGAACGTCTCGGTCTCGGTCGTAGTGTCAATCCCGACGCCCGCGGCTGGCTGCTTTGCGTAGTGCTCATTCATTGAAAGGGTTCCTTTCCCGTAATTGCCCCAGGAATTCGAACATCTGCGCGGTTGGCGCTTTTTCGCGCCGATGCCAGGTCGTTTCGGTCATGGTGTCGTAGATGCCGAGGCCGTAGCGGCCCCAATTGATCAGGTGCGAGTCGGTCCGCACCCGCGTCGGATCGTGAAAGCTGCCGGAGCAACGCAGTGTTACTGCCGGCCCGTCGCGCTGCGCACGGCGCACGAAACGCTCAAGCTCGGCGATCGTCATCGCGCCGTGCTCGCGCGTCTCGACCACCATGGCGGCATCAAGTTCGAAGCACATGACCGCGCCCTCGCCGCGGGCACGTTTGACCGCGGTGAGTCCGGCCGCGGCGGCAATCTCGTCGAATAGGTCGCAGGCCTGCGCGTAGGCGGCCTTGGGCAGCACCGGCAGCGACGCCCGCGGCAAAGTTGCCGGCGAGGCGCCCCCGGCGAACCGATAAGCGCTGGTGACCTCGCCTCCAGGCCCGCGGGTATGCGGCCCATCGATTGCAAACTGCCGCGTCCCGAGCGAGCCGAAGCATTCGACGAGATGCTTCGGCACCGCCGGATCATCCGGGTCATTTTCGCGGTACCAGCGCCGCGAGGCGAGCCGCCGGAAGGGCTCATCCACGCGTGCAATCCAGGCCTCCTTGGCGCTGCCCGCGTGGCGCACGAGGCCGCGCGCGAACAGCTCCGGGAAGCGGCTGTCGAGCGCGCTGGCCAGCTCCTCGACGAAGGCCTTCTCAGTCACGTCGACATCGATCACGGCGAGATCGCCGTCGATTTTCAAACCCGTCGAGATCAGCGCGCTGCGGTCCCACGTCAGCACCTCGGCCTCGTCGACGACCTTTATCGGCCAGCCCTTCTCGATCGGCCGCTTGCAGTCGTTCAACAGCGGCTGGAAACCGTTCGCCAGCATGGCGAGGCGGAAGGCGGTGTGCGTGCGCATCAGATGAGCCCGCGTGGCTCCTGTTCGAAGGCCTCCGTCAGAGCGGCAATGGCTTCGCGGCGCTCGGTGATGGCATCTTCGATCATGCGCTCGGGCGCGTTGCCGTCAACGACCTCGCACACGGCATTGGCGAGATCGTTCTGCGCCTGGACAAGCCGGACGATCGCCCAGACAACCGGGTCGCACATGTCCCATTGGCCGAAGTGGCGTTTGGCGTCTTCGACTAAGAAGTTGTAGCGCTCCTCGAACTGTCTGAACTTCTCGTCGTCTTCAAACCGCGGTTCGTCTTCGGCCATGGTTAGATCCGCTCCAGGTGTCGCTTGAATGCTTCCTGGGCGCTCATCTTGCCGAGCACCCGATCGCGCTTCATCTCGTCGACGGTGCCAACCGCTACGCAGACGTGAATCGTCACGTGCTGCGACTGGCCCGGCCGGTAGATGCGCGCGATTGCCTGCTGCGTGAGCTCGGCCGACCAGGACGGCGACAGCCACGCCATGCGCGATCCGCCGTGCTGCAAGTTGAGTCCGTGTCCGGCCGACGCCGGGTGAAAGGCGAGCAGCGGCAGCGTCCGGGCATTCCAGGCCTCGATGAGCCGCGCGGCCTCGTGCACCGGCGTCGGTCTGCCGAGGGCAGGCACCACGCCGAAGGCGCGCCGGATGGTGCGCAGATCCTCGACGAACTCGTAGGCGATCAGCAGCGGCTCGCCCTCGAGGCTCTCGACCAGCTCGCGCAGCCAGT
>Ga0066903_100007014_pt1 | contig 10132 bp, 10 predicted proteins | sample PanSoiMetaGPlot1_FD_67491 | JGI IMG/M metagenome (GOLD analysis project Ga0066903, IMG submission 67491) | Tropical forest soil microbial communities from Panama analyzed to predict greenhouse gas emissions - Panama Soil - Plot 1 (version 2) | ecosystem: Environmental > Terrestrial > Soil >... | reverse complement strand
GCGCGACGCCAAGCGCTGAGCTTGCATGGATCAACGATAATATCGCTTCCGCTTGGCCCTGAGTGGAACGAATTCGGGCCCGCGGTAGTACGGGTTCGGACTGCAAAATCCGCGGTTGCCAGCGATCACTTCCTGCACGCACATTTCGTAGGTTGGTAGACTGCAATTGTAATGAAAGGAATGGCCCGTATTAGTGCCCGCGCACCACGGCATTTGAGTGGCCTGGCTGACGCGAAGGTCGAGCAACATTGCCACCGCTACGGTCACTACGATGCGCATTAATCGCATGGTCGCCTCCCGCCAGATGCGGCGCGCGCCGATCGGCGCGCCTGGCTATAGAGCTATCATCCTAGCTCACATGGTACGCAAAAAGCTGGGTGCTGAGGGGCTTTTCTGTATTGTTGTGTCTTGGCTTTGGCTTCGAGGGCTTGGATTTGAAACCAATAAATTATGACCCCTCGGGATTTTGAGGGCCAGATAATTCTGGCATAAGTATAATAAGAAGTAGATGGGGGGTGCTGGCCATCGTCCGGTGGGGATGGCCGGGGGTGGGGGTAGGGAGCCCGCGCTAGATCAATCTCCAACCAAGCAGCGGCGCACGGTCTCAGCTGAAACACCAAACTTCTCAGCAACCCCGCGCATCCCAATTCCTCCCGCCTTGTACGCCGCACGGATGGCAAGGCGTGTCCCTTCAGGAACGGACGGACGGCCAATCGGACGGCCTGATTTGGTGCCGCGCTCCACCGCTCTCGCCATACCCGCCTTGACCCGTTCCTGGATCATTGTGCGCTCAAATTCAGCAAAAACACCGAGCATCTGAAACATCGCCTTGCCAGCCGGCGTGGTCGTATCGAGGCCTTGCTGATGCAAGAACAGATCAATGCCGAGAGCGTGGAGCTCGGACAGAAAGCCGACCAAATCCTGCAGGCTGCGGCCCAGTCGGTTCACCGAACAGGCCATGACCATATCGAATTCACGGCGCGCGGCGTCGCGGCAAAGCCGATCGAAGGCAGGGCGCTTGTCGCGACCCTTGGCGCCGCTGATACCGTGAGCCTGGTAAGTCTTAACGATCTGCCGGCCCGTGCGCTCGGCGACCTGGCCAAGCTCAAGCTCCTGGTTGCGAGTCGATTGGTGATCCGTCGAAACACGGACGTAGAGCGCGCATCTGCGCATCGCTGTTCCTCCTCTGGTTTGGGTGCAGCAATACGACCATAGCAGAATGCGGTATTTCCGTACTCCAAAAGCGCGCAGCGCAAGTGCCCGATTTTGCAGGGAGCGCAAGCACGACATTTGCGAGGGGTTTTCCGTACAGCTGTTCCAGGCTCCTGCGTCCTGCAATTCGAAATTCGACGGACGCCAAGGCGAATGCACGTTTGAGGTGCTGGAAAGCACGCCAAATCAAGCCGATGGGCAGATCGAGGCATTGCGGCTGCCCTCGCCGGCGCGGCGCGCAAGCGCAAGATGGCAGCTGAGAGCCCGGGCGGGCACGGCTCCAGCAACGTGCGGCAGCCGGGCGCGCAGGAACACCCCTGGGAGACTCACCGGCGAGCTACCCGCCAACAACCCTTATCGGAGCCCTGCCGAGCCCGTAACCGCTTGCGGATTGTCCGGCCGCGGCGACGGCGCTCGCTGTTCCATTGCTTGACCAACCCTTGCGGAATGCCGGCCCATTTGAAGTGTTTACGCCGGGCAACCGGACCGTCGAAGAAGCGTCCCGGTCCTTCGCAATGGAAAAAATCCGGTAACCAGGCGCGATCGTATTGCTCCCGCCACCAAGCTATCCGCTCGACCTTCTCCTCCTCGGTCAATAAATCGTTTTCGTACAGCACCGCTTCCGCGTAGTCGGGATCGCGCGGGTATGGGACCGGGCTTTCGAATTCCCACCAGCCGGCCGGCCGCTTCCCATGCTTGGCCCAGGCGCACATCAACCGGTCGCGATGCCTCAACCACGCTTGGTGCAGTTCCTCGCGCGAGCCAAAGGCCGAGCCGCGGTGACTTGGGCCAAGCCAGAGCTCCATCTCCTGCTCGTGGGTGAGCTCGCCGCGATGATGGCGGCGGACGTAGCTACGATTGGTCCTCATGGCCTCTCCACGCGGGGCCGGGCGGACGCCCGGGAGCCGTCCGCACCGCCTCGAGATTGATGCCTAAACGTTGCAACGTCCGGCAAACGAAGGACCGCGCCGCCAGCTCGCCGCGCAGCCCGGGATGTTCGCGCATGCCTGTGCGCCCGCGAACAATCTCGCCATCACGGTCAATTTCGATCCGCAGCCGCTCCGCTCGGTCATAGGCCGCCGCTGCCTGTTCGAGCAGTGCCAGCGTCCGAAACGTCGTATTCGGCCATGATTGAACGCCACAAGTTGACGCCCGCCGGGCCAAGGTTGGCGGGTGGGTTGGGCGCGCTCGATGAGACGACCGAGAGCGGCGGCTTGTTGTCGGGGGTTTTGGCCACGGAATCTTCTCCCCAATGTTTTTTGCAGCATAATGTTTTTCTTGATTACACGCACGCGCGATGGCCGGCGCGGTCTAAAGCGAAGCCAGTCTCAATTTTTCCAACCATCCCCCCGGCCCTTTGTTTCAGAATGGATTCGATTCAATCCCCCGAGCTCATGCCGCCAGCCTTCCGCACCTGCAGCGCAGCTTTATTGAGTGCGTGTGCACGCCACAGATGACGGTTGGCTAAGTCTGAGAGCCTATCGGCCAAGGCCGTGCGCTCCTCGGCGGAGCTCTCTGCAATGCTCGACCTCTTGCAGCAGCGCAGTCTCGGTCACGCCAGGATGGTTTGCCACTAAGGCGTGCGTTGCTGCGCAGTTTGGAGAATTTCCCTCCACGTCCGCAAACTTTGGCAGCTCGCCCACTACTCTGCCGGGGCGGTCTGCAGGGTTTGCGGGGTTTGCAGGGTTAGTTATCCCGTACGCCTTTTGTATTTTGCTGATTCCAGCCAGACTCGGGAATTACGTTTTCTCGTGCGCGAAGCGGCGTTAGAAACCCTGCAAACACCGCAAACCCTGCATTGCGGGGGCTCAATGCTAGGTCTGGGTTGCAGCAGACACGAAATAGTTGATCGTACCGTTCCTGTCTGGACGGGCACGCAAGATTAGGGTCCTCTCGCCGCTTCGCACCGGCTCGTCGACATGAGCCTTGAGCCTGTGCCCGACAGATTTCGGCGTTGCCACAAAGCCCGCAGGCGTATGGCCGAATAGGAAATCCCGTAGCGTCGCGCAATCGCGGTTCATCTCTCGCAAGGTCTCCACGTCCAGGCTCGCATCGGCATCCCGCTTATTGATCAGGTCGGCCACATCGTTCGCCTTGAACTCCGTCCACCTCCGTCCCATGACAGCGAGCGCGTCCGCGAGCGACGCGCTATCTTCGTCGTCCTCTTCCTGCGAAAGAAACAGGCTCTGAAAATCCAGGTCGCGACCGGCAAGGCGGGCGGCGTGCTCGACCGCGGACCCTATCAACCTCCACCACACCTTGAATCGCGTCTTGGCTTCTGCGTCGGGCGGAGACCTAAGCATGGGATTGCCGAGTAGAACCGTTAAGCATGGGATTGCCGAGTAGAACCGTATAGAGCGCCCGTAGAATTTCGGCACGGTGGCTCTCGGTCCAGTCGATCGGGTCAGGGTGCCTGAACGCTCGATTCTCCGGATCGGGGCGATCAACGGCGAGCCGGATGTGAAGGCTACGGGAGGCAAGATCGCCAGACGGCCCGATATTGTTGCCGGTGAAGAAATGGATGGCCGAGGCCGCGGTCGCGACCATCTCGCTCACCCCGAGCCGGCGATCGGAGTAGTACGCGGCAGTGCAGGATTTCTCGATGTGGGGGCAGGATATCTGCGAGCCGCGCGGGATATTGTCCCACAGCATGTAGCTCACGCCGGAGAGAAAATAGCTCAGCAGCGCCTTACGGCGCTCCTCCTCGTTCGTCGACCAGGCGGCCGCTGCCGGCCATATCCCGGTCACCGCCATGATCAGCATCACGAGTGTTGTGGTCTTGCCGCCGCCGCGCCGGCCGGCGGTGACGAAAAAGGCCGGTCGGTCCGGCAACAGCGAGCGTTCGATCACGGTCAGCGCAGCGGCGATCAGCGTGCATTTCCCCGTATAATCGGTAGCGACGTCGCACAACCAGTCATCGCAAAGGAACCGCATTGCCTCCCGCACGGCCGCCTCGGTGCAGTGCTCGCCCCGAGGTAGAACGGCTCGCAGCTCCTTCTGGATTTTGAAGATAATGCCGCGGACCCGGTCGAGCCCGTCGGGCGCCAGCAACGAGCCGTTACCCAGGACGACGGGCAGCGTGGCGATGGCAACTACCGTCGGAAGCATGCCATCGTCGCGGCTGACGTAGTGGCGAACGAATATCGTTGGCAGATGCACCGAGCAGCCGTTCTCGTCGACATAGTCGATGTACCGCTCGATCATCTCTGCGACCTCTATCTCGTTCATCTGATGCAGCAACCACTGCTCAGGGGCCGGCAACACGGTCGCGGGCTTGTCCTGTTTGGCGCGGGCGAAGGCATGCATCCCCGGCACGGCGAGCTTGCGCGCTCGCGACGCGGTGCCGTCGATGTCGCGCGCTGGTGGCTCGGGTGCAATCGAACGACCGAGCACGTCGTTGATTGTTTCGACCTGCGGCAGCCAAGGGGCATCGAAGCGCGGAACCTGGATCACCGGGCGCGAGTCTTGGCGCTCGGCGAGCCGGCGGGCCCGCATCTCCTGGACGCGTTGCGCGGCTTTTTTCGCCAACGCCGCCTTGAGCATGCCAGTGATGGTGCGGCGGTTGATGCCGGTTCTCTCGGCGGCCAGGTTGCGCAGATTCTCGACCTCGTCATCATCAAGATCGGCAGCCATGGCCAGCTCGATGAAGAGCTTGACCACCGTATTCTCGTCGGCGCGCTCTATTGCGGCTCGCACCGCGGCTGCGTTGAGCTTCAGTTCATAGACCGTGCGCCCGTGCGCGAAACTGTGGATCCACATGGTGCCATCGGCGCGGCGCATGACTTGCGCTTGCAAACCCCGTAATCGATACCCTCAAGCGGATCGGCCAGCGTCGCGCCCTCGAACTTGTCCGGATCGGCGATGACGTCGGCGACCGTGCAACCGGCGAAGTCCGGATCGTCGAACGGCAGCACCAGATCCGGAAGCAATATGCCCTCGCACTGGCGGGCAGTCGTCCGCATCGCCTCCTTCACCGAGATGCCCTTGCTCTCGGCGAGCCGCTTGGCTTGGTTGGTGATGAATGCGGTGCGCACCTTCGCCGATTCGCCTGCAAGGCGATGCGACCACTTCGCTCTCAACTCGCGCAGCTGGGCGGTCTCGGCAATGGTCAGCGGCGGGCAGGCCGCGATCGTGTCCAGCGCATTGCCCTCGACAGCAATCGGCCGGCGGCTTTCCTTATCCTGTCGCAAGGGTGGATCGAGGATGGGACCACCCTCGAACACCAGACGCTCGGGCGCGCCCACCATGCGATCGACGATGGAGCGCTCCAGCAGCTGCCCGCCGGCGCCGACCATCATCCAGCCCAACCCAGCGAGCCAGCAACGTGCATGCAGCGTCTTGAGGAAGCGTTCGATGTCGGTGCCGTCCCGCACTGCGATGTAGACGTGCATCCCATCGGAACCGGGCAGCTGTTTTCCGGTATCGGACCGGAACAGGCCGGCGCTGGTCGAGCGCCGGGTCACCCTTGCGATTGACTGCAGATTTGGCAGCACCGCGACCAAGGCCTGCCAGTAGCCACCGTGCTGACGCAGCGCGGTGGCGACGTCGCTGGACATGCCCTTGGTATCGAAATCGAGCAGCGCCAACGCGGCCTGCCCTTTGCGGTAGATGATGTCGGCGCCGGTGCGCGCGATGGCGTCCGGCGCACCGTTTAGTTTCTGCTTGGTGACGACTTGTACCCGATCCGAGAGGCGGGCCCGAAGGGCGCCAAGGGCAATCGCTTCGTTTGGCCGTAGCTGCTCGATCAAAGCGCCGAGATCGGAAACGCCAGTAATTTGAACCCGGCGTGCTGTTCCCAGCGCCATGACGCAGGCGCTTCCATCGCTCTTGAGCGAGCCGTCCGCGGCCAACGAAATCCGCTTCGTGAGTGGGCCGCCGGATTTGGCGAAGAGAGTGATTTCGCTGGCGATCACAACGCATCTCCGCCGCTCTCGCGTTCCTGTAAGCGATGCCAAACCCCGGCCCAGCTTGCATCCGCGCTCCTGCGTGATGACGTGCAAGGGGGACTCATCGCGGCCAGCCCAGTGCAGGGGACTGGTAATAGGTGATCGTCGCAAGCTCGCTGATCTCGATTAGCGCCCCATCGCAGCGCTCGAAATGCTTGCGTTTGCTCGGGCTACGGATCGCACAACACGGCCAGCTCGATCGTGATTGCTCAATACGGAATGTCGTCGTCCATGCTGTCACGCGGCGGCGAGGCGGGCGGGATCACCCGCGTTGCCACCTCGGTACCAGCACCCTCGCGCAATGAGATTGGCCTCACCACAACCGTCTCGTTGGTTTCGTCTTTTTAAGTGTACGTCCCGAGCGACAACTCGATTATATGCCCAAGCCAGTTATCGCTCTCCGTGGTGTACGCCTTATTCATGATCCGAGTATTCGTCACATTGAGCGAAAGCTGATCTCCGCTCTCGAAATCGAGAACAGGGCAGTTGTATCTTTCGCTGACATAGACGTTGACAATTCTCTCCTGCCGAGGGCCGTCGCGAACGTCGTCGGGCTTGATGAAAGCTGAACCGTATTTACGCATGTCCATATCGAAACCTCCTCTGTCGCGGCCTTTGTATCGCCGGAGCCGCTCGCCGGCATTGGCGTCTTGTGCAAATTCGATTCGCGTCCGCGCTCGGAAAGCCTGTTAATCCGCGAGGCGAGCCGCCAGCTCGCGCCGTACTTGGCGCTCGTGCCTGAGCACGCGGTCGAGCACACCCCGATCTATCCGTGCCTCGATGGCGCTGTGCAGGATTCCGGCGAGCACATTGGGGGCAAGCGCTTCGGCCTGGCAGGTCTGGCCGGTGAATGCACGTCGGTCGGTCGGTTTAGGTGGTGCCGTCGGCAAGTCGTAGGCGGCGATCTGCTCCGGTGTCACGGCAAGACGGGTAAATGCCGCCTCGCCACCCAGATCGCGCGTGAACGCCTCGACATCCTCAAGGTAGGCGGTGAACATCGAGACGCCGCTTGGATCGTGGTCGCCGACGTGTAGCACTTCCGTCGGCCGGTCGTGGTTCGCTAGCTCGACGGCGAATTGATGCTTCTCGGTGAGACTGTCGAAGCCGCCGAAAGACATCACCGTGACGCCGTAGGGTTCGGCCACGCGGGCCAGCTGCGGCGCCACTCGCCGAGCACGGCATTTACCCGGGCGAGCAGAGCAAGCGTTTCTTCTCGTGGCGACCACGGCCCGTATCCGCGCACGCGCGTGCGTCTGCGCTGTGTCCCTCCCAGCAGCTCGGCGATGTCGGTCAAATTCGGGATCCTCCGGGGTCGGCCCGCTTCGCTTTGACCGACGACGCATCGCGATCAGGGGATTCCTCTCCTCCGCCTTTGACCTGATCTTCCGGCGCCGCAGCCTGCCTGCCCTTAGCGAGATGGCGCAAGTATCCCCTCACCTCGCGGCGCAACCACGCCACGCGGTTTGTCGGCTCTAGCCGGATCCGGCCGGGAAATTTGCTCTCAGCCTCCAGCCGATCGATCGTGGACATCGAGTGCGGAACGAGGGTCAGCAGCTCGGCCCGCAGAACGAACGGAGATTCGACGCCAGGAAGCCGCCGCAAGGGCTTTGGCATGGCCCCAGCATGCCCCAATCCGCGTCACGCCTGTTGTGGTGCTTTGTGGGATTTTGTGGCGACGTTCCCACAACCCGATCGCACCGCGCCTTTTCACCCCTTGCGCTTGGGGTTCTTGCGCTTTGGCCGCCGCTTCGGTCGCTCGGAGTCGCCGCGATACAAGGCGGCTTTTATGCGCCGTAGCTCACTGGCAGGCACCGTAGTCACGCCGTAGCGTTCCTTAATCAGGGGCTCGGCTTGGCGTAAGTAATCTTTCTTGTTCGGGAGCAAACCTTTTTCTCTGCGCGCTACCTCGTGCTCCCACCAATCGTCCCAATCAATTCTTTTAGGCTTTTGTTCTGGGATGGCTGCCTTCATCGGCTCAGCGGGCCCCAACACAATGGCCGACCAGCGCACGGTATGCTTGCCGAGCGGCCTGCCGTACCATCCTTCGATTAGGTCGCCATTGCGCACGTCGAGGACCAATTCCGCGCGCGACCATTCGAAGCCAACCATCTCGGTGCGAATCCCACTGACCGGATGCATGCCGATCGCGATCATCTCGCCATTGGCGAGCTCGCCGATGAACTTCCGCCACGCCACGACCGCCGCGTCCCACGCCTGTTGCATTGCCGATGACATGGGTGCAAGTTTTTCACCCGCGGAAGGCGCAATCGGTCCGTTGCCGACTTCCGGCGCGTCCAGTGACCACTTGAAGTCGCCGAACGGCCCGGGTCGATGTCCGGCGTCAAAGAACTGGTGCTCGTGATCGGTTACCGCCGCCGCGCGATGGCGCTGCACCGCGTCGATCCTAATGACCCGTTCAAGAAATACGTTGTAGAACGGCCGCCATGGTTTCTTTGTGGCCACGGTTCAGGCCGCCGGCAGCTCGATCACCTCCGCGATCGCTTCCCCGCTGCAGTAACGGTCCCAGGCTGCCATCAGCGCGCGCCGGCGCTCGAATAAATCGCTGCGCCGGTAACTGCGTTCGACCGTGCTTTTGATGCGATGCCCGAGCGCCTGCTCGACTACCTCATACGGAAAGCTCGTAGTCTCGTGGCACCAATCTTTCAGGCACAAGCGAAAGCCGTGCGTCACCGCCGGGGCTTCGTGGCCAATAGCCTTAAGCAGCTTGGGCAGTACGCTCTTGCGGATGGCGTTGGGATTGATCGGCCTGTGATTGCCGAACACCGGGGCCTCGGGGGCGCGGCCTGCGGACAACTCCCGCGCAATGACAAGCGCACGACCCGCGAGCGGCACGCGCTGATCCCGCCCCAGGTTCTTCATGCGGGAATGCGGGATCACCCAGACCGGCACCGGCGCCCCCAGATTGAACTCGGCACAGCGCGCCGGTCGCACTGCATCGAGGCGCATGCCGGAGAGAATGATTAGCTCCAACAATCGCGCCGGCAGTCCTTGCATTTTGCGCAGTTCCGTCATGAGCGCCAGTAGCTTCGCGAAGGGAAGCGCCGGCTGATGCCTTACGCCAGCCTTCTCCGAGCGTAGCGGCAGCAGATGGCTGATGACCGCCTTGTCGGCAGGGTTGTCGCCGTCGCGGCGGCCGGCCGCACGGGCAAAGTCGAGCACGGTCTCGATCCGCCCCCGCACGCGACTCGCCGTCACCGGCTTGTCGGCGACCAGCGGTGCGAGCACCTTGAACACCAGCCCGCTGTCGATCGCCGCAACGGAAAGATTTCCGAACACTGGATAGGCATAGCGGGTAAGTGTGGCCAGCCATTCCTTGCAGTGCTTGACGTTGCGCCATTTGCTCGCGTTGACGGCGAGGTAGTCCTCGGCGCATTGCCGGAACGTCATCTGCTTGGCGCGCTCGGCCCGCGCGGCGAGCGCGGCCGCCTTGCGCGCCTCGATCGGGTCGAGGCCGCGGGCGAGCGTTACGTGGCAATCGTCCCTGAGCTCTCGCGCCAACGCGAGCGAGACCGAGCGAGCGCTGCCCAGGCCCATCTCGCGCTGGCGGCCGTGACGCTGATACTGGAAGACCCAGCTTTTGCCGCCGTTAGCCACCTGCAGGTAGAGGTTGCCGCCATCGGAGTAGCGGCCCTCGCGATGAACGGTTCGTACGAAGGACGCCGAGAGCTTGTTCCAGGCGCGCATGGTTTTTTACCCTAAGCTGTATCCCAGTTTCCGAGTGGTGTTCCCTGAGGATGGTAGAGGTGGCGTGAGGACGGCGCAAGGCCAAGAAGTAAAGCGTTTGAAGTAGCCTGGGGCAATCTGAGGCGACCTGGGGAGGTAAGAGTGGCGGATCGGCGCTCCGCCCACCCCTCTGTTCGGGTGCGCGAAGCAAAGTTGCAAACCCCGGGCGCAGAAATGCGCCGCGGGAACGATGGAGGCTGTTGTTATGGCGAGATGGGACCACAAGCGCG
>Ga0066903_100007013_pt1 | contig 10133 bp, 9 predicted proteins | sample PanSoiMetaGPlot1_FD_67491 | JGI IMG/M metagenome (GOLD analysis project Ga0066903, IMG submission 67491) | Tropical forest soil microbial communities from Panama analyzed to predict greenhouse gas emissions - Panama Soil - Plot 1 (version 2) | ecosystem: Environmental > Terrestrial > Soil >... | reverse complement strand
GGGCCGGGGACTCCGCGACACCGGCGCTCGCGACAAGCGAGACGGCCGATCTGACCGTCGAGGGCGTCGACGAATTCTTCGACGGACCATCGTCAGCGAATAGAGGCGACGAGGATTCCGTGCACACCGATGCAGACACGTGGTTCGAGCAGGTGGAAGCGGAAGCAGCCGCCGAGAGCAGCGACGAGACGCTGGTGCACATCAATCCGGTCGGCAACGGACCGCTCGATTCGCTCGTCCGCGATCTGGCGTCGGACCTCCAGCGATTCGCCGAAGTGCTTCAACAACCAGCATGAGCTCTGGTCTCTGTGTCCTAGGCCTGTCTCTCCCGTCCTTCTGTCCTCCGTCCTCACGGTAGACTAGGCGCGCGACAACGCGTGCCTGTACCTCCGACGCTCTCCGGCTCGGGCCAAGCATGAACGTGTGGGCGCCGATCTTGGCGGCCATCACCGCCGGGTGTGTCGTCGCGTGCGCCGCACCCGCGCCGCCCGAGTCGTCGACTCCGCCCGCGCAGGCCGGCGTGCCAGCAGACCGCAGCGAGCGGCGGCTGTTCTCGCCAGCCGACCTCGGCATGGTCGAGTCGGCGGATCGCGAACAATGGCAGCGCGTCGAAGAGATTCTCGACAACGTGCGCGTCGCGGATGGATCCACGGTGGCCGACATCGCGGCGGGCGGCGGCTGGTTCACCGTCCACCTGGCGCGGCGTGTGGGGTCGACCGGCATCGTGTACGCCGAGGAGATTCAGCCGACGATGATTCAGGCGATCTCGCTGCGGGTGCAACGGGAGAACCTGAGGAACGTGAAGCCCATCCTCGGCACGCCGACCGACCCGCGTCTGCCGCCTGGAGGCGTCGACGCCGTCTTCATCATCAACGCGTTCCAGGACATCGACACGCCTGTGCCCCTGCTGGCGAACATACGCAAGGCGCTGAACGATCGCGGCCTCCTGGCCGTCGTCGATTTCCTGCCGGGCGGGGGCGGGCCGGGGCCCGACGCGAGCGAACGGGTCGCCGAGGACGTGATCGTCACGGCCGCCAGGTCCGCGAACCTCCAGCTCGTGGCCCGGTATCTGCTGCCTCCCTTCGAGTTCCTGCTCGTCTTCGGCAAGTAGTGCAGGCCTTTAGGCCGGCGCTCCTCACCTCCTGCAAGAAACCGCGGCGCGATCGTTCTAAGGCCAGAGGAGCTGTTCTGGCATGAACGATCCGCGCCTGTATCAAATCGGCACTCTCGCCTCCCTGCTCGTCTACGGCATGGGGTGGCTCGACTTCGACATCACGCCAGGGCGAGTCGCGCTGCTGCTGACGACTGTGCTCGCGACGCAATGGATCGGCGATCGCGTGTCACGCACAGGGTCGTCATTCGGATCGAGCGCACGGAGCGCGCTGATTTCAGGACTGTCGCTCTGCCTGCTGCTGCGCACGAACCGGACCGAGCTCGCCATCGCCGCCGCGGTGATCACGATCGCCGGCAAGTTCCTGATTCGCATCGACAGCAAGCACGTCTTCAATCCGACCAACGGCGGCATCGTCGCGATGCTGCTCGTCACCAACCAGGTGTGGGTGTCGCCGGCTCAGTGGGGCACGGAGACCTTCTTCGCCTTTCTCATGGCGTGCGCCGGGTCGCTGGTCGTCACGCGCGCCGCGCGAACGGATGTCACCTTCGCGTTCCTCGCGTGCTACTGCGCGCTCCTCTTCGGCCGTTCGTGGTATCTCGGCGAGCCCGCGGCCATTCCGTGGCATCGGCTCGAGAGCGGCGCGCTCCTGCTCTTCACCTTCTTCATGATTTCCGATCCGAAGACGACGCCCGACTCGCGCATCGGACGCCTGCTCTTCGGCGCGCTCGTCGCGTGGGGTGCGTGGTACGTGCAGTTCCGGCTGTTCAGGACGAACGGTCTGCTCTGGTCGCTGGCCGCGTGCTCGACGCTCGTGCCGTTCATCAACCGCATCGCGCCCGGCTCGCGATACGTGTGGTCCACGTCTCCGGCCGCCTTGACGTCGTCCCGCACGCTGCGGGCTGCATAGGAGCTGATCATGAAACGAACGATATTCGCCGCTGCGCTGGTGTCGATGATTACCTGGTGGACGCCGGCGGTTCGGGCCTTTTGCGGCTTCTACGTCGCGAAAGCCGATACGAAGCTGTTCAACAAGGCGTCACAGGTCGTGCTCGTTCGTGACGGCGATCGCACGGTGATCACCATGGCGAACGATTTCGAAGGCGAGCCGAAAGACTTCGCCGTCGTGATCCCGGTGCCGACGTTTCTGACGCGCGGCCAGATCCATGTGGGAGAGAAGGCGCTCGTCGATCACCTCGATGCGTACTCGGCGCCGCGCCTCGTGGAATACTTCGATCAGAACCCGTGCGAGCTCGCCGATCGTGTCCCGATGGCGATGAGAGCCGCGAGCGTACTCGAGGCCAGGCCAGGCGTCGGCGGGCGAGGTCTGGCCAAGAGTCTCGGCGTCACCATCGAGGCGCAATATGCGGTCGGTGAATACGACATCCTGATCCTGTCGGCGCAGCAGAGTTCGGGGCTCGAAACATGGCTGCGTGAAAACGGGTACCGCATCCCGGCGGGCGCGTCGGACGTGATCGGCAGCTACCTGAAACAGAACATGCGGTTCTTCGTCGCGAAGGTGAACCTTCCCGAGCAGGCCCGGCTCGGCTTCAAGTATCTCCGGCCGCTGCAGATCGCGTACGAGTCGCCGAAGTTCATGCTGCCGATCCGCCTCGGCATGGTCAACGCGAAGGGATCGCAGGAACTGTTCGTTTACGCGCTGACCCGCAACGGCCGCGTCGAGACAACGAACTATCGAACGGTGAAGTTGCCGTCCGACGTGGAACTGCCGGTCTATCTGAAACAGCCGAACGAATTCGCCGGCTTCTACAAGGCCATGTTCGCGCGCCAGGCAAACGACCGCGCGGGGCGAGCCGTGTTTCTCGAGTACGCCTGGGACATGAAGTGGTGCGATCCGTGCTCGGCCGATCCGCTGTCGAACGACGAACTGCGCCGGCTCGGCGTCTTCTGGGCTGACGATCGTGACAGCCGCGTCTTTCTCTCAAGGCTGCACGTGCGGTATGACGCCGCCCACTTTCCAGAAGATCTCGTCTTCCAGGAGACTGGCGATCGTGCGAACTTTCAGGGACGCTATGTGCTGCGTCACGCGTGGACCGGACAGGACGTCTGTGCCGCCGCCACGGACTACCGGCAGACGCTCGTCGAACGGCACGCGCGAGAGGCCGAACAGCTCTCGCAGCTGACGGGATGGACGATGGCGGACATTCGGACGAAGATGGGGCCTGAGGCTCCGGTTCGCGTCCAGCCGGCGGCGTGGTGGGAACGGCTCTGGAGGCCATGATCAAGGACGACCTCGAGCTCGCCCGGTTGTGCGCCGACGGCGACGAGCGCGCGTGGGAGAGGTTCGTCCGCGAGTATCGGCCGCTGCTGTATCGGGCCGCCGACGCGCTCGACCGCACCCAGGGCGCGCGCGAGATTGCGGATTCGCTGTACGCCGAGTTGTACGGGATCAGGACCACGTCCGGAGAGCGGCAGTCGCTGTTCCGGTACTACGAGGGGCGCAGCAGCCTGGCAACATGGCTCCGCGCCGTGCTCGTCCAGCGCTACGTCGATCGCGTGCGCGTCGAGCGCCGGACGACCAGCCTGCCCGAAGCGGAGGCGCCGGCCCCCGCCGAGGAACCGGATCCGCATCGATCCCGATACGTCGTCCTGGTCCGTCAGGCGCTCGGCCGTGCGGTCGCTGCGCTTGCGGCGCGCGACCGGCTGCGGCTCGGCTGTTATTACGTCCAGGAGCTCACGCTCGCAGAGACCAGCCGCGTTCTGAACGAGAGCGAAGCGACCTCGTCTCGCCGCCTGGCGCGCACGCGCGCCACCCTCAGGCACGACGTGGAACAGCAGCTGCGCGACGAAGCCCGGATGAGCGACGGCGAGATCGCGGAGTGCCTGGCGTCGGTGGCTGACGATCCAGGCCCGCTGGATCTGAAACAGGTCATTTATGAGTGACGTGCCTCGTCGAGTTCTGCGGGAGACGCTGAGCGATCAGCTCGCGTCGCCCTCGACGTCCGAATGCCTGGACGTCGCCACGCTGGCCGCGTGGTTCGACGACTCGCTGAGCAGGCCGCAACGCGCCATCGCGGAGTCGCATGCGTCCACGTGCGCGCACTGTCAGGCCATGCTGGCGGCGATGGCGAAAACCGCGCCGCCGACGCCGGCGCGCGTGCGGTGGCAGGCGCAAGCGGTCCGATGGCTGCTACCGCTGGCGGCCACGCTGGCGATCGCCGTTGTGGTGTGGAGAAACATCCCGCGCGACGTGCAATCGCCGGCGCCGCCATCTGTGGCTCAACCTGCGCTTGTCGCGGCCGCGCCCGCGTCCACTGCGGAACGGGCGGGCAGTCCGAATCCGCAGTTTCTGTCTCGCGGCGGAGTCGGTGGCGGGGGCGTGCGCGATTCGAAACCGGCGAAGCAGTCCCCGGCGAGAACCAAGGAGAGACCCGTGGCCGCCGCGCCGGAGGAGGCTCGCGACGTTGCGGTTTCGGCACCGGCGCCGCCAAGCCTCGAAGCGCCGTCGGCGCCGCTGCAGCAAAGGCTCCAGGCACCGCCGGCGTCGGTGCGTACATTGGCCGAAGCGGCGCCGTCGGTGACGCTCGAAAAGACGGCCTCGGCCCAACTGGACATCGTGTCGCCTGTTCGTGACGCGCGCTGGCGACTCCGGGCCGGCGGCATCGTCGAACGCTCGAGCGACGGCGGAGCCACCTGGGTTGCCCAGGCGACCGGCGTGTCGGTAACGCTGACGGCCGGCGCCGCCCCGTCGCCGACGATCTGCTGGCTCGTCGGGCCCGCTGGCGTCGTACTGTTGTCGACCGACGGCCGCACCTGGCAGCGCGTGTCCGTTCCCGAACCGGTCAATCTCGTGTCGGTCCGGGCGTCCGACGCGGCGAACGCGACGGTCGCCGCGGCCGACGGCCGCACGTTCACGACGGCCGACGGGGGAAAGACGTGGCGGTAGCGTTATAAATGAGGTATGTCCGACGCACTCGAATCCGAGCCGGGCGAGATGCTGGGCGGCCGCGTGTCGCTGGCGATGTTCGCGCTCATCGCGGTCCTGATGGCCACCGACGTCGCCATCGAGCTCTGGCGCGGCGTGCCGATGGCACTGGAAGCATTCGAGCTCGTCATCTTCGTGGCCGCCCTCGGCGGCATCGCGGTTCACTGGCGGCAGATGACGTCGGAGCGCGAACGGTCGCAGCGGCTTCAGGGTGAGCTCGCGGCGGTCCACAGCGAGGCGCGCCGGTTCAGTCAGGAGGCGCAGGACGTGCTGGCCGGTCTCGGCGTAGCCATGGATCGCCAGTTCGACAAGTGGGGTCTGACGCCGGCCGAGCGGGAGGTGGCGCTCCTCCAGTTGAAGGGGCTGCGCCACCGGGCCATCGCGGAGCTTCGGCGCACGAGCGAACGCACGGTTCGCCAGCAGGCGCTGTCCATCTACCGAAAGTCGGGCTTGAACGGCCGGACCGACCTCGCCGCCTTTTTCCTCGAAGATTTGCTGCTGCCCAGCACGCATCCGCCCAAAAACTCGTAAGGACTGCGAAGCACGTACGTCATCTGACGCATCTGCCTGCGTCAAATGGCCGATGACATCGAGCGCACCGCTCAGTACAGTGGCGTCCACACACTCGAACGGAGGGTTCCTATGCGAAGACTTCTGTCGGTCGTTCCGCTGATGACGGCGGTCGGGCTGGCGGCCGCCACCGGGTATCACGTGACGGGCACAATCCACGTCGGCGGCGAAGGCGGGTGGGACTACCTGACCGTCGACAGCGCGGCGCACCGCCTCTACGTCTCGCACGCGACGCACGTGGTCGTCGTCGATCTCGACGCGGGCAAGGTCGTCGGCGACATTCCCGACACCCCGGGAGTACACGGCATCGCGCTTGCTCCGGCGCTGAACCGCGGGTTCATCAGCAACGGCCGGGGTAATGACGTCACGATCTTCGATCTCAAGACGCTGCAGGTCGTCAGCAAGACGCCGGCCGGGGAGAACCCCGACGCGATCCGGTTCGACGCGGTGTCGGGACGGGTGTTTGCCTTCAACGGCCGGTCGAGGAATGCGACAGCCATCGACGCGAAGACGGGCACCGTGGCGGGAACGATCGCGCTGCCCGGCAAACCTGAGTTTTCAGTCGCTGACGGCAAGGGGCACGTGTTCGCGAACGTCGAAGACACGAGCGAAATCGTGGACATCGACGCGGCCAAGCTCACCGTGGTGAAGAAGTACTCGCTCAGTCCGTGCGAAGGACCATCCGGGCTCGCGTTCGACGCCAAAGCGCGGCGCCTGTTTTCGGTGTGCGCGAACCGCCTGATGGTGGTGTCCGATCCGGACGCGGGCAAAGTGGTCGCGATGCCGGCGATCGGCGCCGGCTCGGATGGCGCGGCGTTCGATCCCGATACGGGGTACGCGTTCAGCTCGAACGGCGACGGCACGCTGACCGTCGTGCACCAGAGCGGCAGCACCTGGGACGTCGTGGAGAACATCGCCACGCAGCGCGGCGCGCGCACGATCGCGCTCGACGAGAAGACGCACAAGGTGTACCTCCCCACCGCGAAGACAGGAACGGCCGCGGGCGGCGGGCGGGCGCCGTTTCTGCCTGACACATTCGAGGTGCTGGTGGTGAGCCAGTGACGCGGCGCTCGCGACGCGTGCTGGCGGCGGGCTTGACGGCGGCGCTGGTAGCATCCGCACCGGCGCCGGGCGCGGCGCAGGCATCACAGGGCACTACGCCACTTCCGCTGGTCAGTCCCGAAGGGGCGTCGGGCGCGCCCATCGTCATCACGCTGCAGGATGCGATCGAGCGCGCCCGCCAGAACGACGCCCAGTTCCAGGCGAGCGTCGCCGACGTCGAGCTCGCGCGCGGCGACGTCACACAGGCGAAGGCGGCGGAGCTTCCCGCGTTCAGCGCGACGAGCGCGTATCTCGGTAACCAGGCCGGCCCCAATCCCACCGGACGTTTCGTGTCGCTGGACGGCGTCAACATGTTTCGCGAATGGGCGGGGCTGCACCAGGAGTTCTCGGCCAACACGTTCACCCGCGCGCCCGTTCACCGCGCGCAGGCCGCTCAGGCGGCGGCCGAGGCGAAACTGGAAGTGGCGCGACGCGGCCTGGTCGTGACGGTGACGAAGGACTACTACGCGCTCGTCGCCGCCGAGCGCAAGTACGCCATGGCGCAGCAGGCGGCGCAGACCGCGGCGCGCTTCCTCGACGTCACGCAGCAGCAGCAGCGCCTCGGGCAGGTCGCGCAAAGCGACGTCATCAAGGCCGACATTCAATACCGGCAGCAGCAACAGAGCTTTCAGGATGCGCTTATCGCGATGGACAACGCGCGGCTCGCGCTCGCGGTGCTCCTGTTTCCGACGCTCAACGAGAACTTCACCGTCATCGACGATCGCGCCACTGTGCCGGCCCTGCCGCCGTTCGCGGACATCCGCGCGATGGCGCAGCTCGCCAATCCAGACCTGCGCTCCGCGATGGAAAGCCTGCGGGGGGCCGCCGAAGAAGTCAGCGCCGCGAAAACTGCCTTGATGCCGTCGCTCGCCATCGACGCGGTGTACGGGATCGAGGCCAACGAGTTCGCGCTGCACAGCGTCTACGTCGCTGCGCCCCATCTCGGCGTGCTGCCCAATCTTGGCTACTTCGTCACGGCCAATCTCACCATTCCTCTCTGGGACTGGGGCAGCGTCCGCGCGAAGGTCAGCCAGGCGCGCACGCGCCAGCGGCAGGCACAGACGGTGCTCTCCCAGGCCGAGCGGCAGATCGCCAGCCATCTCTTTTCGATGTACAACGAGGCTGTCGGCGCCCGCTCTGCGGTCGACAACCTCAGGCAGGTGGCCAGCCTGGCGGCCGAGAGCCTGCGGCTCACGAACCTGCGCTATCAGGCCGGCCAGTCGACGGCGCTCGAAGTCGTCGACGCGCAGAACACGCTGGTACAGGCGCAGAGCGCAGCCGACGATGCCGAGACACGGTATCGGGTGGCACTGGCCGACCTGCAGACGCTGACGGGAACGTTCTGATGACGAACGCGCATCGCGCACCGGCTGCTCTCGCCTGCCTCGCTGCGGCGCTGTCGATCGCGGCAGCCGGCTGCGGCAAGAAGGACGCGCCGGAAACGGCGCCGGTCGTCACCGTGGACGTGGCGCCGGTGCTTCAGTCCGAGGTGCAGCGGACGATCAGCGCCGACGGCCTGCTGTACCCGGCGCGGCAGGCGGCCATCGTTCCGAAGATTGCCGCCCCGATCAAGAAGGTGTACGTGGAGCGCGGTGAACGTGTGCGCGCCGGCCAGCTGCTCATGGAGCTGGAGAACCGGGATCTCGCCGGCGCCGCCGGCGAAAGCCGCGCCGCCGCCGAACTCGCCGAGGCGACATTCCAGACAACGGCTCGCGCCTCGGTCCCGCAAGAGCTGCAGAAGACCGAGCTCGAGGTGCAGACGGCAAAGGACAACCTGGATGCGCAGCAGGCGCTCTTCAACAGCCGCCAGAGCCTGTACAAGGAAGGCGCCATCGCACAGAAGGACGTCAACGACGCGCAGGTGGCGCTCACGCAGGCGCGCAGCCAGTATGAAATTGCCCGCAAGCACCTCGACGATCTCCGAAGCTTCGCGTCGGACGCCGCGCTGAAAGCCGCCGCCGCGCAGCGCGATCAGGCGACCGCGCGAAACGACGCCGCGCAGGCGCAGCTCGCGTACTCGAGAATCGTCAGCCCGATTGACGGCGTCGTGACCGATCGCCCGCTCTATGCCGGCGAAACGGCGTCGAGCAACGCTCCCGTGATCACGGTGATGGATCTGTCGCGCGTGATCGCGCGCACCCACATCTCGCCTGCCGAAGCGTCAGCGCTGAAAGTCGGCAACGAGGCCCATCTCATCGTCGCGGGCGGCGCGCCGGTGGACGGCAAGGTGACACAGATCAGCCCCGCAGCCGACGCCACCAACACCACCGTCGAAGTGTGGGTCGAGGCCGACAACGCGGACGGGAAGCTCAAGGCCGGCACCAGCGTGACGGTGGAGATGGTCGCGCAAAAGGTCGCCGACGCGCTCGTCATCCCGGCCAGCGCCATCATGACGTCGCCGTCGGGCTCGACGTTCGCCATCGTCATCGACGGCGAAAACAAACCGCATCTCAGGAAGATTGGCATCGGCATCCGTGAGAAAACGCGGGCCCAGGTGACCGACGGGCTCGCCAGCGGCCAGCGCGTCGCCACGACGGGCGCCTATGAGCTCTTCAAACTGGATCCGGACGTCCTCGGCAAGACGAAAGTGCAGGTCGCACCCGCCAAGGAAGAGGACGAGGAGCCCGAAGAGAACTGAATGGAACGCGCCGACGACTTCTGGTTTGCCCGCCACTCGACGTCCATCATCTTTTCGATCTGCATTCTGTCGGTGATCGGCCTGTACGAGGCCTTCAGGCTGCCGGTCGCCGTATTTCCGACGACCAACTTCCCGCGGATCATCATCGGCGTCGACAACGGGGTGATGCCGATCGAGCAGATGGAGGTGGCCATTACGCGGCCGCTCGAGCAGGCCGTGCGCGTTGTCCCTGGTTTGCAGGACGTGCGATCGGTGACCAGCCGCGGCTCGGCTGAAGTGAACCTGTTCTTCGATTGGAACGTCGACATGCTCGAGACGCTGCAGCTGGTGGATGCTGCGGTCTCGCGCGTGCAGCGCTCCCTGCCGCAAACCGCACAGATCCGGACCAACCGCCTCGACTTCTCGAGCTTCCCCATCATCGGCTACAGCCTGACGTCGGACACCGTGCCGCAGAAGGACCTGTGGGAGCTGGCGACGTATGAGATCAAGCCGCGGCTGAACAGCCTGCTGGGTGTCGCGAGCGTGCTCGTGCAAGGCGGCCAGCGTCCCGAGTTCCATGCGGTCGTCGATCCGGCGCGCATGCTGCGCGCGCACACGTCGATCGCCGACATCGTCACCGCGATCAACCGCACCAACGTCATCGACTCGCCGGGGCTGCTGAATCGCAATCACCAGCTGTTTCTCGGCCTGGTCACCGGACAGGTCCACGATCCCGACGAGATCGGCAACATCGTCGTCAAGCACGTCAACAACGTGCCGGTGCGCGT
>Ga0066903_100007012_pt1 | contig 10133 bp, 9 predicted proteins | sample PanSoiMetaGPlot1_FD_67491 | JGI IMG/M metagenome (GOLD analysis project Ga0066903, IMG submission 67491) | Tropical forest soil microbial communities from Panama analyzed to predict greenhouse gas emissions - Panama Soil - Plot 1 (version 2) | ecosystem: Environmental > Terrestrial > Soil >... | reverse complement strand
CTATCCCCTAGCGATTGCTCCCTCGCGTCGCTGATCGAAAAAGCTACTGATGGATTGCCGCTCAAAAGCTCGCTGACCCTACCGGTCCCTGCTCTCGCTTTGAACTCCACCAAGACACTGCAAAGTTTTCGGCCGTACGCGGTAAGGTTTCGGCGGCCTGAACCGTCGGAACAAAGTTCGCTCGCGATCGCGATCTGCAAAAAAGTTCGCTGTCACCTGAGAAACCGCGTACATTGTTGTTAGCTGCCCCGCCAACCAACATCAGCACCCCGACTGCCACAGAGGTCGCGCTCACTCCCACCGCCAGCCAACGCTGGACAAAAATCAATCTGTCCGACGGTCTCCTGCAAAAACACGGTGTGCGTCAGGCGTGGTGGCACGCCATCCTTGCAAGCCAACATTGATATGTCGGAGATTCGGGGTGCTGGTCGCGAAAGCCGTTCGCCGTCCGCTGCAGCCGCTCCCATTCGGCTTCGACGGCACAGCGCGGCGTCCCGTCATCCATCCTGTCGGGCGCCTCGCCCTCCTAGGGTACCCGATCTGGCTGAAGCCCAAGCGCGTCAATCAAACGAATAAGCGTACGTCGTTCCTTCGTCGACAAACCATTGCCCTTGTCAGTCCCCTCCCCATTGATGGGCGGTTATCCATTGTCCCTTTCGGTCGTTTCGTTCCGACACTCGTTAGAGGTGTTCGAGGAGCATGCTGGACGGCAGAGAACAAACGGCACAGAATCATGTCCCACCGAACAGACCAGTGGGGACTTTTTCGCCAGAAAGCTAGCAGAATGAATGCCGATTTTTCGGCGTGGTGCCCAGGAGAGGACTCGAACCTCCACGGCTCTCACCGCTAGTACCTGAAACTAGTGCGTCTACCAATTCCGCCACCTGGGCACTGCCGCGACAGATAAGGGTCCGCCTTCCCCCTTGTCAATTCGTCCGAATTCGCCCCAGTTCGTCTTTTGCCACCCTGTACAGGGCGGAATCGATCCTGTATTCGGCAGGCATTCAGCTTACAGCGAAAGACTGCGGCATGACCGCCACTCCTACCGAAACGCTCATCACCGTCTTCGGCGGCTCGGGCTTCCTGGGCCGCCATGTGGTGCGCGCGCTCGCCAAGCGCGGCTACCGCATCCGCGTCGCCGTGCGCCGGCCCGACCTGGCCTTCCACCTGCAGCCGGCGGGCCGCGTCGGCCAGATCCATGCGGTGCAGGCCAACCTTCGCCATCCGGGCTCGGTCGATGCCGCGGTGCGCGACGCCGATGCGGTGGTCAATCTCGTCGGCATCCTGTTCGAGCGTGGCCGCCAGCGGTTCGATACCGTGCAGGCATTCGGTGCCGAGGCCTGCGCACTATCAGCGGCAGCGCACGGTGCACAGCTCGTCCATGTGTCGGCGATCGGCGCCGACGAGCAGTCGCCGTCGCACTATGCGCGCAGCAAGGCTGCGGGTGAGAAGCTCGTACGCGCCGCAACGCCGGGCGCGGTCATCCTGCGGCCATCGATCATGTTCGGACCCGACGACGCCTTCTTCAACCGGTTCGCCGCGATTGCACGCCTTGCACCGGCGCTTCCGCTGGTCGGCGGCGGCCACACGCGGTTGCAGCCGGTGTTCGTTGGCGACGTCGCGGCCGCGGTGGTGGCGGCGCTCGAAGGCCGCGCTACAGCGGGCGCGACCTATGAGCTCGGCGGGCCGGCGGTGCGGACCTTCAAGGAGCTGATGCAGTTCCTGCTCAATACCATCGAGCGCCGCCGGCTGTTGCTGCCGATCCCGTTTGACCTGGCGAAGATTCCGGCCTTCTTCCTGCAGTTCCTGCCGAACCCCTTGCTGACGCCCGATCAGGTCGAGCTGCTGCGGCAGGACAACGTGGTTTCAGACGGGGCCAAGCAGGAGCGGCGCACGCTCGACGGGCTCGGCGTTACGCCGACCCTGATGGAAGCGATCGTGCCGGCTTATCTGCAACGTTTCCGCAAGACCGGGCAGTTCCGAGTCCGATCGATCTAGAACAGTTTGTAGCCCGGATTGAGCGAGGCGAAATCCGGGAACGATGGTGCAGGTTGCTCGGTCGGCTCCCGGATTTCGCCATAGCGCGTCGAAAGACGCGCGTGAACGCGCTTATGGCTCAATCCGGGCTACTGGCCGCGCCTCAATAACCGAGCGCAAGCGCGATCAGGCCGACGGTTCCGACCACGACGCGCCACCAGGCGAACAGCGCGAAGCCGTGACGCTGCACATAGCCCAAAAACGTCTTCACCACGATCCAGGCCGCCACGAACGAAACCGCGAAGCCGAGCGCGATGATCAGGCCGTTGTCGAGGCTCATCTGCCCGCGGCTCTTGTACAAATCGTACACAAAGGCGCCGAACATGGTCGGCATCGCCAGCCAGAACGAGAATTCGGCGGCCGAGCGCCGGTCGGCGCCCAACAGCATGGCGGCCACAATCGTCGCGCCCGCGCGCGAGACGCCAGGAATCATCGCCAAGCACTGGGCAATCCCGATGTAGAGATACATGGGCAGCGAGAATTTCTCGGCATCGGCATAGCGCGGCCGGAGATCAAGCTGGTCGATCCAGAGCAGAACGGCGCCGCCGACGATCAGGGTAAAACAGATGATCCAGACGTTGAACAGCACGTTCTTGATGAAGTCGTGCGCCAGCGCGCCGACGACGGCGGCGGGCAGGAACGCGATCAGGACGCCGATCACGAAGCGGCGGGCGGAGGGGTCGGTGAAAAAGCCCAGTGCCAGCCGCCAAAGCCGGCCGAAATAGATCGACAGCAATGCCAAAATCGCGCCGAACTGAATCAGAACCGAGAACGTGTCCCAGAACTCCTTGCGCGCCGGGTCGTTGCCCAGAAACTGGTTCACCAGCAAGAGGTGGCCGGTTGACGACACCGGCAGGAATTCAGTCAGTCCTTCGACGATGCCGAGCACGATCGCTTTGAAAAAATCGAATAACATCAGGGGGCTCCGCGCGGACAGGGAAGGTCACAGCGCCTGGACAGGCCAGCCGCAGGGTGGGGACGTGAGGCTTTTCTACCAACATCAACCTGGTGGCAACGAAAAAGCCAGAAACTAACGGGAGACCGGCAACCAGTCCCCCGGGGGACCGGCCGGCTTCGGTGACACCTCGACATGTCGACGCTGTTCCATCATCCGTTTTGCCCGCATTCGCGATTCGTGCGCCTGGCGCTCAACGAATACGGGGTGGCGGCCCGCCTGATCGAGGAGCGGACCTGGGAGCGCCGGCGCGACTTCCTCGCCATCAATCCGGCAGGCATCACGCCAGTCCTGGTCGAGGAGGGGCTGCCGCCGATCCCCGGCGCCGGCATCATCGCGGAGTATCTCGACGAGCTTTGCGGCGACACCTTCGAGCGGCGGCTGCTGCCGCGGCAGGCCGGCCAGCGGATCGAGGTGCGCCGGCTGATGAGCTGGTTCAACGAGAAGTTCTTTGCCGAGGTGTCGGGCCCGCTCACGGCTGAGCGGCTCTACAAGCGCCACATGCCGCTCAATGCCGGAGGTGGCCCGCCCGAAACCGACGTGCTCCGTGCGGCGCGCAACAACATCCGCTACCATATGGCTTATATCGGCTGGCTGGCGCGCTCGCGCGACTGGCTCGCGGGCGGCCAGCTGAGCTATGCGGACTTGGCCGCAGCCGCGCACCTCTCCGCGGTCGACTATCTGGGCGATGTACCGTGGAACGAAGACGAGGCCGCCAAGAACTGGTACGTGAGGGTCAAGTCGCGCCCCTCGTTCCGGCCGATTCTGGCGGAGACATTGGCCGGCATCCCACCGTCGCCGACCTACGCGGACCTCGATTTCTGAACGAGCCACCCGCAACGCTCAAGCCGGCGTTGGTCGAGGCCGCCCGGGCGCAGGGCTTCGATGTCGTGGGAATCGCTCGGCCAGACGCCATACCCCAAGCGCAGGAACGCCTCTTGCGCTTCATCGCCGAGGGCGCCCACGGCGACATGGCCTGGATGGCCACCACCGCTGAACGGCGCGGCGACCCGCGCGTACTGTGGCCAGACGCCCGCTCGATCATCATGCTGGGGATGAACTACGGGCCGGACGATGATCCGCTCGCGATCCTGCGCGAGCGCCGTCACGGCGCGATCTCGGTCTATGCGCAGGGCGATGACTACCACGAGATCATCAAGCCAAGGCTGAAAGCAATTGCGCGTTGGCTGATCGCGCAAGCTGGAGGCGACGCCAAGGTTTTTGTCGACACGGCAGCCGTCATGGAGAAGCCGCTGGCGCAAGCTGCGGGCCTGGGGTGGCAGGGCAAGCACACCAATCTGGTGTCGCGCGGCTACGGGTCGTGGCTGTTTCTCGGCGCGATCTTCACCACGCTTGCGATCGAACCTGATGCGCCCGAAGGGGACCATTGCGGGCAGTGCCGCGCCTGCCTCGACATCTGTCCAACGGCGGCGTTTCCGGAGCCCTACCGGCTCGATGCGCGGCGCTGCATTTCCTATCTCACGATCGAGCACAAGGGCCCGATCCCGCGCGAATTGCGGGAGCGCATGGGCAATCGGATCTACGGCTGCGATGACTGTCTGGCGGTCTGCCCCTGGAACAAGTTCGCGCAAATCGGGCGCGAGGCGAAGCTTTCAGCACGCGAGCAGCTCAAGGCGCCGACGCTGGCGGAACTCGCGCGCCTCGACGATCCGGCATTCCGCGCGCTGTTCGCCAAGTCGCCGGTCAAGCGCGTCGGTCGCGACCGTTTCGTGCGCAATGTGCTGATCGCGATCGGCAACTCGGGCGACGTGAGCCTCGCCGTCGAAGCAACGCGGCTGTTGGCCGATGCGTCGCCGCTGGTGCGCGGCGCCGCCGTCTGGGCGCTCGGCAGGCTCGATTCGCCGAGGCTCGCGAAACTCACGCCTCGCCACGCGACGGAATCCGATCCCGACGTGCGCGATGAGTGGCGCGCTGCTCTCCCTGAGGTCACGGTTTGATGCCGATGCTCGTGTGTCTCGGTTTGGGCTATTGCGCCCGGCACTATGTCACCGAGTTTGGTCAGCGCTTCGACCGGATCGTCGGCACGAGTCGTAGCGCGGACGAGATGGCGGCGCTCGCAGCGCGCCGTTTCGGCGGCCGCACTGTGGAGATGCAGTTGTTCGACGGCAAGACCGCCTCGCCGGAGGTGCGCGCCGCGATCGCTGACGCCGAGGCGCTGTTGATCTCGGCCGCGCCCGCCGACGGTGCCGATCCAGTGCTCGCCGTGCTCGAAGACGACATCCTCCGCGCGGACGCGCTGCGCATGATCGTGCTTCTCTCGACGCTTGGCGTCTACGCCGATAGCAACGGAGCCTGGATCGACGAGAGCGCGGAGGTCATTCCCGATCTCGCCCGACGCGGCAGCGCACGCCGCGAGGCTGAGATGGCGTGGCAGGCACTCGGCGCACGCCGGTCGCTGCCGGTTGCCATTCTGCGACTCGGCGGGATTTACGGTCCTGGCCAGAACGCCATGATCCGGCTCCAACGCGGTGCCGCGCATCGCATCGCCAAGCCCGGGCATGTCTCGAACCGCGTGCATGTCTTCGACGTTGCGCAGGCGATCGGCGCTGCATTCGAGCGTCGCATGGACGGCGTCGTCAACGTGGTTGACGACGAGCCGACCTCGCCCAGCGAGCACATCGCGTTTGCGGCCGCCCTGATGGGAGTAGAACCACCACCGGAAATCCCATTCGCGGACGCGCACAAAATGATGACGCCATTTGCGCTGAGCTTCTATGAAGGCTGCATCAGGGCGCGCAACGACAAGCTCAAGAATGCGCTCGGCGTCACGGTGCGCTATCCGACATTTCGCGAGGGCCTGCGTGCGTTACACGAAGCGGGCGATCATCTTGCAGCGTCAGAACGACGGGCGGTCGTTGCAGTGCCCTCTCCCCTTGCGGGAGAGGGCAGCGCCAGCGATCCAACAAATGCGAGTGGGTGAGGCGTTCGGGCAAACGAGAGTCCGCAACCCCTCACCCATTTCCCCGAGTTGAGATTCCTGAAATGCCCTCTTCCCAGCATAAGGACGTTCACGCCCGTCTTCGCGGGCTATGGGGAGAGGGCGCAGCAACAGCCGCCGCAAAGTCCGCTACTCCGCACTGATCCCGGTCAACCGGATCATGCCGGCCCACCCATCAATCGAGGCCTTGAAGAACGCCGGTGCATCAGCATAGGCCACGGTGTGAGGTTCGTAGCCCAATTGCCGCATGCGCTGATCAACCGCGGAATTCTTCACAACCGCATTGATGTCGGCGTTAAGCTTGGCGGCGATCTCGGGCGGGACCTTGGCAGGCGCGAAGAAGCCGTTCCACCCGCTGATGTCGATCCCAGGGAGCCCGGACTCGTTCAGGGTCGGCACGTCCGTAAAGGCGCGCGAGCGTTGCGCGCCGGTGACCACGAGCGCGCGCATCTTGCCCTGCTGGACCTGCGGATAGATCTCCGCGATCGGGCCGGCGATGATGTCGACGTGATTGCCGAGCAGTGCATTCATGGCGGGCACGCCGCTCTGGAACGGCACGCCCACGGCTTGGGTCTTCAACAGCACCTTGAAAACGTATTCACTGCCGATGCGGGCCGACGAGCCACCGAAGCCGAAGCTGAACGGCTTGCTCTTCGAGCGCTCGACGAACTCGGACAATGTCCGCGCTGGGTTTTCAGCGTTGACGGCGAGCGCCATGCTGTCGCGCGCCACGAACGCAATCGGCGCAAGCTCGTCGGTCGAATAGCCCGGATTCTTGTAATAGGTCTGGTTGATCGCCAAACTGTTGCCGGTGACAAGCAGCGTGTAGCCGTCCGGCGCCGCGTTTGCGACCGCACGCGCCGCGATGTTGGAGGCCGCGCCCGGACGGTTCTCGATCACGATCTGATAGCCGAACTGCTCGGTGAGCCCCTGCGAAATCACCCGCGCAATCGTGTCGATGCCGCCACCCGGCGCGAAGCCAACCATGAAAGTGATTTTGCGATTGGGATAATCCGTGACCTGCGCACGCGCCGGACCAACCACCGCAGCGACAAGCGCCGCCGCCAAGGCGATCAGAACACGCCGATCATGAATAGCCCGCATATGACCCTCCCGACGCAACAACGCGATCTTATTGTCGCGCAATTCTAATCCGGTGCGACATTAGGATCGAGTCGGGGCTGTGCGGCCTAGAATTCCGCCAGCGCCGCCAGCAGCCGCTCGATGTCCTCGGGGCGTGACAGGCGATGGTCGCCGTCCTTGACCAGGGTGAGCACGACATCGTCGCGTGCAATGCGCGAAACGAGCTCGACTGCGTGTTGCCACGGCACGTCGGGGTCCTTGACGCCCTGCAGAATGCGCACCGGGCAGCCGGGCTCGATCATGCCGCCAAGCAATAGATGGTTGCGCCCCTCCTCGATCAGCTTGCGCGTGATCAGATAGGGCTCATCCCCATAGGCGGAGGGCCGCGCCCAGCCGCCGGTTTCCTCGACCGACCGCTTGATGTCGGGCGGGAACTGCTTCCACATCAGCTCTTCGGTGAAGTCGACCGCAGGTGCAATCAACACCAGCCCTGCCACGGTGGCGCGCGCGACCGCGCGCTGGGCAAGGGAGCGAACCAGCAGCAGCGCGAGCCACCCGCCCATGGAGGAACCCACAATTATCTGTGGACCACGGCAGCAGGCCTCGAACACGGCCACGCACTCCTCCAGCCAGCGTCCGATTGTGCCCGCGGCGAACTCACCGCCTGATTCGCCGTGGCCGGAATAATCGAAGCGAATCATGGCTCGGCGGTGCGTTTCCGCCCACGCGTCGAGTGCCGCAGCCTTGGTGCCTTTCATGTCGGATTTGAAGCCACCAAGCCACAAAATGCCCGGTGCGGAGCCGGCCCGTTCACGCACAGCGATCCTGCGGGTGTCGGCCCCCGTTCCAACCTCGATCGTTTTCAGGCAACAATCACTCATTCGAGTCTCGCGCAGTCAGGGTTTCGTGCCTCAGTCGTTGCAACGGTGTTTCGCCGCATGCTGGCGAAGAGTGCAAGACCGGATATCAACAAAACGGGGATAGGCAGAACCTGGCGCGCCCGGTTCCATAGCGGACAATGAGCGACCGATTCGACGAGCAGCGCCCGTCCACGCCAGCGCTTGCTGGCGCCACCGTGCTGCAGGTGGTGCCGGCGCTGCGTGAAGAGCCCAACGCCCGCAGCGCCATCACGGTCGCCCAAATTCTGTTGCAATCCGGCGCGCGCGCTCTGGTCGCCGGCCGCGACGGGCCGCTCGTCGCCGATCTCAAGGCCCATGGCGGCGAATGGATCTCGTTCGCACCCGATACGGTCAATCCGCTCACCCGACGCCGCAACAATCGCCAGCTCGAGCACCTCATCGGGTCCGAGCGCGTCGACATCATTCACGCCCAGTGCCTCGGCGGCGCGGCAGCCGCATGGCAGGCGGCCCAGTCGGTCGCAGTCTGGCTGGTCACGACCTTGCCGGATGCGCCGCCAACCCCGGGTGCATTTGAGCAGCAAATCGGCGACCTGGCCCGTGGCGACCGGATCATCGCGCCGTCGAGCTATGCGGCAACGCCGGTCATCGAACGCCTCGGCGTGCCGCGCGAGCGCATCACCGTGGTGCCGCGCAGCGTCGACACCAATGTGTTCGACATTCGCACGGTGCAGCAGAATCGGCTCGCCATGCTGCGCAACGGCTGGTCGATCCCACCGCATCAGCGCGTCATCATGACGCCCGGCCGCGTGGCACCGTGGAACGGCCAGGTGCTGCTGCCCGAGGTGGCACGCGCGCTGCTCGACAGCGGCTGGCGCGACATGATTTTCGTGATCGTCGGCGAGAACCGGCAGCATCGCCGCTATGCCGAGGAGGTGCTCGAGCGCGCGCAGTCCCTGCAAGTGGCCGAGATGTTCCGCATTACCGGGCATTGCCCCGACATGCCGGCCGCCTTCGCCATCGCCGACGTCGTGGTCGTGCCGGCGATCGAGGCGCCAGTGCTGGGGCGGGTGGTCGCGCAAGCGCAGGCGATGAGCCGGCCGGTCGTGGCATCAAGCATCGGCGTGCTGCCGGAATATCTCGTGACACCTCCGCAGATGCCGGAGGATGTGCGCACCGGCTGGGCGACGACGCCAGGCGATGCGATGGACCTCGCCCGCGCGCTAGCCGCCGCCCTGGCGCTTGACGACGGCGCCTACCAGGCCATGTGCGCCCGCGCGCGCGAGTTCGCCGAATACATGTTTTCGCCCGAGAGCGTCGCGGTGGCGACCCGGGCGGTCTACCGGTCGCTGCTGTCGCGTGAATCATAGCGAAACCGCTTAAGCGGGGGCCCCCCTACCCGGGGGAACTGGGCCAACAGGGGGCCCCTATGGTTGCCAGCCGGTTACCGTCAGGTCTCGGCAGCGGCCTATTACACCCCTGAGCAGGGCTGCCGGTTGCGGACGGGAACCGCTCAACTGCAAAAACACTTGATCAGCATTGCATTTCCGTTGACTCCCCGGCGAATTGACCTGATCTTTCCGACACTCGCCAGTGCGAGTTTGTCACAACAGAACAGGAGAACTACGCCATTCGCCGACCAATGAGAGCCCCGCCGCCCGTCCAGAAAGACGGTCCGCGTGTCAACGAGGAGATCCGAAACCGCGAAGTGCAACTGATCGACCAGACCGGCCACAATCATGGCACTGTCGATACCCGGTTTGCGCTGGAGAAAGCCCAGGAAGCAGGGCTCGATCTCGTCGAGATAGCACCCAATTCCGTTCCGCCCGTCTGCAAAATTCTTGATTTCGGTAAATATAAATACCAGGCGCAGAAGAAGGCGGCCGAAGCCCGCAAAAAGCAGAAAGTGGTCGAGGTCAAGGAGATCAAGCTCCGGCCTATGATCGATGACCATGACTATGACGTGAAGATGCGCTCCATGAAGCGCTTCTTCGAAGAAGGCGACAAGGTGAAGATCACTTTGCGCTTCCGTGGCCGCGAGCTCGCGCACCAGGAGCTCGGCTACAAGCTGCTCAACCGGGTGAAGGACGACACCTCCGACTTTGCCAAGGTGGAGCAGGACGCCCGCTTTGAGGGCCGCCAGGTGGTCATGGTGCTGGCGCCCCGATAGGCGCAACGGCGTAACGTCGGACTGGGTGCGGCCGAGCCGTGCCCCACCGCGGCCCCACCAGGCCGTGGGGGG
>Ga0066903_100007011_pt1 | contig 10133 bp, 11 predicted proteins | sample PanSoiMetaGPlot1_FD_67491 | JGI IMG/M metagenome (GOLD analysis project Ga0066903, IMG submission 67491) | Tropical forest soil microbial communities from Panama analyzed to predict greenhouse gas emissions - Panama Soil - Plot 1 (version 2) | ecosystem: Environmental > Terrestrial > Soil >... | reverse complement strand
GATGATCGGCGGCACCGAAATCATGCGCGAACTTGATTTCCTCAAGTTGATCTTTGGCGCCACCTTCGATCCGACGCAATACCGGATGCTCCTTTTCGGACTCGCGATGGTGTTGATCATGGTCTGGCGGCCGCGGGGGCTGATTGCGACGCGTGACCCGTCGGTCGTCCTCAAAGAGCGCAAGGCCATCGGCGCCGATCTCGTCAAGGAAGGTCACGGATGACGACGGGCCACGGCGATATCATGCTGCAAGTCGAGCATCTGACCATGCGCTTCGGGGGGCTCGTTGCGGTCGACGATCTGTCATTTACCGCGCGCGAAGGCGATATCACCGCCCTGATCGGGCCAAACGGCGCGGGAAAGACCACGGTCTTTAATTGCATCACGGGATTCTACACTCCGACGGAGGGACGACTCGCTCTCCGTCACGGCGATGTGGCGGCCTGGGATTGGCTCGAAGAGCTTACCGACAGCGGCAAACGCAGCCTCGTTCGTGGCACGCGCGGGCTGCACCTGCTCGAGCGCATGCCGGACTTTATCGTGACCCAGCACGCGCGGGTCGCCCGCACGTTCCAGAACATTCGCCTTTTTCCAGGGATGACGGTGCTGGAAAACCTGCTGGTCGCCCAGCACAACCGTCTGATGCTCGCGTCAGGATATACCCTGCTCGGCATTCTTGGCTTTCCGTCCTTTGCCGCGGCAGAACGCGCAGCGATCGAACGGGCGCGGGACTGGCTTGATCAAGTCGGTCTCACGGCGCGCGCTGACGATGCGGCGGGCGACCTGCCTTACGGCGCGCAGCGGCGCCTCGAAATCGCGCGCGCGATGTGCACGCAACCGGTTCTTCTCTGCCTGGACGAGCCGGCTGCCGGTCTTAATCCGCGCGAAAGTGCGGAGCTCAATGAACTCTTGCTGAAAATACGCAATCAGTACGAGATCTCGATCCTGCTGATCGAGCACGACATGTCCGTCGTCATGGAAATCTCCGACCACATCGTTGTGCTCGACTATGGCGTCAAGATTGCGGACGGTTCGCCGGCGTCAATTCGCGACAATCCCAAAGTCATCGCGGCCTATCTTGGCGTCAGCGACAAGGACGTTGCGAAAGTCGAAGCGGAGGTTGGTCTATGACCGCGCCGCTTCTGACAATTCGCGGCGTCAAGACCTTCTATGGCCGCGTCATGGCGCTTAAGGGCGTCGACCTCGAAGTCAATGAAGGGGAAATCGTCACCCTTATCGGCGCCAACGGCGCGGGCAAATCGACCCTGATGATGACGGTCTGCGGCAACCCGCGTGCGCGCGAGGGTACGATCAATTTTGCGGGACATGACATCACCAGGCTGCCGACGCACGAGATCGCACGGCTCAGACTCGCGCAGGCTCCGGAAGGTCGCCGCATTTTTCCGCGCATGACCGTGCTTGAGAATCTTCAGATGGGCGCCAGCACGGCGGAGCCATCTGAATTCAACCGCGATTTCGAACGGGTGATGTCATTGTTTCCCCGACTGCAACAGCGCATCGGTCAACGCGGCGGAACGCTGTCGGGGGGCGAACAGCAAATGCTGGCGATTGCCCGGGCGCTGATGGCGCAACCGCGACTGTTGTTGCTCGATGAGCCCTCGCTGGGGCTTGCGCCGTTGATCGTGCGGCAGATTTTCGATGCCATTAAAGCCTTGAATACCGAAAGCGGCTTGACCGTATTTCTGGTTGAACAGAACGCCTATCACGCCCTCAAGCTCGCCCACCGCGGGTATGTCATGGTCAACGGCCTGATCACGCTGACCGGAACGGGGCAGGAGTTGCTTGAGCGGCCTGAAATCAAGTCCGCCTACCTGGAAGGGGGTCGGCATTGACCGAAATTTCGACCGCCTTCTCGATTCCCGAATTCCTGTATGAGGAAGGCTCCTTCGGCGTATTCCTGCTCGTCACCATTATTTTGGGGGGTGGCGCGGCGCTGCTCGCGGGCCGGGCCGTCGCCACGACCTGGCGGCCGGCGTGGCAGGTGATCGGATACAGCCTCATCCTCGCTGGCGCCGTGCGATTTATCCACTTCAGTCTGTTCGACGGCACTCTTCTGTCGCTTCACTACTACCTTGTCGACGCCTTGTTCTGCACCGGGTTCGCGTTTTTCGGATTCAGGGCCGCCCGTAAATCCCAAATGGTGCAGCAATATCGTTGGCTCAATGAATCCGAAGGATTGATGCGCTGGCGCCGCAGAATGCCCTGACGTAATATTGTCCACAGATAACAGGCTTCAATGGAGGGGAACCAAATGAAGACGATCACGACGCTCGGCTTGGCGTTGAGCATTGCGATGATCACGGCGGGAACCGCCTCGGCTCAGGTCAAATTCGGCGTGGGCGGGCCGATCACCGGACCGAGCGCTGCAACCGGCGCCCAAATGAAGAACGGCGTCGATCAGGCCGCGACCGACATCAATGCGGCCGGAGGAATCCTCGGGCAGAAAATCAGCGTATCCTACGGAGACGACGCTTCCGATCCCAAACAGGGCGTTTCGGTTGCCAACAAATTTGCAGCCGACGGCGTGAAATTCGTCATCGGGCACTACAATTCGGGCGTCACCATTCCATCATCCGAGGCCTATCAGGAGAATGGAATCCTGCAAATTACGCCGGCCTCGACCAATCCGACCGTGACCGAACGCAAGCTGTGGAACATCTTCCGCGTTTGCGGCCGCGACGATCAGCAGGGACAGGTTGCCGGCGAATACATCGCGAAACATTTCAAGGGCAAGAAAATCGCGATCGTTCACGACAAGACGACCTACGGCAAAGGCCTCGCCGACGAAACCAAGAAAACGATCAATAAAGGTGGGATAAAGGAAGTTCTCTATGAAGGCATCAACACCGGCGAAAAGGATTTTTCCGCGCTGGTGTCCAAGATCAAGCAGTCCGGCGCAGACCTGATCTACTGGGGAGGTCTGTATACTGAAGGCGGACTTATCGTGCGGCAGATGCGTGATCAAGGTGTGAAGGCACCGCTGATGGGCGGGGACGGCATCACCTCCGACGAATTTGCCTCCGTCGGCGGGCCGGGCGTCGAAGGTACGCTGATGACTTACGGTCCTGACCCGCGCAACAAGCCAGACGCAAAAAAAGTCGTGGAGGAGTTCCGTGCCAAGAAATTCGAGCCGGAAGCCTACACTCTGTATAGCTACGCTGGCGTGCAGATCATCAAGCAGGCGGCCGAAGCGGCCAAGTCTCTCGACCCTAAGAAGATCGCCGAGAAAATGCATTCCGGCATGCAGTTCAAAACGGTGCTGGGCGATATCTCCTACGACAAGAAAGGCGATATCACGAAGCTCGACTACGTCATGTACATCTGGAAGAAAGATCCAAGCGGCAAGATCACGTACGTTGAATGCCCTGGCTCCGATTGCAGCAAGGTGAAGTAGTCGATAGCTTTGTTACGAAACAAAAGCCCGCCGATCGGCGGGCTTTCTTTTTCAACCGATCTTGCCAAGAACCGGAAATGTTTCGAGCAACCACACGCTCATCTGGTTGATACTGCCGGTGAGGAACGCGACCCCGGTCAACACGAGCAATGCCCCCATGGCCTGCTCGACACGGTGGAGGTAATTGCGAAAGCGCGACAATAACGCCGCGAAGGGTTCAATCGCGAAGGCGGCGGCGATGAAGGGAATTCCCAGGCCCAGCGAATAGACTGCAAGCAGGCTCGCGCCCTTTGTTACGGTTTGCTCGGACGCTGCCACCGCCAAAATGGCCGCAAGGATTGGTCCGATGCAGGGCGTCCATCCGAATGCAAAAGCGAGTCCGATCACGTATGCGCCCCAGAGGCCAACCGGCTTGACGACCTCGAACCGTTTCTGGCGGTGCAGCAGGGCTATCGGAGTCACGCCAAGAAAATGCAAGCCCATGATGATGATGACAACGCCGGCGACGATCGCGAGCGGCCCCGAATAGGCGCGAATGAGCGAGCCGATGGCGCTGGCACTGGCGCCAAGCGTCACGAAGACCGTGGAAAAGCCGAGCACAAAGAGAGCCGCCGCAGCCACGGTTTCGCGCTTGACCCGCGGTTGCGGTTCCTTGTCTGCAAATCGCTCGAGCGATGTGCCGGCGAGAAAAACAAGATATGGCGGCACCAGCGGCAGCACGCAGGGAGACAGGAAGCTGACAAGACCCGCAACCAAAGCGGCCAGGTAGGTGACTTCGCCATGCATGAAGTCTCTAATGCGATGCAACGCGCTTGCTTGCAAGCGCCATAGGACGGCTTCGCCGGAACGTGAACGAACGTGATAGGGTCACGGCCGGGAGACGATATGGCGCGCAATCTGATTACGGATATTCCGGGCATCCGGGTGGGTCACGCCGGAGACGTCAAACTTGGCTCGGGTGTCACGGCAGTCATCTTCGACACAGCCGTGACGGCCAGCGTGGACGTGCGCGGCGGCGGTCCCGGCACGCGCGAGACGGCGCTGCTGGATCCGGCGCAGACCGTAGAAGGGGTTGATGCCATCGTACTGTCCGGTGGATCCGCTTTCGGCCTTGACGCCGCGTCGGGTACGCAGGCCTGGCTACGCGAGAACGGCCGCGGGTTCCAGGTTCGCGAAGCCCGAGTACCGATTGTGCCGGCCGCAATTCTGTTCGACCTGCTGTCCGGCGGCGACAAGGACTGGGGACGCTATCCTCCCTATCGTGAACTCGGCTACGACGCGGCAAAAGCGGCGAGCAACGATTTCGCGCTGGGGAGTGCAGGCGCGGGGCTTGGCGCGACCACGGTCAACCTCAAGGGCGGCATCGGTTCTGCCAGCGCGCAGACGCACGGCGGCCTTACCGTCGGCGCAATTGCGGCCGCCAATGCCGCCGGCAGCATGACCGTCGGGAACAGCCAGCACTTCTGGGCGGCTCCTTTTGAACGAGAAAAGGAATTTGGCGGTCGGGGCTGGCCGGTGGTGTTCCCCGATGACGCACTGATGTTTCGCAGCAAAGGTTCCCCGGGCGAGAACACCACGCTCGCGATCATTGCGACAGACGCCAGGCTCACCAAGGCGCAGGCCAAGCGCCTGGCAGTGATGGCGCAGAGTGGTTTGTCGCGCGCGATCTATCCGGTGCACACGCCGCTCGACGGCGATGTGGTGTTCGCCGCCAGCGTCGGCACCAAGCCCCTGCCCGACCCCGTGTTTTCCCTGAGTGAACTCGGCATGCTGGCCGCCAACGTACTCGCCCGCGCTATCGCGCGCGGCATCTATGAAGCAACCGCGCTGCAGTTCCCGGGTGCATTGCGAAGCTGGCGCGATCGTTTCGCTTGAAACAGAACCCCATGGCGGGCCTGCGCGTTGTCAGGACATGACACCGACCAGCATCGCCGACGTCCAATATGACCACGAACGCGAGCGACTGACGGTTACTTTCGCGACCGGCCGCATCTATGAATACCTTGATGTTCCCGCGGAAGTGGCGGCCTCTTTTCAATCGGCCTTCTCGAAAGGCACATTCTTCGACGGCTACATTCGCGACCGTTACGATTTTCGCGAACTTACGCTGGTGCGCGCCACTAGCTGAAACGTTCCGCACGATAGGGAGCCGGATCGCAAAACGGCGGCACGTCCGTCATCATCTCGGCAAGCATGCGCCCCGTAGCGGGACCCAACGTAAGGCCCCAGTGCGCGTGGCCGACTGCGAGCCACAGCCCCGGGTGTCCAGGAGCGCGACCGATCACCGGGCGCGAATCCGGCAGACAAGGACGGCTGCCGAGCCAGGTCTTTTCGTCCGCTCGCTCGCCAATTGGAAATAACTCTCGCGCCCGCGGCATGATCCAATCGAACTGCGCGGGCGAAGGCGCCGCATCGCGCGCGGCGAATTCAGCGCCGGTCGTTATCCGGATGCCTTGTTCCATCGGCGTGACGAGATAGCCCGCTTCGGCATCCAGCACGGGTCGTGCCAGGCTGGCATTACCTTGCGCGCGAAAATGCCGATGGTAACCACGCTTGACCGCGAGCGGCAGTCTCAGGCCTAGCGTCGCGAGCAGGTCCGACGACCATGGACCGAGCGCTACGACACATTCTGCTGCGTCGAGTGCGCCCTCGTCGGTCTCGACCCGCCAACGGCTTCCCGTCCGGTGGAGCGACCGCGCATCGCCCGAGAGAACCACACCGCCGAGCGCGGCAAAGCGCGCGGCATAGGCACGTGTCACGCCGAGCGGATTGCTCACGCTCGCCGCTTCCGGCCAAAACACGGCATGGGCGAACACCGGATGAAGCGATGGTTCCAGTGCGTGCGCGCCCGCCGGGTCGAGCGCTTGCAGAGGCAAGCCAAATTTCGCGGCGAGATCGAATTCCGGCGCCAATGCGGCAAAACTCTTTTCGCCACGATAGACTTTGAGCCAGCCGGTCTTGCGCAGGTAATGTTTGGCTCCGGCCTCTGCCATCAAGGTTTCATGTTCGGCGACCGCACGTGAAAACAACGGACGGATCAAACGCGCGGTCTCAACCAGACGTGCGGGCCGCGAGGCCTGCCGGAACGCGAGCAACCACGGCAGCACCCGCGGCAGAAATGAAAGGTGATAGTTCGCCTCGCTCGCGCGCTTGAGCGCAATCCGCACAAGGCTGTCGACACCCGATGGAAATGCAGGCGGGAATATCGTGTTGCCTTCGATGATCCCGGCGTTGCCATAGGACGTTTGCTCACCGACGCTGCCCCGATCGACGAGTGCGACGCTCATCCCGCGCCGGGCGAGATGCAGCGCTACCGATGTGCCGACAATGCCGGCGCCCAGAACCACCGCATCTGTGCGTGCCACGTCCAAGCTCCTGGCTGACTTCGCCGTTATATATGGATCACCACGGCTCGGGACGCTATCAAGGTCCGTCAGTCGCCGGAGTTTTCCCTCAGTGAAATTATTCGACGCCCTTGGGGTCGCGCTATCTCTCGTCGGACGGCACGGTACTCTGGTGGCGGCCGCATCGGTTTTTGTCGGACTTGCGATTCCGGAACTGGCAGCCGCCTGCAAACCCTATTTGGGCGAAACCATCGTTGTCCTGCTGATGCTCGCCTTTCTGCGAGTCGACCCCGACGAGCTTTTCCACCATTTCACGCGGCCCGGGCTGATCGCCGCCGCAACGATATGGGCGATGCTGCTGGTGCCGGCCGTGCTCGGCACAGGGTTCCTTGCCATCGACCTCAATCATCGCATGCCGGGCCTCTACTTCATGTTGGTCCTGCAAATGTGCGCGCCAGGCCTGATGTCATCGCCGGCCCTGGCGGCGTTGCTGGGGCTCGACGTCGCACTCACACTCGCAACTCTGATTGTGTCGACCGCGATCACGCCGCTGACCGCGAGCGTGTTTACCCATGTTTTTCTCGGTACCGCCCTCGCCTCGCCGCTTGGCTTCGGCCTCAGGCTATTTTTGATTATTGCCGGTTGCGCCCTGGCGGCAGCGGTCATCCGGCGTGTGGCTGGCCGGACCTTCATTGAAGCTCAACACGAGCGCATCGACGGCCTCAGCGTGCTCGCTATGTTCATGTTCGCGGTCGCTGCCATGGACGGCGTTGCCGATCACTTCCGGGCAAACCCGCTGCTGGTGATTGAACTGACCGCATTCGCCTTCGCGCTCGCGCTCGGCCTGATCGCTGTCACGGCTCTTGTTTTCCGGCGCGTCGGTCGTGCGCGCGCCTTCGCGATCGGCCTGATTGCCGGCAACCGCAACATCGGTCTGATGCTGGCGGCGACCAGTTTTGCCGTGCCCGATGTCGCATGGCTTTATTTCGCGCTGGCGCAATTTCCAATTTATCTGCTGCCGCACCTGTTGAAACCGCTGGCGCGGCGGCTGGCTGCCAAGCATTAACAAGCTGGGGCAAGACATCGCTACCACGTTGCCCCATCGGCCGCCGCGTGTTACCCGAACGCGTGTGGAGGTCCGTGAATGCCCCGTCCGCTCGTCATTGCGCCATCGATTTTGTCCGCCGACTTTTCCAGGCTCGGCGATGAAATACGCGCCATCGAGGCGGCCGGTGCGGACTGGATTCATGTCGACGTGATGGACGGGCATTTTGTTCCCAATATCACGATCGGCCCCGTGGTGGTCCAGGCAATCAGGCCGCTCACCAAGAAAACCCTCGATGTCCATCTGATGATCGCACCCTGCGATCCCTATCTTGAGGCCTTCGCCAAGGCCGGGTCCGATATCATCACCGTTCACGTCGAGGCGGGCCCGCACGTGCATCGCTCGCTACAGGCAATCCGCGCCCTTGGAAAGAAGGCGGGTGTCACCATGAACCCGGCGACACCGGTCTCGAGCATCGAACACGTCATCGACCTGGTCGACCTCATTCTCGTGATGTCGGTCAATCCCGGCTTCGGTGGGCAAGCCTTCATTCCGGCTGCGCTCGACAAATTGCGCGAGGTTCGCACACTGGTTGGCGCGCGGCCGATCGATATCGAAATCGACGGCGGCATCACGCCGGAAAACACCGCGCGCGTCGTGCAGGCAGGCGCCAATGTCCTGGTCGCCGGTTCCGCCGTGTTCAGAGGCGGAAACTACAAGGCCAATGTCGCCGCAATCCGCAATGCTGCGGCGTTGGCACGCGGGGAAGCGGCGTGACGATCGCGCGCTACTCCCGTCCTGAAATGACCGCGATCTGGTCCCCGGACACGAAATTCCGCATCTGGTTCGAGATCGAGGCTCATGCGGCCGATGCGATGGCGGAACTTGGTGTCATTCCGAAGGAAGCCGCCAAGAAGATCTGGGAAAAGGGCAAAGCAGCAAAATTCGACGTCGCCCGCATCGACGCGATCGAGGCCGAGGTCAAGCACGACGTCATCGCATTCCTAACTCACCTCTCCGAAATCGTCGGCCCGGAAGCGCGCTACCTGCATTCCGGCATGACCTCGTCCGACGTGCTCGACACGTGCCTGAATGTCCAGCTCGCGCGCGCCGCCGATATCCTCATTGCCGACGTCGATGCCCTGCTCGCTGCGCTTAAGCGGCGCGCGTTCGAGCACAAAATGACGCCGACGGTCGGTCGATCTCATGGCATTCACGCCGAGCCGACAACATTCGGTCTCAAACTTGCCTATGCCTATGCGGAATTTGTCCGCGCGAAAGATCGCCTTGTGACCGCGCGCAAAGAGATCGCAACATGCGCGATTTCCGGTGCCGTCGGCACGTTCGCGCAGGTCGACCCGCGCATCGAAGCCCACGTGGCCAAGGCGATGGGCTTGAGTGTCGAACCGGTATCGACACAGATCATCCCGCGTGACCGCCACGCGATGTATTTCGCAACGCTGGGCGTTGTTGCCTCCTCGATTGAAAGGCTCGCCACCGAGATCCGGCATCTCCAGCGAACGGAAGTGCTTGAGGCGGAAGAATTCTTTTCCGAAAAGCAAAAAGGCTCCTCGGCCATGCCGCACAAGCGCAATCCGGTCCTCTCGGAAAACCTCACCGGGCTTGCCCGCATGGTGCGCGCCTATGCCCTGCCGGCCATGGAGGACGTCGCGCTCTGGCACGAACGCGACATTTCACACTCGTCCGTGGAGCGCATGATCGGCCCTGACGCCACGGTCACTTTGGACTTCGCGCTGGCGAGACTCGCATCCATCATCGACAGGCTCGTGGTCTATCCGGCCGCCATGCAGAAGAACCTCGATCGGCTTGGCGGGCTGATCCACTCACAGCGCGTGCTGATCGCGCTCACGCAGAAAGGCGTCGCGCGTGAGGACGCCTACCGGCTTGTGCAGCGCAACGCCATGAAGGTCTGGGACGGTGAAAGCGATTTCCTGTCGTTGCTCAAGGCCGATAAAGACGTGCGCGCAAAGCTTTCGGACAAAGAGCTCGAAGCGAACTTCAACCTCGACCATCACTTTAAGAACGTTGACACCATCTTCAAGCGGGTGTTCGGGACAGCCTGAATTTGCCCATAGAGCATGGCGCCAGCTCCGACCATTCTTGTCTTCGATTCCGGACTTGGCGGCCTCACGGTCTTCCGCGAGGTGAAGGCGGTGCGACCGGACGCACGATTTGTCTATCTGGCGGACGACGCGGGATTTCCTTACGGCAGCCTGGGCGAATCCATGCTGATCGCACGAGTCATCGACGTGATCGGCAATGCTGTCGCGCAATACGAGCCCGATCTCGTGGTGGTTGCCTGCAATAC
>Ga0066903_100007010_pt1 | contig 10133 bp, 6 predicted proteins | sample PanSoiMetaGPlot1_FD_67491 | JGI IMG/M metagenome (GOLD analysis project Ga0066903, IMG submission 67491) | Tropical forest soil microbial communities from Panama analyzed to predict greenhouse gas emissions - Panama Soil - Plot 1 (version 2) | ecosystem: Environmental > Terrestrial > Soil >... | reverse complement strand
GGCGCCGTCCGGCGCCAGCTGCGATCCGCCGACGTGCGTCACCTCTTTCGCATTCCGCTCTTCGATCGGGATGTGCTGTCCGTCAGGCGTATTCAAATCGATCGTCGACAGCGGCGCCGCGACATAGAACGGGATCTGATGTTCTCGGGCGAGAACGGCAACCGAGTACGTGCCGATCTTGTTGGCGGTATCGCCGTTGGCGGCGATGCGATCGGCGCCGACGACGATGAAATTGACTTTGCCCTGACGCATCAGCGCACCGGCCATGTTGTCCGTAATGACGGTCGTGTCGATGCCGTCCCGGACGAGCTCCCACGCTGTCAAACGCGCGCCCTGAAGAAACGGCCGAGTTTCGTCGGCGAACACGGCGACCGATTTTCCCTGCTCGACGGCGCCGCGAATGACGCCGAGCGCAGTGCCGTATCCCGCAGTGGCTAGCGCGCCCGCGTTGCAGTGCGTGAGAATCTTCGCGTCCGCAGGCACGACTTCGGCGCCGAACGCGCCCATGGCGCGGCAGCTCGCCACGTCTTCATCGTGAATGAGTGCCGCGTCGTGGTCGAGACGATCCTTGATTTGATCGACGGACTCGCCTGCCTGAACCGCGGCGCTGAAGGTGCGCTTCATCCGATCGATCGCCCAGAAGAGATTCACGGCGGTGGGCCGCGTCGCGGCCATCAGATCGCAGATGTTCTGGAACTCCGCCGCGAATTTCTGTGTCCCCGTCGCCTTGCTTTTGCGCATGCCGAGCGCGATGCCCATTGCGGCGGCGACGCCGATCGCCGGCGCGCCCCGGATGACCATCGTCCTGATGGCCTTGGCGACCTCTGCGGCGGTCTTGCAGCGAACGTAGATTTCCTGCGCCGGCAGCTTCCGCTGGTCGATCATCACCACAGCGTCGGCTTCCCTGGCGATAGTCGGGAGCATAAGAACGAATTGTAATGTTCAGAGCAGCCGCGCGTCGAACGGCAGCGGCAGCAAGTCCTTCAGCCGGTGCGTGGCTTCGGTGCTCTCGAGATTCGCGAGGACGATGTCGAGATTGCCGCCGAACTCCCAGAGGATCTGACGGCAGGCGCCGCACGGCGGCGTGAGCGTCGAGGTGTCGGCGACGATGGCGATGCGCGTGAACTCGCGATAGCCGTCTGAAATCGCCTTGAAGACGGCGACGCGCTCGGCGCAGATCGTAAGGCCGTACGTCGCGTTCTCGACGTTGCAGCCGGTGATCACCGAACCGTCGGCCGCCTCGAGCGCCGCGCCGACTTTGAAATGCGAGAAGCGCGCGTCGGCGTTTTCGCGCGCGCGGCGGGCGGCTGCAACGAGGTCGACTTTCCCGGCACGGCCGCGAAGCCGGCGCGGACCGAGCCGCCGATCTGCCACCCGTCGGTTTCCTTCCGGACGGCCTGTGCTGTCGACGCGGCGGTCGAATCCGCTCCGGCGATCGGCTTCCGCCCCGCGCACGCGGCGATTGTCGGACGCTGGATCGGAGCGGCGCACGCCGTTGACGAGGTGTGTCACCTTCGCAATGCGGTACAGCCGCGATGTCAGCGCGCCGACATCCACATCGGCGTGACAGGCCTCGGCGGCGGACGCACTCGCCCAGTGGCGCACGGCATAGAACATGTTCGGCGATGACTCGTCGCGAACGATGTCAGTGCGGCCGTAGTGTTTCTTCGCCATGATCACCGAGAACTGCCGGGCGATCGCGAGAAACGCTGCTTCCTGGCCGTCAGCGACTTCGACGACCGACACCGACAGCCGTCCTTCAGGCCAGCCGCCCAATGATGCCCTCCAGCAGCGAAATGAACTGGCCACGCACACGTCTGGCCGTCTCCATCACCTCCGCGTGATCGAGCGGCGCCGGGAGGACGCCGGCAGCCATGTTCGTGATGCATGAGATGCCGACGACCTCGATGCCCATGTGACGCGCGACGATGGCTTCAGGAACGGTGGACATGCCGACGGCGTCGGCGCCAATCGACCTCAGAAAGCGGATCTCCGCCGGAGTTTCGTAACTCGGCCCGAGCAGCGCGGCGTAAATGCCGCGCGCGATTGCGACGTCCGAGGCCAGAGCGGCCTCCTCCGCAATCCCCCGCAGTCGCGGCGAATAGACGGCCGACATGTCGGGGAACCTCGGGCCGAAACGATCGTCGTTCGGCCCAGCGAGCGCGTTCTGCCCCGTCAGGTTGATGTGGTCGTCTATCAGCATCAGCCTGCCGGCGGAGAAGGCGGTGTTCACGCCGCCGGCGGCGTTGGTGAGTATCAGCACTTTCACACCGAGCAGACCGAGCACGCGAATCGCAAACGTCACGGTTCTGCCGTCGTATCCCTCGTAAAGATGGATGCGCCCGGCCAGCGCCGCGACGCGTCGGCCGCAGACGGTGCCGGCAACGAGCCGGCCCTGGTGGCCGGCGACCTGCGGCACCGGCCAATTCGGCAGATCGCGGTATGGGATTGACGTCGAGTCCTTGAGCGAATCGGCGAAGTCGCCGAGGCCGGATCCGAGAACGATCGCAATCGATGGGAATTCGCCGACGCGCGCGCGCACCGCGTCGGCCGCAGCCGTCACCTGTCCGAAGTAATCCATTTACAGGAGGACGCCGGCGATCGTCGCCGTCATGAAGTTGGCGAGGGTGCCGGCGAACATCGCGCGCAAGCCGAGCCGCGCCAGATCGTGGCGGCGATTGGGCGCAAGCGCGCCGATGCCGCCGATTTGAATGCCAATGGAACTGAAGTTCGCGAACCCGCACAACGCGTAGGTCGCAATCGTGAACGATTTCGGATCGAGTGACGCTCTCAGCGGTCCGAGTTGCGAGTAGGCGACGAACTCGTTGAGGGCCATCCGCGTGCCGAGCAGGTTGCCGACCGTCGGCGCATCGCGCCACGGCACGCCCATACTCCACGCGACGGGGGCGAACGCCCAGCCAAAAATCTGCGGCAAGCTCAGATGCACGAGGCCGAGCAGCGCGTTGATGAGGGCGATGAGCGCCAGAAACGAGATGAGCATGGCGCCGACGTTCAACGCGAGATGCAGGCCTTCACCCGTGCCGCGCCCCGCCGCGTCGATGACGTTGACGTCGGTATTCTCGACCTCCAGACGCACCGTGCCCATCGTCTTCGGCGTTTCCACCTCCGGGACGAACATCTTGGCCATCATGATGGTGCCGGGCGCCGTCATGATCACAGCCGTGAGCAGATGTTTGGCCTCGATGCCGAACAGGATGTAGGCAGCCATCACGCCGCCGGAGACGTGCGCCATGCCGGATGTCATGACGGTCATGAGCTCCGACTGCGTCATCTCCGGCAGGAACGGCCGGATGGTCAAGGGCGCTTCGGTCTGCCCCATGAAGATGCTCGCCGCGACGTTCAGCGACTCGGCGCCGCTTGCGCCCAGCACGCGGTGCATGAGCACCGCGAACAGTCGGACGATCACCTGCATGACGCCGAAGTAGTACAGGATGGCGAAGAGCGCCGCGATGAAGATGATCGTCGGCAGGACCTGAAACGCAAACAGGCTCGCGGACTGCGCGCCGGCGGGCCCAAGCGCGCCGACCATCACGCGGCCCCAGAGTGTGGAGTCGCCGAGCGCGCCGAAGACGAACGACGAGCCGACACCGGCAAACCCCAGCAGCGTGGTGATGTACGCACCGAGCGTGGTGAAGACGGTCTGCCCGACGTTCGTCTTCAGGACGATGATCGCGAACACGATCTGCAGGCTCAGCCCCCACGCGACCGTACTCCACCTGATGGCCCGGCGGTTGGTCGAGCAGGCGATCGCAATCAACAGAATCACGACGCCGCCGAGAAGCGGCTGAAGCGCACCCAGCATCAGCGCACCTCTCCGAGGATGAGCGGACGCGGAGGCGGTGGCTCGTCGCCAATCATGATCGCGCTCGTCGCGAGCGCCGCGGCGCGCTCGAGTCGCGCGTCGTCGCGATACAGAAGCTCGAGCAGCGGATCGCCGGCATGCACGTGAGCGCCGGGCTTCGCGTTGACGAAAATGCCGACCGCCGGATCGACGGGATCCTCCACGCGATCGCGCCCGGCGCCGAGCACAACAGACGCGCGTCCGACGAGTTCCGCGTCCATGCGGATGAGGTACCCGCTCCGGCTCGCGGTGATCACGTGCCGTCTCTCGACACGTGGCAACCGTGAGACGTCGTCAACGACGCCAGGGTCGCCGCCTTGCGTTTCGATGATTCGTTGAAAACGATCGAGCGCGGCTCCGGAGTCAATCGCGTGTTGAGCCTTTCGGCGCGCGTCCTCCGGCGTCGTCGCCACTCCACCGAAGATCAGCATCGGCACGGTCAGCGCCATCGTCACTTCCATGAGATCCGCCGGTCCGGCGCCGCGCATCGCCTCGATGCATTCGATGACTTCGAGCGAGTTGCCGACAGCGCGTCCGAGCGGCGCGTCCATGTCGGTGATCAGGGCTTGGGTCTTCACGCCGGACGCGTTGCCAATCGACACGAGCGACTCGGCGAGCCGGCGCGAATCGGCCTCGGTCTTCATGAACGCGCCGCTGCCGGTTTTGACATCGAGCACGAGCGCGTTGATCCCCGCGGCGATTTTCTTGCTCATGATGGACGCGCTGATGAGCGGGATGCTCTCGATGGTTCCGGTGACGTCGCGCAGGGCGTACAGCCTTCGATCGGCCGGCGCGATGTGTTCGGTTTGGCCGATCATCGCGCAGCCGACGCGCTCGAGCGCGCGCGTCATCTCTTCGAGACTCAATCGAACGCAGAAGCCCGGGATCGCTTCCAGTTTGTCGAGAGTGCCGCCGGTGTGTCCGAGACCGCGCCCGGACATCATCGGCACTGGCAACCCGCACGACGCCACGAGAGGCGCCAGGATCAGCGACGTTTTGTCACCGACGCCGCCGGTGCTGTGCTTGTCCACCTTGACGCCGGAAATCCGGGAGTGATCGACGCGGATTCCTGACGTCACCATTGCGTCGGTGAGCCACGCCGTTTCCTCCGGTGTCATTCCGCGCAGGACGATCGCCATCAGCAGCGACGACGCCTGATACTCGGCCCACGATCCGTCGGTCACGCCCGCGACAAAGAATGAAATTTCGTCACGCGTGAGCACACGGCCGTCGCGTTTCCTGGCGATGATGTCAACTGCGCGCATTGAAGCGGGCAGTATACTGCGGGAATCGATGTCAGAGGGGACCCAGCTCTCCCCGGAACTCGCGCGGGGCCTGCTGCAGCTTGCGCGCGCGCTCCTCGCTGCCGCGCGCAACTGGACGCTGTACCCACCCGAGCACGCAATCGTCGGCGCATCGGTCGCTCGCGTGTCGGACGCGATTCGTGAATCGACACTCGGCGCGATCGTCTCCGTCGGCATCACGCCGAACACGCTGCTCGTGGAAAACGCTCCGGCCGATTCCACACAGGCCGCGATCGCAGAAGCCGCCGCACTCCTTCACGATCGCGACCTGTTGCGGATCTCATTCGTCGGCGACGTCCCGGAACGCGCGCTGCGGTCGTTCCTTCGCCTGCTCGCCCTCGACGCTGACGAACGCCGCCGCCTCGGCGGGCCTGCGCAGATCTGGGCGATCGACGGCGATCCCTCGATTGCGCTCGAACAGATCGAGTACGAGAAGGTGCTCGCCCGCGAGGAAGGCGCCGTTCCTGAACCTGCCAGACGCGACGATGTCTGGCGGTCCATCGTGTTGTCGATCGTCACGACGCAACAGGCGATGTTCGACGAGCATGCGCAGGAACGACTGGTCGCGATCGCGGGCAGCGTCCCGGACATCGGCGATCTCGCGACGGCTGTGTCCGCGCCGCGATGCGCGCTCGACGGATCGCCGATGTTGACGTCTCAGGCCGCGGCCGTGCTCGCCGCCTACCGTCATCTCGCGGGCATCGTCTCGGTGAAAGCCCCCGACCGCATGGCGGAGGTGATGAACAACCTCGCGGCCGCGTCGCTGCAGCTCGATCCGCACGTGGTCGTGCAGATCATGAACACAACAGACGCTCAGGAGTCCTCGGCGCAGATCGTGACGGGACTGGCGTCGGCGTTCGACGATACCAAGGTCGCGCAGCTGCTCGCGACAGCGCTGGCGCTCGATGGACGCGCCTCCGATCGTCTTGCGACGATCTTCAACACGATCGCGCCCGACGAAGATCGCAAGCGCCGCGTGCTGACGCTGACGCGCAGCCTCCTCAACGAAACGGACTTCGGACGAGCGGGCAATTTCCAAACCCTCTGGTCGTCGACGGAAGAACTGCTCGTCTCGTACAACGAGACGCCGTTCGTCTCGGACATGTACCGGACCGCGCTCGACGAAGTCGGCACGCGCGCCGAACGGATGGCCGCGGCTGAATTGCCCGCCGAGTTGCCCGAGTGGATGACGAGCCTGGGGCAGGACAACGTCCGCGCGCTCTCGGTGCAAATGCTGATCGACATGTTGACGATCGAAAGCGACGCCAAACGCGCCGGCGAGATCGCGCACGACATGGAGGCGCTCGCCGAGGACCTCCTTATGGCCGGCGCGTACCAAGACGCCGGCGCCGTGATCGCCGCGCTTTCCGCGCGCGGGAGCTCGACGAATGCCATTGGCCGCGACGCGTGCCGCCAGGCGCTCGATCGCGTGGGCCAGTCGCCGGCGCTGATGGAGACGCTCTCGCTCGTCGACGACCTCGATGAGGACACCTGGGAAACGGTCCGAGGACTCATCGTCAAGATAGGTCCATCTACGGTGACGGCGCTTTCGGCGGTCGCCGCGACAGAACGCGAGACCCGTGCCTCTCAAAGAGCGTCGGCCATCATTCTCGCCTTCGGAAAAGGCGCAATCTCACGCCTTGCGCCACTCGTCGGCGACGAACGTTGGTTCGCGCAGTTCACAGGCGCCACCCTGCTCGGCGCGATAGGAAGTGCCGAGGTCGTGCCGCTGCTGCAGCCGCTGCTGCGAAAGAGTGATCCGCGCGTGGCACGGGCGGCCGTGGTCGCGCTCGGCAAGATCGACGATGCCGCAGCCGCGCGGGCCGTACAGACGGTTCTCCGTGCTGCAACGGGCGACCTTCGAAAAACAGTGATCGATGCCCTGGTGGTCGAGCGCGATCCACGCGTCGTCCCGCTCCTTAGTCGCGTCATTGCCGAGAGTGCCCCTCTCGGCGTCGATCACGTCGTCGTCGTGGAAATGGTGGACGCCCTCGCGAAAGTCGGGTGCGACACGGCCGTCCCGACGCTCGTCACGACCTCGCGGGTGAAACGGTTTTTCGGCGGGAAAAAAGTGAAGGTCTTGAAGGAGCATGCCGTCGACGCGATGGTGCGCATAGGCGGCACGAAGGCGGCCGCGGCACTCGACGATCTCGCGCTGTCAGGCGATCGCGCGCTCAGGAGAATCGTCGCGCAGAAGCGGCGCTCGGTGAGCTGAGATGGACCAGCGGAACGCCGAAGATCTCGTTCGACGTCTGACCGCGGCTCTACGGGCCACCGAGCTGTACGCGCCGAACCACCCGCTGATCCAGCGCGGCATCGACGCGCTCAGCGCGGCGGCGACGAGCGGTCTGCAGTCGGCGCCTTCCATGGTGGTCGCCTTCATCGGCGACGACATAGTCGTCAACGCGACGCGGCTGCCGAAGAGCTCAGCAACCCTGGCTGGATTTGCTCGCGATCTCCGCGAGCGCGACGTCGACAAAGTCACGTTCACCCGCGGCGTCACCAAGGAAGACATGCGCGCGCTGGTCAGCGTCCTGGGCGATCGCAAGACTCCGGGGTCTCTTCCGGAGCGCTTGGCGTCGCGAGGCGTCCGCCACATCACGCTTGGGCGCGTTGTCGTCGAGGAGGTCAGCGACGATCAGTCAGGCATCGCCGCTGCCCAAAAGGTCTACGCAAACGCCGTGGAGACCGCCGAATCGCTCTGGCAGGCGGCCAAGGCTGGTGACAAGCCCGACCCGAGTGCGGCGCGCAAAATCATCGACGGGTTGGCCCGGCTGGTGACTCAGGACCGGACGTCGCTGATGGCGCTCACGGCGCTCAAAAAGTACGACAACTACACATTTACGCACATGGTGAACGTGTCCGCGCTCGCCATGGCCCAGGCCCGCTCGCTCAACATCGAAGGGCCCCTCCTGCGCGAGTTTGGCTTTGCCGCATTGATGCACGACATCGGCAAGGTAAACACGCCTCTAGAAGTCTTGAATAAGCCCGATAAATTGACCAAGGACGAGTTCGATCTCATGAAGCGGCACGTGGTCGACGGTGCGCACATTCTCAGGCGAACGCCGGAAATGCCCGCACTGGCACCCATCGTGGCCTTCGAACATCACCTGAAGCAGGACTTAAGCGGCTATCCCGAGAAGATCGGCAGCCGAAAGCTGAATCTCTGCACGATGATCGTCAGCATCGCCGACGTCTTCGACGCGCTGCGCAGCACACGGGCCTACCGGAAGGCGCTGCCGACCGATCGCATTCGCAGCATCATGGGCGAACAGGGCAATCCAGCGTTCAACCCGGTATTGCTGAAACGGTTCGTCAACCTGATGGGGTTGTTTCCGGTGGGCAATCTGGTACGGTTGAGCACGGACGAGCTGGCCATCGTCACCGCTGAGCACCCGACCGATCCGTTCCGGCCCCAAGTGAAAATCGTCTCGGACCGCCTGGGCAACATCCTCGAGGAACCCCTGCTCACCAACACGTGGGAGCGCGACAGCCGTGGCGAGCAGACACGTGCCGTCGTTGAGGCCGTCGATCCGGAGGAGGCTGGCATCGACCCCCTGAAGTACCTATGAGCGACGACGTCGAGCTCCTCGGTACGGACGAGACCAATCGGATCGTCGACCTTGCACGCGCGTGCAAGGCTGCGCAACGCTCCGTCCTCCTCTATCCGCAGTCTCACCCCGCGATCGCCGCCACACTCGGCCGCATCGTCCAGACGACCTCTGTCGCCGCCCTTGGCGGTGCGATGACCATCGCGGTGTTGCCGGACGACATCCGCATCGGCGGCCGAAAGCCCGCCCGAGAAGACGAGGCGGTCGCAGCGTTCGCGCGTCTTCTCCACGAGCATCTGGTCGGCGAAATCACGATCCACCCTGGCGCAGACAAAGACGCATGGTTCACCTTCCTGCAGTTGCTCGGACGAGCACCAGACGAGCTCCGAGCCGAAGGCGGGATCAGCCGCGTGTGGACCACGATGGCCGGACGCCATGTCGAACTGCGCGAAATCGACTACACGGAGGTGCTGCGCGAACGCCAAGGATCGCTCGGCGGCCGGTGGGACGAGATCGTGGCGAACTGCCTCGAAGGCACGACGTCGCTCTCGCTCGACGACGAGATGATGACGGCGCTCGCCGCGCTGGCCGAAGACGGCGATCGCATCGCCGAGCTGATGGGCGCCGTCGACGAGCGCTCGAGCGGCGGCGTCGGGGCAAAGAGTGCCGCCATCATGCGAATGATCCGCAGCTTCGTGAAGAGCGTCTCGGCGAAGCAGCCAGAGATGCTCGACGCCATGTTGCGCAATGTCGCATCAGCGGTCGGTCAACTGACGCCTGAACTGTTGATCGGCTTGCTGGCCGAAGACGCGGCCGTCCACGCCGACACCGGCGAGGACAAACTGATGGAGTCGGTCGTCAGCCACATGTCCGAAAAGGCCATCGCCGGCTTCGTCTCGCGAAACGTCATCGCCGAAGGCACGCCGACCGATCGCCTGGCCCAGGCATTTCAGGCGCTCGTCAACGAAACACAAGATCGCGAACGGCTGCTGTCGATGGCCAAGACGGAAGTGGCCGCATCGCCGCTCGGCGGTGCACAAGGGTTCGATGCCGTCTGGACGCACGTCGCGCAGAAGCTGCTGACGTCGTACGCCGACAAGTCGTTCGTCTCCGACCCGTACGCACGCGAGCTCTCGACAGCGCGCGCACATGCCATCGACGTCGAACGCGTCGGCGACGATCCTCCCGACCGGGTGACCGGCTGGCTGACGAGCGTGTCGACCACGGCGGTGCGGACGCTCGACATCTCACTGCTGGTCGACCTGCTTCGTATCGAGAAGGACGACGCGCGGTGGGGAGAACTGATGGCGCCAGTTGTCCACACGGTCGAGGATCTGCTGCTCGTCGGCGACTTCGACTCGGCCGCCAGCCTCGTCGACGTCGTCGCCGCGGCCGCAACCGGCAAGGACACCAAGG
>Ga0066903_100007009_pt1 | contig 10134 bp, 9 predicted proteins | sample PanSoiMetaGPlot1_FD_67491 | JGI IMG/M metagenome (GOLD analysis project Ga0066903, IMG submission 67491) | Tropical forest soil microbial communities from Panama analyzed to predict greenhouse gas emissions - Panama Soil - Plot 1 (version 2) | ecosystem: Environmental > Terrestrial > Soil >... | reverse complement strand
GAGCTGTTCGCGGCGCGCCTTCCATGGCTCACTTGTCAATGACCGGCCGTCACGCCACAACAGGTCGAACGCGATGTACGACGCAGGGTGGTCGCGGGCGAGCCGCCGTACGGTGCTGTCCGACTTCGCCGCTAGGCGACGACCGATCGAGTCCGGGTCTCCGGCAATGATCACGCCGTCGAGGACGACCTCGGTGGACCCCAAAGCCCGTCCGATCCGTCGGATCTCGGGAAACCCGGCAGCGATGTCGGATCCGCGCGCGTCGGTGATCAACGTCAGTCCGGGCTCGTTCAGCACCAGCGCGCGGCAACCGCTCCACTCCACTTCGAACGCCCATCCCTTGTTTGGCGGCAGCCGGCCCGGTGCCGCCGTCATCGGCCGCAGGTCACGCGGCGGCGGCTGGTGGTCCGGGTTCGCCGGCGGATCCATGCGGTGGATCATCCAGTCCTTGCCGCGGGTCGCGAACAGCGCGTACTTGCCTTCGACGCGCGTTCCGTGGAAGACGACGACCGCCTTGCGGTCCTCCCACTCCTCGGTCTCGTAGGTGCCGTGGTCCCAGACCATCATGTCGCCGGCGCCGTACTCGCCTTCCGGGATGTGCCCGTGGAAGTCGAGGTACTCGAGCGGATGGTCTTCGGTGTGTACCGCGAGATGGTTCTCCTTCGGATTCCACGGCACGCCTCGTGGCAGCGCCCACGAGACGAGCACGCCATCCCGTTCGAGGCGTAGGTCCCAGTGCAGCCGCGTCGCGCTGTGCTGCTGGATCACGAACCGAGATTCGTCGGCATTCTTGCGCTGCTTTCGCCCGGCTGGCTCGGGGGTCGCCTTGAAGTCGCGCTTGGCCTTGTACTCCTCGAGCGGGCTCACGCGCTCTTACGTGCCCGCGACCGCGACTTGGCCCGCGACTTTCTGCCCCGATGAACGAGTTGCGAGGCCATCTTCAGCTCACGGGCGTCGGTCTTCACGCGCACCGGCAAACCCTCGACACCCGATGCGGCCACGATCTCGTCGGGATACAGCATGGTGTGCAACGCCAGCGTGTTCTCCACCCGACGCAGCATCACAAGATGTTCCTTCGTCCGCAACACGAATCGATCGAACGCGACCCGATCGGTGCCTCCATCGCCCTTCCCGACGGTTACGCGGCCCGACGCTCGAGCTGGCGGGGGTTGTGGTTGCGGAGAACGGCCACGACCTGGGCGGCGATGGCGGGATCGTCGACACGCACTTCGACAGCATCGAAGCGTGCGAGAACGGTGTGGCCGCCCATGGGATCCCTCCTTTGTCTTCACTGGAGAGGTAACCGAAGAACGCCCTCGCCAAACGGAGGCGGGCTGTCCGCCCGGGTGTCAGTTCGGCGCGGGCGCGGGCGCCGGTGCAGGCGCAGGTGCCGTCGTCGTGGTCGTCGTGGTGGGCGCGGCGCGGGCCGGGACCGAGATCGTGCCCGACATCGGCATGCCGGCCGCGAACGAGAGCCCTGCACTGACCAGGAAGTTTCGCTCGACGACAACTGGCAGCGTCGTCTCCGCGATCAGCGTGAGGTCCCTTCGCATGATGTGCTGGCCGACATCGAGCGCCGTCCGCCCGCCGGGCGGGATCTCGACGTTCTGCAGCCCGTCGATCTCCACCGGCTGCCCCTGTGCCATCGCGATGACCGAGACACGAGTGGACTGGTCCGCCGACGGGTTGAACACCGCCAGGTTCACATCGGCGACGTTGGGGACGGCGGCCCCATCCGCGAACAACCAACGCGTGGCTTCCAGCGGTGCGCCGATGGCGGGTGCGTAGCCCTGCCGGTTGCTGGCGAGCGCGGCGCGGAGCACGCGCTCGGCGACGACCGCGGGCCCGGACGTCGATCGAACCGTCACGCTGTGACCGATCCCCTTCGGCACCCGGGTCTGGTCCTGCATTGCGACCAGGGCATAGCCGCGCGCTGGAACGGAGACCGGAATGGGATCGACGACGCCGTTCGTGGCGGGATCGTCGAGCGTGACCTCGAGCTGCGCTTGGGCTTGCTCGTCGGATGGGTTCACGAGCGCGATCGTCTCCCCAACCGAGTCGCTCACCGAACCGTGCGCAAACGTCCACACCGGCGCCGCCTGCGGGGCGCCGAGTGTCGCCGCGGCGCCGGCCGGATGGTTGGGATCGGACCCATCGAAGGACTGCAGGCGGTCGACGACGACCTGGCCGGACCGCGCGCTGACGAAGGCAGCGAGTTGCTCGAGCCGTGGGACGTCCGCAGTCACATCAACTATCCGAAGATGGCCGGCCGTGATCGGGAGTCCTTGTTCACCGTCGGGGGCGCGGAAGCCGTCGTCGGTCTGGTAAGTGACGTCCACAACGGCATCCGCTGAGAACGGATTGAAGATCGCGAGCAACTCGTGCGCATCTCGGGTCGTGGTGCCGGTCGGGAGATACCAGCTCGACGACGGTGCAGACGCGCAGGGACTGACGTTGACACCTTGCTTGCCGACGATGGTGTGCTCGACGGCAATATCGGGATCGTTCGTCTCGACGAGTGCTGCTACGTATGGTGACGGCTGCACATTGGCGAGGCGCAAGCCGATACGGGTGCGGGGACCGACCGGCACCTGTTTCGTGACGGGCTTCAAAGTGGCCACCGCTGCTTGGCCAGAGGCGTCTCCCGGCGCGGCGGCTGGATACACGGTGACGGTCGTCGTGATGGGACCGGGGTTCGGATTGGCGATGACGATCGTGCTGTCGAACGCGCCGTTCGAAGTCGCCGTGCCACCGGCGCAATAGAAAGATGAGGACACGGCGTGCTGCGTCGAAGCGATCGGCATCAAGCCGTGTTCGGTGACCGTGTCCGTCTGCGACGAGCTTGTCTGGTTGTGGTCCGCGTAGACGAGCGCGCCGATCGCGAGCACGATCACGAACAGCACGGGGAATCTGTGCGGCTTCATGACGCGGCCCTTGCCTTTCGGCGCGATCGACGCCACAGCACGATGGCTCCGATCCACAGCACGCCCTGCGCGGCCAGCAGCCAATAGCGCTGTGCCGACGTCTTGAACGAGAGCTTCGCCGAACCGCGTCGCTCGATCGCGAACAAGTTGGCCCACCCGAACGCGTCGGAGCGCGGCGCGGTTCGGCCGTCGACTTCGAGTGACCAGTTCGAGTTCGCAGCATCGGCCAGATACAGGTTCGTCGCCGCGCCGGTGTTGCCACTCGCCGTCGCGTAGCCCTCGTGGTCTGTGAGCATCGGAGGCGAGCCGGTCAGATCCACGCCCGCGACCACATCGAAGTAGTGCCCCGTGGTCGCCGCTGCGGCCGCGAGCGGGCTCAGCGTCGTCCGGCTCGGCGCCCACGCGACGTTCCGGTACACCTGTACCTGCGGATCCGCGAGCACCTGCTGGAGGTCGAGTTGCTCCGCGAGCGATTGTTCGACCGCCGGCGGCAAACCACGGGTGGGCGCGTCGTCCGGAGCGGCGGCCGTCTGCACGACGATGTACCGCACGCCCATCGGCGCGAGAAGGCGGCCCAGTCGCGATGTCTCCCGCCGCTCCGCGAGACGGAACGCCGTGCCCATGAGACTGGTGGCGCCGTTCGATGAGCCGGGCCAGCGATTCTCGACCGACGGGAGGCCGTGGTCGGTCGACGCGTAGGCGACGCCGTCGTCCAACTTCCAACCCGCGAGTGGCAACACTTCAGGGTCGCCGAGCCAAGCAACGCGATACGGGCCAACCGTGGCGCGGTCGTCGTTGACGAACGAGAGAACAGAGTCGAAGCCATCATTCGGACCCCTCCACCGACCATCGGTCGTCGCAATCACGACGGGAAAGGCAGCGACAACCAGCGCGGCAGCGGCAAGCAGCGATACCGCCTGTCGCCATCCGAACCGATAGCCCGGAAGGTCCTGCTGGAACGAGGCGAGGCCGAGTCCCGCGCTCAACGACAGCGCCGCGGCGGCAGGCGCCAAGAACGCCTCCGGGGGCCCGACCGCTCGGCCGAACCAGACTTGCTGGCCGACCCAGGCCACCGCCCAGCAGGAGAGCGCGACCATCCACGCTCGAGCGGCCCACGCAAGCCGCCAGTCCCGTCCGATGACGATCGGGAGCGCGGCGACCGCGAGAAACGCCCATCCCCATCCGCTTCCACCGATCGGCCCCGTCCGGAACTGCATCAGGTCTGCGAGCCCGAGCCGCGCACCGGACTGCACGCCGCCGAAGGCCCACCACTCGCGGCCAGACCGGAGGAAGTCGAGTGACCAGGGCACGTGAAGCACGACGGCGACGGCGACTCCTGCGATCGCAATCGCAAGGGGCTGAAAAATGTGCCGTAGCTGCCCGACCACCAACCCACCGAGCAGAAGTCCGACCGCGACGACCAACACGACGGCCAGCACGATGGGCTCGAACGCGCTGACGACCGCGAGCGAGATCCCGAGTCCGAGAATCGTCTGCAACGCGGGCCGTTTGTATGCGTCCGGCCGGTCGAACATCGGCGCATCGATCCGCCTCGCGAGGACGAGCAGCAACCACGGCGCCGCGGCCCACAAGACCAGGCCGCCCCACCGCCCGCGCGCCATCGCGTCGTACGGAAGTGGGATGGCGACGAACGTGACGAGCGCAACGAGGCGCGCCAGCACCGATCCGGTGCCACGCGTCAGCCGCCAAGTGCCGGTCAGGCCGATCGGCAACAGTGCGAGGAGCATGACCTTGCGCAACGCCGACATCGCTCCGAAGAAGACGACGCCGAGTCCACCGAGCAGTGCGAAGGCCGTGGGTGCCGCGGATTGGGATCCGAGACCGGCGTTTCGCCATCCGCTCGACCACTGCATGAAGAGGGTCCACGGCCGGCTCGGGTAGTCCGGCAAGTCGGCGAAGGCCGGGATGTGTCCGAACAGCAGCTGGCGGCTGCCGAACACGAGGGCGATCACAACGCAGGTCCACACGATCGCTGCAGTGCGCAACGGACCGGATCGCAACGACCCGGCGAGGTCGCGCCCGGCGCTCGCCATCGGCGACAGCGCCTCGTCGTCGCCGCCGACCTGACTTCCGGAGAGGCGGCCGAGCTGCGCGCTGCCCCGCAACTGCAGCTTTCGGACCTCACGGTCAGGCAGCTGTCGGAGTCCGTGCAGCTGCCGTCGGTTGGCACGTATGTCGCGCAGGCGTCGGAGGTTCCAGCGCCACGCCGATGCGACGTCGCCCGCTCGGCGGCTGCGGCCCGTCAGAAGCGAGTAGACGATGCTGCCGACGGCCAGCGCGATTGCCTGCGGCAGGACACGGATCAGATTGACCGGCCCGTAGCAGGTCAGCATCGTGCGAATCCGATGCCGGTAGGCCTGCAGCCGGTGGTTGGCGATCGGTCTCGGACCGTCCGACGCCTGCACGTGGCGAACGACGGCGGCCGGCACGGCCACGACGCGGGCTCCGGCGACCTGGGCCCGCCACGAGAGGTCGAGATCCTCGCCGACGAGGTCCATCGCAGGATCGAAGCCGCCGAGGACGGCGAACAAGTCGGCCCGCACGAGCGTGCATCCTCCGGGGGCGCAGAACACATCCCGTACGGCGTCGTGCTGTTCCTGGTCGAGCTCGCCCCGTTCGACGATCGAGGCGCGCACACCGGTCTTGTCCGCGGTCTCACCAACGGAGATCAGCCGGCTGGGATCGTTCCACTCGACCACCTTGGGTGTGGTGATTCCCGCGTTGGACCGGAACGCCTCTTCGACCATGGCCCGGATCGCCGCCGGCGCCAGAACGACGTCGTCATGGCAGAACGCGTAGAAGGCCGCGCCGTCGACGAGTCCGAGCACGTCGTTGGCCGAAGGGCCGAAGCCGCTGGCGTCGTCGCGCAAGCGCACGTACGCCTCGGGATCGACCGCCTCCACCCGACGGGTGATGCCCTCGTTGCCGGCCCTGGCGGCGACGCCGTCGGCATCGATGACCAGGAGGGACAGATTCGGATAGTCCTGGGCGACGAGAGACCGCAGACAGCCTTCGAGCCATGGCGAGGGCTCGTGGACCACGACCACGGCCACCACCGGAGGCGCCGCGACCGACGGTTCCCGGTCCTCTTCCGTCTCGTCGGGTCGATCGAGGGGCGCGACAGGTTGGGGGACGGAAGCCACGGCGGCCGCAAAACTTACTGTGCTGAGGGGCCGTGACCAGGCCACGGGCACTTCGCCGTGCTTGCGATAGTTTGCACTCCACCGTATGCTCGCGAGCGATTGACGCCCGGAGCATGTGGGGAGGCATGCTGCATGACTCCCACGAACGAGGATCTCTCCAAGCTCGCGAAGGACGCGTTCTACGTCACCGTCGGGCTCGGTGTCATGACGGTCCAAAAGGTCCAAGTACGCCGTAGAGAGGTGCAGAAGCACCTCGGCAAACACCTGGAGAACAGGGTGAAGACGGTCGAGGAGAGGTTGCAGGCCATGTCGTCCCACGGAGCCGCTTGACAGGTCCCCTCCATCGCCGCCACGGCCGATCCCCCCTCGGCCGGAAGGCGTGCCCGACACCCCCGATCGCTCCCCCCCGATCGGGGGTGTCGGAATTCCTCGGCACGAACCCCTGGCAACTCCGGGTCGATTGCGGGGCAATGGCCCCCGCAATCGCACCAACATTCGGGTCAGGATTCGGGTGATGCGGATCGCGTATGACGTCACGTCGTTGCTCGACGCCCGAACCGGCGTCGGCGCGTTCGCCGGTGAGGTCCTGACCCGGATCGCGAGCGTCGCGGACCTCGATGTCGTCGGCTACTCGGTGTCGTGGCGAGGTCGCACGAGAGCAGGCGAGTTGCTTCCCAGCAGCGTTCGTCGAGCGCGCGGACCCATGGCGGCGCAGCCGCTCCGACAACTCTGGCGGCGGACGGACTGGCCGCCGATCGAGTGGTGGACCGGCCCCGTCGATCTCGTGCACGGTCCGAACTTCGTGGTGCCGCCGGCCAAGGGCGGAACGATCGAGCTCGCGACCGTCCACGACCTCACCTGCGTCCGGTTCCCGGAGCTGTGCACGCGCGACTCGCGGCAGTATCCCGATCTCATCCGGCGCGCGCTCCGTCGGGGTGCGCACATCCACGCCGTCTCACAGTTCGTCGCCGACGAGGTGGTCGATACCTTCGAGGTCGAACCGGATCGCGTCCACGTCGTGCTCAACGGGATCGATCCGATACAGGCAGGCGATGCCGCGGCAGGGCGGGCACGCGTCGCCGCGGACCGATACATCCTCGCCATGGGCACGATCGAACCCCGAAAGGATCTGCCGCTACTCGTCGACGCGTTCGACCACGTCGCGCGAAACCGCGGTGACGTGTCGCTCGTGGTCGCAGGACAGGACGGATGGGGATCGGATGCGTTCACCGCCGCCGTTGCGCACGCGCACCACGGCGATCGCGTCGTCCGCACCGGTTGGGTCGACGACCGCGCTCGCGCCGACCTGTTGGCCGGTGCCCGGATCTTCGCCTATCCGTCCAAGTACGAAGGCTTCGGCCTCGCTCCGCTCGAAGCCATGGCCGCGGGGACACCGGTCGTCACGACGCGCGCCGGCGCGCTCCCCGAGGTGCTCGGCGACGGCGCCCGGTTCGTCGCTCTCGGCGACGTCGACGGCTTGGCCGACGCACTCGATTCGTTGCTCGACGATGTCGACGAGCGTGAACGTCTGGTCGCCGCCGGTCGAGCGCAGGCGGCCCGGTACTCGTGGGACGCGTGCGCGCAGGGCATTGTGAACCTGTATCGACGCCTCTGCTAAGACTCCCCCGGTGCGCGCGCTGATCACGGGAGTGAGCGGCTTCGTCGGCCGTCACCTCCTCGCGCACCTTCAGGATGCGGGTGACGACGTCGAAGGGTGCGACCGCGAGGACGGCTCGATCGACATCGAGGATCGTGCATCGGTCGACGGCATCTTCGAGCGCTTCCGTCCCGAGGTCGTGTACCACCTGGCCGGCTGGAGCGATGTCGGTGGCTCGTGGCAAGCGCCGGAGGACACGTTCCGCGCCAACGCTGAGGGGACCCTGAACGTGGTGCTCGCCTGCCGCCGGATCGGGGTCGACCGTGTGCTGTCGGTCTCGAGCGCCGACGTCTACGGCATCGTCGCCGAAGAGGAACTGCCGATCGACGAGAACGCCCCGCTACGGCCGGTCACCCCGTATGCCGCGAGCAAGGTCGCGGCCGACTACCTCGGCCTGCAGGCCTGGCTGGGCTGGAAGCTGCCCGTGCTGCGAGCACGTTCCTTCAACCATCTCGGCCCCGGTCAGAGCCCGAAGTTCGTCGCCCCTGCGCTCGCCGAGCGCATCGCCCGCAACGAGGTCGACCGACGAACAGAGGTACCAGTCGGGAATCTGTCGGCGCGGCGCGACTTCACCGACGTACGAGACGTCGTGCGTGCCTACCGACTCCTCGTCGAACACGGGGAAAGCGGCGAGGCCTACAACGTGTGTTCCGGCGTGGATGTCGAGATCAGGGAAGTCGCCGAACGGTTGCTCGCCAGCGCTCGATCACCTATGACGCTTCGCCACGATCCGAGCCTTGATCGGCCCGTCGACGTGCCTGTGTTGCGCGGGGACAACGCCCGCATCCAGAAGACAACCGGTTGGTCGCCGACGATTCCGCTCGATCAGACACTCGCCGACGTACTCGACGACATGCGCACTCGCGTCACCGGTCGCGGTTGACCCGAAGCCGCTTTCGAGCGTCACGCAGAAGGTCGCGTTCGCGCGAGTCGATGCTGTTGTCATCGATCGAGGAGAGCCGAGCATCCCATTCGTCGAGCACCCTTCGGCGATGAGCGTCACCCGTGCGCTCGAGCCACACGAGGTCGTTGTCGAGCAACATCATCAACAGCTCGACCTCGGTGTAGCGCGCCGCGACGGCAGGCAGACGCTCAGCTTTCCCCAGCGGATAGTTGGTGCCCGCAACGAGCTCACGCGGCTCGATCTTGAAGAGGCCGGCGAGCAAGACCACCGTCCGCTCGCCTGGGACCGTCATGCCCGCTTCCAGGTGCGAGACCGCCGTTCGCGAGACCGACAGTCGATCGGCGAGCTCTTGCTGCGTCATACCCAGCTTCCCGCGAAGATCGGCGATCCGCCTGCCGAGGTTCTCGCTCTCTTCGCGCACGTGCCAACCCACTTCGCAGACGGGACTGTCCCGGAAGCGTAGAACGTCGCCATGGCAAACCGCGCGCTCATCACGGGCATCACCGGACAAGACGGCTCATATCTGGCCGAGTTGTTGCTCTCCAAGGGGTACGACGTGATCGGCATGGTGCGGCGCAGCAGCACGGTGAACTTCGAGCGGATCGCTCACATCCAGGATCGCATCGAGTTCGTGGCCGGCGACCTGCTCGACGAGATCTCGATGCTCAGCATCTTGCGCGAGCATCGCCCCACTGAGGTCTACAACCTCGCCGCGCAGTCGTTTGTTCAGACGTCGTGGTCCCAACCTGTGTTCACCGGCGAGACGACAGCGCTCGGCGTGACGCGCATCCTCGATGCCATTCGCATCGTCGACCCCGACATTCGCTTCTACCAGGCGAGCTCGAGCGAGATGTTCGGCAAGGTGATCGAAGTTCCGCAGGTCGAGTCCACGCCGTTCTACCCTCGCTCGCCGTACGGCGTCGCAAAGGTGTATGGCCACTGGATCACCGTGAACTATCGCGAGTCGTACGGGCTGCACGCGACCAGCGGAATCCTGTTCAACCACGAGTCGCCCAGACGGGGCTTGGAGTTCTCGACGCGCAAGATCAGCCACGGTGTCGCCCGCATTGCATTGGGCCAAGCCGATGAGCTCCGCATGGGAAACCTCGAGGGCCAGCGCGACTGGGGCTTCGCCGGCGACTACGTCGAGGCGATGTGGCTGATGTTGCAACAATCCGAGAGTGGGAACTACGTGATCTCGACAGACGAGACCCACTCCGTTCGAGAGTTCTGCGAGCTCGCGTTCTCGCATGTCGGACTCGACTACGAGCACTATGTCGTGCAGGACGAACGCTTCTTCCGCCCCGCAGAGGTCGACCTGCTGGTCGGTGACTCGAGCCATGCGCGAGCGACGCTCGGTTGGAAGCCGAAGATCACCTTCTCCCAATTGGTGGAGATGATGGTCGACGCCGACCTTGCGCTCCTGAAGGGCGAGCTCCGCCTTTGATCACCGTGCTCGCCGGCGGCGTCGGCGCCGCCCGGTTC
>Ga0066903_100007008_pt1 | contig 10135 bp, 7 predicted proteins | sample PanSoiMetaGPlot1_FD_67491 | JGI IMG/M metagenome (GOLD analysis project Ga0066903, IMG submission 67491) | Tropical forest soil microbial communities from Panama analyzed to predict greenhouse gas emissions - Panama Soil - Plot 1 (version 2) | ecosystem: Environmental > Terrestrial > Soil >... | reverse complement strand
CGTCAATCGTCAACCGTCAATCGGCAATCGGCAATCGGCAATCGGCAATCGGCACTTCAATCGGCAATCGTCAATCCAAATCGACAACCGGCAATCGCCAGTCTCAATCGACAATCCACAATCGAGGCAATCTGCAGTCTTCAATCTTCAGTCTGCAGTCGATCTGGGCGCTGATACTGAACTTTGCAGAGTTCCGCGCCGAAGAAGAGAACCTGGCTCATCGTGTTCATCCAGACCAGCGCGGCGAAGAGGCCGCCCAGCGCGCCCGTCGCGCTGTCGCCGAACCAGCGGCCGTAGAGCGAGAGAAACTCGATCGCCAGCACCCAGGCGACCGCCGAGAGGAGCGTCGCCGGCCATGCGGCGCGCCAGGTGATTCGCACCGGCGGTAAGAACCTGAACAGCGGCCAGAACGTGATGATCGCCAGCAGCAACCCGCCCGACATGGTGACGACATAGCCGGCCGTCCGGCTGAGGAGCGGCAGATCGCCGAGGACGTGGAAGAGCCGTTCGCTGAGCCAGCGCGTCGACGCGATCAGCACCAGCGCGGCGAGCAGCAGCCCGCCCCCGCCGAGCACCATGATGAACGCGATGACCTGTTCGAGGAGCGACGTCCGCACGACCGTACGCAGCGATCCTGACGTGAGCAGCGGCTCGTGGCGCCAGATGGCCCGGAACGCCTGACGCAGTTGCTTGAAGAGATTCGTGGACGTAAAGGCGATACCGGCCAGGCCGACGAGCATCGCGATGAACGACTCCCGGATCAGCGTGTCGAGCAGCGTCTGCGCCATGGAGAGTCCGCCGGGGCCGATGGATCCCTCGACGGCGGCGAGCACGTCACGCTCGGCGGTGACGGCCGTCGGCCAGAACCGGACCATGAGTCCCAACCCCGACAGCAGCAGCACGAGCAGCGGGATCAGGGAGACGCCCGCGTAGTAGATCATGGCGACGGCCAGGTAGCGCGCGCGGTCGCGCTCGTATTCGACCCACGCCGCTCGGAGAAGAGCCGCGAATCTCTTGATGACTGACATGCCGGCGACCTACATCGTATGCTCGACAGTTAGGGAGGTCACTCCATGCCGCGCAAAGAGATCCTCGACCGCATCCAGAAGTACATCCGGCCGTTCCGTGTGACATCCGGCGAGGACTTCTACCTGAAGCATCACGATCCCGGCGACACCTGCGGGCTGAAGCTCGACAAGGGCGAGGCGTCCGAGCTCCTGCAGAGAGGCACCCAGTGGCTCGCCGAAGAGCAGGACATGCTGTACGCCCAGGATCGATGGTCGCTGCTGCTCATCTTCCAGGCGATGGATGCCGCGGGCAAAGACAGCACGATCAAGCACGTCATGTCGGGCGTCAATCCGCAGGGCTGCCAGGTGTACTCGTTCAAGCAGCCGTCGCAAGAGGACCTCGACCACGACTTCATGTGGCGGTATTCCAGACGCGTGCCCGAGCGCGGGAACATCGGGATCTTCAACCGCTCCTACTACGAGGAGGTCCTCGTGGTGCGCGTGCACGAGGCGATCCTGAAGCGCCAGAAGATACCCCGGCCGCTCGTCGGCAGGCGCATCTGGGACCAGCGGCTCAAGGACATCGTGCGATTCGAGGACTATCTCAGTCGTCAGGGCGTCGTCATCCTCAAGTTCTTCCTGCAGGTCTCGCGCGACGAACAGAAGAAGCGCTTTCTGAGACGCCTCGACACGCCCGAGCGGAACTGGAAGTTCTCGCCGTCGGACGTCCAGGAGCGCCGGTTCTGGAACGACTACATGCACGCGTACGAGCAGGCGATCCGCGCCACCGCGTCGAAGCACGCGCCGTGGTTCGTGGTGCCGGCCGACCACAGGTGGTTCACCCGGCTGGTCGTCGCCGCCGCGATCGTGGAGGCCGTGGAACACCTCGATCTCGCATACCCGAAGGTCGACGCGGCGAAGCGGAAGGAACTGGCGGCGATGCGTGCGGCGCTGGTACGCGAAGGATAGCGCGGGCCGGAGCACCTGAAAGGGGACGTAATGTCGACGACGATCGCGGTTCTCGGTGGCGTAGGCCTGTTCCTGCTCGGCATGAGCGTCATGACCAGCGGCCTCAAGGCGCTGGCCGGCTCGAAGCTGCGCGACACGCTGAGCAGAGCCGCCGCGACTCCGCTCTCGGGGACGTTCTGGGGCGCCTTCGTCACGCTGATCGTGCAGTCGTCCAGTGCAACGACGATGACGACCATCGGGCTGGTGAGCGCGGGACTGCTCACCTTCTCCAAGGGGCTGGCCCTGGTGTTCGGCGCGAACATCGGGACGACGGGAACCGGCTGGCTGATCGCGCTCATCGGCGTTCGCGTCTCGCTCACGGCCGCCGCCTTGCCGATGATCTTCGTCGGCGCCATGGTCAAGCTGCTGGGCCGCGGACGCGTGTCTGCGGCAGGTGGAGCGCTGGCCGGGTTTGCGCTCGTGCTCTTCGGGTTGACGACGCTGCAACAGGGCATGGGCGGACTCGCGGAGCGGCTGCACCCGGCGGACCTCCCCGCCATCTACGGCCCGGGCGTCAGCTGGTGGTCGAGCCTCTTCGGCACGCTCGCGTTGATCGTGGTCGGACTGGCCATGACGGCGGTGATGCAATCGTCGACGGCGGCGATCGCGATCACGCTGTCGGCGCATCACGCGGGAGCGGTCGGGCTCGACCAGGCGTGCGCGCTCGTCATCGGACAGAACATCGGCACGGCGACCAGTTCCGCGCTGGCGGCCATCGGCGCCAGCAGCACGGCGAAGCGGCTGGCCGTTGCCTACATCCTGTTCAAACTGATCGCGGCCGTGATCGCGCTGGTGCTCTTTCCCGTCACGACGCCTCTGCTCTTGCGCGCGGCGCACACCGTGGACGGCGTGACGCTCCTGGCCGCCTACCACACGGCGTACAACATCGTCGGCGTGGCGGTTCTGCTGCCGCTCATCGACAGGTTCACGCGACTGGTCGAGCGGATTCTGCCCGAGCGCCAGTCGCCGCTCACGCGGTGTCTCGACCCGGCGGCGCTCGCGACGCCGCTCGCGGCCGAGGAGGCCGTGCGGCGAACGATCGCGCGTGCGCTTGGAGTCATGTGCGGCGCCATCGGCGAGGCGTTGACGGCGGCGAAAGAGCGGCCTGCCTCGGTCGCCGAAGCCGGCGAGGCGTTGCGCCGGGCGCAGGAATTCATGTCGGAGACGAGCGGCCCACCCGAATCGCAGGAGGAACAGGACCGGCTGACGAGAACGCTCCATGCGCTCGACCACGCGTCCCGTCTGGCCGAAGTCGCGGACGAGACAGGCGGGTTCGGCATGCCGTCCGGCGGATCCGAGGCTGCGCAGGCGACGGCGCTCTGCGCGGAGGCGATGCGGCACGCGGCCGCGATCGCGCATGACGTCGGCGCGCTGCCGGACGACGCCGATCGTGCCGCGCCCGTCGAGACGCCGTGCATCACCCGGCTCGAGCAGTGCGCGGCGATGCTCAGCGACCTGCAGGGCGCGTACCGCAAAGAAACACTCGGTTCGGTCGCGGGTGGCGCGATGAGCGCGGTGGACGCGATCAACCGAGTCGAAGCGGTCCGGCGTCTCGAGGCGCTCGCGCGCCACGCCTGGCGCTCCGCCGCGTATCTCGTCGCGAACGGCGCGCAGTCGAGCGCGTGATCGGCGCCGCGCTACGTGCCGGCTTCCACCGCCCTGATGGCCGTGCGCAGCGAGTCCGACGAACGGATGACGAACTTCTCCCCTTCCACGACGAGGAAGAACACCGCGCCGCCCGCAAACAGCCAGGGCCAGACGCGAAGCGGAATGGCTTCGTTGCCGAACACCGCCTGGAACGGTCTCGCGTAGGTGAACAGCGTCTGCAGGATGACGACCGCACCGATGCCGAGCGGCAGGTAGCGGTTGCCCAGGTGCGCCGTGAGCGAGAACGACGAGTCGAGCAGATAGCGGCTGTTCAGCAGGTAAAAGACCTGGCCGATGATGATCGCGTTGACCGCGACCGTCCGGGCGAGCGCGTCCGACGCGCCCTGCGACTGCATCCAGAAGAACGCCAGCAGTGTGTAGGTGAGAAGCGCCATCCCGACGAACACGGTGCGCCAGAGCCCGAAGCCCGTCACGATGGCGCGGTCCACCGCGCGGGGAGGCCGGAGCATGACGTCGTTCTCGTGCGGCTCGAACGAGATCACCAGGCCGAGGGCCACCGACGTGACCATGTTGACCCACAGAATCTGCGGAGCGGTGATGGGCGTGGTGAAGCCGAAGAGGATCGCGACCGCGATGACCGACGCCTCGGCGATGTTGGTCGGAAGAATGAAGAGCAACGCCTTCTCGACGTTGTTGTAGACGGTCCGCCCTTCCTTCACCGCCGCGGCGATGGACGCGAAGTTGTCGTCGGCGAGGATCATCTCGGCGGCTTCCTTCGTGACTTCCGTGCCTTTGATGCCCATCGCGACGCCGATGTCGGCCTTCTTGAGCGCGGGCGCGTCGTTCACGCCGTCGCCCGTCATCGCCACGATCTGCCGGTTCGCCTGGATGGCGTTCACGAGGCGGAGCTTGTGCTCGGGGCTGGCGCGCGCGAAGACGTCCACGGCGCCGACGCGTGCCTGCAGCGTGGCGGCGTCCATCGCCTCGATCTCCGTGCCCGCCACGACGGTCTCTCCGTCGCCGATCCCGAGCATCTTCGCGATCGCCGCGGCGGTGATCTTGTGATCGCCGGTGATCATCGTGACGCGAATGCCGCCGCCGTGGCATTCCTTCACGGCCTCGATGGCTTCCTTGCGAGGCGGATCCAGCAGGCCGATCACGCCGAGCAGGACGAGCGTGCGCGGAAGATCGGCGGGGCCTAACCCGCCGGCCTTCACCGGTGGCTGCTCGAGCCACGCGAGCGCCAGCACACGTTCACCCTGCGACGCGAGCCTGTCGGCGGCGTTCATGAAGCGCGCGCGATCGAGCGGCGCCGCGTGCCCGCCGGCGGTCTGCTGCAGCGTGCACTGCTCCAGGATGACCTCCGGAGCGCCTTTCACGAGCAGCACTCGCCGGCCGTCGGCGGAGTCGTGCAGCGTCGCCATGAACTTGTGCTCCGACTCGAACGGGATCGCGTCGACGCGCGGAAAGGCTGCCTGCTCGGCATGCCGGTCCATGCCGAGCTTCATCGCGAAGGGATGGAGGGCGCCTTCCGTCGGATCCCCTTCGACCTTCCACGCGCCGTCACGCTGGAACAATTCGGCGTCGTTGCAGAGCAGGCAGACGCGCCCCATGAGCGTGAGCACCGGCTCGTCGACGACGGCCGTTCCGTCCTTCGTGATCTCGCCGGACGGCGCATACCCGTCGCCGGTGACGTCGTAGACGGACTCGGCCGTCACGGCCGACACCACCATCATCTCCATCAGCGTGAGCGTGCCGGTCTTGTCGGAGCAGATGCGCGAGACCGAGCCGAGCGTCTCCACCGCCGGCAGCCGCCGGATGATCGCGTTGCGTTGCGCCATGCGCTGTACCCCGAGCGCGAGCGTGATCGTGATCAGCGTCGGGAGCCCTTCGGGGATGGCGGACACGGCGATGCCGACGACCGCCTGGAACAGCTCCTGGAACGCCATCCCCATCACCCATCGGCCGTAGGCGAAGATCAGGACGGTGACGACGCCGATGACCGCGGTGATCGTGTAGCCGAACTGCTTGATCTGGCGGAGGAGCGGCGTTTCGAGCGCGCTGACGTCGGCGAGCAACTGGTTGATGCGTCCGAGTTCCGTTGCCTTTCCGGTGCCGACGACCACGCCGGTCGCGCGCCCGGAGACGACCATCGTTCCCGAAAACACCATGCCGGCGCGATCGCCGACCGTGGCGTGCGCGGGCACGGCATCGATGCTTTTGTCCGACGGCACGGACTCGCCGGTCAGCGCCGCTTCCTCGGTACGCAGGTTCTTGGCGTCGACGAGCCGCAGGTCGGCGGGAATCCTGTCGCCCGATTCGAGGAGCACGACGTCACCGGGCACGAGCTGCTCCGCTGGAATCAGGCGTGTCTCACCGCCGCGCAGCGTCCGGGCCTCGGCCGACAGCATGTTGCGGATCGAATCCAGCGCCTTCTCGGCTTTGCCCTCCTGGACGAACCCGAGCAACGCGTTGAGCACGACCACGGAAAAAATGATCGAGGCGTCGATCCACAGGCTCATCATCAGCTTGACGAACCCGGCGGCGATCAGGACATAGACGAGCGTGTTGTTGAACTGTGCGACGAACCGGGAGAGCGGGCCTCGCGTGCGGCCTTCCGGCAGGCGGTTTGCGCCGTACTTCTCGAGCCGCGCCGTGGCCTCCGAGGGATGCAGGCCGCTCCCGGCGTTGGTGACCATGCGCGTGACGACGGCGTCTGGAGTCATCGCATGCCACGCCGTCGCGCTGGTGACCGTGTCCGTCGTCTCTCGTGTCGTCATGTTCGCGCTCCGCATCGCGCCGTTTCCACTGAAGCACGAGGGGTCACTGCCCCGTCACGATATGTCGTGAGAATAGTCGCGTCGCTGCGCCGGGGACGTTGCGTTGTGTGGCACGCCTCTTGATAACGTCAAGGCCCGACGAACTGAACCGGACCGTTGAACTCATTCCTCAACTTACGCGAGAAGGAGGCGGAACATCATGAGCAATCTGGTTGTCGTCGTATTCAACGATGAAATCACGGCCTTCGAGATGCGCACGGCGCTCCTGAAGATGCAAAAGGAGTATCTCATCGAGCTGGAAGACGCGGTGGTCGTCACGCGCGACGCCAAGGGCAGGACCAAGCTCGACCAGGCGGTGAACCTGACGTCTGCGGGCGCGGTCGGCGGCGGCTTCTGGGGCCTGCTGATCGGAATGATCTTCCTGAATCCGCTGCTCGGCGCGGCGGTCGGCGCCGGCGCGGGCGCGCTGTCGGGCAAGCTCACGGATATCGGCGTGAACGATCAGATGATGAAAGACATCGGCCAGTCGTTCAAGCCGGGCACGTCCGGGCTGTTCGTGCTCGTGCGCAAAGCGACGGCCGACAAGGTGCTCGCGGGGCTGAAGGAGTTCGCCGGCAAGGGCAAGCTCTTCCAGACCTCGCTCAGCAAAGACGACGAACACGCGCTGCGTGAAGTGCTGGAGACGGATCACGCGACCGCGCAGTGATCGGTGCTCGACTGTCTGAGCTTCGCGGCGGTCATCCGACAGGTGCCGGGGACTGCCGTGAAGACCTGACGGACACCAGGTGACGTCATGAATCGATACGACTTGCACGAACTTCAGGACATCCACACCTATCCGTGCCTGACGATTACACTGCCGACACATCGCACGAGCCCTGACAACAAGCAGGATCCGATTCGCGTCAAGAATCTCGTGAGCGAAGGCACGAACCGTCTGCTCGGTGAATTCTCGAAGCGCGACGTCGCGCCGCTGCTCGATCGGCTCGACGCCCTCGTCTCCGAGATCGACTACGGCTACACGCTCGACGGCCTGATCCTCGCGGTGAACCGCGACATGGCGCGCGAGTACGTGCTGCCCTTCACGCTCAACGAGCGCGTCGTCGTGGACGACACGTTCTTCACCCGCGACCTCGTGCACGCGTTCAACCGCGCGCGGCGCTACTGGGTGCTGTCGCTGAGCGAGCAGTCGACCCGGCTCTATGCGGCCACCCGTGACGATCTGGAAGAGATCACGACGGGCGGCTTTCCGATGCGGCATACGGGTCCCGGCGGCGACACCGCGCTGCCCGGCGGGCAGGGCGTCAACACCTCGGCCTACCGCGACGATCGCCATCGGCAGTTCTTTCGAGAGGCCGACACGGCGTTCGGCGCGCGTGCGGCCGAAGACCCGCTGCCGCTGGCGCTCGCCGGCGTCGATCGGTATCTCGCGTTCTATCGTGAGGTATCCTCAGCCGACATCATCGCGACGCTTCGCGGCAACGTCGACGATCTGTCGGCTCACGATCTGGGCCGGCGGATCTGGCCGTCCGTCCGCGAGGGGTTCGCCGCGCGGCGCCGCGAAGTGCTCCAGCAGCTCGAGGAGGCGATGTCACAGCGTCGAGTGGCCTCCACGCTCGGCGAAGTGTGGCATCTGGCCGGACTGGGCCGGGGAAAGGTCCTCGTGGTCGAGGAAGGCTACCATCAGCCCGCCCGCCTCAACGCGCAGGGGCAGCTGGATCTGAACGTCGACGACCCGACCGCGCCCGACGTCATGGACGACGCGGTGGACGAGGCGATCACGGCGGTGCTGGCCAAGGGCGGACAGGTCGTATTCGTCGAAGACGGTGAGCTGGCCTTCCACAGCCGGATCGCCCTGATGCTGCGGTATTAGTTCTCGACAAGGAGAAGAGATGGCCAAGAAGAGCAAACCGAAGAAGCACGTCGGCGACGTGCTGGGCATCAGCCGCGCGCAGGTGCCCGCCCATGTTCCCCGCGCGACGAAGGATCGCGGGGGAAACCCGAAGGGCATAGAAGTGGCGGGCAAGCGCCGGACCGTCCGCCGGTCCGGCACCGTCGGAGGCGTACGCTCTCATCGATAACGATCAGTCGTCGCGGACGATCGGGAAGGTCAGACTGAGGAGTGAAGGGCGGCCCGAAGGCCGCCCTTCATGCAGGAGAAACAATCAGAATCTGAGGCCGAACGATACACGGAACGTCCGGCCGCCGCGCTGACCCTGGAACGGGATCGGATACGCGGCCGTCGACGTCGCCTGACCGAACTTTGGTCCCTTGATGTAGCCCGTCGGCAGCCCCATCGAATCGAGCGGGCTGTTGGGATCGGGATTGACCGTCGTGTTGTACCGGATCACCGTCAGATCGTTGAACAGGTTGTAGACGTCGAACTTCAGCCAGGGACGCGCGCTCTTGTACAACGGGATCTCGTAGTTCACCGAGGTATCGAAGAGCGCGACGCCCGGGAAGAACTGCGACCCGCGGTCGCCGAAGTAGACGTTCTGCGACGACGGCGCATCCGGATACCCCGCCTGATTCAGCAGGTTCGTCTGGATGTCGCTGAGCGGCACGCTCGACGCAACCAGGCTGTAGGTCAGGCCGGAGTCCGCGCGCAGCAGGCCGGAAAGCGACAGCCGGCCTCCGTGCTTCATGTCGATGTTGTAAATCGTCCACGCGCGCAGCTTCGAACGCTGGTAGTCGTACAGGTGGCCGTCGGGGATACCACGCGTGAAGATCGTCGGCTGACCTGCGACCGGGAAGTTGCCGTAGTCCGACGAGATCCCCGGCTGGTTCTGCGCCTCGCCCGCGAACGTGCCGTCGTTCTCGAGCTGCAGCGTGTAGTTGGCGTCGACCTGCCAGTTCGGCTTGATTCGGTAGTCGCCCTGGAACACCAGCGCCTGGTAGTCGCGCTTCGGCGCATTCGAGTTCTTGAACAGAATGTTGGTGAACGTGCCGAAATCCTGGCCGTTCTGGACGACGTTGGTCGTGCCGTTGGCGATGTCGATGAAGTCCTCGATGAAGTTGTCCATCTTGCGCATCACGTACGTGACCTGCGTCGCGCCCTTCGCGCCCAGCCGCGTGCCGCCCGAGACCGTGAATTCTTTCGTCAGCGGCGACCGCAGCCCCGGCGCGATGGAGACGTTCGCCGTCGGGAAGCTGCCGAACACCGTCTGGTAGTTGTTCGGGTCGAAGCCCGGAGCGAAGTCGCGCCCCTGCCCCGCCGGCCCGCCGTAGATGCCGACCGTCAACGCCGGATTGCCGACGGCGCTGTTGGCGCCGACCTGCGTGTCGTTGTACCGGCCGGAATACCACCCGTAGGTGACGTGGAACACCGTCCCGCCGTCCCCCTTCGGGTCCCAGGCCGCAGCCAGGCGCGGCACGACGGTACTGGTGTCGACGCCGATGATGCCGCCGGTCGAGTTGCTGTTCACCTTCTCGAAGCGGATGCCGAGATCGAGTGACACCGTCCGGCTGGCGACCCAGTGATCCTGGAAGAAGAGGGAGTTGTTGTCGGTGTTCAGCTGGGCGCCGCGCGTCGCAATCCAGTGCTGCACCTGCGAGCCGCCTGGGACGAACGTCGGGATGATGCGGCCGTTCGCGTCGAACGCCGGAGCGCCGGTGGCGTCCTCGACGAAGTCGGAGACGAACACGTAGCTGGTTGCCGACTGCGAGTTGCCGCCGGTTCGCGCGCTGCGGTACCACTCCCAGCCGCCCTTGAAGTCGTGGCGACCGGCCTTG